>Ga0335077_10008478_pt1 | contig 12760 bp, 10 predicted proteins | sample Lox_Sample_31_FD_207151 | JGI IMG/M metagenome (GOLD analysis project Ga0335077, IMG submission 207151) | Soil microbial communities from Loxahatchee National Wildlife Refuge, Florida, United States - Lox_Sample_3.1 | ecosystem: Environmental > Terrestrial > Soil > Wetlands | place: USA... | reverse complement strand
CCTGTTTGCCCGCTTCAAAGACATCAGAGTGGCTCAGCTGCGCAGAACTCAGCCCCGAGGCCAGGTTTGTCACGCAGGAGAGGCCCAGCACCTCGATCCCCATGTGCCGGGCCACAATTGTTTCGGGAACAGTCGACATTCCCACGAGTGTTGCGCCCAGCGTTCGAAATGCACGGATCTCCGCGGGTGTTTCGAAACTCGGACCACTCACCGCGAGGTAGATACCTTTGTCATCAAGAGAGATGTTTTCCAGCTCGGCGGCCTGCATGGCGATGACACGAAGGCGCTTTGAATAGGCCTCGGTCATGTCGAAGAACCGCAGGCCGCAATTCTTCCTGTCAAATCCAAAGCGCGGTTCGTTCGGGCCCACCAGCGGATTCCAGCCCATCATGTTGATATGGTCGGCAAGCAAGACAAGCTGTCCAACCTTGTAGCCCTCGGCAATGCCGCCCGCCGCGTTGGTCAGCACCACTGCGCGGATGCCCAGGGCTCCGAGCACCCGCATCGGAAAGGTGACCTCTCTCGGGGAGTAGCCTTCGTAGAAGTGAACCCGCCCCTGCATGACGATGACTGGAGCGCCGCCCAGCAAACCGGCGACGATACGGCCGGTGTGGCCCTCAACCGTCGATTTGGGAAAATGAGGAATCTGGTCATACGGCACAATCACGCGGTCACGGACCGCATCTGCCGCCGCACCGAGGCCCGAGCCGAGCACGATGCCAAGGTGGGGCCTCAGGCGCCCAAATCTGTCTCGGAGATACTCTGCCGCTTCTCTTACGTCTTCGAAATAACTCATGTTTGCACCGGTAGCTCTGTTCTTGAAATTCTAAAGGGTCTTCAGGACGGGCGTACCACGGGTCTGGTGCGTATCCTTTAAGAACCGCGAGCTGTGCCTGCAATTGTGTTTGGAGACTCGCGCCGCCCCGATTGAGCGCCCATTCCCCGGAGGGATTTCACCAATGTGCCGGAACATCAGAATGCTCTTCAACTTCGATCCGCCTGTGACGGAGGAAGAAGTCCGTGCAGCATCGCTTCAGTACGTGAGAAAGATCAGCGGCTTCAACAAGCCATCCAGGGCGAATGAAGGCGCGTTCCTTGCCGCAGTGGATGAGATTGCCGAAGTCTCCGCCCGTTTACTCGCATCCCTTGAAACAAGTGCCCCTGCGCGCTCGCGCGAGGAAGAGGCGGCAAAAGCGAAGGCGCGCGGCGCGGCAAGGTTTGAGGGGAGACGCGCTCAATGAGAGAGATCGTCGCATTCATTTTCGGGCTTGGCCTCATTGGCAACGCATTGCTCTTCGTGCCGCAATTGATTGCTGTTTGGCACAAGAAGACGGGCGAGGGCATCTCGCTGATCACGTTTGGCGGATTCAGCCTTCTGCAAGCGATCGGCATCGTGCATGGTCTTTACCAGCGTGATCTCTCACTCATTATCGGCATGTCTGCAAGCCTGATCACCTGCGGCTCGCTGACGGCATTGACAGTTTTCTATCGTCTTCGGCGCGCCCGTTCACATTCTGCTTCGATCGGCATCTAACTGGGCGAAGGAGCGTGGATGCTGCGCAAAGCTGAGCTTCTCCTCATCCTGGCTCTCTTTTGTGGACAACCCGCGGCATTGCATGCGCAGAATCCCAGGCCGTTTGTGCAACAGGCCGTGAATACCGAACTTGCAGCGAGCAGCGAAGACCACTCACACTGGCTCTTTTTTGAAATCGCCTCAGAACCCGGCAAGAACGTGAAGAGGTGGGTAGCACAGGCGCACCCCGCCACTGTCGAGCGAGTCGTCGAGCGTAACGGGCAGGCACTGACCGAAGCGCAGCAGCGCCAGGAGATGGAAGCCTTCATGCGCGACGCGCGCGCCCAGTCGAAGCAGCACAGGAGTGGCGAGCACGATGACGAGGAGGCCGCCGAACTCCTTCGTATCCTTCCGGACGCTTTCATCTGGACCGTTCAGGGCGACAAGGGAGCTGACATCTTTCTCCACTTCAAACCGAACGCGCAGTTTGATCCGCCAAATCTTGAGGCTCGCGTCTTCGCGGCAATGGAAGGCGATATGACTATCAACAAAGAGCAGCATCGTATCGTCAGCCTCAAAGGGCGGCTGACTCGCGATGTCAAGATCCTTGGCGGTTTCATCGGCTATCTCCAGGCGGGTGGGACCTTTGACGTGGAGCGCCGCGAAATCGGCGAGAAACTATGGCAGATCACCGAGACGCACGTTCACATCCAGGGCCACATCCTGATCTTCAAGACCATTTCAGAAGAAGAAGACGACGTGAAGACCCACTTCAAGCAACTTCCCTCTGACATTTCCATGCAGCACGCGGAAGCTGTGTTGCTCGATCAGGGAAAGCAGTGAGATTAGGGACAGATCAATCAGCCACCCCGGGGGTACCGGCGGGAGTTGAAGCCAGGGCGCTCACCTTCGTGCCCCCGCAAGCCTCCGGGACATTGGACATCTGCTTCAGAAACACACGAAAGCCAGGCCATCCCGGCCGCAGCGGAGACCAGTAACTTGTCTTGCTCAGAAGAGGCTTCCTCTGATGGATGAGCTGAAACTCCAGGATCTTCACGCCGCAGAGCAGATTGTTGGCGGGTTGAAGAATCGTCCTTGCCGGATCGTGTTCGCCGAGATTCCTGTCCTTCTCCCAGTCAAACTCGCATCCGTAGCGATTCGCGTCTTCGTAGGTCAACTGGAGCAGGCCCTCGCTGCGTACCATGCGATGGCTCACGTTGTCCTTCACGGCCACTTCGGGCTCTGTGTGCCGCACGTTCGACGTGGCATCCAATCCGGCCTCGGCGCCAGAGAGCGCTTGGAAGAAATACGCCCAGTAGACACGCTTGTCCACGTCTCTCATGGAATCGAAGCGCGGGCAGAATAGCTTCACATCCCGAGGGATGTTCGGAGAGAGCAGAGTTTTGGGGATTGCCCGTTCAATCACGGCGTCCCATTCCGGGAGCCAGTTTGCATCGTGGCCGAGCCGCGCCTTCTCAACTGCCATTGGTGTCGGAGGAGCGGGCTTCAACTCCAGAGCCGGATCTACCCCCGCCGCAGAAACATCGGCTGGAGAACGCTCGGTGCGCACGTCCATCAGCGCAATCCCGGGGATCACAACAGCCGCGCAGAGGGCAACGCGCCACTTCGGCGAAAACAACACCCAGACTGAGATGCATCTTTGGCAGAGAGCGGTTTACCGGCTTGTGACCGAACCAGGACGATGGCTCGTAAGTGCTTTGAAAGCGTCCCTGCTCCATATGGAATGGGCGAAACTTCTCGGGCCGGACAGGTCGTGCAATCAGCCCAGAAACATCCCGGCAATCGATGCGGAGATGAGGTTAGCCATGGTTCCGGCAAGCATGGCACGCACACCGAGTTGCGCGAGATCGTTGCGCCGCTCGGGAACGAGCGCGCCGATGCCGCCGATCTGCATCCCGATCGAGCCAAGATTGGCAAAGCCGCACAGCGCAAACGTTCCAATGGTAAAAGAGCGCGGGAGCATGGTGGCCTTATGCGCGCCCAGCGAGATGTAGGCGATGACTTCGTTCAGCGCCATTCTTGTGCCGAGCAGGTTGCCAATAAGACCGCAGTCCTGCGATGGAACTCCAATCAGCCATGCCACGGGGTAAAAGACAAATCCAAGGATCTCTCCGAGGCTCCCCGGAATCCAGTGGAGACCATTGTGCGCATGAACCCACCCCAGCAGCATGTCGAGCAGCGCAACGAGAGCGAGAAAGCTGATCAGCATGATTGCCACGTTGAGCGCGAGCTTTCCGCCATCGATCGTTCCACGCGCAATGGCGCCGATGAGATTCTCGTCCTTGTGCTGCTCGTCCCTGGGTATCACAACGCGGCCTTCGGTTGCCGGGGTTTCTGTCTCCGGTACAAGCATCTTTGCCATTAGGATCGTGCCGGGCGACGTCATGATCACCGCCGACAATAGATGCCGGGCCTCGATTCCTTGTGAGATGTACATTGCCATGATGCCACCGGAGACGTGCGCCATGCCGCTGGTCATGATGGTCATCAACTCGCTACGCGTTGCGCCGGCCAGGAAGGGGCGAATCGTCAGCGGCGCCTCCGTTTGGCCCATGAAGATTGAAGCGGCTACATTCATGCTCTCGGCGCCCGAGATGCGCATCGTCTTCAACATCACCCATGCCAGCCCGCGAATGATGATCTGCATCAAGCCGATGTGATACATCACGGCAAAGAAAGCCGAGATGAAGATGATGGTCGGCAGCACCTGGAATGCAAAGATCGAACCCAAAGACGTGTCCGGAGTTCCCAGCTTGCCGAAGAGCACGGTGGTGCCGGCGGCCGTTGCGCTCAGCATCTTCGTAACAACATTTCCGGCCCAGTACATGGCCCGCTGGCCAAAGTCGAAGCGCAACACGAAGAACGCAAAGACAAACTGCAGGCTCAGCCCCCAGGCGATCGTGCGCCAGCGGATCCGCCGCCGGTCCGTCGATCCCAGCCACGCCGCGAGCAGTACGGCCAATATCCCCAATATCCCCGTGAATCGCCCCAATGTCGCTCCTTCGAAGCAGCCATCAGCTGTTAGCTCTTAGCCTTAGGTCCTCTGCCTCAGCACTGCGCGTTCAGAGGCGCCCAGGGCGGTCTTCCGTCTAGCGCACAGCGGAGCTAAGGGCTAAGAGCTAGAAGCTGTCTTTCACCTTACCGTATCGCGCAGGAAAGCCTCTGCGTTTTCGCGCGCAAAGATGTGGCTGACCAGCGGGACGTCATTTTCGGGCGGTTCCTCGGACAACGTGATTGCCTTCTTCATGCGCGCAATCGGCTCTTCAAGGTGGGCTACGGAGGTCGCGTAGAGAGTTGCAATTGGCCGGCCCTTCTCCACGGGCGCTCCCCGCTTTGCATGAAACTCGATTCCCGCGTGTGGATCGACGGGCTCGCCTGCCTTCTCGCGTCCGGCGCCCAGGCGCTGCACCGCCCATCCCAGCTCCATCGTGTCCATCGCCGCGACATAGCCGTCCTGCCAGGCCTCCATCACATGAGTTGCTCCCGGCCTGTGAAATCCCTTCAAGTCGTCAAACACCGCGGTATCGCCGCCCTGTGCCGTGACCATCTCGTAAAAGACCCTCAAGGCTGACCCATCCTCCAGTGCGCCGGTCGCAGCTCTGTAGCCCTTCTCCGCCGTGTCTGCCTTGCCGCCCAGATGAATCATCCACCCGGCGAGACGCAGCGAGAGCTCGCGCAGATCGGCGTTTTGCTCCGCAGCCTCGCCACGCATCAACGCGACGCATTCTGCAATCTCAATCCAGTTGCCCGCTGTGCGTCCCAGGGGCTGGCCCATATCGGTTAGCAGTGCGACCGTCTTCGTGCCCGCTGCCTCGGCCGTTGCGACCATCAGCGCGCCCAGGTATTCCGCATCGGCGCGCTTGCGCAGGAACGAGCCTGATCCGGTCTTGACATCGAGCACCAGCGCGTCGAGTCCTGCCGCAAGCTTCTTGCTCAGAATGGATGCAGCGATCAAACCCGGCTTCTCAACTGTGCCGGTGCGATCACGCAATGCATAGAGCACGCGATCCGCGGGAACCACGGTCGGCGTCTGGCCGATGATCGCGGCTCCACATCTCTGCAATACGACCTCAAACTCTTCAAGCGTCAGCGCCGTTCTGAACCCCGGGATCGACTCCAGCTTATCGAGCGTACCGCCCGTGTGTCCGAGCGCGCGCCCGCTGATCATTGGTACGGCCAGACCGCATGCCGCCGCCAGTGGAGCCACGAGGAAGCTGGTCTTGTCGCCGACGCCTCCCGTCGAATGCTTATCCACCGCAACCTTCCCCAGCCGCGACGGGTCATATTTCTCGCCGGAGTCGCGCATGGCTACGGCCAGCGCGCGCGTCTCCTCAATCGAAAGCCCGTTGAGCCACGATGCCATCAACCAGGCTGCAAGCTGCTCCGCAGGGATCGATTCATTGGCCGCCCCCTTCACGATGAAACCGATCTCCCCAGCGTTCAGCGAACCGCCGTCGCGCTTCTTCAGGATGAGATCGACCATGTGAAACGGTGCTGCCCGAGTTGCAGACATCGTGGAATCAAGCCTCAAGTTTTGAACAGATGAGATTATCGCAGCCCCGGCGCCAATCTCAGTGTGATTCGGGCCTCAATAGGCAACATCAATTCCTGAAGAGGCGGATTGCGCTATTCACGCAACGCATCGCTACTTCGCTTTCAATTCAAACGCGAGCGGGAGCAGTTCGCGGAAAGGAATGACGCGTACGCCGCCTGACTCGGGAAACACGACTGGCGCATCGGGCTGAACAAACTCCGCCAGCATCTGCCGGCACGCCCCGCATGGCGGGCTCGCTTTGTCATTCAGATTGGCAACCGCGACCGCCTCGATGCGGATTTCCGGTCCGAACTCCGAGATGGCTCGGACGAGTGCAGCGCGCTCCGCGCAGATCGTCAGCCCATAGCTCGCACTCTCCACGTTTGTTCCAGTGACGATCTCGCCGCTGGTTAACCTCAGCGCAGCGCCCACCCTGAACATCGAATACGGCGAGTACGAGTGCGATGCCGCGTCGCGGGCGTACTCCACGAGCTTCGCCAGGCCTGTCTCGAGCGCGGGCGTCAGGCCCACGCGCGTTTCCGCCACGTCCCTCCCCGGTTTTTCGTCTGCGGAATTCATGAACATTGAGGCTAATGCATTTGCCCTCCCATGTCATGTTCGTGAGACAGACCACCGGGGGGAGGCCTTACGGGATACCAAAAGACATCGTTTGTTTACCAAAGTAACGTCGGACTCTCACACAAAAGTGGTATGCGCGGGAGTAAAATCGTCAATTGTATAAAGTGCAGCGGTACGACCTGGAAAGAAAGCACAAGCGAGCGAAAGTAGTCCCATTTCCCCATTGCCTGCAACTCGAATAATTCCAGGGGGTTCCCATGAGTTTGTCGATTGGCCGTTCTGAGAGATCTTCTTCCCCAAAACGCGCGGAACGGAGAAATTCGCCCGAACTGTCGGCTTATCACTGGAACGGATCCGTTGCCCAGCAGGACCAGATCCGCGACATCAGCTGCACGGGGGCGTTTCTGGTGACGCATCGGCGCTGGGAACCGGGCGAAGTGATCTCCCTGACGCTGCAGCGGAAAGGTCCGTTGAAGAAATCGCCCGAGCATCGTATCGCGGTGCAGGCCCGTGCAGTGCGCTGGGATGAAAACGGCGTGGCTGTCTCTTTCGTTTTGCCCCCCGGTACCGACCTTCGCCTCTGGCAGAGTCCGCTGAAGAGTTCTGCGGACCAGTCTGAGCCCGAGGACATCCTCCGGGAGTTCCGTGTTGCGCACTCGATCGCGTTCCTGAGCCGTATCGCGCCTGACGCTTCTGCCGAGATCGCGAGGCTCCTCCACGAGGGATTGAGCAATTATCGCCTTGAACACGCAATTGAAATCGCAGACAAGGCCGAGAAGTTTCTTGAAGCCAGGCCGGGCGGTGGAGACAAGATGCGGGCGCCCGCCAAGGACGTTCTGAGCATCATTGAAAGCGGCTCCTGGGTCGAGGATCCCTATATTGTGCAACTCTGGGCAGGCTTGTTGGCGTCGTCCTGCAGTGTTGAGCAGTGGGACGACTCAAGCATCTCCTACATCGAGATGATGAGCCAGATGAATGCCGTCCACATTCGCATTCTTGCCGGAGCGTGCACCAAGGCGTCCAAGATCATCACGGGCCCTGACCGGATCAGTTCGCGTCCACTTGCTTACTCAGCTTCCGACTTGATGAAGATCTCGGGTTCGCATGATCTCATCAGAATTGAACGAGACCTCCTGCACCTGGCGGAACTCGGGCTTATTGAGCGCAGGGAGAAGGGCACATTCTTCCTGCAGATCTCCGATGTCAAGATCACCCCGACCTTCCTGGGCCTGGAACTCTATGCGCGCTGCAATGGACAGAGAGGCACGAAGAAGTTCTACGGCCTCGTTCCCTACGGCGTGTCTCTCTCTGAGGAGCAGAACCGCTCCGACTCAGATGTACCGATTTGGGAGACGTTTCGCAGACGAAATCGCTAAGCTGCAACAGAATCAAGGGTACCGGGATGCCCTGTGGCGGGGCTGCAGTCGAGTCCGGTTCCATTGCGGAAACGCGCCAGCGCAGACCTGTGATGAACCGCACAAAAATCAGATCAACATATCGCTAAAATCCCCCTCAACTCTTCAGTGCAATGCAGCGAGCGTGTAGCGGAGAGTTGCTTTTGTGCGGGAGCTTCTGTTGAGTAACTTGCGTTCCTGGCTGCGTAAATCATCTGCGGGCTACCGCAAGCGAGCCGAGAGGCGCCCCTCACCCTCTCTGGCCGCCTATCACTGGGACGGATCAACCCCGAAGGAGAACACCGTCGGTAACATCAGTGCCACCGGCGCATTCCTGCTGACCAACCAGCGCTGGGACCCCGGAGAAAGTCTTTCGCTGACTCTGCAGCGAAAAGGCCCGCCGGCGCGCACCCCCGAACATCGTTTTTCCCTCCAGGCCACGGCAGTCAGGCGCGACCGGCACGGCGTGGCCGTTTCGTTCGTGATGCCCGAGGACGCCGATCTGCGCCTGTGGCAGAACCCTCTGCAGACTCCGGAGGAGCAGGCCGAGCCTGAGAGTATACTTCGCGAGTTCCGAGTCGCGGAGGCCATTGCGTTCCTCCGCCGAATCTGCCCGGGGGCAGCAAAGGAGATGAAGCAATTGCTTCGCGAGAGGCTCTCGAATTATCGTCTCGAAAACGCAGTGGAGATCGCCTTGCATGCCGAGGAGTTGCTCGTTTTCGAGCCCGGGGCCCGCAAGATGCGCGCCCACCCGCGCCTGGTGATCCGCATCCTCGAGGACGGCTCAGCGGCTGAGCGCGAGCGGGCACTGCAGTTCTGGGCTGGCCTTCTTGCAACGTGCTGCACGATCGGCAAGGAAGACATATCGAATCACGATTTCATCGAGTTGATGAGCCAGATGACAGGCTCCCAGGTCAGCATCCTCTCCGCTGCCTGCGAGATGGCGGCAACTTACCAATCAGAACGCGACGCGCTTGAGGCTCATGCGTTCCAATGCACTGTTGAAGAGATGATTCTGATCGCGGGCCAGCCGAACCTGGCAAAGCTCGCACTCGACCTGAAACGCCTGGTAGAGCTCGGCCTTCTGGTGAGGCGCGACTCCCACGCCTTCCTCGCTTTACAGCGGGAGGCTGACGTTACGCCCACCAGTCTGGGGCTTCAATTCTTCGCGAGGTGCCATGCCCATCGGGGCTCGCCGCAGGATTTCTTCGGGCCCCCCGTCGAGCCTGCTGCCCTTGCTTCCTCGGACTGAAGATTTCAGAGCAGGTTACAACTTCCGAATCCGGGACGTACGTCGTTGGTAACGGGCGTAAGCGTTACGAAGTTGGAATTGCGGGAGTAGCATCCTGTCAGGGACAATTCTCTTTCCACGCCAGTGCCTTGTGCTCGGCTTAGGGTGAGGATTCGAGGACCCGCTTACAAGGGCTCAGCTGCAGGCGACTTAGGTGCCGGGAGGCGACATGAAGTCACTCGTTGAGTTTCTCAGGAAAGCTTTCCCTGACGTGCGCCAGGCGAGAGCCGAGCGGCGGCATGTCGAGGGCCTGGGAGCTCTCCATGTGACCGGTACCTCTCCCGGACTGGATGACGTGAAGGACATTAGCTCATCCGGAATTTACATTCTGACGAATGAGCGCTGGACCCCCGGCGAGATCAATTCAATACGGCTCACAAGTGATGATGTGCCGGAGGACGACCCGGACCACGAAATCGAGATCCAGGCGAAGACTGTTCGCTGGGGTGAAGACGGCATGGGGTTGTCGTTCATCCTGCCGGAAAACATGGAACTCTGGCTCTGGAAAGACAAGTCTCTTGCCGAGGCTGCCGAGGTTGTCCATGAGTTTCGGCTGGCTCGTGCCCTTTCATTCCTGAAGCGAATCTGCCCATCTGCCTCGCGTGAATTGGATTTGCTTTACCGCGAAGGGCTGAGCAATATTCGCATTCGCCATTCGATGGAGATTGCACTGCGCGCCGAGGAGATGCTTGCCAAGGAGCCCAAGGCGCATCGCATGCGCGCTCCGAAAGAGATCGTTGTGCATGTCACGGAGAACGGATCATGGTCCGATGCCCAATTGACGCAAGGATTCTGGGCGGGCTTGCTGGCAGCAGCATGCAAGGCCGGCGAAGGGGACCACTCCATGATGGAATACCTCGAGACGCTCAGCGAAATGGCAACGATGCATAGCCGCATCTTTGCTGCCGCGTGCACGAGGGCAACCAAGCTCGTAGGAGAAGGCGGCTCGCTCTCGGCAACTCCTCTGGTCTGCACCGCGGCCCAGATGGAGGAGATCGCGGATGCGCACGACTTTCTTCGCATCGATCGCAACCTCACACAGCTTTCTGATATGGGGCTGCTTCAGAAGAGAGTGAAATCAAAGTACTTTGTGCCAACCGAGGACGCTAACGTCACCCCGACACCGAGGGGTCTTGAAATGTATGCGCGCTGTCACGGTTTCCTCGGGCCCGTTCACGAATTCTATGGGCTGACTGCTACCGGAATGCCCGTCGCGACGGCCAGCGGGTAACTCCTCCCTCGCAGACCACGCGCTCTCTCTCAACCAGCCCTAGGCATCTTTCCCGGGATTCGAGCGCTCGCAGCCGGCCATCAGCGACTCGACTTCCCTGTGCAGCCGTGCCGTGATTGTTGACTCGCTTTCTTCCGGCCCGAAGCGAAGGGGTTCGCCCACGCGGACCTCGATTCTTCCCGAGCGAATCCAGCCCCGTCCGCGAGCCTTCAGTTCCCCGAGCCCGAGGATCGCCACCGGCAGTACCGCCGCGTGCGACTGTTTCACGAGCAGTCCGATGCCCGGCCGGAATCTCCCCAGCACGCCCGCGGCTGATCGCGTGCCTTCGGGGAAGACAAGGACGTTGTATCCGCGATCCAGCGCCTCGCCTGCGTGCGCGAAGCTGCGCTGGAAGTCCCTCCGGTTAGGCAGCGGGAACACATTGTAGAGCGCGGTGAGCAGCCAGTAGGCCCCTGGCCCCAGCAACATGAACCGCTTTCGTCCTCCCGGCGTTCGCTCCGGATCCCGAAAATGCCTGAAGTCCTCAAGCATCTCTCCTGACATCATTGCCGCAACGCGCCGCCGCATTTTTCCCGGGAGCGCATACAGCACGAGCGGCCCGTCGTACGTCGTGACGTGATTGCAGATGATCAGCATCGGTTCTTCGCCGGCAATCGCGGGAGGCGCGACCACCTTGGGCTTTGCAAGCAGCCGCACCAATGGCTGCGCGATCGCCTCCAGAAATACGACGCGCGCAGCGTGAGTGACTCCCCACCAAGGCCAGTAGGGATAGATGGAGCCTGGCTTCTCTTCCGGTTCCACGGCGCGCGGCTCGAGGTCTGCTTCTTCTGATCCGACGGGCTCCGCGGGCGGAATCCCGGCAGCGCCTTGGTTTTCCGGCGTCCCATCTCCGCGGGACTCCTGAATCGCATTTGAAGGCTGAAATTCGCTGGTCTCGAATTTCTGGCTGGTCGCCGCGGTTGCCCGATCTCCGGACCTTGAAGTGATCAGCTTGCGGAGGTCACCTAGTGTCTGCGCCTGATCGATGGCTCCCTCTGCCGGGGGATCCGACAGTCGTTCCTCAAGCGCTGCCGCCAATTGGACGCGCCCCAGGCTGTCGAGGTGCAGGTCTTCACTCAGCCGCAGTTCGTCTCGACCGGCGGGGGGCCTTTCGCCTGCGATTTCCGCCACAAGCGCCAGCAGCCAGTCTCCGCCGTGGAGATTCGCTGCGGTATCAGCGCTCGTTGCTCTTGTCTGCGCCGTCTGATCCCGCACCCATTCGGCTACAGCTTTCCTCCGCACCTTGCCTGTGGATGTCCGCGGCAGATCCGGTTCCGGCCACACCATCCAGCGCCGCACCCGCTGAAACTCCGCAAGCCGCGCATTTGCTCTTTCGATAGCAGCCGCGGCTCCATCAGCGCCGCGCACGGTGAGCACTGCGCATGGTTCCGGGCCGGCGGAAGTTTCCATGGGGACCACTGCGCAGGCTGCAACCTCGGGCTGCTCTTCGAGCACGGCTTCCAAGTCTTCAGGATGCACGTTTACGCCCGCTGCCGTCACAATCGTTTCGCTCTTGCGGCCCATGAAGCGCAGCTCGCCGGTGGCCTGCGTCTCGGCCAGATCGCCCGTGGCCAGCCATTCATCTTTCCTCTGTCGAAGCTCGCCGCCGCTCCACGTCGCAGTCGAGATCATCGGCCCGCGCACAAGCACTTCGCCATCCGGCCCGATCTTGACCTCGCGACCCGGGAGCGGTTTGCCGATGGTTCCGCGCGCCACGTGAAAGGGATGGTTGAGCGTGATCAGCGCCGTCGTCTCCGTCATGCCATAGCCCTGCACGACGACAAACCCAAGTGCGTTCCAGAACTGCTCCAGCGGAGCCGCCAGTGCGCCCCCACCCGAGATCAGCGCCCAGAACTTGAATCCCAGCGCGCGATGAACATCGCGAAAGACCCACCACCGCTTCCAGGCCCTCATTCCCTGCGACGCCGCCACGCGGTCAGCCAGCCCGGGGACGCTCGCTTCCAAGTGGGCTTTCAGAAGCGCCATCACCCGCGGCACGGCTGCCAGCACGCTGATCCGCTCCCGCTTGATGGTCTTAACGAGCCGAGGCGCCACCAGGCGGCTTTCAAAATGCACCTGTGCAGCGAACACGGGCGGAACCCAGAGGCCCATTGTCTGGCCGAACACATGGCTAAGCGGCAGCGTGTGAAGAAACCGC
>Ga0335077_10008477_pt1 | contig 12760 bp, 10 predicted proteins | sample Lox_Sample_31_FD_207151 | JGI IMG/M metagenome (GOLD analysis project Ga0335077, IMG submission 207151) | Soil microbial communities from Loxahatchee National Wildlife Refuge, Florida, United States - Lox_Sample_3.1 | ecosystem: Environmental > Terrestrial > Soil > Wetlands | place: USA... | reverse complement strand
AACCCGATCAGCATGGCCGCCGCCGAGTCGGTCAGGTGGTACTCGAGTTCGGGTGCCATCAGCAGCGGGTTCAGCGGCAGCACCACGAGCCCGGCCTTGAGCGCCCCGAAGTAGGCGATCAGGAACGGCTGGATGTTCGGCAGCTGCAGCGCGACCACCTGGCCGGGGCTCAGCCCGGCCGAACGGAACCCGGCCGCGACCCGCCCCGACTGCTCGTCGAGTTCGGCATACGTGGTCGTGATCCCGGCGAAGCGGCAGACCGGGGCGTCTGGCGCGGCCAGGGCCGATTCGGTCAGGATGGTCGCCAGGTTGAAGCTCATCCTCGCCCCCAATCACAGTTTCTCTTGCAGAAGCTCGTGTCATGCACGGACCCGCTGTGGTTGCCGGCCGTTCACCCGCACCGGCCGCTCGCGCAGGCCAGAAGGCCTGCACTCGCGAGCCGGGCGTGCATGACGCTCGCAGGCCGGGCATTTCCGGTCAGTGAGACATATATTAAGTGTGTATCAACAGCTTTGCCTAGGTTCTCGCGGCGACCGGAGGGAACGGCGATGTACCTCACTCGGGGAGAGTCCAGGGGAACCGGTGACGCCGTGCCCGGCCGGGACGGCAGGCGGCCGGGCGCGGGGCTGCTGCTGACCGAGCCGGTCCGCGGCCTGGCCGACCTGACCGCCCTGCTGCTGGCCGCGCCCGCGCTGCTGGCCGCCCCGCGCGGCGACGGGCACGGGGTGCTGGTCTTCCCCGGCCTGCTGGCCGGCGACTCGAGCACCGTGCCGCTGCGCGCGTTCCTGCGCTGGCTCGGCTACCACGTCCGCGGCTGGGACCTCGGCCGTAACCACGGGCCGACCGAGGCGGTGCTGGCCGGCCTGCCCCGGGCCGTCCTGGATCATGCCGAACGAACCGGGCGTCCCGTCTCCCTGATCGGCTGGAGCCTGGGCGGCGTCTACGCCAGGGAAATGGCCCGCCGCCACCCGCGGATGGTTCGCCAGGTCATCACCCTGGGCAGCCCCTACGCCCTGCGCGACCCGAGGCAGTCCCACGCCCACGGCCCCTACCAGCGGCTCAGCTCGCGGCACGTCCCGGACCACAAGCTGCCCGGCCGCGAGCAGCGGTCCCGGCCCATCGGCGTGCCGTCCACGTCGGTCTACTCCCGCTGGGACGGCGTGGTGGCCTGGCAGGCGTGCGTGGAACCGGAGACGGCGCTGCACCAGAACGTCGAGGTCCGGTGCAGCCACGTCGGCTTCGGCGTGGACCCGGCGACGCTCTGGCTGATCGCCGAGCGGCTGACCGTCCCGGCGGGCCAGCGGGTCCCGTTCCGGCCGCCGGCGGCCCTGCGGCCCCTCTATCCCCGATGAAGCCGGCCCGCCGCCGCTTAGGAGGAACTGATATGCAGCAGCTCTCAGGTCTCGATGCCTCCTTCCTCGCCCTGGAGACGGCCCACACCACCGGGCACGTCGGGGGGCTGAGCGTGCTCGATCCCAGCGGGGCCCCCGAGCCGCTCACCCTGGCCCGGCTCACCGAGGTGATGGCCGAACGGCTGCCGCTGGTGCCCGTGCTGCGGCGCAAGCTGCTGAACGTGCCGCTCGGCCTGGACCAGCCCTACTGGGTCGACGACGCGGACTTCGACATCGAGTACCACGTCCGCGAGATCGCGCTGCCGCGTCCGGGTTCCGACGCCCAGCTGGACGAGCAGGTCAGCCGGTTGCACGCCCGCCCGCTCGACCGCAGCCGCCCGCTGTGGGAGATCTACCTGATCACCGGGCTGGCCAGGAAGCGCGCCGCGGTCTACACCAAGATCCACCACGCCGCGATCGACGGGGCCTCGGGCGCCGAGCTGCTGACCGTCCTGTTCGATCTCACCCCAGCGGGCCGCGAACTGCCCCCGGCCGAACCCTTCCGGCCCGCCGCCCCGCCGCCCCTGCCCGCCCTGGCCGTCAAGGCGGTCGCGCGGCTGGCCTGGCGCCCGGTGCAGACGGTCCGGATCACCAACGAGCTCGTCAGGCTCCTGCCGACCCTGACTCCGGCGGTGAACACCGTGGTCGGCGGCATGCTCGGGCTGAACCACGGCGACGGTTCCGTGATCGCCACCAGGCCCGGGCGGGCGCCCGCGACGCCGTTCAACCGGTCGATCACGCAGCACCGCCGGTTCGCGTTCCGCAGCGTCAGCCTGGCTACGGTCAAGGCGGTGAAGAACGCCTTCGGCGTATCGGTCAACGACGTCGTGATGGCCATGTGCGCCGGCGCGCTGCGCCGCTGGCTCGTCGACCACGACGCGCTGCCCGACCAGCCGCTGGTCGCGATGATCCCGGTGTCCGTTCGGGACCCGGGAAGCAAGGGAGCCCTAGGCAACCGGGTGTCCGCGATGCTGGCCCCGCTGCCCACCAGCGTCACCGATCCCGGCCTGCGACTGGAGATCGTCCACTCCGCGACGAAGGTGGCCAAGACGCAGCAGGCCGCGATCCCGCAGGGCCTGGTCGACCAGATCAGTGACTTCGCCGTGCCGGCGCTGACCGCACGAGCGGCCCGGGTGGTGTTCGCCACCGGCCTGCTGAACCGGCTGCCGCCGTTCAACCTGACGATCTCCAACGTCCCCGGGCCGAACGTCCCGGTCTACCTCTGCGGGGCCCGGCTGATCGCGCACTACCCGGTGTCGGTGATCACCGACGGCCAGGGCCTGAACATCACCCTGATCGGTTACCTCGGCCAGCTGCACTTCGGCCTGGTGTGCTGCCGGGAGCTGGTCCCCGACATCGACATCCTGGCCGGCTACCTGACCGACGAGCTCGCCCTGCTGGCCGAGGCGGCCGAGAAGCGCAGTGCCAATGCTCAGGGTTGACGATGCCCAGACGGTGCTGCCGGGCGGGACAGCGGTGCCCGCGGGGATCCCGGCCGAGATCTTCACCGCGGCGGCGGACACCTTTGTCGCCGGGCAGCGGCTGGACATGCGGTCACTGGCCCGCCGCCTCGGAGTGGCCCGCGCCACGCTGTACCGGCGGGCCGGCAACCGGGAGCAGCTGCTCGACGAGCTGCTCTGGTGGCGGGCCCGCGGCCTGCTGGTGGACCAGGTCCGGGTCAGCGAGGAACTAGCGGGCACCGAGCGGCTGGTCGCGGTGATCGGCGGCGTGCTCCGCGCCATCGCCAGGGACCGCCCGCTGCGAGCGTTCCTGGCGTCCGACCCGGAGACCGCGCTGCGCCTGCTGACCGGGGCCCGCAGTACCGTGCACCTGGGCATGGCCAGCGCCCTTGAGAAGCTCATAGATCTCGAACGCGGTCGCGGGAGCTTCGACGCCAGCCTGGACACCCCGACGCTGGCCTACACGATCGTCCGGATCAGCGAGGGCTTCCTGTACGCCGACCCGATCGCCGACCGCGCGCCCGACATCGACCGCGCCACCACGGTTGTCGAGGCCCTGCTGGTCGGCCTGGACCGGCGGTCAGCTCCCGTCTAGCGCGAGCACGAGCTTGCCGGTGTTCACCCCGTCGAACAGCATCAGCAGCACCTGCGGGAAGTCGGCCACGCCGCCGTGCACCACGTGCTCACGCGAGACGATCTTCCCATTCCGCAGCCAGCCGGCCAGCTCGGCCATGGCCTGCGGATACTGGTCCTGGTAGTCGAAGACCAGCATCCCGGTCATGGAGGCCCGCGCCACCAGCAGCATCAGGTAGTTCGCCGGGCCGCGCACCTGGGTCTCGTTGTACTGCGAGATCGCGCCGCAGATGACCACCCGGGCGCCGCGGGCCAGGCAGGTCAGCACGTCGTCCAGGATCTCGCCGCCAACGTTGTCGAAGTAGACGTCCACGCCGCGCGGCGCATGCTCGCGCAGCGCCTTGCGCACGTTCCCGGCCCGGTAGTCGATCGCGGCGTCGAAGCCGAACTCCTCGGTCAGCGCGCGGCACTTCTCCGGCCCGCCCGCGATGCCGATGACCCGGCCGGCGCCCTTGACCTTGGCGATCTGCCCGGCCACGCTGCCCACCGCCCCGGCCGCGCCGGACACGACCACGGTGTCGCCTTCCTTCAGCCTGCCCGTGTCCAGCATGCCGAAGTAGGCGGTGAGCCCGGTCGCGCCCAGCGCGCCCAGGTACGTCGACGGCGCGGCCAGCGAGGTGTCGATCGTGATCACGCCCCGGCCGTCCGAGGTCGCGTACTCCTGCACGCCGAACACCCCGTACACGTTGTCGCCGACGGCGAAGCCGGGGTGTGCCGAGGCGGTGACCCGGCCGACCGCCCCGGCCCGCATGACCGCGCCGATCTCCACCGGCGGGACGTAGGAGGCGACGGCGTTCATCCAGCCCCGCATGGCCGGGTCGATGGAAACATGCGAGACCCGCACCACGAACTGCCCCTCGGCCGGGTCTGGTACCTCCTCGGTGGTCAGCGACCAGTCGGTGGACCTGGGCAGCCCGGACGGCCGGGCGGCCAGTCGTATCTGGTGGTTGGCCGGGGACATGCGGCGCCTCCCTGGTGCGGAACTGAGCTCAGCGAACTGGGAGATAATCTACCGAGCTGGACACCGGCGCCGAAGGCCTGGCCGGGTGAGCGGGCAGGAACAGCACGGCCAGGACCGCCCCGGCCGCGGCGACCCCGCCGGCCACCAGGCAGCCGACGGACAGCCCGTGCAGGAAGGCGTTGGTGGCGGCGTCGTGTACGGCCTGGCCGATGGCGCCCGGCAGCCGGCCGGAGACCGCGTACGCGGCGCCGAGCGACTGATGCGCGATGGCCGTGACCGGCCCGGGCAGTCCGGCCGGCAGGTCAGCGGTCAGCCGTGAGCCGTACAGCGACGCGTACACGCTGCCGATCACCGCCACACCCAGGGTGCCGCCGAGCAGCCGGGTCGTGTCGTTGACCGCCGACCCCACCCCGGCCTGGCGCCGCGACACCGCGCCCATGATCGACTCGGTGGCGGGTGCCGAGGTCAGCCCCATGCCCAGCCCGAACAGCACCATCTGGATCGCGATGATGCCGTAGCCGAGGGTCGCGCTGGCCGTCGCGGCGGCCCAGACGTAGAAACCCGCCATGGCGACGAGTCCCACGGTGACGATGAGCTTGGTGCCGAACCGCACCGCCAGCTGGGTTCCCGCCACCGAGCCAACGCCGACCGACAGCGCCACCGGCAGCAGGCGCACGCCGGTGGACAGCGGCGGGTAGCCCCTGACGAACTGGAAGTACAGCGTGATCAGGAAGATGAAGCCGAACAGCGTGAAGAACGCCACGGTCACCGCGCCGCTGGCCGCGCTGAACCGCATGTTGCGGAACAGCCGCACGTCCAGCATGGGGTGGCTGGTCCGCTGCTCCCACCAGACGAACGCGGCCAGCAGGACCGCGGCGACCGCGAACCCGGCCAGGCCCCGCGCGCTGGTCCAGCCGTAGTCCGGTGCCTCGATGATGGTGAAGACCAGCAGTCCCATGGCCGCGGCCGACAGCACCAGGCCGGGGATGTCCGCGGCGGCCGCGTCGGCGTTCTTCGAGTCCGGCACGCTGGCCAGGACCAGCACGATGGCGAGTGCCGCCACCGGGGTCATGGCGATGAAGATGCTGGCCCAGCTGAAGTGCTCGAGCAGCCAGCCGCCGGCGATGGGGCCGAGCGCGATCGCCACCCCGGCGATGGCGCCCCACAGGCCGATGGCGCGGGCCCGTTCCCTTCGTTCGGTGAAGACGTTGGAGATCAGCGAGAGGGTGGCCGGGAAGGTCATGGCGGCGCCGAGCCCCATCACGGCGCGCGCCGCGATCAGCTGGGCCGGGCTGGTGGTGAACCCGCCGGCCAGGCTGGCCGCGCCGAACACGGTCAGCCCGGCCAGCAGCATCCCCTTGCGGCCGAACCGGTCCGACAGGCTGCCGAAGGTCAGCAGCAGCGCGGCGAAGACCAGGTTGTAGGCGTCGACCACCCATTGCAGCTGGGTGGTGGTGGCGTGCAGTTCGCGCACCAGCGCCGGGAGTGCCACGTTCACGATCGTGGTGTCGAGGTTGATCACGAAGGCGGCGAGCAGCAGAGCGGCAAGGATCATTGGCTTGGATCTCATGCTTGAGATACTCAGTTAATGACTTGAAAAAGTCAAGTGATTAAACTTGGAACTAAACCGGTGTCCGGCTATTCTTGGCGGCATGCGCAGCTATGGCCAGTACTGTTCGGTGGCTAAGGCCCTGGACGTGATCGGTGACCGGTGGACCCTGCTGATCATCAGGGAGCTCCTCCTGCAGGGCCCGTGCCGGTACACCGACCTGAGGAACGGGCTGCCCGGGATCGCCACCAACCTGCTCTCCGACCGCCTCCGCGAGCTCGAGGCCGCGGGCCTGGTCCGGCGCGAGGAGGCCGCGCCCCCGGTGGCGACCACGCTGTTCCAGCTGACCGAGGCCGGGGCCGAGCTCGAGCCGGCCCTCGACGCGCTCGGCGGGTGGGGGATCAGGTACATGACCCAGCCCGCCGACGGCGACGAATTCCGCAGCCACTGGTTCGCCTTCCCGGTCGAGCTGTTCCTGCACGACAGCGAGCCGGACGGGCCGCCGCTCTCGATCGAGCTGCGCCCCGGCGGCCGTCCGGCGGTGGTCGAGGTCTCCGGCGGCGCGGTCCGTACCCGGCTCGGCGACGCGCCGTCCCCGGACCTGGTCCTGGCCGGGTCCCCGCGCCTCATCCTCGGCCTGCTCGCCGCTGGCCTCACCCCGGCGCAGGCCCGTGAGCTGGGTCTGACCATCACCGGCGACCCCGCCGTCCTGCGCCGCCTGCAGCGGGAACCGTCCCCGCTAAGCTGACCGTCTTGTCCTGGACGCCGGGTCCTAGTCCTTGGTGGCGATGAAGTAGGCGTTGACGATGTCGCCGTCGACGCGCTTCGCCTCGACCGAGGTGAAGCCCGCCTCGCCAAGCATCCTCCGCGCCGTCTGCTCGCCCCACATCGTGCCGAGGCCCATCCCGCCGTCGGCCAGGGACACGGTCATGCAGTGCATGCACGAGACGGCGTACAGGAACGTCGCGAGCGGGTGGCCGAGGTTCTCCGCGAGCTTGCTCGAGGCCGAGGTGTCCACGCACAGGTAGACGCCGCCGGGTCGCAGGGCGGTGGCGATCCCGGCGAGCATCAGATCCGGCCGGGCCTGGTCGTGCACCGCGTCGAAGGTGGTGATGAAGTCGAACCCGGCGGTCTCGCCGAGCTGAGCGGCGTCACGCCGCTCGAAGCGAGCGTTCGTGCGGCCCTCGCGATCGGCCTCCGCACGGGCCGCGGCGATCCCGGCCGCGGAGAAGTCGAAGCCGGTGAATCGCGACCGGGGGAACGTCCCGGCCATCAGGTTGATGGCGTGGCCAGACCCGCAGCCGACGTCGGCGACGTCGATTCCTTCACTGAGCCGATGGGTCAGCCCGGGCACGAGCCGCAGCGTCACGTCGATCAGGGTGGCGTCGTGAACGGCGCCGCTGTCCTCGGCCATGACGGTCTGGAACCTCGGGAACGCCGAGTAGGGGACCCCGCCGCCGTCCCGGAAGCACTCGACGATCTGGTCTTCCACCTGCGCCATCAGCCCGATGTACTGCATCCCGGTGGCGAGGTTCCGCATGCCGGCCGCGCGGGTGAGCCAGGCGGCGTGCTCGGCGGGCAGCCAGTATGATCCCGACGCGTCGTCGTGCTGGACGATATGGCCGGTCGTCATCACCGCCAGCCACTCCCGGATGTACCGCTCGTCCAGTTCGGCCTTGGCGGCGATCTCGGCGCTCGTCGCCGCGGGCATCCCGGCCATGACGTCGAACAGCCCGGTGCGGTGGCCCACGCTCACCATCAGGGCCAGCGCCGCCTCGTTCATCGTGCGGAGCATCCGCTCCGCGAATTCCTCCGCCAACCTGACCTGCTACATGTAGAGGCCGCCGTTGACCGGGTAGACCTGGCCGGTGATGTAGGACGACTCGGGGTCGGCGAGGAACTCCACCACCCGGGCGACCTCGTTCGGCTCGCCGAGGCGCCCCACCGGGATGTTCGCGATGAGCTTCTCCATCACGTTGCCCGGCACCGCCGCGGTCATGTCGGTGGTGATGTACCCGGGCGTGACGGCGTTCACCGTGATGCCCTTCGACGCGGTCTCCAGGGCCAGGCTCATCGTCAGCCCGAAGAGCCCGGACTTGGCCGACGCGTAGTTGGCCTGGCCGAACCCGCCGGACGAGCCGATCACCGAGGAGATGTTGATGATCCGGCCGTAACCGCGGTCGAGCATGTTCTGCAGGATGGCCTTGGACAGGTAGAACGCGCCGGACAGGTTGACGTGGATGACGTGGTCCCACTCCTGCGGGGTCATCTTGCGGACCGTCTTGTCCACTGTGATGCCGGCGTTGTTGACCAGGATGTCCAGCTGCCCGTGCTGCTCGAGCACCTCGCCGATGACCCGCACGCAGTCCTCGTTGGAGCCGATGTTGCCCTGGTGGATCGTGACGCCGTGGTCGGCGTACTTGTCGGCGAATTGCTGGGCGTGGTCGTGTCGGCCGGCGTATCCGGCCGCGACGCGCACGCCGCGGTTCATCAGCCGCTCGCAGATGGCCAGCCCGATCCCGCGGGTCCCTCCGGTCACCAGGGCGACCTGCCCGTTCATGTCAGCCATGGTCCTAACCTCCGTTCGGTGTCGAATGGCTGGGCAAAGCCGCGGTCAGCCGAACACGTACTCCCCGGGGGCGTCCGCGATGGCCGGGTGCTGCCTGCTGCCCATGTGCGGCGGCTTGATGAGCGCGCCCGCGCGGGACTCGGACCAGGCGGTCCAGTCCTCCCACCACGAGCCGCGGTGCTTGCTGTTCGCGGCGCGCCAGCCCTCGGCGTCGAAGCCGGAGTCGTCCGCCGCCTCGTACCATGCCTTCGGCCCGGGCGGGTTGACGATGCCGGCGATGTGCCCGCCGCTGGACAGCACGTAGCGGACGTCGCCGCCCATCAGCGCGCCGGTCCTGTACGACGCGTGCCAGGGCACGATGTGATCGTTGATCGCGCCGACCACGTAGGTGTCGCTCTTCACCGTGGTCAGCGACAGCCGCTGGCCGACCAGTTCCATCTCGCCCCGGGCCAGCTCGTTCCGCATGTACAGCGAGCGCAGGTAGAACGAGTGCATGGCGGAGGGCATGCGGGTGCTGTCGCCGTTCCAGGCCAGGATGTCGAACGCCGGCGGATCCTGGCCCATCAGCCAGTTGGACACCACGTAGTTGAAGATCAGGTCGTTGGCCCGCAGCATGTCGAACGTGCCGGCCATCTGGCTGGCGTCCAGGACCCCCTTCTTCGCCATCTGCTTCTCCAGCCGCCGCACCGTCTTCTCGTCGGTGAAGGCGCCGAGCACGCCGGGCTCGCTGTAGTCCAGCAGCGTGTTGAGCAGGGTGATCGAGCCGATCCTGTCGTCGCCCTTCTCGGCCAGGTAGGCGGCCAGCATGGCGGTCAGCGCGCCGCCCAGGCACAGCCCGATGATGTCGATCTTGGGTGACCCGGTGATCTCGCTGATCACGTCGAGCGCTTCCCGCGGGCCGTGGATGAGGTAGTCGTCCAGGGTCGTGCCGCCCATGGAGGCATCCGGGTTGCGGTAGGAGATCGCGAACACGGTGCGCTGGTGCTGGACCGCCCACTCCAGGAAGCTGCGGCCTGGCGCCAGGTCCATGATGTAGTACTTGTTGATCCACGGCGGGCTGGCCAGCACCGGGATCTCATGGACCTTGGGCGTCTGCGGCGCGTACTGGATGAGCTCCATCAGCTCGTTCTTGAACACGACCTTGCCCGGGGTGGCGGCGAGGTTCTCGCCGACCCGGAACGGCCGGGTGTCGACCTGGCGCGGGCGGCCGTTGTTGTTGAGCATGTCGTCCACGAAGTGGCCGGTCCCGGCGGCCAGGCTGGTCCCGGCGGTCTCGAACGCCCGCTTGAGCGCGGCCGGGTTGGTCAGCAGGAAGTTCGTCGGCGCGAGCGCGTCCATCAGGAAGCCGGTCGCCAGGGCCGCCTTGGCGTCGTCCACGGCGTTCCCGGAGCCGGCCTCGAGCAGATCGCTGAACAGCCGCGACGTGGCCAGGTGGACCTGCCGGATGGCGAAGAAGGCCGGGTTGTCGGTCCAGGTCCGGTCCGCGAACCGCTTGTCGCCTTCGGGAACCGGAACCGGCGGCGGCGTGTCCATGCCCATCCAGCGGGCCGCGGCCACCGGCCCGGCCATCGCCACGCTGGTCCAGAAACGCATCGCCGCGGAGGCCGTGGCGGCCGGTTTGGTCGCGGCGCGCCGCAGCACGGAGAACGTGGAGGTGCCCAGGCCCGCCGCGTCCACCGACCCGAGCACGTCGGCGTCGGGAGCCAGCACCGCCGCGGCTGACTCCGCGGCCTGCCACGCCTTCTCTTGTGCGGTCATCTGCTGCCCTCCTGGGTGTGGGAACCCTTCCGACGCTACTTGGCCCCGGGTACGCGCGTAAAGAACCAGTAGGCTCCCCGCCGCCGGCCCCGGCGAAACATAACCGCCAGTGGGTCAGCGGTACCGGGCCGCGGCTCAGCACGGTGCGGATGGCGAAGACGCTCTGCGCGGTGAGGACGGCCGGGATGGCCAGGACCTCATCCAGCAGCACCTGCTCGTAGTCGGCCAGGTCCTGCGCCGCCACCTCGACCATGAAGTCGTCCGTACCCGTGACCACGTGGCAGGCCACCACGGCCGGGATCGCCATCAGGGCGCGCTCGACCTGGTCCGACGTCGCGCGGGAATGCCCGTCGACCTTCAGCCCGATGAAGGCGGTCAGGCCAAGGCCGGCCTTGGTCCGGCTGATCTCGGCCCGGTAGCCCTCGATGATCCCGCTGGCCTCCAGCGCCTTGACCCGGCGCAGGCAGGCCGAGGGGGACAGCGATACCGCCTCGGCCAGGTCGATGTTGGCGATCCGGCCGTCGCGCTGCAGGGTGCCGAGAATGGCCCGGTCGATACGGTCTCCATGTGCTGGCATGAAAATCATCATATCGCCCAATTGACCGCATAGCATTGCGTCATAGAGGTCAACAGCGCAATCTTTGCCATCGTATGCCACCCGTTTTCGCCGATGATTGATGTATGAGCACCTCACCGGCACGATCCCTTCCGCTGTCCGTCCCGCGAGCCAGCGCGCTGTACATCGGTGCCCTGTTCGGACCGGGACTCCTGCTCCTGCCCGGCCTGGCCGCCCAGCAGGCCGGGCCGGCCTCGATCATCGCCTGGGTGGCGCTGCTCGGCCTGTCCGCCATCTTCGCCACGGTGTTCGCCGCGCTTGGCCGGAAGGTGCCGGGCACGGCCGGGGCGGCCGGGTACGCCGCCGCCGGACTGGGCCGCCGGGCCGCGGTGATGACCCGCTGGTGGTTCCTGGCCGGCGTCATCGCCGGGGCGCCGATCGTCTGCCTCATCGGCGCCAGTTACGTGACCGCGCTGACCGGCGCCGGAATTGGGCAGGGCCCGCTGGCCCGCGCGGCCGTCGCGGCCGGGCTGCTGCTCGCGGTGCTCGGCCTGGCCATCGGCGGCGTCCGCGCCAGCACGATGGCCCAGCTTCTGCTCGTCGCGCTGCTGATCGCCGTGGTGGTGACCGCGGTGGCCGGGTCCGCGCCCGCGGCCCGCCCGGCCAACTGGACCCCGTTCGCCCCGCACGGCTGGCTGTCCGTCGGCCGCGCGGCCGCCACCCTGATGCTCTCGTTCGTCGGCTGGGAGGCGGTAGCCCCGCTGACCGGCCGGCTCCGCCCGGGCCAGCTGACCCGGGTCATCGGCATCGCGTTCACCGTGACCGCGGTTCTCTACCTGGGCCTGGCCGTGGCCACGGTCAGCTGCCTCGGCCGTGGCGCGGACCTGACCGTACCGCTCGCCGACCTGCTGCAGCTGGCCATCGGCCCGGCCGGGCGGGCGGTGGCCGCCGCGGCCGCGCTGGTGCTCACGGCCGGCTCGGTCAATGCCTACATCTCCGGGGCGACGGAGATGCTGCGCGAGCTGACCGCCGTACCCAGTCAGAACAGGCCGAACGGGCCTGGCCGCTCGCCCCGGCTGTCCGCTCACGCCCTGCTCGGCATCATCGCCCTGGCCGGCCTGGTGCTGATCGGCCTGTCCGGGCTGCGGCTGGCCGACATCATCGCCCTGGTCAGCGTGCCGACCGCGATGTTCCTGTGCGTCTACCTGAGCTGCACCGCGTCCGCGGCCCGCATCCTGGCCGGGCCGGCCCGGGCCGCCGCCGCCGTCGCCGTGCTGGCGGTGCTCGCGGTCCTGGCCTTCTGCGGCTGGCCGGCCCTGCTGGCCGCCGCCGCCGTCGCCGTGATCGCGGCCCTGGCCACGCCGTCCGCGCGCCGCCTGGCCGGCTACCCTCCGGCCGCCGCCTGCGGCATCCGGTACGGCGGCCCGCCACGCCGGGGGCCGGCGGGACCTGGCAGGCCGGCGCCAACGGCCCGGCCTGGACCCTGGACGCCGTCGACTTCTGCCGGGCCGTCTCCCGGCGCCCGGCCAGCATCACGCTCGACGAGCTGCAGAACACCGAAGTCCCGTTCTAGGTCCGGCGAACGAGGGCCGGCCGCGCGGCGGTGACTGGCAGCCGACCGCCGCGCGGCGCTAACCGGCCCGTGGTTCAGTGCCGGGCGGTGCCGCGGTACCGCGAATCGCCGTGCTCGTTCCCGCCCACCCCCACGCGGGCCGACGGGTGCTGACCTGCCCGTCCTCAGCCGCGCGCCGGAACAGGAGCACAGGGGACACCCCGGGGCGGACCATCCTCGTCCGCTGGTACCGCGGCAAGCTCGTCAGGCAGGGTGACCGTCTGCCCAGGGCGGCCGCACGGGGGGTATCCGGGGCAGTTCCGCATCCCCG
>Ga0335077_10008476_pt1 | contig 12760 bp, 9 predicted proteins | sample Lox_Sample_31_FD_207151 | JGI IMG/M metagenome (GOLD analysis project Ga0335077, IMG submission 207151) | Soil microbial communities from Loxahatchee National Wildlife Refuge, Florida, United States - Lox_Sample_3.1 | ecosystem: Environmental > Terrestrial > Soil > Wetlands | place: USA: Florida... | reverse complement strand
GTGGAGCGGCTTCTCCCGTAACGGCGCGCCGAAGGCGATCCTCTTCCGGGCGTGGTCGCGGGCCAGGGAAAGCCCGCGGGCCATCCCGGCGGCCGCGGCCACGGCGTTCCAGGTCCGCGTCACGTTGAGCATGGGAGCGACGCTGCGGACCCCGTCCTTGAGCCCGTGCACGGGAGCCGCCCGGGCGCCCTCGAGCGCGAGCTCGGCCGTGGGCAGCTTCCGCGTGCCGAGCTTCTCCTTGAGCCGGTTGACCCGGATCCCGTTGGAGCTCCCGTCCGCCTCCCGCGTCTCGAGGTAGAAGAGGGCCAACCCTCGCGAGCCGGACGGGTTCCCCTCCGGTCGGGCCAGGGCCAGGGCCATCTCCGCGGTGGTGGCCGAGCTGAACCACTTCGTGCCGTAAAGGCGCCAGACGCCATCCTGCAGACGTGCCACGGTCTCGGTGCCCGACACGTCCGAGCCGCCGGCGAGCTCCGTCATCCACTGGCCACTCGTCCACATCCGGAGCGGGTCGCGCGAGGTGAGACGCGGAACCGCCCGCTCCACCAGCTCCGAAGCGCCGAGGTCGAGCAGAGTGCGCGCTGCGCCGTCGGTCATGGCCAAGGGGCAGGAGTACACGTCGAGCGAGGGCTCGAGCACGTGGACCATGGCCATCTGGTGGACCCGGGAGAGGGGGCCCAGGCGCCGCTCGTAGGCGGCCGCCACGAGCCCATGGCGCGCCGAGAGCTCCGCCGCCTCGCGCCAGAGCGAGCAGAGCGCGATCCGGTCGGCGCGCCGTCCCCAGGGGTCCCACTGCTCGAGCGACGGCTCCTCCAGGCGGGTCGCGAGTTGGAGGTCATACAGTCGCTCGCCGGAGATGACTCCGAGCGCCTTCAGCTCGTCCTCCACGCTCGCCCGGGCCGGCGCGGGGAGGATCCGCCACAGGTACTCGCGCAAGAGAGCGTCGTCCGAGAAGGGGTTACCGGGGCGAGGCGGGTCAGGGTGATATGGCATTCAAGGCTCTTACACCGGAGGCCCGGCCCGGGGCGGCAGGCCAGAGGGGTCGCACGACCAAGGTCCAGCGGCGGCGCACCCGGGCGTTATCTCTCCAGGGTGGTGAGCACCGGGGCACGGCTCCATAACGCGGCGGACCTCCGCCTGGCGCGGCTGGCCCGACTCCAGTCCTTGACCGCAGAGCTCTCCGCGGCTGCGACCCCGCCGGACGTCGCCCGGATCATCTTCGACCGCGGCCTCTCGCTCGTCGGGGCTCGCGTCGTGACCCTCTACTGGGAACGGGTTCCCGGCGAGCTCGAGCTGGTACACGGGCTCGGGGTGTCCGAGGACTTTGCCCAGCGCTTCGGTCGCATCAGCCCGGACACCCCCCTCCCTAGCGCCGACGCCTACCGCAGCGGAGAGCCTGTCTGGCTCGGCACCCCGGCGGAGATGCGGCAGCGCTTCCCCGAGGCCGCCGAACTGGCGTCGGCCGAGGGCATCGCAGCCTGGGCCTCCATCCCCCTCGTGGTCGATCGCTCCCGGGGTGCGCTCGGTCTCTGGTTCGAGTCGGTTCGCGTCTTCGACCGTGAGGAGCGCGAGTTCCTGGAGGCGGTCGCCCGGCAGTGCGCTCAGGCGCTCGAGCGCGCGCGGCTCTTCGAGGTGCAGCAGCGCCTGGCCGATCGGCTGGGCAGCCTACAGGCCATCACCTCGGATCTGTCGGCGGCGCTCACGCTCCGGGAGGTGTCGGCGGTGGTGCTACGCCACCTCTTCGCCCTCGGGGCGCGCGGCGGAGCGATCCTTTCCGTGGGCGCGTCCGGCCGCCTCGAGCCCGTCTTCGCGCACGGCGCGGAGGACCTGGTGGAGGCGCTCCTCGCGGCCCGGGATAGGTCGCCCCTCTTCGACGCGCTCTCCTCGGGCCAGCCGGTCTGGCTCGTGGACCGGGGCGAGCTCGCGGCGCTCTACCCGGCGCTCGAGCCCTTGCGGTCGCGGCGGGACGACGGCGGATGGGGGGCGGTACCGCTCCGGATGGAGGGACGCGACGTGGGTGCGCTCGTGGTGGCATTCCCGCCAGGACGCGTCCCCCATCCCGAGGACCGGACCTTTGTCCTGGCCCTGTCCCAACAGGGTGCGCAGGCGCTGGAGCGGGCGCGACTCTACGAGGCGCAGCGGCTTGAGGCGGAGCGGCTCACCCAGCTGCACGCGGCTACCGTCGCCCTCTCGGGCGCCGCCACACCGGCGGACGTGGCCTCGGCCGCCCTGGCCGCGGCCGCCCTGCTCGGCGCCACCGCCGTCGAGCTGCACGGCCTCACCTTGGGGGACCGACCCTCGCTGGTGGCGCGAAAGGGGGGGGTCGCGGGGGCTCCCGAGGCCGCCGGCCTGGCGGCGGAGGTGGCGGAATCGGGACGGGCGCTCTGGATCGAGTCGCGCGAGGAACTCTCGAGCCGGTTCCCGGAGCTATTTGCACGGCGCGAGGAGGCCACCTGGGCGGCGGTGCCGCTGCTCGCTCTCGGCGCGCCGAGCGGAGCCCTCGTCGTCGCCCTTTCGGCGGCGCGGAGGTTGGAACCGGAGGAGCGGCTCTTCCTCCGCATGCTCGCCATGCCCTGCGCGGCCGCCCTGGAGCGCATCCGCCTGGCCGAGGCCGCCGCTCACGAGCGCCGCGCGTCGGAGTGGCTGGCCGCCCTCCTCGAGGGCGCTCTCACCGCCGCCCCCGTCGGGCTGGCCCTGCTCGACGAGGACATGAGGATCGTGCGCACCAGCAATCGCCTCGCACGCCTCGCCGATCTGCCGGAGGACGTTCACCGCGGGAGGACACCGCTCGAGCTCTTCCCCGGACTGCCCGGCCCGGCACTCACCGCCGCCTTCCGGCGCGCCCTCTCCTCGGGCGAGAAGGTGGAGCTCGAGGTCTTGGGCGAGACCCGCGAGTCTCCCGGCGCCACCAGGCGTCTCTCCGTCACCTTCTACCCCGTGCGCGTCGCCGGCCGGATCGTCGGCGCGGGGATCTTGGTGGGGGAGAAGGGGGTCGGGGACGCCCGCTGACGGCTGGGCGGCGGCTCACCCAAGGAGCACCCCCTCCACAAAGAGGGCCGCGGCGAGGAGCATGCCATCGGCGCCTGCGGCTCCGATGAGCTGGACGCCGACGGGGAGCCCGTGCGGGCCTATCGCACACGGCAGACTCAGGCAGGGGACGCCGAGCAACGTCCAGATGCGGTTCAGGGCCGGGTCGCCGGTGGAGAGGAGACCCTCCGGCGCTTCCCCCGGCGCGCTCGGGGTGAGGAGGACATCGAAACGGCCGAAGACCCGGGATAGGCGGGCCCGCGCGCGGTCCCGCAGGGCGAGCGCCTGGGCATAGGCGGAGGGCGACGTCGCCTCGCCTTTCGCGAGGAGATCTTGGAACTGCGAGGAGAGGCGCTCCCGCTCCTCGGGCCCGAGCGAGCCATAGGCCCGCGCCGCCTCGAACGCCATCACCTCGCGCTGCGCGTCGCCGAGTCCGTCGAATCGGTCGCCCTCCTCGCCCACCTTGGCGCCCGCCCGAGAAAGGCGGTCCGCCGCGTAAGATACGGCGGCCCGAGACTCCGGCGCCGCCGCCGTCCAGGCCTCGGTCCGGCACACCCCGACCCGAAGGCCCGCGCAAAGGCCCCCATCGAGCCGGACGTCCGGCCCCACCGGGATCCCGAGCGCCTCTGCGAGAAGGGACAGATCGGTGGCCGCCCGCGCCAGGATCCCGAGGGTGTCGAGGGAGGTCGGAGCGAGCGGAGCGACCCCGTTCAGGGGGACGAGCCCGTGGCTGGGCTTGTAGCCGACGACGCCGCAGTAGGAGGCCGGCCGGATGAGCGAGCCGGCGGTCTGCGAGCCCAACGCCGCCGGGACCATGGCCGCCGCGACCGCGGCCGCCGAGCCGCTGGAGGAGCCCCCCGGCGTGCGCGACGGGTCCCGCGGGTTTCGGGTCCCCCCCGGAGCGTAGTACGCAAGCTCGGTCGTGACGGTCTTCCCCAGGATGACCGCTCCCGCACGCCGCAGGGCGGCGACGCAGGCGGCGTCCAGGGCGGGGCGCCGGCCCTCGAAGAGCGCGCTCCCCCGGGCGGTGGGCATGTCGGCGGTGTCGACGATGTCCTTCACCCCGACCGGCAGGCCATGAAGGCACCCGGGCCGACCGCGGGTGTCCGCGGCGCGGGCCTGGGCGAGCGCCAGCTGGGGATCGAGGTACGCGAAGGCCTGGATCCGCGGCTCCTCGGCGGCGATACGATCGAGACAGGCGGCGACCAAGGCCTCGGAGGTGAGGCGCCCCGTCGCGAGGAGCCCGGCGGCCTCGCGAGCGGTGAGCAGATGGGAATGCATGTCGGCCTCGGTGGGAGAGCATAGCGGAGGGCGGCGCCGAGGGCGCCGGCGGGGCGCCGAAAGAGGGCCGGCTCCGCCCGCTCCCCGGCGCGCATCCCGGTCGTGGGATCGTCTCGGTGTCGTGGGATATCGCGCGGGGGGCGGGAAGGGGAGGCTGCGAGGCGGAGGCAAAATGACCGCGATGGTCTTCACCCCCGCCCTTGCGCTCGGACACGAGGAGATCGACTCCCAGCATCGGGAGCTGTTCCGGCGCGCGGGCCAGCTTCTCGAGGCCATGATGGCGGGCGACCGGGCGGGGGTCTCGCAGCTGTTCGAGTTCTTGGGCTCCTACGTCGTGGACCACTTCGCGGCCGAGGAACGGCTCATGGTCGAGAGCCAGTACCCCGGCTACGCCGTGCACAAGGCCGCTCACGAGCGATTCGTCCGCGACTACGAGTCGCTCCGCAGGCTCCACGCGGAGAGCGGGTCGAGCGCCGCGGTGGCCATCAAGGCTCGGGCGTGGATCTCGGACTGGCTCAAGTCGCACATCGGCAATACCGACCAGCTGCTCGCGCGCCACCTCCTCAAGCGATCCGCGTAGCCGAAGGCCGGGAGGAGCCCGCCCTCGGCTGGGCCTCGACCGAACCCTCTGGGAGAGCCTCCGGCTGCACTGCGACCGCCGAGGCGCGCGGTTATCTCCCGGCAGGGGCAAGCGCGCAGGAGGCCGGATGATCGAGCAAGCGGCGGTGCAGCATCCCCGGGAGGGGATGGTCCCGGGGAGCCGGCTCAACGATTTTTCCATCCAGGTTGCCACCGCTAACGGGTCGGGGTCGCAGAGTTCGAACACGGTCCTTCTCCGGTCGCTCTTCCAGATGGGGGTACCCGTCTCGGGCAAAAACCTATTCCCCTCCAACATCGCGGGGCTCCCGACCTGGTACACGATCCGCGTCTCCCGCCACGGGTGGATCGGCCGGAAGAAGGAGATCGACCTGCTCGTGGCCATGAACCCCGAAACCGCACGGCAGGACGTGCTCGGGCTCCCCCCGGGCGCGGTCGTCGTGTTCGACGCTCCGCTCGGCATCTCCTCGTTGCGGAAGGACCTGACCTTCTACCCGGTCCCGTTCGACAGGCTCGTGGAGCCGGTGACGACCGATCCCAAGCTGCGCAAGCTCTTGCGCAACATGGCCTACGTGGGCGTTCTGGCCCGGCTGCTCTCCATCGAGGAGAAGGAGGTCGAGACGGCCATCGGCAAGGTGTTCGGCAAGAAGGCCAAGGCCCGCGAGCTGAATCTCTCGGCTGCCCGGGCCGGCTTCGAGTGGGCGGCGGGCGGGGTCGACAAGGTGGACGACCTCAAGGTGAGTCGCCTCGACCAGAACCGCGGCAAGCTCATCGTCGATGGAAACTCCGCGGCGGCTCTCGGGGCCCTGTTCGCGGGTGTGACGGTCGTGACCTGGTACCCGATCACCCCCTCGTCCTCTCTCGTGGAGTCCCTCATCGGCTACCTCAGGAAGTACCGGGTCTCGGCCGACGGCAAGCCCACCTTCGCGGTGGTCCAGGCAGAGGACGAGCTCTCGGCCATCGGGATGGCGATCGGCGCGGGGTGGGCCGGCGCCCGCGCCATGACCGCCACCTCCGGCCCCGGCCTCTCCCTCATGAGCGAGTTCGCGGGGCTCGGGTACTTCGCCGAGGTGCCCGCGGTGATCTTCGACATCCAGAGGGTGGGTCCGTCGACCGGGCTCCCCACCCGCACCTCGCAGGGCGACGTGCTCAAGGCCGCCTTCCTGTCGCACGGCGACACCCAGCACGTCCTGCTCTTCCCCGGCTCGGTGGAGGAGTGCTTCACCATGGGGGTCGCGGCCTTCGACCTGGCCGAGCGGCTCCAGACGCCCGTGTTCGTGATGAGCGACCTGGACCTGGGGATGAACAACTGGATGGCGGACCCCTTCCCCTACCCGAGGACGCCCATGGACCGAGGCAAGGTCCTCGGGAAGGAGGACCTCGAGCGGCTGGGCGGCTTCGCGCGGTACCGGGACGTCGACGGCGATGGCATCGGTTGGCGCACGCTACCGGGGACCGACCACCCGCGGGCGGCGTACTTCGCCCGCGGCACCGGCCACGACGAGAACGCCGCCTATAGCGAGAGCCCGCTGGCCTTCGAAGAGAACATGGACCGATTGCGCCGCAAGCTCGAGGGGGCGCGGACGCTCCTCCCTCCCCCCGTACGGGAGGGGGACGGGGCGGAGGTCGGGATCCTCGCCTACGGGTCCTCGCACCACGCGGTGGTCGAGACCCGGGCCCAGCTCCGCGAAGAGGCGGGGCTCGAGTCCGACTACCTGCGGGTGCGCGGCTACCCGTTCTCCCCCGCGGTCGCGGCCTTCGTCAGCTCGCACCGCCGGGTCTACGTGGTGGAGCAGAACCGCGACGCCCAGCTCCGCTCCCTGCTCCGGCTCGACCTGCCCCCCGAGCTCGCAGTCCGGCTCCGCACCGTGGCCCACGTGCACGGGCTGCCGCTCGATGCCCGGAGCGTGACCGACGAGATCCTGGCCCAGGAGAATGCCTCGTGACCACTGCGGCGAACGCCCCGGCCCCCCGCACCAACCGGCTCGGGCTCCCCCTCACCGACTACCGGGGCGGGAAGACCACCCTCTGCGCCGGATGCGGCCACAACGCCATCTCCGAGCGGATCCTCGAGGCGGCTTTTGACCTGGGGATCCCGCCCGAACGGGTGGCCAAGCTCTCCGGCATCGGCTGCTCCTCCAAGAGCCCGGCCTACTTCCTGGGCCGATCGCACGCCTTCAACGGGCTGCACGGGCGCATGCCCGCGATCGCCACCGGGGCGGTCCTCGCCAACCGCGACCTCCTCGCCCTCGGCGTCTCCGGCGACGGCGACTCCGCCTCCATCGGGCTGGGCCAGTTCTCGCACCTCATGCGCCGCAACCTGCCCATGGTCTACGTCATCGAGGACAACGGCGTGTACGGGCTCACCAAGGGCCAGTTCTCGGCCACCGCCGATCGGGGGGCGACGCTCAAGACGGGGGTGGTGAACGACCTGCCCGCCATCGACACCTGCGCCCTCGCCATCCAGCTCGGGGCCAGCTTCGTGGGCCGCTCCTTCTCGGGCGACAAGCGACAGCTCGCGGCCCTCCTCAAGGCCGCCTTCTCCCATCGGGGCACCGCCCTCCTGGACGTGATCTCGCCCTGCGTGACCTTCAACGACCACGAGGGATCGACCAAGTCGTACGCTTACATGAAAGACCACGACGCCCCCATCCATGAGCTCTCCTACGTTCCGGCGCGCGAGGACATCGCGGTCGACTACGATCCGGGAGCCACGGTGGAGGTGACGCTGCATGACGGCTCCCGCCTGAGGCTCCGCAAGCTCGAGGAGGGCTACGACCCGCGGGACCGGATCCGGGCCATGACCCGGATCCTGGAGTCGGCCCGAGGCGGCGAGGTCCTCACCGGACTGCTCTTCGTCGACGTTGCCGCCCCCACGTTCGTGGACCTGCTCGGCCTCCCCGACGCGCCGCTCGCGACCTTGCCCGAGGCCATGGTCCGGCCACCCAAGGAGGCCCTCGACGAGATCGTCGAGGCGCTCAGGTGACCGCCTTCGAGGCGTCCTTGGAGAGACTCGTGGCGCTCGCCTAGGCGCCGGCCCCCAACTCCCCCGGGGGGCGAGGCGCGTGCGCTTTCGCACCGGACGAGCTACAAGGCTCGGCATGCCGAGAGCGATCCGGATTCACGAGACAGGTGGCCCCGAGGTGCTGCGCTTCGAGGAGGTCGCGGTCGGCGATCCCGGCCCGGGGCAGGCCCGCGTCCGCCAAGGCGCCGTGGGCGTCAACTTCGTAGACATCTACCACCGGACCGGGCTCTACCCGCTCAGGCTCCCGAGCGGGATCGGCACGGAGGCGGCGGGCCGGGTCGAGGCGGTCGGGCCCGGCGTCGCCCATGTCGCCCCCGGGGACCGCGTGGTCTACCTGTCGACCGCGGCGGTCGGCTCGTACGCCGAGGTCCGGCTCGTGCCTTCGGACGTCTTGGTGAAGCTCCCACCGAGGATCACCGACGAGGTCGCGGCCGCCGCCTTCCTGAAGGGGCTCACGGTCCGCTCCCTCGTGCGGCGCACCTACTCGGTCAAGGCCGGGGAGGTGGTCCTGTGGCACGCCGCGGCGGGCGGCGTCGGGCTCATCGCCGTGCAGTGGCTAAAGGCCCTCGGAGCCACGGTCATCGGCACCGTCGGCTCGGACGAGAAGGCAAGTCTGGTCCGCAGTCTCGGGTGCGATCACGTGGTGGTCTACACCCGGGAGGACTTCGTCGCCCGGGTCAAGGAGATCACCGGTGGCGCGGGCGTGCCCGTCGTGTACGACTCGGTGGGGCAGGCCACCTTCGACGGATCGCTGAGCTGCCTGCGGCCGCTGGGGATGATGGTCACCTTCGGCAATGCCTCCGGGCCTGTGCCCCCGCTCGCGCCGGCCGTGCTTTCTCAGAAGGGATCGCTGTTCTTGACGCGCCCGTCGGTGGGCCACTACCTCGCAGCGCGCGCGGACCTGGAGGCGGCGGCGGGAGACCTCTTCGGCCAGCTCGAGGCGGGACGCATCCAGGTTCGAGTGGGAGGCCGGTGGCCGCTCGGCCAGGCGGCAGAGGCCCAGCGCGCCCTTTCGGATCGGCGGACCTCGGGGTCGCTCGTGCTCCTGCCTTGATCGCGGGGAGAAGGTCTCGATCGGCCAGGGGACCGGCGGGGCGTTGACGCGAGGCGTCGGGGAGCGCGGCCCGCGGGACTCCCCGGTGGCTGTTTGCGGGTGGCCCTCGCTCGTCTAGGATTGGTCCTTTCCGAAAGAGGAGGCGAACATGCGCGCCCCGTCCTACGTCAGCGGCCCATCCGAGGTCCCGCTCCTCGGCGAGACCATCGGGGAGAACCTGCGCCGCACCGTGGAGCGGTACCCGGATCGCGAGGCGCTCGTCTCGGTCGCGCAGGGCTACCGCTCCACCTACCGAGAGCTCTGGGAGGAGACCTCGCTTGTGGCCCGGGGCCTGCTCGCCCGCGGCGTGAAGAAGGGGGATCGGGTCGGCATCTGGTCGCCCAACCGCTTCGAGTGGGTGGTGACCCAGTACGCCACCGCACGCATGGGCGCGATCCTCGTGAACATCAACCCCGCCTATCGTCTCCATGAGCTGGAGTACGCGCTCAACCAGTCCGGCGTCTCGACCCTCGTTTTGGCCCGCCGCTTCCGCCAGACCGACTACGTCGAGATGGTACGGGAGGTGCAGCTCCGCTGCCCCGAGCTTCGCCAGATCATCGTGATCGACGAGGAATGGAAGGCGCTGCGCGAGGACGCGCTCCGGCTCTCCGAGGACGAACTCACCCACCGCGAGCACGAGCTCCAGTTCGACGACGCCATCAACATCCAGTACACGAGCGGCACGACGGGGTTCCCCAAGGGGGCCACCCTCTCCCACCACAACATCCTGAACAACGGCTACTTCATCGGCGAGTTCTGCCGGTACACCGAGTGCGACCGGGTGTGCATTCCGGTTCCGTTCTACCATTGCTTCGGGATGGTGCTCGGGAACATGGCGATCACCTCCCACGGGGCGACCATGGTCATCCCCGGAGAGAGCTTCGACCCCGCCGCGGTGATGAAGACCATCGAGGAGGAGCGCTGCACCTCGCTCTACGGCGTGCCCACCATGTTCATCGCCGAGCTCGAGCACCCGGACTTCGGGAAGCACGACTACTCCAGCCTGCGGACCGGGATCATGGCCGGCTCGCCCTGTCCCATCGAGGTGATGAAGAAGGTCCAGAGGGACATGCACATGCCCGAGGTGACCATCTGCTACGGCATGACCGAGACCTCGCCCGTCTCCACCCAGTCCCGGACCGACGATCCCCTGGAGAAGCGCGTCTCCACCGTCGGGCAGGTGCATCCGCACGTCGAGGTCAAGATCGTGGACGCCACCACCGGGCGGATCGTCCCCAGGGGTACGCCCGGCGAGCTCTGCACCCGGGGCTACTCGGTGATGCTCGGCTACTGGAACGACCCCAAGGCCACCCGGGAGGCCATCGACGTCGGGCGCTGGATGCACACCGGCGACCTCGCCACCATGGACGAGCAGGGCTACGTGAAGATCGTGGGCCGCATCAAGGACATGGTGCTCCGGGGGGGGGAGAACATCTTCCCGCGCGAGGTGGAGGAGTTCCTCTACACCGTCCCGGGCATCTCCGACGTGCAGGTGATCGGCGTGCCCGACGCGAAGTACGGCGAGGAGCTCATGGCCTGGGTGAAGCTCCGCCCCGGGGCCACCCTCACCGGCGAGGAGATCCGCGCCTACTGCAAGGGGAAGATCGCGACCTACAAGATCCCGCGCTACTACAAGTTCGTCGACGGCTTCCCCATGACCGTCACCGGCAAGGTCCAGAAGTACAAGATGCGAGAGGCGGCCATCCAGGAGCTGGGGCTGCAGGCGGCGGCGGCGATCGAGACCGCCTAGGAGGGCGGCGGGCGGGTCACGATCCCTTCACCTCCTGGACGAGCTTCGACAAGGAGGCCTTGGCGTCGCCGAAGAGCATGGCCGTGTTCGGTCCGTAGAAGAGCTCGTTCTCGATCCCGGCGAAGCCGGGGTTCATGGAGCGCTTCAGGACGATCACCTGCTTGGCCTGGTCGACGTTCAGGATGGGCATGCCGTAGATGGGAGAGGACTTGTCGCTGCGGGCGGCCGGGTTCACCACGTCGTTCGCTCCGATGACCAGGGCCACGTCGGCGTTCTTGAACTCGTCGTTGATCTCGTCCATCTCCTTCAGCTTGTCGTAGGGGACGTCGGCCTCCGCGAGGAGCACGTTCATGTGGCCGGGCATGCGGCCCGCCACCGGGTGGATGGCGTAGAGGACCGTGCCACCGTTCCTCTCGATGAGGGCGGCGAGTTCGCGCACCTGGTGCTGGGCCTGGGCCACCGCCATCCCATACCCGGGCACCACGATGACGAGCCGGGCGAAGGCGAGCTGGATGGCCGCGTCCTGGGGGGTGATGGCGTGGACGGTCAGGCCCTGGGTGGTCCGGGCCGATGCCTTGGATGGGGCGCCGAACGCGCCGAAGAGCACGTTGGTGAAGGACCGGTTCATGGCCCGGCTCATGATGATGGAGAGGATGAAGCCGGACGCTCCGTCGAGCGCGCCGGCGATGATGAGCACGTTGTTGCCGATGGCGAAGCCCGTGGCCGAGGAGGCCAGGCCGGCGTAGGAGTTGAGAAGCGAGATCACCACCGGCATGTCGGCCCCGCCGATGGGGAGGACGAGCGACGCGCCGAAGAGGAGCGAGAGCGCCACCATGGCATAGAAGGCCCGCGGATTGGCGGGCTCGAAAAGGAGCCAGGCGAAGAGCGCCACCGCGGCGGCGAACAGGCCGAGGGAGACGACGTTCTGGCCGGGGAAGGTGACGGGCCTGGAGGGGAGGATCTCCTGCAACTTCCCGAAGGCCATGAAGCTGCCGGTGATGGTGAGGGCGCCGAACAGCACCTCGAATCCCAGGGCCGCCATCTGGATCCGCGACACCTCGGCGCCCTGGCCCAGCGCGTAGTACTCGGCCAGGCCCACCAGGGTGGCCGCCACCGCGCCGAACATGTGCGAGATGGCGATCCGCTGCGGCATCGCCGTCATGGGGACGTACACGCCGAGCGGGTAGCCGACCGCCGCGCCCAGGGCCAGGCCGGCCAGGATCCACTCGTAGCGGACGATCTCGTGGTTCACGAGCGTGCCCACGATCGCGACGAGCATGCCCAGCGCGGCGAGCTGCATCCCCCGGCGGGCGCGGTCCGGGACCGTCAGGCTCCGCAGCCCGAGGATGAAGAGGATCGAGGAGAGGACGTAGGCGGCCTCGATCGCGAGGGTGCGCGGACTCACTTCCTTCCCCCCGCCACAGGCGGCGCGCTCGCCGGCCGGCGGTCCGCCCGCTTGAACATCTTGAGCATGCGGTCGGTGATGATGAAACCGCCCACCACGTTGATCGTGGCCGAGGTCACGGCCACGAACCCGAGCAGGGTGGGGAACGGGCCCCGATCCGCTCCCGCCAGCACCAGCGATCCCACGAGCGAGATGGCGCTGATGGCGTTGGTGGCCGACATGAGCGGCGTGTGGAGCAGGGCCGGCACGCGGGTGATGGTGAAGAACCCGACAAACCCCGCCAGGACGAAGACGTACAGCTCGAGGAAGCTCGTGCCGTGCATGGCTAGAGAAGGACCTTTCCCTGGTGGACGACCAGCATGGCCATCGCGATCTCGTCCTTCTCGGCGAACTGCCCCTCCCGAAAGAGCGCAAGCAAGAGGGCGAGGACGTTCCGCCCGTACATCTGGCTCGCGTGGAAGGGCACGGAGCTGGGCAGGTTCGTCGCCCCGATGATGACGACCCCCCCTTCGCGCACCGTCTCGCCGGCCCGGGTGAGCTCGCAGTTCCCTCCTGCCTCCGCCGCCAGGTCCACGATCACCGAGC
>Ga0335077_10008474_pt1 | contig 12761 bp, 12 predicted proteins | sample Lox_Sample_31_FD_207151 | JGI IMG/M metagenome (GOLD analysis project Ga0335077, IMG submission 207151) | Soil microbial communities from Loxahatchee National Wildlife Refuge, Florida, United States - Lox_Sample_3.1 | ecosystem: Environmental > Terrestrial > Soil > Wetlands | place: USA... | reverse complement strand
TCGGGATTGACGATGACCGGCAGCGGCTCGTACTCGACCTCGATGGCCTCGCACGCGTCCTTGGCGATGTACGGGTCGTCGGCGATGACGCACGCCACTTCCTGGCCCTGGAAACGCACCTTGTCGGTGGCCAGCACGGCCTGCGTGTCGTAGGACAGGGTCGGCATCCAGGCCAGGTTCCTGGTCGCCATCATGTCGCCGGTCAGGACCAGATGCACGCCGGGGATGTCCCACGCCTTGCTGGTGTCGATGGACACGATCCGCGCGTGGGCCAGCGGGCTGCGCAGGATCTCCATGTGCAGCATGCCGGGCAGCGTGATGTCGTCGGTGTAGTTGCCCTTGCCGCGGATGAACCGGTTGTCCTCGACCCGCTTGCGGCTCGCGCCGAGCCCGCCGATCTTGATCTCGTCCAGAGCCTGCGACACCTCACGCCTCCCCGAGCTTCGCGGCCGCCCACAGCACCGACTTGACGATGTTCTGGTAGCCGGTGCACCGGCAGAGGTTGCCGGACAGGGCCCACCGCACGTCCTCTTCGGTTGGGTCGGGATTGGCGTCGAGCAGCGCCTTGGCCGCCATCATCATGCCCGGAGTGCAGAACCCGCACTGCAGCCCGTGCTCCTCCCTGAAGCCCTCCTGCAGCGGGTGCAGTTCCCCACCCACCTCCCCTGCCCCCCTCATCTTGGCCAGTCCCTCGACCGTGCTGATCTCGTGGCCGTCGGCCTGCACGGCCAGCATGGTGCAGGACTTCACCGGACGGCCGTCGACCAGCACCGTGCACGCGCCGCAGTTGGTCGTGTCGCAGCCCATGTGCGTGCCGGTCAGCCCGAGCCCGCGGCGGATCAGGTGGGACAGCAGCAGCCGCGGCTCGACCTCGGCGATCATCTTCTGGCCGTTGATGGTGAACTTGATCCGGCGTACCGGTACGTCGACCCCGGAGTCGGCCTGGCCGCCGGAGTCCTCATAGACGATGGTCATGGTCAGGCTGCCCTTTCCGCCGCGGTATCCGTCCGGTCCAGCAGGCGCGTGACGAACGTGCGCACCATGTGCCGCTTGTACTCGGCGCTGCCGCGATGATCGGTCCGCGGCCGGGCGGCCCGCGCCGCCAGGTCGGCGGCCTGCGCGATGCGGTCAGCGCTCAGCGACTGCCCGGTCAGCGCCGCGGCCGCTTCGGTGGCTCCGATCGTGGAGCCGCCCACCCCGGTCAGCGCGATGCCGGCCCGGGTCACGGTCTCGCCGCTCATCTCCAGCGCGACGGCGACCCCGACCGTGGCGAAGTCACCCACCCGGCGCTCGAGCTTGAGGTAGCCGCCGGACCGGCTGCCCTTCGCGGCCGGGATCACCGCCTCCACCGCGATCTCGTCCGGGTCCAGGACGTTCTGGAACGGCCCGGTGACGAAGCCGGCCATCGGGATGGCGCGCATGCCGCACGGGCCGCGGGCCACCACCGAGCCGCCCAGGGCCAGCACCACCGAGGCCCAGTCGCCCTGCGGGTCAGCGTGGCACAGCGAACCGACCAGCGTGCCGCGGTTGCGCACGATGGGATCGGCGATCAGCGGGGCGGCCGAGGCCATGGTCGGCTGGCTCGCCTTCAGCAGCTCCGAGCGCTCCAGGTCGGCGTGGCGGCATAGCGCGCCGATGCGCAAGGTGCCGTCCGGGTCGGCCCGGTGGTAGTCCAGGCCGGGCACGTTGTTGATGTCGACGACCAGCTGCGGCGAGGCGAAGCGCAGCTTCATCAGCGGAACCAGGCTCTGGCCGCCGGCCAGGATCTTCGCCTCGTCCCCGCCGTCGTGCAGCAGGCCGGTCGCCTCGGCGAGCGAACGCGGCGCCTCGTAACGGAACCGCGACGGATACATAGACCCTCCAGGTCTTCAGGGCTTTCCGGAGCGCGCGCGTCGGACAAGCCGCCGCGCGGCCGCTCAGGGCTTGGCTTCGGGATCGGGCACGGCCGTCGGGAGCGACTCGTAGTCGGGGTCCGGCCGAGGCTCCTGATGGGGCGGCCACGGGCCCGCGACCGGCTGGCCGGCCACCTTGAGATAGTCGATCAGCTCGGGCCAGGCCCAGACCGTCGGGCTCTTCCCGGTCTTGGGAGCGTGCTCGATCAGCTCGTAAAGCCGCGGGTTGCCGCGGCTGTGGCCGTCGGATTCGATTCGCATACTGTATGCTCCCGGCGCTGGACAACGTTGACTGCGTGCGGCCAGTTGTGACCGTCAACATGATCCGCCGGGCCGTACGGCCCCGCAATATGCGAATAAGTTCTTGCTTAAGGGACTGGCCCGCGGCGTATCTTCGCTGCTCTCAGCTCCAGATCGTGACGTATACCGGGGGCCGGAACCGGGAGGGCGGCACGCCCCCGGCCGGCGACCGCATCAGGTGCATGGCCTCCGGCGTGCCTAGGTAACGGCGGAAGGAGCTGACCGCGGTGCTCTGGTGCTGCCGCCCGAGCAGGGTGACGTGCCAGCAGGCGTCCACCCGGCAGCCGGGCAACTCGACCCGGGACAGCTCGCCGCGGCGCAACTGCTGGGCGACCAGATGCTCGACAGCGGGCGCGACCCCCGTCCCGTCGGCCGCCGCCGCCCAGGCGGCGGTCTGGTTGGGGAAGACCCTGATCTGATCCTCCGAGATGCCCAGGCCGGACAGCATCTGACCGGTCTCGCTGTCCGGATCGGTGCCCGAGGAGTCCACGAACCACCGCCACTGGCGAGGGCCGCCGCGCAGCCGCGGCTGGCCGGCCGTCACGACCACCAGCCGGTACCGGAAGACAGGCTCGGTCACCAGGGCCAGGGCCGGGTCATCCGGCGGGGTACGCGGGTCGCAGCCGATGGCCACGTCCGCCAGCCGGTTGGCGATCAGGACGTTCATCTCCTTGGTCGCCGCCACGCCGGCCGAGACCTCGACCGAGCCGGCGAATCGTTTGGTGAACGCCTCGGTGAGCGGGCTGATCACGAACTCCGCGATGGTGGAGTTGGATACCACCCGAAGCTGCTCGGGCGCGCCCTGAGCGGCGCGGACCGCGGCGTGCGCCTCGGCACCGAGCACGATGATCTGCGAGGCGGTGGCGAGAAGGCGTGAGCCTCCCGCGGTCAAGGTCATGCCGACCGGCCCGCGGGTGACCAGCTGATCGCCCAGGTGCAGCCGCAGTGCCGCCAGAGCCTGGGAGACGGCGGATTCGCTGACGCCGAGGGCGTTGGCGGCCGCGGTCACCGAGCCGAGCCGCGCCACCAGGACGAAAGCGTTCAGTTGGGTAAGCGTCATCGCACTGTCATTATGCCCGGGCACCCCGCTGGCTAGCGTCTTTAGGCTCACTGAGCCGAGCGGCCGGGGCGCGTGCCCCGCCCGGGGGCGCTGGGCCCAGCCAGGCCCCCGCGCTGGCTGGGCGGATCGCGGTCCGGGACTTCACGGTCCGGACGGCGGCACCGACGCGGGTACGGATGGTGGCGCGGGTACGGATGGTGGCGCGGGTACGGATGGTGACGCGGGTACGGATGGTGGCGCGGAGTTGGGCCGGGCCAGCCGGGACGGCCACCAGTTCAGCCGTCCGAGCAGGACCACGATCGAGGGCACCAGCAGCGTCCGGACGGCGAAGGTGTCGAGCAGGATGCCCACGGCCAGCCCCAGCCCGATGGCCTGAAGCTGACCGGAGACGACGATGCTGACGGGGCGACCAGGCTCCGCAGCACCAGGCCCAGCAGGAGCGCGATGGCCAGCACCGCGATGGGGATGATCCGCACGATGTCGCCGTCCGCGGTGTTGCTGACGTCGTAGAGCCCGGCCGCCTGGCCGGCCACCCCGCTGGCAGTGGCGCCGGAGCGCTGGGCGGCGGTGGTGACCGCGGCCCGGACCGCGGGTGTCGCGTCCATGCCCGCGGTGGACTGCTGGCTGCCCGCGCGCAGTCCCGCCGCGAACCGGACCGTCGTGCCGTCCGCGCTCACGTACTGGCCCGTGGCCAGGTAGGCCTCGTACAGCGAGCCGGGCACCCGCACGCTGGCCGACTCGGTGAGCGGCAGCCGCCTGGGGTTGCCGAGCTGGCCGTGCAGCGAGGCGTACTGCGCGGGGGTCAGCACGGTGCCGTTCGGATCCAGGGGACCCGCCAGGCTGGAGAACAGCCCAGAGGACCGCAGGCTCGCGCCCGCCGTCTCCACCGCTGCCGGGTCCTGCCAGACGGGCGTGGCGTAGCGCAGGACGAGGTTGGACGGGCTAGACGACGACTGCGGGAAGTACTCGGCGACGAGGGCGTTGCCCGCGGCCGCGTCCGAGCCCGCCGGCGCGGTCGTGGACCGGCTCAGCCCCGCCGTGTGGTACCCGGAAACCGCTGCGGCCAGGAGGCCGAACACCAGTACACCCGCGCCGAGCGTGGTTCCCGGCCGCCGTACCGCGCGGGAGGCTACCCGGCCCCACCAGCCGTCCCCGGCCGGCGACGTGCTGAGCTTCAGGCCGGGGAACATCACGGTGGCGGTCACCGCGAGCAACGCCGGCAGCAGGGTCAGCCCGGCCAGCAGCATGACCGCGATGCCGAGCGCCAGCGGTACCCCGAGGTCGTGGTAGATGCCGAACGAGGCGAACAGCAGGGTGAGCAGGGCCAGGATAACGGTGCCGGCCGACGCCGTGATCGACTCGCCCACCCGGGTGAGCGCCCGGACGACCGCGACGCGCGGCGGCGAGCCGGCCCGCAGTTCCTCACGGAACCGGTAGACCAGGAAGAGCCCGTAGTCGGTCCCCGCTCCCAGCATCAGCACGATCAGCAGCGTCTGGGTGATCGACGAGATCTGCAGGCCGTGGGCTCCGAGCCCGCCGGCGAACTTCTCCGACACGAGCAGCGCCACCACGCTGGGCGCGAAAGTCACCAGCAGCGCGACCGGGGACCGCAGCACGATCAGGAGCAGCACCAGGATGAACACGATGGAATACAGCGTGATCCGGCCCGTCGCCCTGTTCGCGCTCTTGTTGTTCGCGGCGTTGGTGGCCACCTGGCCGGCCAGGTGGAGCTGCAGGCCCGGTGGCGCCCCGGCCGATCCGAACGTCGCCTCCAGATCCGACACGACCGGGCGCAGACCCGCCACGTCCGTCTGCTCCTTGCCCGCTGTCACCTGAAGCTGGACCGCCCTGTCCCCCGGCGACACCGCGGTCGGCCGTACCGAGGTGACCGCGGCGACGTGGCGGGCCAGGTTCGCCTCCCTGGTGATCGCCGCGATGTCGGCAGTGGTGAGCGTGCCGTCCGCCCGCGCAGCGACGATGGTGATCTTGCTGGTGTCCGACTTGCCGAGCAGCGAACCCCCGAGCGACGCCGCCTGGACGCTCCGCGCGCCCGACGACAGGAACAGGCTGGGGTCGCTGTTGACCTCGCTGCCCAGGCTGGGCAGCGCGACCATCGCGGCCGCCAGGACCGCGCCCCAGAAGGCGATGACCAGCCACCGGTACCGCACGACCAGGCCGGCCAGCCGCTCGAACAGGCCCTCGATCACCGCTCCTCCCCTCTCCGGCGCCTGGCCGCGTAGATCACCCAGCCGGCGATGAGGATCACCACCGCCACGATCAGCGCCAGGATCGCGATCCTGGCGCCGTGCATCCGGCCGGCCGCCAGCGTCGCCGAAGCGAGGTCACGCATCCGCGCTTCCCGCCCTTCCGCTGGCACCGATGCTCAGCAGCCCATCCCTCATCAGGGCGATCCGCTGCGCGCGGGCCGCCACGGTGCTGTCGTGGGTGACGACCACCAGCGTCAGCGTGCGCTCCCGCCACAGCTTGTCGAGCAGGCCGATGATCTCGTCCCTGGTGCCTTCGTCAAGGTTTCCGGTCGGCTCGTCGGCCAGCAGCACCTTCGGCTCCTTGACCAGGGCCCGGGCGATCGCCACCCGCTGCTGCTGGCCGCCCGACAGCTCAGACGGCAGATGACGCAGCCGTTCGCCCAGGCCAACCGCGGTCAGCGCCTGCCGGGCGCGCGCCTTCCGCTCGGCAGCGTGAACGCCGAGCGGCACGAGCGCCGCCTCCACGTTCTCCTCCGCGTTGAGGGTCGGGATCAGGTTGAAGGTCTGGAAGATGAAGCCGATCGAGCGGGCCCGCACCCTGGTGAGCCTGCTCTCGCGCATCCCGGCCAGGTCCGTGCCGTCGAGTTCGACCGAGCCGGACGTCGGCCGGTCGAGGCCGCCGGCGATCTGCAGCAGCGTGGACTTGCCGTGGCCGGTCGGGCCCTGGATCGCGAGCCACTCGCCGTCGGCGATCTCCAGGTTCACCCCGCGCAGCGCGGTGACCCTGCCGCGTCCCTTCTCGTAGGTCTTGACGACTCCCGAAAACGTGTACATGCCGCTACTCCACCTTGGTCAGGGCAGCCGCGGGCCGCAGTCGCGCCGCCCGCCAGCCGCCGAACAGCCCGGCGATGAGCCCGCCACCGACGGCAAGCGCCACCGCGATACCGATGAGGTCGGCCGTGACGGGCGCGGTCAGGGTCACCGAGACCGTGTGGGCGGTGCTGGTCACCCCTCTGACGAGGCCGACGAACGCCCCCGTTCCTCCGGACGTGCCGGCCGATCCGACCGTGGCCGACAGCGGCGGGGCGAGCTTGTCGATCAGGGTGACGCCGAGGTAGCCGAGGCCGATGCCGGCCGCCCCGCCGACGATGCCGATCACGATCGACTCGCCCATCACCTGCCCGATGACCCGCATGCTCCGCCAGCCCAGCGCCTTCAGCGTGCCGAACTCCCGTACCCGGCGCGCGACCGCGGCCATGGTCAGCAGGCTGGCCACACCGAACGCGGCGATCAGCACCGCGACCGACAGCCACTTGCCGAGGTTGCTGGCCAGGCTGGACGCGCTGGACAGCGATCCGGTCACCTCGCCCGCCAGGTCGCTGCTGTCGGTGACGGTGGCGCCCGGCAGGGCCTTGCTCAGTTCCTGCTGCACGGCGGGGATGTCGGCGGCGCTCGCGGCCGATACGTAGACCGTGTTCACCTTGCCGGCCAGCTTGGCCGAGCCGGTCGTGCCGATGGCCTGCGCCTTCGCCAGCGGAATGTACACCTCGGGCGGGCTCCCGCCCTGCGGTGCGGCCACGGTTCCGATGATCTTGAAACTGGTGCCGCCCACGTCGATCTTGTCTCCGGTGCTGAGCTTGTGCTGCGTCGCGTACGCGGAATCGACCAGCGCGTCGTCGGCGTTCGCGTCGCTGGCGGTCAGGCCGGTGCCGGAGGTGACCTTCGCCGAGCTGAGCGGCCCGAGCGCGGAGTGGGTCACGTCCACCCCGTCGACGGTGAACTGGCTGGTGGTGAAGCTCGAGCTGATGCTCCCGCTGCCGGCGCTGACCGCCGGCACGGTCCCGGTGACCGTGACGTCGTTCAGCGTCAGCCCGCCCGCCGCCGCGGTCACGTCGTGCTGGCTGGCGGTCTTGGTCACCGAGCCCGCGGTGAGCGTCCCGTACTGGGTGTTCACCAGCTGGTTGACGTTGATATTGGTGCCCGCGGCGATCTGGCCGCTGCGGATCTGCTGGATCTCCTGCCGGAACCCGAAGGAGATCCCCTGACTTGCTCCCTTGGCCGGCGGCTGGGTCACGGTGACGTCGGTGCCGACCCCGTACAGCGAGTGCAGCACGGTGGCCTGCGCGTTCTGCACGCCGTCCGAGGCGGCCGATACGGTGATGACCAGGCCGACGCCCAGGGCCAGGCCGAGCGCGATGAACACTGCCTGGCGCAAGCGTCTGCGTAGCTCACGCCGCAGATAGGTGAAAAACATCTTCTCTCCAGACTGGCGGCTTGGTTTGCCCCTGGGCCCCTGTATAGCCAGCGGGCCCCGGCCCGAGCGTCGGCCTGGAGGCTTGAATATCGCTCTGACCTGCGCGTTAGTCTGGAGTCTCGGCTACAACCCTGGGTGTACCTTCACCAGTCCCGCCTGGAAGGCGATCACCACGAGCTGCGCGCGGTCCCGCGCGTCGAGCTTGGCCAGGATCCGGCTGATGTGGGTCTTGGCCGTCGGCACGCTCATGAACAGCTGGGCGGCGATCTCGGTGTTGGACAGCCCGGCCGCGACCAGCGCGAGGACCTCACGCTCGCGCGCGGTGAGCTGGTCGAGGGCCCCCGGGGGCGGCCGCAGCGGGTCGGGCTGGCCCGCGAAGTGCTCGATCAGCCGCCGGGTGATGTTCGGCGCCAGCAGCGCCTCGCCCGCCGCCACGACCCGGATCGCGGCCAGCAGTTCTTCGGGTGGCCGGTCCTTGAGCATGAAGCCGCTCGCGCCGGCCCGCAGCGCGCCGAACACGTACTCGTCCAGGTCGAAGGTGGTCAGGATCAGCACCCGGGGCAGCGGGCCGGCGGCGGTGATACGCCGGGTCGCCTCGATGCCGTCCAGCACCGGCATGCGGATGTCCATCAGCACCACGTCGGGAGCGGTCTGGGCCGCTACCGCCACGGCCTCGGCGCCGTTCGCGGCCTCGCCGAGAACGGCCAGGTCCGGTTCGGAATCGATGAGAACCCGGAACCCGGCCCTGACGATGGCCTGGTCGTCCGCGACCACGACACCGTATGATCTGGCGCCTGCCGCGCGCGCCGTCATGCCACCACCTGCCCGGCCGACAGGCCGTGGACGGGCAGGAAGGCCCGGACCCGGAAGCCGCCGCCCGGCGCCGGGCCGGCCTGCAGCGTGCCGCCGAACGCCGCGGCCCGCTCCCGCATGCCCACGATGCCGTGCCGGGCAGTGTCGTTCGGGGCCGGGCGGGAACTGGAGGCCGACTCGGCCAGCGCCATTCCGCGGCCGTTGTCGGACACCGTGACCTGTACTCCGTCCGGGCCGACGCGGACCCGGACCGACGCTTCCGCGTCACCCGCATGCTTGACCACGTTGGTCAGCGCCTCCTGGACGATCCGGTACACGGTCAGCGAGGCAGCAGGCGGCAGAGCGGCCGTCTCCCCCGTCACCATCAACCTGACCGGTATCCCGGCCGCCCGGACCCTGTCAGCCAGCTCGCCCAGGTCCCCAACGCCCGGCGCCGGCGCCAGGCTGGGCTGCTCAGCTTCGTCGCGCAGCAGCCCGAGGATGCGGCGCAGTTCCTCCAGCGCACCCCGGCCGGTCACCTCCACGGCGCGCAGGGCGAGCAGCGCCTCCGCGGGCCGGGTCGTGCCGACCCTGCGGCCGACGCCGGCCTGGAACGTGACCACGCTCAGCGTGTGAGCCACCACGTCATGCAGTTCCCGGGCGATCCTGACCCGTTCCTCGCGGACCGCGAGGCGGCCGCGCTCGGCCTCGGCCCGCTCTCGCTGGGCCTGCTCCTCGGCCAGGTAGCGGCGGCGCTCCCGCACGCCGTACCCGACGAACCACATGGCCCCCGCGGCCAGCATGCTGTGCGCGGTGTCGGTCTGGCCATGCCCGGCGGCCGCGCGGGCTACGACCCCGGCCAGGATGGTCAGCTCGGTCCCGACCAGGGCGGCCAGCGCGACCCGGCGCGAGGAGCGCACCGCCGCCATGTAGGCGGCCATGCCGAGCGTGATGTCCACGTCCAGCGCCGCCCGGTCCAGTGCGGTCAGGGTGCTGACGGCCACGGCCATCACGGCCAGCACCGGGACTGGCCAGTCGCGCCGGACCGCCACCGGGAGGGTGGCGGCCAGGCCGAGCACCGCCACCGCGGGCGTCGGCATCAGGAAACGGAACCCGTGCATCAGGCCGAGGCGGAAATCGAACGTCACGACGAACGCGGCCGCGACGGCCGCCACAGCGTCGATGGCCCGCCACTGCCCGCCGGTCAGCCGGTCGATGAGTGGCGGGCGCAGGACATCGGCTACGTCCTTCCCGGCCGCCATACCCTGACAGTAACCCGGACCGGCGCCTCATCGCGTCCATCCCTGGTCGGAGCGCCGCTACAACTCGGGATGTACGCCCCGGACCGCCGCGGACGCGGCCTCCCGCAGCCGCGCGCGCAGCGTGGCGCCGGCCGCGCGGTCGGTCTGCGCCTCTACGATCCGCAGGCCCGTGCCAGGCAGCGCCTTGCCCAGATCCTCGGGCTGGTCGAGACGCTGGTACGGCAGGCCGAACGCGGCCGCCAGGTGCTCCAGGCGGGCGCCATGCGGCGTGCCGAAAAGCCGCTCGAACGAACCGGTGAAAGCCGCTTGCTCCAGGGTGGAGAAGATCCCGCCGCCGTCGTTGTTGACCACGATCAGGCACAGGTCGGGCCGCGGCTCACGCGGCCCGAGGGCCAGGCCCGGCGCGTCGTGCAGGAAGGCCAGATCCCCGATCAGCGCGAACGCCGGGCCGCCGTGGGCCAGCGCGGCTCCGATCGCCGCCGACGTCGTACCGTCGATCCCGCTGGTCCCCCGGTTGGCCAGGATGCGGACGTCGGCACGGGTCACGGCGTGAAAATCAAGATCCCGAACGGGCATACTGCTCGCCGCCCACAGCAGTGCGTCTTCCGGCAGTCCGAGGAAGAGATCCCTGGCCAGGCGCGGTTCGGTCAGCCGGTCCTGCTCGTCGAGGGCGGCGTCCACCGCGCGGCGGGCCGCGCCGTCGGCCCGGAGCCACGCGTCCAGCCAGCGCCCCGGGCCGGCCGGCATGCCGGTGAGCCGGAGTCTCGCGGTGACGTCGGTGGCCGCCCGCTGCGGGTCCGCCCACTGTCCGGGCCTTTGCCCGATGACCACATGCCGGCCGACCGGAGCGGCCAGGAGGGCCGACTGGGGCCGGGAAAGCCCTGGCCGTCCCGCCGATACGATGACGTCGGGCCGGTACGCCCCGATGAATCCCGGCGTCGCGAGCAGGTACTGGTACGCGGGCAGCGCGTTGGGCCCGTGCCTGGCGCCGGACGACGGCTCCGCGAGCACCGGCCAGCCCGCCTGCTCGGCCAGCTCAACCAGCGCGGCCGCGTCATAGTCGCCGTCGCCGCAGATCACCACGCCGCGTTCGGTCCAGGGCAGCTCGAGGTGGCCCGAGGCGGCGCCCGGCGGCTCGAAGCGCGTCCACGGCTTCCCGTCCGCGCGCCCGCCCAGGGACTCCGGCCAGTCGTGGACCCAGGCCTCCTCGGCCAGGTGGGGGGTGAGCGGGTCGCGGAAGGCCAGGTTCAGCTGGACCGGGCCGGGCTGGCTGGCCCGGGCGCCCGCGCAGCCGGAGGCGTACGCCCACCCCTGGCAGGCCAACGAGCGCCAGTACGCGACCGCCCCGGTACGCCGTTCGGGCACGCCTGCCTCGCAGAACCAGCGCACCGCGCTGCCGTACAGCTTGACCTGGTCGATCGCCTGGTTGGCGCCGGTGCTCCTGAGCTCCGGGGGCCGGTCGGCGGTGAGGACCAGCAGCGGTACCGCGGACTCGTCGGCCTCGATCACGGCCGGGTGGAAGTTGGCCGCTGCCGTGCCCGAGGTGCACAGCACCGCCACCGGCCGTCGGCTGGCCTTGGCCAGGCCGAGAGCGGTGAACGAGGCGGACCGCTCGTCGATCCTGACGTGCAGCCGCAGCCTTCCTTCCTGCTCCAGGTCACTGAACGCCATGGCCAGCGGGGTGCTCCGTGATCCCGGGGCGAGGACCACCTCGCGCAGCCCGCACCGGGCCAGCTCGTCGCCGAACGCGGCGCCGAACGCGGTGGACGGGTTCACCGGCACGACACCTCATCCAGAAACCTCGCCGCGGCCGCGGCCCGGTCCCGCCACGATGCCGGGTCGATCTCGAAGCGGCCCAGCCGGGCCTCCTCCACGGCGGGACGGCGGACCGGCAGCTCTCCTCCCTCCGGCACCAGCGGGTCGGCCGTGACGTCCCCGGACAGCAGCGACATGGTGGCCAGGCCGCAGGCGTAGGGCAGTTCCGGCAGCGCGGCGGCCAGCGCCACCCCGGCGGCCAGCCCGACGGAGGTATCGACCGCGCTGGACACCACCACGGGCAGGCCACAGGCCTCGGCCACCCGCAGTGCGGCCCGGACACCGCCGAGCGGCTGGACCTTCAGCACCACGATGTCCGCCGCGCCCGCGGCCCGGACCCGCAGCGGGTCGTCGGACCGCCGGATGGACTCGTCGGCCGCGACGGGGATGTCGACTTCCCGGCGCACTTCGGCGAGCTCATCCAGGGTGGCGCAGGGCTGCTCGGCGTATTCGAGCCCGAACGCGGTCAGCCGCCGCAGCATACGCACCGCCTGACCGGTCTGCCAGCCGCCGTTGGCGTCGACCCGGATCCGGCCGGACGGCCCGAGCGCCTCGCGGACCGCCTCGACCCGCTGGATGTCCGCCGCTTCAGCCTGCCCGCGCTCAGCCACCTTGACCTTGGCCGTCTGGCACCCCGAGACGGCCACGATCCGCATGGCCTGTTCTGGTCCGACCGCGGGCACGGTCACGTTCACCGGGACCCGGTCTCTGACCGGCGCGGGCCACTGCCCGGTCGCGGACTCCAGCGCGCTGGCCAGCCACCGCGCGCACTCCCGCGGCCCGTACTCGGCGAATGGCGAGAACTCCCCCCACCCCGCCGGCCCCTCGACCAGCGCTCCCTCCCGTACCGTCACCCCCCGGAACTTCACCGGCATCGGGATCGCAAACGCCCGCAACCCTGCCAGCATCCCCGGGGTCACCGGGTGGGGGCCGGGCTGTTCGGTCGCCATTCGATCACTCGTAACCTCCCAGGGTGGGCTCGGGGAAGAAACTGTGGGCTCGGGGGAAGAAACTGTAGGCCCGGGGGCAGAGACTATGGGCACGGGGGACCAAGGTGGGTAGCAGAAAGGTCCGGGATCTAACCTTAACGATCGTGGCGAACCGTTCTTTGCACGCGGTCCTGGTCGAGCGCCCAGGCCCGCGGCTAATTGAGCTGCTGGCCGGGGCGCTGGACGGCAG
>Ga0335077_10008473_pt1 | contig 12761 bp, 14 predicted proteins | sample Lox_Sample_31_FD_207151 | JGI IMG/M metagenome (GOLD analysis project Ga0335077, IMG submission 207151) | Soil microbial communities from Loxahatchee National Wildlife Refuge, Florida, United States - Lox_Sample_3.1 | ecosystem: Environmental > Terrestrial > Soil > Wetlands | place: USA... | reverse complement strand
GTTGAGCCCTTTCTCGGCAGCCAGACAGGCGGCGAAGAGTTGGGCAGGAATAATGTACGGGATCGGCGTGAACAACTCGGGCAGCTTGCGTGGCAGGCGGATCAAGCGGGTCTTGCGGGCCATTGCTTCGGTGTTGGCCGGATCGCTGATGACCACGGTTTCGGCCTTGAGCTGATCGAGCTTGTCGAGAGTCTCTTTGATTGAACTCCAGGTGGGGCCCGAGGGCGCAAAAACGAACACCGGGAAGTTGGGCTCGACCATGGCGATGGGGCCGTGCAGGAAATCCGCCGACGAAAATCGCTCGGCGACCACGTAGCAGGTTTCCATCATCTTCAAGGCGAATTCGAAGGCGTTGGAGTAATTGACGCCGCGGCCCATGACGACGGCATGATTCATAAAGCGGTACCGCCCGGATAGAGCGGCGATAGCGGATTCGAGACGAAGAGCCATGTGAGCCCGCTCCGGCAGACTGCGAAGCTCGTCGAGCCGGATAGGCGCTCCCAGAGCGTAAGCCAGGAGGTACAGCATCAGCAACTGGCCGGTGTAGGTTTTGGTGGCGGCGACGCTCCTCTCGCGGTGCGCGCGCACGTGGAAGACGTGTTCGGCGAGGTGCGCGAGGCTGCTGGAAGGCTCGTTGGTGATGCCGATGGTGAGGGCGCCTTGTTCGCGGCTGCGGGAGAGGACGAGGTTAGTGTCAGTGGACTCTCCGGACTGCGAGATGGCCACCACCAGGGCGTCGCGGTAGTTTACCTTGGCGTTGTAGAGCGTGTAGATGGATGGCGCGGCCAGCGACACGGGGATACCGGTGGTGGCTTCAAGCAGGTAGCGGCCAAACAATGCGGCGTTGTCCGAAGTGCCGCGCGCCGCCAGCACGATCAGGCGCGGAGGATTCTTGGCCACGCGCTGTTTGAAGCTTTCGATGCCCGGAAGTTCGGCGGAGAGGGTGCGCTCCAGGGCATCGGGCTGCTGCCGGATTTCTTCAAGCATGAGGGACATGGGTTTGGTTGGATTATGGCACGTCAGCGCAGGGATTTTTGGATCTTGTCCCGGTACTCGCGGGCCTTGGCTTCGATCTCGGCGGTACTGAGTGTGAGCGGATGGCCGTCGCGCACGAGCAGATTGCCGTTAACCATGACGTCCTGGACATCGTCGCCCTTGAGGGCGTAGACCATTTGCGAATAGACGTCGTAGAGCGGCACGGCGTGCGGGCGGTCGAGGCGAATGGAGATGAGGTCCGCGCGCTTTCCTTCGGCCAGCGAGCCGATTTCGTTTTCCATGCCCAAGGCGTGCGCGCCGCGAATGGTGGCCATTTCGACGGCGGCCTCGGCGGGCAGGCTGCGCGGGTCGCCGGTGGAAACTTTTTGCAGCTTGGCGGCGAGGTCCATCTCCTCGAACATGTTGAAGTCGTTGTTGCTGCCCGCGGGGCCGTCAGGGCCCAGGCCCACCGGCAGATCGAGCGCGAGCATGCGAGTGACCGGCGCGATGCCGCTCGCCAGCTTCATGTTGCTTGATGGGCAGTGAGCGATTCCCACGCCGCGAGTCTTCAGAGTGGCCAAGTCGGTCTCATCCACCCAGACCGCGTGCGCGGCCACTGTGCGGCCGTTGAAGATACCGAGGGCGTCGAGCGCTTGAGTAGGCGAGGTCTTGCGCTTGGCGAGCGTTTCGTCGTTCTCGAGTTTGGTCTCGGAAAGGTGGATCAACAACGGCGCCTGGTGGCGGTTGGCGAGTGCGCGGCAGGCTTGCAGAGTTTCGTCGGAGTTGGTGAAGATCGCGTGGGGCGCGACGGCTGGGACAACCAGCGGGTCGTCGTGGAAGCGGGTAAGGAACCGATCCGTAAACGTCAGGGCATCGGCCGGAGTTTTGGAATCCGGCGACGGGAAGCCGATGATAGTCTCGCCCAGCACACCGCGCATGCCCGCTTCTTTGGCGGTTTCGGCCACCACGTCCTCGAAGTAGTACATGTCGGTGAACGTAGTGGTGCCGGAGAGCATCATTTCCAGGCATCCCAGACGGGTGCCCCAGCGCACGAAGTCTGGAGTGACGTTGCGGGCTTCGGCGGGAAAGATGTAGTGCTCGAGCCAGTCCTGGAGCTTCAGATCGTCGGCGATGCCGCGCAGAAGCGACATGGCGGCGTGAGTGTGGGTGTTGATGAGGCCTGGCGCCAGGATCGCGTCGGGCCGGTCGAGGCGCTGGCGGGCTTGATACCGCTGCTCGATATCGGCCTTCGGGCCGGCAGCGATGATTCGCTCGCCGCGGATGGCGATGGCGCCATTTTCGATGAGGCGGCGCTGCGCGTCCATGGTGACGACGTAGCGACCGGTCCAGATCCAGTCGGCGTTCTCGGCGCCTAAGGCCTGCAGAACGAAAAGCAGGAGGCTACAGAAAAGACGCATCGAAGGGCCTCGGCAACAGATCTTTGAGACGAAGCGTTTCGGTCTTGCCTTTCAGGTTGGTGAGCAGCAGTTCGGCATCACCGCAGAATTCCCACAGGATCTGGCGGCAGGCGCCGCAGGGGGGGGTGAGGGTCTCGGTGTCGGCGGCCACGGCCACACGGCGGAAACCCCGCACGCCTTCCGAAACGGCTTTGAACACAGCTACGCGCTCGGCGCAAAGCGTCAGGCCGTAACTGGCGTTCTCGATGTTGCAGCCGGTGTGGATGCGGCCCGTGGAGTCTTCCAGCGCCGCGCCGACTTTGAAGTGGGAGAACGGTGCGTGGGCGTTTTCGCGGGCGCGCAGGGCGGCTTCCAGCAGCGGATCCACTTAATCCTCCAGGCGGGGCAGCAACGCCTTTAGAAGGCTCACCAGCGTGCCGCGCACCTGTTCGCCGGTCTCCAGCACTTCAGCGTGGTCGATCTTCTGCGGCAGAATTCCGGCAGCCATGTTGGTAACGCACGAGATGCCAAGCACGCGGACGCCCATGTGATTGGCCACGATCACTTCGGGAACCGTGGACATGCCCACCAGATCCGCGCCGATAGTGCGCAGGTAGCGGATCTCGGCGGGAGTTTCGTAATTGGGCCCGAGCAACGCGGCGTAAACGCCTTCGGCCAGGCGGAAACCGAGCTCGCTCGCCACTTCGTGCGCCAAGGCGCGGAGATGGCGGGAGTAGGCTTCCGACATATCGGGGAAGCGGGGCCCGAGCGCATCGTCATTCGGGCCGACCAGCGGGTTCGAGCCTTGCAGGTTAATGTGATCGGAAATCAGGACCAGGCCGCCGCGCTCGAGCGCCAGATTGATCCCGCCGGCGGCATTGGTGATCACCAGCGAACGCGCGCCAAGCGAAGCCAGCACGCGAACGCCGAACGTGACTTGAGCCGGCGTGTAGCCCTCATAAAGGTGCGCACGCCCGGACATGACCACCACTGGCATCGCGCCGAGCTTGCCGATCACCAGCTTCCCGGCGTGGCCCACAGCGGTGGAACAGGGCCAGCCCGGAATCATGGAATAAGGAATTTCGACTGCTTCGGCCAGTTCGTCACCGAAGGCGCCCAAGCCGCTGCCCAGAACTACCGCCACGCGCGGTCGCACCGCAGTGCGCGACGCCAGGAACTCGGCTGCCGCACGGATCATAGCAGCATTCCGGCGATGCACGCGGACATGAAATTCGCCATGCTGCCCGCCGCCACGGCTTTGAGCCCAAGCCGCGCGAGATCTGATTTGCGATTGGGAGCCAGCGCCCCGATGCCGCCGATCTGGATGGCAATCGAACTGAAGTTGGCGAAGCCGCATAGCGCGTAGGTGGCGATGGTGAAAGAGCGCGGATCCAGCTGCGTTCTCATCGGCCCAAGCTGGAGGAAGGCCACAAACTCGTTGAGCACCAGTCGCGTTCCAAGCAGGTTGCCGATGGCTGGTGCGTCCTTCCAGGACACTCCCATGAGCCAGGCGAGCGGTGCGCAGACGACTGCAAAGATCTGCTGCATCGACGGGGGAATCCAACCCATTCCGGGAAGGGTGTGAACCCAGCCCAGAATGCCGTTCAGCATGGCGATCAGGGCGAGGAAGGCAATCAACATCGCGCCGATATTGAGAGCCAGGTGCAGGCCGTCGCCGGCGCCCTGCGCGGCGGCGTCAATGACGTTCACCGCGGTCTTTTCGATCTTCACCTCAACCTTCCCGGCCGTGGCGGGCTTGTCAACCTCCGGGTAGAAGATCTTAGCCAGCATGATGGTGGCGGGCGCGGTCATGATGACGGCGGTGAGCAGGTGCTCGATTTGCACCCCCGCAATCTTCACGTAGGCTGCCATGACAGCGCCGGAGACGTGCGCCATGCCGCTGGTCATGATCGTGAACAGTTCCGACTGAGTCATCCCCGCGATAAACGGCTTGATGGTGAGCGGAGCTTCGGTCTGGCCCATGAAGATGCTGGCCGCCACGTTGAGCGATTCAGCGCCGCTGGCCCCCATCACTTTCTGCATGGCGATGGCCATAGCCTTCACGACCATCTGCATGATGCCCAGGTAATACAGGATGGCGAAAAACGATGCAATGAAGATAACGATGGGCAGGACTTGGAAAGCAAAAACCACGCCGAAGGGACCGGCCTTGATACCCAGCGGCCCGAAGACGAAGTTGCTGCCGGCTTCGGCGTAGTTCAGCATGGCGTTGACGCCTGCGCCGATGGTTTGGAATACCTTGCCGAAGCCGGTCTTCAAAACCAGCAGGGCGAAGGCCAACTGGAGGCCCAAGCCCCACGCCAGAATCCGTAACTTGATCGCGCGTTTGTGCGCCGAGAACACCCAGGCCGCGGCCAAAATAAAGGCCAACCCCAGCAGCCCGGTGAAACGCTGCATTAACTCACGACTTCCAGGATCAGCTCGCGGTCTTCGGGTCGCTGCGCGGAGATGCGGAAGGCGTCCTCGATCATCTCCGCAGCCTCGTCCACCCCGTCTTCTTTGGTGTAGTAGAGGCGGCACAGGACTGAACCAGCCTCGATCTTCTCGCCGACTTTGACTTCCAGAATGACGCCCACCGCCGGATCGATGGCGTCTTCCTTGCGGTCCCGCCCTGCGCCGATCATGTTGGACGCCAGCCCGATATCCTGGGCGTTGATCAGGCTGACATATCCGCCGCGCGGCGAAGTCACTTCGCGCATGCCGGTTGCGTTGGGCAGCAGTTGGAACTCGTCGAGCGCATGCGGGTTGCCTCCCTGCGCCTCAACCGCCTGCTTGAACTTCTGGTATCCGGACCCGTCGACCAGTTTCCGCTCGGCAATGAGGCGCGCTTCCTCGAGCGAGTTGGCCTTCTTAGCCACGAAGATCATGCGCGCGGCCAGTTCGATGCACAGCCGCGTCAGGTCGGCGGGACCGGCGTTCTGCAGCGTCTGGGAGGCCTCCATCACTTCCAGGGCGTTGCCGACCGCGTAGCCCAACGGCTGATTCATGTCGGTGATGAGGGCCTGCACACGCTTGTCCGTGCGCCGGCCAATGCCGACCATCATCTGCGCCAGGCGGCGGGCGTCCACCTGTTTCTTCATAAACGCGCCGTTGCCGACCTTGACGTCGAGTACCAGCGCATCCACCCCTTCGGCCAGCTTCTTGGACATGATGGACGAAGCAATCAGGGGAATGGACTCCACGGTTGCCGTAACATCGCGCAACGCGTACAGGCGGCCATCGGCGGGAGCTAGTTCCTCGGTCTGGCCCATGAAGCATAGCCCGATGCTGGCAAGCTGGCTCTTGAATTCATCGACGGTCAGATTGGTGCGCATGCCGGGAATGGATTCCAGCTTGTCGACCGTGCCGCCGGTGTGGCCCAATCCCCGCCCCCCCATGGTGGGGACAATCACCTCCGCCGCGGCAGCCAAAGGCGCCACGATCAGCGTGGTTTTGTCGCCGACTCCGCCGGTGGAATGTTTGTCGACCTTGAGACCCTGGATATCTGAGAGATCCAGCGTTTCACCGGAGCGCATCATGCACTCTGTGAGCCGGCTCACCTCGCGGTCGGTCATGTTTTCGAAATACACGGCCATCAGGAACGCCGACATTTGATAGTCGGGTATTTCCCCTCTGGTGTACCCTTCTACGAGGTAGGAGATTTCTTCCGGCGTGAGCTCGGCACCGTCGCGCTTTCTCTGAATCAGATCTACTGTACGCATTATGAAGCACTTAGCGTACCATCAAGGGGAACGTAAAGTAAAGGACAGCATACCGAAAATGGGATGCTAAGCTGAGAAAAGAGCAGGGAAATGACACCTCTAGATCCAGTGCTGCACGACCATGAGAAGCGCTTGAAAGAATTGGAGGCGTCGCGCCGTAGCCTGGAAGACCAGATGATCGTGATGGCGGCGCTGGAGCGGAAACATGCCGCCAGCATCGAGGCTTTCGAAGAATTCATTGCCGGACAGATTCAATACGAGATCGAGCATGAGCAGAAACGCAAGACATACCAGCAGGAACACGAGCTGGCGAGGAAGGAGTTCGACGAAAAATTGAACGGCCTGATAGCCTGGCTGGACGATTTCGTCAGGCGGAATCCGAAGAACGGGAAATAACCGGAAGCGGCACGCGATAACTTCCCTCGAAGACTTCGCCGAAAATCTCCAGAATTTGCGCATGCAGGTGGCCATTGTCGGCCAGAAGGTGCGGCGCGCTGAATTGATGGCGATGGCCGCGCATGTCGGATACACAACCGCCGGCTTCCGCCACCAGGAGGCGGCCAGCGGCCATGTCCCAGGGGTTGAGGCCGAATTCCCAAAAACCATCCAGGCGTCCGCAAGCCACCCAAGCCAGATCGATGGCGGCAGAACCGGTGCGGCGCACACCGTGCGTTGCCATGGCTAATTGGTGATAGAAGTGGACGTTGACGCTCAGGTGCCGGCGGCGGCTGGGAAAGCCCGTGCACATCAAGGCGCTATCCAGGCGGCTGACTGAGGAGACGTGGATGCGCCGGTTGTTGAGCGTGGCGCCGGAACCGTGTTCCGCGGTGAACATCTCCTGCCGGATAGGATCGTAGACCACGCCGGCGACCATCTCGCCTGCTTGCTCCAGCGCCAGAGTGACATTGAACAGAGGGAAGCCGTGCGCGAAGTTCGTGGTGCCGTCCAGCGGATCCACGTACCAGCGGAAGTCCGAGGAGCTTTCGTGTCCGCCGCCTTCTTCGGCGACGATGCCGTGAGCCGGGAACCGCGACCGCAAACGCTCGACTACCAGCTTCTCCGAGGCGCGATCGGCATCCGTAACCAGGTCGAATTCGCCTTTGAGCTCAAAGCCCACGCGCCGTTCGAAGTAGTTGGCAAGCAATGCGCCGGCTTCGCGCGCAATTTCAGCTGCGGCTTCCAGGTAACCCGGCATGCCGCGCTCAAGCGCCGCCTTCCACCAAGTACACGATGTCGTGTTTGTAAATAAAAAGATTGGGCCCGTCGTGCCGGGTAAGGCGGATAAAGGAATGATCGTAGTATTCAATGGTGCCGGAAACCTCCTCACCATTGCTTAGCTTGACCCGCACCGGGGTCTGCGCCTCGATCAGATGCTTGAGGTACCTCACCTCTTCGAAAGTCTGCTCAGGCGCGCGGTTGCCGGGCTTGCCGCTGTTTCGGGACGTAACCACACTCTCCTAAAAACTGCCGTGGACCACAGAGGTGCGGGCGCCTCTTGGCTCCGTACGCTCCTCGGCTTCCCCATAATAGCCATTGCGCGCGGTGACGCGCAAATCCGGGCGCCGCACGCGAACGGTCAGCCGATGAAAGCGATTGCGGGTCAAAGGCACATCTTTCGGGTAGTAAGCCAACAGGTATTGAGTGCGCAGATCCTTGATGATTTCGGTGAAGGCGTTATCCAACTCGGCGCCAAGCGTCGGCTGGAAAACCCGGCCACCCGTGCCCTGCGACATGGTGGTGAGCGCATTTTCGCCCCCAATGTTGCGGCCTGCATCGTTGGTAATCGGCACTACCAACACGGGATAAATCGTCGCGTTGGCCAATTGAGCGGACTCCAGGGCGGTATGGAAGTTCTTCACACTTGTGGTGTCGCCGCCGTCGGTCACGATGATCATCACTTTGCGGCCCTCGCGGGTTTCCAGGTCATGGGACGCGAGGTAGATGGCGTCGTACAGCGATGTGCCGGCTTCGCCGTGGATCAGGCGCAAGGAGTGTTCAATCGGGGCATAGTTGTGGGTGAAGAAGTTGTGCAATGTCACTTGGTAGTTGAAGCTGTAAAGCGCCACGCTATCCTGCGGGTTGCCCTCGGCGAAGAGAGCCTTCAAAAAGCGAACCACGGAATCGGTCTCGTACTTCAGATCTTTGGCCGTGGAGCCGCTGGCATCCACCATGAGTGCCACGGAGAGCGGCTGATCGGTTTGGCGCTCGAAGACCGAGATCTGCTGCTTAACATCGTTATCGAGCACTTCGAAATCGTCCTTGGAGAGGGCGCCGACCAATTCGCCGGCGGGATTCTTGACCGTGGCCGTGATCCGCACCAGGTTCACGGTGACCCGGATTTGCGCGCCGAGGGACGCGGCGCAAATGGCCGCGACGCTAAGCGCCGCGAGCAAGCGGGGCATTGCGCTCCCATTCTCCTTCCACCCAGACTTCGCCGTCGGCGAAGTGCTCCTTCTTCCAGATGGGTACCAGGCGCTTCAGCCGGTTGATGCCTTCCAGCGCCGCATCGAACGCCGCTTTGCGGTGCGCGGCCGTCACGATCACCAGCACACTGGTCTCGCCGATCAGCATGCGGCCGAGACGGTGCACCAGGGCGATACGGTCGATGGGGTACGCGCTCGCGATCTCGCCGCCGATGCGGGCCATCAACTTGATCGCCATAGGCTCGTAACACTCGTAGTCCAGGAACTGCGTCTGCCGGCCGTTGGTGTTGTTGCGGACCACCCCCTCGAAGGTCACCACTGCCCCGTCTTCGCCGCGCAGCAACCGGTCGGCAATGCGGCGGGTCACGATGGGATGGCGGGTCAAGGCGAACAGGTTCCCATCCTCGTTGATTTGGTGCAGGAAGCCGTCGGAGCCGCCGCTAACTGGTGGAAGAAAAGCGACCTCGTCACCATCGGTGAGTTGCGCGGCGGACTCCGCAAACTCGTGGTTGCGCGCCAGCAAGATCGAGCCGGCCATCTCCCGCAGGCGCGGGAACCGGGCGCAGTAGTGCTCGAAAACGCTGCCCAGCGTAGCAGGTGTTTCCAACTCGAGCCGCTCTTCCGCGCGCCCCGCCACGTCTTTGAGCATCCCGAAAAATAGCACTCGCACGCGCATTTCTCCGTGTAGTTTATCAGACGGGTGAACGGGGTAATCCGTTGCGTTCGCTATAATTGCTCGGCATGCAGCATCATGAGACGCGCATCCGCGTGCGCTACGCCGAGACAGACCAGATGGGCGTCGTGTATTACGCCAATTACCTGGTGTGGATGGAAGTCGGCCGCGTGGAATTCTGCAAGGCCCGCGGATTCGAATATAAGCAGATGGAACTGGAGGACGGTGTGTTCCTGGCCGTCGCCGAGGCGAGTTGCCGCTATGCCTCCCCCGCGCGGTTCGACGAAGAGGTCGTCATCCGGACCTGGGTGGAGGAGGCCAATCCGCGCATGGTGCGCTTCGCCTACGAGATGCGGCTTGCGGCGGACGGGCGCAAGTTAGCCACCGGCGTCACCAGGCATATCTTCCTGGGGCGCGATTTCCGCCCTTGCCGGATGCCGGACCGATACCGGGAGAAGTTAAATGTTCGTAAGCCGGGAGCGCATCAAAAGCCTGGCGCGTGAGTGCGGGTTTGAACTGGCGGGCGTGGCCGCGGCGGTCCCGTCCGCGGAGGCAGCCTATTATCACCGGTGGGTCGCGGACGGCTTCGCCGGGGAGATGAGATATCTGGCGGACCGGCGGGCGGCAGTTCGCGACGATCCGCGCAACCTGCTGGCGTCGGCCCGATCGATCCTCTGCGTTGGCAAGCTGTACAACGGGCCGTTTCCCTATTCGACGCGGTTTGCCGGTGACGAACGGGCGTGGATCTCCCGCTATGCCTGGGGCTACGACTATCACGACGTTCTCCGGCAGGGGCTGGCGCGGTTCGTGGAACGGCTGCGCGCGGAAGCGGGCGGGCCATTTGAGTGGAAGATCTGCGTGGATACCGCGCCCCTGCTGGAGCGGGCCTACGCGCGGCTGGCAGGGCTGGGCTGGATTGCGAAGAACACCTGCCTGATCAACCAGGGGATGGGGTCGTGGTTCTTTCTGGGTGAGGTGCTGCTGTCCCTCGAACTGGAGCCGGACGCCCCGCCGCCGGACCGGTGCGGCACCTGCACCCGCTGCATCGACGCTTGTCCAACGCAGGCCATCGTGCCAACGGGACTGGCGGACGGTCCCGCATGGGCGCTGGATTCGCGGCTCTGCATTTCGTATTTCACGATCGAGTTGCGCGGACCGGTTCCGTGGGATGCGAGAGCGGGTGTCGGTCGGCACGTCTTCGGCTGCGATATCTGTCAGGACGTGTGCCCGTGGAATCGCCGCGCGCCGTGGTCCGAGGAGGCGGCCTTCGCGCCCCGGGGATTCGCGCCGCCGCTGGAAAAGTTGGCGGCGATTTCGGAACAGCAGTTCCGCGAGATGTTCCGCGACAGCCCGGTGCGCCGGGCGCGGTATTCGGGGTTCTTGCGCAACGTGGCGATCGCCATGGGGAATGCGAAGTTGGAGAAATTCCGCGCGCCGCTGGAGAGGCTGGCGGAATCGGAGGATGCAGTGGTGGCAGAAGCCGCGCGGTGGGGGTTGGGGAAGATCAGCGGCTGACCTAAGCCGCCCGGACGTCCACTATGCACGACGTCATGATCGTCCGGTGTTCCGGGTGTCGGAATTCCAGGTGCATGCCGCGGCCGATAAACGCCGCCTTTAACATCGACCCGCCCCAGTTCGAGCCTTCGATATGCACCAGCACGGGCTCCGGGCAGAACTTCGGGTGCCCGGAAATCAAGGCCTGGCCGTTGCCGCGGTTCACCAGCGTGTAGGAGCGGTTCTGCGTCTGGACACGTAGCACGGCCCCCGTCGGAAGCTGATCCAGGAACACGCCGCCCTCCACCTCGGAGGCGATGAAGTTGTGGTTCACGGCATCGCCGAGATTTGGGTGAGGCGTAAACAGCTTCGGTACCGGCAGGCGGGCCTCAGTATCCATATCTTCACCTCGATTCTAATTCAAATTGCGAGCATGGCGCAGGCCGTTTAACCAACGATACTGTATCTGTCCGCCCCAAAACCCAGCGGTACACTTGAAATGGAGATTATATGGCCAACCCTGAAGGTACGCACACTGCGGTCCGGCCGCGCACTGCGGTGTTGACGCGCGGCTTCGATCCGGCCCTGTCGTTCGGATCGGCCCGGCCCGCTGTTTTTCGTAGTTCCACGTACGTCTTCGCCACCCCGGAAGAAGCCGAGCGGGCCTTCTCCATCATGGCGGGACGCGTGCAAACCGAGGACGGTGAGCGCCCGGACCTCATCTACTCGCGCTTTTCGCACCCCAACGCCGAGATCCTCGAAGACCAGATCGTGCCCCTGGAGCCGGGCGCGCAGGCGGCCGGCGTGTTCAATTCCGGAATGGCGGCCATCATGACGGCGCTCCTGGCGGTTGTGCGTCCGGGAACCGCCGTGGTGTACACCACGCCGCTCTATGGCGGCACCACCGGTTTGATCCACGGCCTCCTGGAGCCGTTCGGCGTGCTGGGCGTGCCTGTGGCCGGAGGCTGCGCGCAATCCATCGCCACTGCCATCAACTCGGGCAAAAATCTAAGCGTGGTGTTTCTCGAGACGCCCGCCAATCCCACTATGGTGATGACCGACATCCGCCACGCAGCGGAGGCGGCCCGGAACCATCCGGACCGCCCGGTAGTGATGGTCGACAACACGTTCCTGGGCCCCACTTTCCAGCACCCGCTCATGCTCGGAGCGGACCTCGTGCTCTATTCCGGCACCAAGTACCTCTCGGGCTTCAGCGATATGGTGGCTGGCGTGGCGCTTTCCAGGGACCCGCGCTTAATGCGCAAGATCCTGGCCCGGCGCGGCATGTTCGGCAACATTCTGCAGCCGGACGAATGCTGGATGCTGGACGGCCGCCTGGCCACGGTGTCGCTGCGCATGAACCGCCAAAGCAAGAATGCGCAACGCCTGGCCGAAGCCCTGCACAAGCATCCCAAGATCAAACGCGTTCTTTATCCGACTCTGTTCGACGACCCCGAACAGCGCCGCATCTACGAGGAGCAATGCGCCTATCCCGGCGGGCTGTTCTCGCTGGATTTCGCCGGTGGGAGATCGGCGGCTTTCGATTTCCTGCGCCATCTGAAGATCGGGCGAAACGCCGTTTCGCTGGGTGGTGTCGAGACGCTGGTCTGCCATCCGAGGTCCACAACACATTCCGGTATGTCGGCGCATGAACTGGACGAGGCTGGTATTGGCGAGGGTCTGGTACGGGTGTCGGCCGGCATTGAGGATTGGCGTGACCTGTTGGCCGACTTCGAACAGGCCCTGGAAGGCGTGAAGTGAGTGAACACGGGTTGATACGGATTCTTCAGCGGAAGGAGTAGATCACCCTCGAGCGTACCGATGATTTTCTAAAAGGCAGGGACATGACCAGAGGCAGTGTACAGGGCAACAAACGAGTCGTTCTTTGCAGCGTCCCGCAGCTTCCCGGTTTTATCGAGCAGCCATCGGTGGTCGATACTGCATCGATCTGAGGTATTCGGCTCCAACACGAGATCACCAGTTTCCGTTGTGCCGGCCACCGCGAACGACGAACCACAATTGGCCGACCTCAAACGAGACAAGCCTCCCTGAACGCTTATCTCCACATGGGACCCGT
>Ga0335077_10008472_pt1 | contig 12761 bp, 10 predicted proteins | sample Lox_Sample_31_FD_207151 | JGI IMG/M metagenome (GOLD analysis project Ga0335077, IMG submission 207151) | Soil microbial communities from Loxahatchee National Wildlife Refuge, Florida, United States - Lox_Sample_3.1 | ecosystem: Environmental > Terrestrial > Soil > Wetlands | place: USA... | reverse complement strand
CAATCGTCAGCAGCATGGCCTTCCCGCGCCTCCCGGCCGACCGTAGCACCCCGATTCTGTCAGCGATCGCCACGGCCCCGGCCGGGGACATCCAGCGGTTCACCGCCCGCCGGCGCCCGCCCCGGGCCGCCAGCGCCGCCCCCCGTGGCGCCCCCGGCCTCCGGCACTCGTTTGTCATGGTTGCGCCAGCCATGAGCTTCTATCGTCGTGGCTGCGCCAACCATGACAAACGCTTGTAGCAGCGCGATCAGCTCTGGCCTCCCAGCATGAGCTGCATGTTGTCGATCAGCCGGGTGCCGCCTACCTTGACGGCCGCCAGCAGCAGCGCCTCGCCCGTGTACCCGGCCGCCACCGGCGTGAAGGTGTCCGGGTCGGCCAGCGCCAGGTAGTCGGTGACCAGCGGCAACTCCGCCGTGGCCGCCTCGTCCAGGACCGCGCCCGCCACCTTCAGCACGGCCTCCGGGCCAGCCTCCTGCGCCTCCCGCCCGGCCCGCAGCGCGCGGGGCAGGGCGAGCGCGGTTTGGCGCTCGGCCGCCGACAGGTAGCTGTTCCGGCTCGAGACGGCCAGGCCGTCGGGGTCGCGCACTGTGGGCACGCTGGCGATCTCGACCCCGAGATCCAGGTCCCCGCTCATCCGGCGGACCAGGGCAAGCTGCTGGGCGTCCTTCTCCCCGAAGACCGCCACCTGCGGCGCCGCGAGCTGGAACAGTTTGAGCACCACCGTGAGCACCCCGGTGAAGAACCCGGGCCGGGACGCGCCCTCGAGCACCTGCCCCATCGGCCCCGGGTCGACGGTGATCAGCTGCTCCTGCGGGTACATCTGCGCGGAGCTGGGCGCGAATACCACCGCCACCTGCTCCTCGGCACAGGTCGCCAGGTCGTCGTCCAGGTTGCCCGGGTAGCGGTCGAGGTCCTCACCCGCCCCGAACTGCAGTGGGTTGACGAATACGGACACCACGACCGATCCGTTGGGCATGGAAATCTCTCGCGCGCGGCGGAGGAGGGCGCGGTGGCCGTCGTGGAGCGCGCCCATCGTGGGGACCAGCACCACCGGCGCGCCGAGGCCGCGGCGGGCGGCGGCCAGGCCGCGCCTGCTCCGGGCGAGGATCGGGATCATCGCGGGGCGCCGGCCAGCACGTCGAGCAGGCGCTGCGCCGCGGGCGGGTCCAGGATCCCGGCCGCCAGCGCGCGGTCGGCGGTGAGCCTGGCCAGCGCGACGTAGGCGCGCAGCGCCTCGGGCGACACCTCGCGCAGCGCGTCCAGGTGACCGGCCACGGTCTCCGCGTCGGCGCGGGCGACCGGCCCGGTGAGGCCGGCGTCCCCCAGCCGCAGCGCATTGTCCAGCGCCGCCGACAGCAACGGCGCCAGCATCCGGGCCGGGTCGGCGACACCGGCCACGCCCAGGAGTTCGGCCGCCTGGACCACCAGCGTGACGAGGTGGTTCGCGGCGCTGGCGAGCGCCGCGTGATAGAGGGCGCGGCTCGATTCGTCGATGAACACCGGCTCGCCGCCCATCTCGATCACCAGTGCCTCCGCGACGAGCCGGAGCGGCTCGGGCGCGGTGACGCCGAAGCTGATGCCGGCCAGCCGGTCGACGTCATCGGGGCGGCCGGTGAAGGTCATGACCGGGTGCAGGGCCAGCGGAAGGGCGCCGAGGCCGGTCGCGGGCGCGAGGACCGCGATGCCGTGCCGGCCGCTGGTGTGCGCGAGGAGCCTGCCCTCCAGCGGGGTGCCGGTCGCGCTCAGCCCCACCACCAGGCCGGGCAGGACGTCGTCCGGCACGGTGAGCAGGGCCAGGTCGGCCTCCGCGAGCACCTCAGGGGGCCGGGCGACCGGCACTCCGGGCAGCATCCGCGCGGCGCGCTGCACCGAGGCCTCGGAGACCGCGGTCACACCGGTCAGGTGGTGCCCGGCCCGGGCGAGCGCGGCGCCGAGGGCGGTCCCGACCCGCCCGGCGCCGATGATGCCCACCCGGAGCCGCGCGGGATGGGGTGGGGTCGGCGGTCCCGCCGGGTTCGGCATCGCGTCAGTGTCCCTCCCGGTATCGGACGGCAGTGATCAGCATATCCACGCCCGCCTGGCCGGGCGGGTTCCGCCGGCCGGCCACTAGAGTCAGCGTGATGTGGATGACCTGGCGTGAGGCCATGCAGACGGCCCTGTACGGCCCGGGCGGCTTCTACGCCAGGGGCGAGCCACCGTCGCGGCATTTCCGCACCTCCGCGCGTGTCTCACCGGCCTACGCCGGGGCGATGCTGAGCCTGCTCCGCCATGTCGACGCTGCCCTCGGCCGGCCGGACCGCCTCGACCTGGTCGATATCGGGGCCGGCCGCGGGGAGCTGCTCGGCGAGCTGCTCGCGCTGATCGACGAGGCCGCGACCCTGGCCGGCCGGGATCGCGGGCTGGCGACGCGGATCGCCGCCCGGGCGGTGGAGATCGCGCCCCGGCCGGACGGGCTCGACCCGCGCATCCGCTGGCAGGCAGTGCCGCCGGACGCGGTCACCGGGCTGGTGATCGCGAGCGAGTGGCTGGACAACATCCCGCTTGATGTGGCGGAGCTCACGCCGGACGGGCCGCGGCTGGTGCTGGTGGAGACCGAGAGCGGCGCGGAGCGGCCCGGGCCGCCGCCCCGGCCGGCCGACCGGGCCTGGATGCGTGCGTGGTGGCCGCTGCCCGAGCCGGGCGACCGCGCCGAGCTGGGCCGGACGCGGTGCCAGGCCTGGGCCGGGGTCGTCCGCCGGCTGTCGCGCGGCCTGGCGGTCGCCGCCGACTACGGCCACCTGCGGGCGGGCCGGCCCCCATGGGGCACCCTCGCCGGGTACCGGGGCGGGCAAGTGGTGCGGGCGATCCCGGATGGGTCACGCGACATCACGGCGCACGTCGCGCTCGACGCGTGCGCGGCCGCCGGGCGAGCGGCGGGCGCGACCGCGACCGTGCTCACCACCCAGCGCCAGGCCCTGCGTGCGCTGGGTGTGACCGGCCGCCGGCCGCCGCTGGCGCAGGCGGGGAACGACCCGCTGGGTTATGCCCGGGCGCTGTGCCAGGCCTCCGAGGAGGCCGAGCTGATCGACGCCGAGGGGCTCGGCGGGTTCGGTTGGCTGGTCCAGGCCGTGGGCCTGGACCTCCCGGCATCGCTCGCCGGTTTCGCCCCGCTGCCCGCCCTTGGCGGACTCTCCGCCTGACCGCCTTGGCCTGTTGCCCCTGGCCCGCCTTGGCTTGTTGTCCAGCCTGGCCGCCCTGGCTTGTTGCCCCTGGCCCGCTGTCGTGCTGGACCATCGGCGCCAACTGCTCGCCCTTTGGGTGGGGCGTCTCAAATGCTGGACGCTCGGCGGGCACCTATCACGGATCTTGGCCACGCATAACGGGACGAAATGGTCGTGATCATGACGAAAATCCGTGAAGAGATGGCCATGGGCGGGCGGAGGACAGGCCCGGGGGTGGGTGAAGGGCAGGCCCAGGTGGGTGCAGGGGGGTCTTGGGTGGGTTCAGCCGTGCGGGAAGTGCTGGGCGGGTGCTGCGGAGCGGGTAGGGGCGGCGGTCGTGGCGCGTGGGACCATGAGGGCCATGACGCAGCGCCACGCGGAGGCGGTCACGGGCGCCTGGGCGCCGGCGGGCACCGGCGGCGCCGGCGCCGCGCCGGAGCGGCTGCTGATCAACCTCGGGCCCGGGCACCCGTCCGGGCACGGCATGCTCCGGCTCAGCCTGACCCTGGACGGGGACCGGATCACCGCGGCCGAGCCGGTGATCGGGTACGTGCACCGTGGTGCGGAAAAGCTGTTCGAGGCGCGGGACTACCGCCAGATCATCGTCCTGGCGAACCGCCACGACTGGCTGAGCGCCTTCTCCAGCGAGCTGGGCGTGGTCCTCGCGGCCGAGCGGCTGGCCGGGATCGAGGTGCCGCCGCGCGGGGTCTGGGCGCGCACCCTGCTCGCCGAGCTGAACCGCGTCCTCAGCCACCTGGCCTTCCTGAGCACCTACCCGCCGGAGATCGCTGCTGCCAGCGCCGCCCCGGCCGGGGGGACCACCCCTGAGGCGGCCGGACGGGCGGCGTTCGACGCCCGGGAGCTCGTCCAGGCGGTCATGGAGGAGATTTCGGGTGGCCGGATGCACTACATGTTCAACCGGGTGGGAGGCCTGGTGGCAGAGCTGCCCGCGGGCTGGCTCGGCCGGGTGCAGGACGCCGCCGGCCGGGTGCGGGACACCCTGCCGGTCATCGGCGCGGTGGTCCGGGAGCATGAAGGCTTCCGCCAGCTCGCAAGGGGCGTGGGGCGGCTGACCGGCGAGCAGGTGCGCCAGTACGGGGTGAGCGGGCCCGCCGCCCGTGCCAGCGGGGTGGACTTCGATCTGCGGCGTGACGAGCCCTATCTCGCCTATGGCGATCTTGCTGACGTGCTGCGGGTGGTGACCAGGACCGAAGGCGACTGCCTGGCCAGGTTCGAGTGCCTGCTGGACCAGGTCGGGCCGTCGCTGGATCTGGTGGACGCATGCGCGAGCCGACTGGCTGCCCTGCCGCCGGGACCGCTCAGCGCCCGGCTGCCCAAGGTCTTCAAGGTGCCCGAGGGCCACATCTACGCCTGGACGGAGAACCCGCTCGGGATCAACGGGTATTACCTCGTCTCCCGGGGCGGCAAGACGCCCTGGCGGCTGAAGCTTCGCTCGGCCTCGTTCGGCAATGTCCAGGTGCTTTCTGAACTGCTGGCGTCGAGCCGGGTCGCGGACCTGCCGGCCATCCTGGGCTCGATGTTCTTCGTCGTGGGGGATATGGACCGGTGAACTGGCCCGGCCGGGCGGCTCAGCCGTCCGGCGGCTCGCCGGGCCCGTCCTGCGGGGTGGGGACACGGCAGCCGTACTCCAGGTAGAGGGCGGCCAGGACAAGGACCACGGCGGCACCGAACGTGCCCGCTGACACGTAAGCGTCCGCCCGGTAGGCGGCCTTGTCCAGCGACGACGCCACGTACAGCAGGAACCCGGCGGCGAAGCCGCCCACGAAGGCGCCCGCCAGCGATGTGGCCTTGGCCAGGGCGGCCATCCTGGCCACCGCGATGGGGGGGATCGGCTTGCCCCGGCCCTGCAGGCGGGATCGGAGGCTCCGGCCGCTCCAGGCCTCCGCCAGGGCGAGCAGCAGCAGCGCGGGCACCCCGGTCCACGGCAGCGGCGGGAGTGACGAGTAGGCCTGCCGCAGCAGCAGCCAGGCGACGATCGCGCAGACCGCGGCGATGATGACCAGCGTCCGCACCCGGGTCGGGGTCATCCAGGCACCTTCAGGTGGGAACGGGCTGCCAGCGGCCGGGAACGGGCCATAGCCGCGCGGGAACGGGCCATTGCCGGGCGGGGTCGGGCTGCCGCCGGGCGGGCACGGCCCGTCGGACGGGGACGGGTCACCATGGCGCTCAGGTCGGCGGGTGCAGCACGGCGTCGTCCAGCCGCTGTATGTCGGCCGAGCCGGCCTTGGCCAGCAGATCCGATACCTGACCCCAGCCCGGGATCTCCGCGTCCGGGTCGATGTCGTGCCACGGGGCGAGGACGAACGCACGCTCATGCGCGCGGGGATGCGGCAGGGTCAGCTCCGGGTCGTCGCTCACGACGTCACCGTAGACGATGATGTCCAGGTCGAGCGTCCGAGGCCCCCAGGTCTCATCCCTGACCCGCCCGAAGACGGCCTCGACCCCGTGGCACCGGTCCAGGACAGCATGCGCGGGCAGCGTCGTGGTCGCGATGAGCACCGCGTTCAGGTAGTCGGGCTGATGCGGGCCGCCAACCGGCGCGGTCTGATAGACGGGCGACACCGCGACCAGGGCAAGCCCGGGCGCGTCGAAGAGCGCGTCGAGGCCTCCCTGCAGATTCTCCAGCCGGTGACCCAGGTTGCTGCCGAGTGCAATGGTGGCCCGGGTCCCCCCGGCCCGGGAAGCCAAGCTAGCGGGCCCCGGCCCGCCTCTCCCGTCGCCGCTCATGTGCGCTTCCGCCGGATCGCCACGGTCACGTCGCTGAACCGGTGGGACAACGGGGCATGGGGTTTGTGGACGATGATCTCTACCTCCTCGACGCCCGGTTCCGACAGACACCCATCGGCCAGCCGCTGGGCCAGCGTCTCGATGAGCTGCACCGGCGGACCGCTGGCCAGCCGCACCAGCCGGTCCGCGACGGCGCCGTAGTCGACGGTAAGGGACAGATCGTCGTTAGCGGCTGCTGCCCGGGTATCGAGCCACAAAACGGCATCGATGATGAATTCCTGGCCGTCGCGCCGCTCGTGCTCCCGCACACCGTGCCGACCGAACACGCGCAGTCCCTCGACGGATATCCGGTCCAGGCTCATCGGGCCTCCCCGGCGGTCCCGTCCCTCCCCGCTGCCCCAGCTCTCCCCCCGGCCGGGACATTCCCCGCCGCCGGGGTGCTCCCCGCAGCTGGGTTGCCCAAGACTGCTCCGGCACCCGTGGCCGTCCCCGCACCCACGGCCGCCCCCGCACCCACGGCCGCCTCCGCCTGCCCGGCCTCATACCAGGCCACCCCGACCCGTACCGCGTCGGCGTTACCCGGCACCTCGTGGACCCGGGCGCACCATGCCCCTGCCACCGCCGCCAGCGCGGTAACGGCGACCGTCGCGTCGTCACAACCGGCGAACGGCCGCGCCGAACCATCGGGGGCCGCGAGCAGCTGGCCGAGAAACCGCTTGCGCGAGGCGCCAATCAGGACCGGGAAGACGGGCCCGCCACCGAGGTTGGCGATCTGGCCAAGGTGGGTCAGCAGCGCCCAGTTGTGCTCGGCAAGCTTGGCGAATCCGAGGCCCGGATCGAGGATGATCAGCCCCGGGTCGACGCCCTCCGCCACGACCGCATCGACCCGCTGGCGCAGTTCCTCGCACACCTCGCCCACGACGTCGCCGTACACGGCGCGATCCTGCATCTGGTGGCTGTGCCCGCGCCAGTGCATCACCACGTAGGGGACACCGGCCCGGGCGACCAGCCGGGGCATCTGCGGATCGGCCAGCCCGCCGCTGACGTCATTGACCAGCCGGGCGCCCGCATCGAGCGCCGCCTGCGCCACCTCGGCCCGCATCGTGTCGACGCTGACCGGTACACCGGCGGTGGCAAGCGCGCGGATAACCGGTCCGACTCGCCGCAGCTCCTCATCCGCTGACACCCGCTGTGCCCCCGGCCGGGTGGACTCCCCGCCGACGTCGACGATGTCCGCACCCTGCGCGGCCAGTTCCAGGCCGCGGGCGATCGCGGCGTCGGGGCCGAACCAGGATCCCCGTCCGAGAACGAGTCGGGGGTCACGTTGACCACCCCCATCACCAGGCAGCGGGCCGCGCTCGGCAGCCCCGGCGGGCTCGGGGCACGCTGCGCGTAGCCGGACCCGCCCGGCCCGCCAGAGCTGCCGGGCCCACCTGGACGGCCCGGCCCGCCCGGGCCCGGGGCCCCGGCGCCTGCGTCGCTCGCCATGAGCGTCACCCTATGCGGCGAGCGGATCATTCCCCAGCGCCACGCCCGCAGCACACCGCGCCTGCCTGGACCACTCGCCGGCGAGGGCGGGCGGGGCAGCCCGGCCGGGCCGCCAGCAACCAGGAGGGCGGGACAGGATGGCCGGGCGGCACAGGATGGCCGGGCAGCACGCGATAGCCGGGCAGCACGCGATAGCCGGGCAGCACGCGGTAGCCGGGCAGCATGGGATGGCCAGGCAGGGACAGGGTGGCCGGGCAGCATGGGATGGCCAGGCAGGGACAGGGTGGCCGGGCGGGACGGGGTGGCCAGGCGGGGCAACCAGGCCGGGCCACAGGCAACCAGGAGGAGCGGGACGGGGTGGCCGGGCGGGACGGCTGTAACGGGACGGGGCGCGAGGACTGGCTGCGCAGGGCAGGCGGGCTCGGCTGCTGGCTTGGCCGCTGGGTGGGCAGGAGCGGCGGGGGAGTCAGCTTGAGGCGAGACCTGATGGCAGGTCAGCGGCCGGCTTGCGGTGAGGCCGGGCGGGCGTGGAAGACGCGGCGCAGGCGGCGCCGGGCACGGGCCAGTCCCAGCTTGCGGGCCAGCCGCCGCAGTTCCAGTTTGGGCCAGACCAGGAACGCCTCGGCCTCCAGCGCGGCCACGCCGACCCGCACCGCGTCCGCGGGCCCGGGGAAGACGCAGAAGCGCGGCTCCCAGGCTGGGCAGAACTTGGCGTTGAACTTGTACAGCGACTCGATCTGGAACCACCGGGAGATGAAGATGAGGAAGCGGCGCCACATCCGCAGCACCGGGCCCGCGCCGATTCGCTCGCCTCGTTCCAGGGCGGCCCGGAAGACCGCGAAGTTGAGCGAGATGCGTTTGACTCCCAGCGCGTGGGCGGTCTTGATGGCCTCCACAATCAGGAAGTCGTTCACGCCGGGCTGGGCGCTGCGGTCCCGGCGCATCAGGTCCAGCGACAGGCCGTCGGATCCCCAGGGGACGAAGTGCAGCAGGCCGCGGAGCACCCCGTTCTCGGTCGCGGTGGCAACGACGCACTGCCCGTCCTCGGCCCCGCCGACCCGGCCCAGCGCCATGGAGAAGCCCCGCTCGGTGGGGCTGCCCCGCCAGGAGTCGGCGCGCGCCACGATGCGGTCGATCTCATCGCGGTCGATGTCGGCGACCCGCCGGATGTCCGCGACGTATCCCTGGCGGCATACCCGCGCCACCATCTGGCGGACGTTGCGCATGGCCCGGCCCTCCAGTGAGAAGCCGGCCACCTCCACGATGGCCTCGTCGCCGAGTTCCAGGGCGGTGAGCTGGCCCTCGCGGCACCAGATCTCCGCGCCCAGTTCCCCGCAGCCCATCACAGCGGGGACCCAGGCATGCCGCGCTGCCTCGTCGAGGAACGCGTGGATCGCGCCTGGCCACGCCTCCGGGTCTCCAATGGGGTCACCGCTGGCGAGCATCACCCCGGACACAACCCGGTACCCGATGCAGGACTTACCGCTGGGCGACCAGATCACGTTCTTGTCGCTCCGGAGCGCGAAGTAGCCGAGCGAATCGCGGTCGCCGTGCCTGCCCAGCAGTTCCCTGATGCGCCGGGCATCGGCCTCGCTGGCCCGGGCCGCCGACTTGGCCGGGCGCAGGAACAGGTAGGCGGTCACCACCAGCGTGAATATGCCCAGGGTGCTGGTCAGCAGGTTGAACAGGTCGGCGCGGGCGTCCGGGACGAACTGGACCGGCCCGGAGACGCCCACCAGGCCGTAGACCGTGTGCACGGTCCGCTGCCAGAGCGAGTAGTCCTCGACCAGGTGCCGGGCCAGCAGCATGTACGTGAGGCCGATCGCCACGTCCGCGATGACCAGGCCGACGAAGACCCCCGCCGCGCGCCACCGGGTCCGTGGGTCGCCCACGGCGTAGAACTCGCCCCGGAAGTACAGCAGCACCACCAGCACGGCCAGGGCGGCAGCGCCCTGGATGCGGTAGCTGTGCATCAGGTGGATCACAGCGCTGAACGCCAGCAGGACGGTGGTGGCCTCCCAGGCACGGCGCTTCCGGCGCCGGAGCCCATGCGAAAGCATCAGCAGCAGAAGCCCGATGATCACGGTCGCGGTGCTCGTGACGTTCGTCATGGTGCCGGGCACGAAGGGCGTGATGCGGTGCAGCCGGTGATGCAGGTGCAGGCTCGGGATCGCCACCCCGATCACGTCGGCGAGCCCGATCAGCAGACAGAGCCACCCCGTCGTGACCGGCACCCACTTGCGCTGATGACGGCGGTCGGGCGCACGTGTGACGCGCGCCCTGGTATATCCGCCGACCTCCTCACCCTCGGTAGGTGGGGCAGGCGGCGCAGCGCTGGTCTCGTTTATCTGCGACATATGCTGCTTCAGCCCCTGCATCACGGGGGATCAGCGTAGTCGCGCTGATACAGGGCGCGGGCAATCTCCCGGAATAGGGTTACCCCCGGTTGCGCCTCTCCTCAGTGAACAGCTCCCCAGCCAACGGCAAGGCATTTCGGGCCGCCCCCGCGACGGCCGGGATTAGCGCCCCCGATTTACGCAAACACCTTAGCCGCGCCGCTGGAGTGGTCGGGCGCACGCGGGCGAGTGGGCTGGCGGGCCAGGAAGTGGGTTAGTGCGCGAGAGTGGGCCGGCGGGCGCGGGAGCGGACTCGAGAGCGCGGTGTGCTTGGCCCGCTCCGGGAGTGGGCCGGCGCTCGGGGCGGGCCGGCGCTCGGAGGTGGGCCGGCGGGCGGGAGCGGGCCGGCGCGCGGGAGTGGGCTGACGTACGAAAGTGGCTGGGGCACGGCAGTGGATTGACGCACGAGAATAGGTTGGGGCGTGCAGCAGTGGCTGACGCGCGGCACGGGTCGGCGTGCACGGCACGGTTGGCGTAGGGCAGTAGGTCAGTACATACGGCAGTGGGTCAGTGCCCGGCGGCAGGTTGACGCGGCCCGGTGGTGGGCTGCCGGGCCCGGCGGTGCGCGATCCGGCGGCGGCGCGGCGCGGTCCGGGCGGGGTGTGGCCAGGTCAGCCGCGGTGCAGCAGGAGGCTCATGACCTCCGCCCGGGTGCGGTCACTGTCGCGCATGCTGCCGCGGACGGCGGAGGTGACGGTCTTCGCGCCCGGCTTGCGCACGCCGCGCATGGACATGCACAGGTGCTCGGCCTCGATCACGACCAGTGCGCCGCGCGGCTCCAGCACCGTCATCAGGGCATCCGCGATCTGGCTGGTCATGCGCTCCTGGACCTGGGGCCGGCGGGCGTAGACATCCACCAGCCTGGCCAGCTTGGACAGGCCGGTAATCTGGCCCTTCTCGTTCGGGATGTACCCGACGTGCGCGAGCCCGAAGAACGGGACCAGGTGGTGCTCACAGGTGCTGTAGATCTCGATGTCGCGGACCAGGATCAGCTCGTCGTGGTCGGCGTCGAACACCGTGGTCAGCACGTCCTCGGGCCGCTGCGCGAGCCCGGAGAACTGTTCGGCGTAGGCGCGGGCCACCCGGGCCGGGGTCTCCAGGAGCCCGTCCCGGTCCGGGTCCTCCCCGATGGCGAGCAGGATCTCACGCACCGCACGCTCGATACGCGCGGCGTCGATGCGCTCGCTCAACGGGAGTCGCCGCCGCCTTCGTCGCCACCGAGCGCGGGCAGTTCCGCGGTCGGGCTGCCATACGAGCCGGCCGAGCCGGATCCGTTGCCGGGCGAGGCCAGGTCCTTCACATCTGCGGCGGCCGTCAGCGCCAGTTCCTTCGGCGTGAGCACCGGCGGCCGGTCCGACGGCAGCCGCTTGCCGTAGCCGGTGTAGGAGCCACGGGAGGGCCTGGTCTTCACCGGGGCGAAGATCCTCAGGACCTCCTCCCGGCTCAGGGTCTCCTTGTCCATCAGGTTCAGGACCAGGTCGTCGAGCACCTCCCGGTGCTGGACCAGGATCTCCCAGGCCTCGTCGTGCGCGGACTCGATGAGGCGGCGCACCTCTTCGTCGATGGTGGAGGCGATCTCCTCGGAGTAGTCCCGGGTGTGGGACATCTCCCGGCCGAGGAACGGCTCGCCGTCGCCGGTGCCGAACTTGCGGGCGCCGAGGCGCTCGCTCATCCCGTACTCGGTCACCATGCCGCGCGCGATCTGGCTGGCCTTCTCGATGTCGTTGGCGGCGCCGGTGGTGGGCTCGTGGAAGACGAGCTCCTCCGCGGTACGCCCGCCGAGCAGCATGGCCAGCTGGTCCATCATCTCGGAGCGGGTGACGAGGAACTTGTCTTCCTGCGGCGCGGAGGCGGTGTAGCCCAGCGCGCGGCCGCGCGGGATGATCGTGATCTTGTGAACCGGGTCGGCGTTGGGCAGCGCGTGGCCGACCAGCGCGTGGCCGCCCTCGTGGTAGGCGATGAGCTTGCGCTCCTTCTCCGAAAGCAGCACGCTCTTGCGCTCGGGGCCGGCCATGACCCGGTCGATGGACTCCTCCAGCGAGGCCATGGAGATCTGGGTGCCGTTGTGCCGCGCGGTGAGCAGCGCACCCTCGTTGATAACGTTGGCGAGGTCGGCGCCGGTGAACCCGGCGGTCCGGCGCGCGATCACGTCGAGGTCCACGTCCGGGGCGAAGGGCTTGCCGCGGGCGTGCACCCGCAGGATGCCCTTGCGGCCGGCCAGGTCGGGCTGGGCGACCACGATCTGGCGGTCGAACCGGCCCGGGCGCAGCAGCGCCGGGTCGAGGATGTCGGGCCGGTTGGTGGCGGCGATGACGATGACCCCGCCCTTGACGTCGAACCCGTCGAGCTCGACCAGCAGCTGGTTGAGGGTCTGCTCACGCTCGTCGTGGCCGCCGCCGAACCCGGCGCCGCGGTGCCGCCCGACCGCGTCGATCTCGTCCACGAACACGATCGCCGGCGCGTTGGTCTTCGCCTGCTCGAACAGGTCGCGCACCCGGGAGGCGCCGACGCCGACGAACATCTCGACGAAGTCGGAGCCGGAGATGGAGTAGAACGGGACGCCGGCCTCACCGGCGACCGCGCGCGCGAGCAGGGTCTTGCCGGTCCCGGGCGGGCCGTAGAGCAGGACGCCCTTGGGGATCTTGGCGCCGATCGCCTGGAACTTGCCGGGGGCCTGCAGGAACTCCTTGATCTCCTGGAGCTCCTCGATCGCCTCGTCGGCCCCGGCCACGTCGGCGAACGTGGTCTTCGGGGTGTCCTTGGTGATGAGCTTCGCCTTCGACTTGCCGAAGTTCATCACCCGCGACCCGCCGCCCTGCATCTGGTTGAGCAGGAAGAAGAAGAACAAGATGATCAGCACGTAGGGCAGGAAGCCGATGATCAGGCCCAGCACCGAATTGCCGCTCGGGACGACGACGTTGTAGCCGTC
>Ga0335077_10008471_pt1 | contig 12763 bp, 15 predicted proteins | sample Lox_Sample_31_FD_207151 | JGI IMG/M metagenome (GOLD analysis project Ga0335077, IMG submission 207151) | Soil microbial communities from Loxahatchee National Wildlife Refuge, Florida, United States - Lox_Sample_3.1 | ecosystem: Environmental > Terrestrial > Soil > Wetlands | place: USA... | reverse complement strand
TACAGCCCCACCGTGCCCATGGCGAGGCCCGCCGACCGCGAATCGCGGCAGATCGTCCGCGCCTGCCCGCCGGGGCGGGCTCAGGCGTGGATGTGACCCAGCAGGTGATAGACGAGGAAGGCCGGCCACAGGATGGCTTCGGCGACGGCCCAGACGTGCGCCCAGAATCCGTGGGCGTGCTGCCAGTAGTACACAAGGGCCCCGATGAGCCCCAGGCCGTAGACCGCGCCCGTGCCGCCGCCCCGCACCACCCTGGTGGTCCTCGATGTGTCTGACATGCGGGTCCCTCCCTGCATTGGACACAGCGAGTCTTTCCCCCGGCGTCCGCCCGGCGAACTCACCCGGCGGCGCTACGCGAACACCTCCGGCGGCGGGGCCGGGGACGGCTCGGCGTGTGCGTCGGTGATCGGCCTGGCCCCGGCGACGAACCGGTCAAGCGCGGCGGCCTCCACCAGCCGCGCCGGGAACGGGTCGGCCGCGGTCCGCCTGATCAGCCCCGCGGCCGGGAGCTCACGACGGGCCGCGGCGACCACCAGGTTGCCGAACCTGCGGCCGCGCAGCACCGCCGCCTCCGCGATCACGCAGACATGCGGGAACACCGAGCGCACCGCGGCCACCCGGCCGCGCGCGTGCGCGAGCGGCGGGCCGTCGGCGATGTTGGCCGCGTAGATGCCCGGCTGCACCAGCACCCTGGCCGCGGCCAGGGTGAACTCCGCCGTCGTCAGGTGGGCCGGAGTCCGGCCCCCGGCGAAGACGTCCGCCACCACCACGTCAAACGAGCCGGCCGGCATCTGCTCCAGGGCGGCCCGGGCATCGGCCACGCGGACGGTGATCTTGCCGGTCGCGGGCCGCGGGCCGCCAGGCCGGGCCAGTGGCAGCCGCCGCCGGACGAGCCTGGCCACCTCGGCCTCGGCCTCGGCCGCCAGCTGGCGCGAGCCGGGCCGGGTCGCCGCCACGTAACGGGCCAGCGTCAGCCCACCACCGCCCAGATGCAGCACGCGGAGCGGCTCGCCGGCCGGCGCGGCCAGGTCGATCAGGTGCCCCAGCCGGCGCATGTACTCAAGCTCCAGATGCAGCGGATCATCAAGATCGACATGGGACTGCGGGACGCCGCCCGCCAGCAGCATCCACGCGCCCGGCCGGTCGAGGTCACCGACGAGCTCAACCGGGCCACCCACGCCTGGACGGCCGGCCTCAGCCCCCGTCGCGTCCCGCTGATGACCCGGCATGACGACAGTGTCCACCGGCGCCGACCCGCCCGGCATCCGCAACAGGCCCCGGGATATTCGCTGGCCGGGCCGTCCCGGCGGGCTCTAGCCTGGGATTGTGACCAAGACGCTGGCACGGCGATTTTCCCGCCTCCCGGCCCAGGACGGGCCGCCGGCAGGCGCTGCGCCGCGTTAGGCCAGCGGTTCGCCCGGGCGGGCCCAGGGCTGGGAGTGACGTTCCTCACCGGTTCGCCTGCCCAAGGAGTCACCATGCCCGGCCCTGTCACCTATCTCCGTCCCGACCAGCTGCGGCTCGACCTGGGCCTGCGGGATCTTTCCGAGCCTGCGGAGGGCCGCCACGCCATCCAGCTCCTCATCGACCGGGCGGTGGCCGGGCTCTCCCGCGCCTGGGGCTGTGAGGTCCGCTGGGGCCGCGGCCCGCGGATCGTGCCGGTCGCCGACAACTACGACCGGCTCGGCTACGCGGCCGAGGCGATCACCAGGGACGCCCGCTACACCCGGTACGTGGACGCCGGCCACATGCTGCGAAGCCATTCCAGCGCCATGATCCCGCCGGCGCTGCGCCGCCTCGCCGCTCAGCCCGGGGAGGACGTGCTCCTGGTCTGCCCCGGGATCGTGTATCGCCGGGACGCGATCGACTGGCAGCACACCGGGACCCCGCACCAGCTTGACCTGTGGCGGATCACCCGCCGGGCGATGGGCGGCGCCGACCTGGACCAGATGGCCGCGGTCCTCCTCGAGACGCTCACCCCGGGCCTGCCCCACCGCCAGCAGCCGCGGGCGCACCCTTACACCCGGCACGGCCGCCAGGCCGACGTGCGCCAGGACGGCCGCTGGGTCGAGGTCTGGGAATGCGGCCTGGCCCATCCGGGCGTGCTGGCCGACGCCGGGCTGCCCGGGTGGGGCGGGCTGGCCCTGGGCATGGGCCTGGACCGGCTGCTCATGCTGGCCAAGCGCATCCCCGACATCCGCCTCCTTCGGAGCGGCGACCCCCGGGTCGCGGGCCAGATGCTCGATCTCACCCCCTACCGGCCGGTCTCGCCGATGCCCGCGATCACGCGGGACCTGTCCATCGCCGTAGCCGATGATGACGACGGGGAAACGCTCGGCGACCGGGTCCGCGGCGCCCTCGGCGCCGACGCGCGCCGCGTCGAGGAGGTCAGGGTGATTTCCGCCACCGCCTACCGGCAGCTGCCCGCATCGGCGATCGCCCGCCTCGGGGCCGGGCCGGGCCAGAAGAACCTTCTGGTGCGGGTAGTGCTGCGCGACCTGGACACGACGCTCACCAGCGAGGCCGCCAACGCCATCCGCGACCGGATCTACCGGGCGCTCCACCAGGGGAGCGTGCACGAATGGGCCGAACGACCCGGCGCCGGGACGGCGCCGTGAGGCCGGCCGCCTGCGGTGACCCCCGGCGGCCTGCGCCGGGACCGGGCTTTGACGGCGAACCCTGTGCTGGATCACGATGACACTGCGGCACCCTGGCCGCTGGCAGGGGAGGACGGCCACATGGCGGACGTACAAGGCAGGTGTGAGGGGCGGTTCGAGACACTGCGCGACGCGCTGGCACAGAACCTGGACTCGGGTGAGGAGCTGGGCGCCTCGATTGTCGTGGACATCGACGGCGACATCGCCGTCGACATCTGGGGTGGCTTTTGCGACGAGGCCCGGGCGGTCCCATGGACGGAGCACACCATCACCAACGTCTGGTCGACGACCAAGACGGTAACCAGCCTCGCCGCGCTGATGCTGGTCGATCGGGGTGAGCTGGACGTTGACGCCCCGGTCGCCAGGTACTGGCCGGAGTTCGCCGCGGAGGGCAAGCAGGGTGTGCTGGTCCGTCATCTCATGGGGCACACCGCCGGGGTCTCCGGGCTGGACCAGCCCGCCGTCATCGAGGACCTCTACGACTGGGAGAAGGCCACCTCCCGGATGGCGGCCCAGGCTCCCTGGTGGGAGCCGGGAACCGCGGCCGGCTACCACGCGCTCAACTATGGGCACCTGGTCGGCGAGGTGGTGCGGCGGATCAGCGGCAAGACCCTCAAGCAGTTCGTTGCCGAGGAGATCGCCGGCCCGCTGGGCGCCGATTTCCAGATCGGCGCCGCGGAAGGCGACTGGGGGCGGATCGCGCCCGTGGTCCCGCCGCCACCGCTGCCGATCGACCTGGAGGCGCTCGACCCGACCAGCCCGGCCGTCAGGACGCTGACCGGGCCGGTTGTCGAGGCCGAGGTGGCCAATACGCCCGGCTGGCGGCGCGCGGACCTCGGCGCGGTGAACGGCCACGGGAACGCGCGCTCGGTGGCCCGGGTCATGTCGGTGGTCGCCCGCGGCGGTGAGGTCGACGGGGTGCGCCTGCTGAGCCCGGAAACCATCGACCTGATCTTCCGCGAGCAGAACAACGACGTCGACCTGGTGCTCGGTGTCCCTTTGCGCCGGGGCATCGGCTTCGGGCTGCCCCGTCGCGACGTCGTGCCCTGGCTCCCCGACGAGAAGATCTGCTTCTGGGGTGGCTGGGGCGGCTCCGTGATCGTTATGGATACCGGCCGCCGGATGACGATCTCCTACATGATGAACAAGATGGGACCGGGGATCATCGGCTCCGACCGGAGCACCCAGTACGGGCAGGCCGTCTACTACGCCACCACGTAGAAACGCCCCCGCCGGACTGTAAATGAGGAGCCCTGCGGCCTCCGCCGTGCGACACTGACGGCATGAACCAGCCACTGGACCGAATGATGCGCCCTCTCGCGGGGCTCTTCGGCGTGCGCTGACCTAACGCTCATCTGGCAAGCCCCTGCGACGCGGGGGCTTTCTTGCTGTTGGCCTTCGCTGGCGCAGGGCCCCGCTGGGCGCCGACCTCGCCAGCGCCTGCCAGGCGCTTCCGCGGCTCATCGACAACGCCCTGGCGCGGTTCGACTTCCGCGCCGCCACCGGCGCCATCTGGTCGGTAGTGCAGGCCGGCAACCGGCTCGTCGAAGCGCAGCGCCCCTGGGAACTGGCCCGCCGCGAGAGACAGGGCGATCTAGAGGCGGCCACGCGGCTGGACGAACTGCTGGGCGTCCTGGCGGAAGCCTGCCGCATCCTCGCCACCGAGCTCACGCCGTTCATCCCGGCCGGCGCGGCGGCCCTGGGCAGCCAGTTCCGCACCTACCATGGCTCCATCGCGCCACCCACGCCCGTCTTCGCCCGGCTGAAGACCCCGGATTGACCAAGGACGGGCCACGCCGGCCGGCCGACTCCCGGCCGCCGACGGGACGCCGCCGGTGAGTGCCGGGCCGCGCGGCCGTACCGTGGGCGCCGTGGACTAGTGACTCAGGGAGGACGACTCGCCATGCCTGACTCCAATCCGTCGGCTCATGCTCTGGACGTGCCCGGCGCGCGGCTCTACTACGAGCGGCGGGGCACCGGCCCGCTGCTGCTCATGATCGGCTCGCCGATGGACCACACTGGCTTCGCCGGGCTCGCCAGCGCGCTCGCCGGTGACTACACCGTGGTGACGTATGACCCGCGCTGCATCGGCAACAGCAGCCGTGAGGACACCAGCCAGGACGTGACGCCTGACCAGCAGGCCGACGACGTGCACCGCCTGCTGTCCGCGCTCGGCGGCGGGCCGGCGTCGGTGTTCGGCAGCAGCGGCGGAGCCACCGTCGGGCTCGCGCTGGTCACCGCCCACCCCGGCGAGATACGCACGCTGGTCGCCCACGAGCCCCCGGTGGTGGAGCTGCTGCCCAACAGCGCGCAGGTCCGTGCCCAGTTCGAGGACATCTACGACACCTACCGGGCAGACGGGGCCGAGAAGGCGTGGCCGATGTTCCTTGCCCATACCGGCCTGGCCGGTGCACCGGGGCAGGAAGCGGACGCACCGCGGTGGCAGCCCTCTCCGGAGGAGATGGCCCGGATGCGCGCTACCAACGAGACGTTCTTCGAGCACCTGCTCCGGCCGACCACGTACTACCGGCCCGACATCGAGGCGCTGAGGGCGGCGCCGACGCGGATCGTGGTCGCCCGCGGGGCCACGTCCGCCGGGACGCTCCCGAACCGCACGGCCGTGGCACTCGCCGACCAGCTCGGCACCACCGCGGTCGACTTCCCCGGCGACCACGTCGGTTTCATGATGTCCCCGGAGCAGTCCGGCCGCGTCCTGCACCGGGTGCTCACCGAAACGCCTAGCCGGTAGCCGGAAGGAGACCAGGATGATCGCAAGGATCTGGCGCGGCGCGGTCCGCGCCGACGACGCCGCCGCCTACGCCAGCTACATCCAGCAGACGGGCATCGAAGCCTACAAGGCCACGCCCGGAAACCGCGGCGCTTGGATGCTGTGGCGGCCCGACGGTGAGAACGCCGAAGTCATCACCCTGAGCTTCTGGGATTCGCGGCAGGCTATCCAGGGCTTCGCCGGCCAGGACATCGAGAAGGCGGTCTTCTACCCCGAGGATGACCGCTTCCTGGTGGAACGGGATCTGACCGTGCACCACTACGAAGTCGCGGGCCCGGAATGAGGTAGCGCGCTGGCGGCTGTCCCGCTACCACCCAGGCCCGGCATCCACGCTCCGGCCTCGGCGGGGGGCAGTCATCCGGCAGCGTGCTCGACGCGCCGCTTGAGGGCCTGATTGAGGGCCCGGAAGCCCCCCTCGGTCTGGGTGATGGTCTTGCCGGTGAACGGGACCAGGACGCCGCGGAAGGTCTCGGACTGGGTGAGACGGGTGTGCCCGCCGAGGTTGTCGAGCGCGAACTGATGGGTGCCGTCGAAGATGCCCGGCAGGACCAGCCGGCCGATCCAGCGCAGCCGGACGCCGGGCTGGGCGGCCAGGACCTTGGGCCGGAAGGTCATCTCCCGCCCGTTGGCCCGGGCCATCTGCAGGGTGAGCGTTGCCCCTTCGGTCAGCTGCCCGGAGGCCGAGCGGATGAGCGGGTTCCATTCCTGGTAGGCAGGCAGGTCAGCGAGGACGGCCCAGACCTGCTCCGGGGTGGCCGCGATATCGACGGTGGCCGAGATGGTGCGCATCGGATCCAGCTCCTAACGAAACGATAGTTGCGTTAGAATGAAGGTTACCCCGGGCCGTACACTAATGCAACTGGAGTTCACTTTGGATGTAAATTCACCGGGCACGCTCAGGCCGGGAGGCCGGACCGCTCGTACCCGGGCGGCCGTCATGGCCGCGGTCATGGAGGAGCTGAGCGAGCACGGGTACGCGGGCGCGAGGCTGGAGCGGGTCGCGGCGCGGGCCGGCGTCGCCAAGACCACGATCTACCGGCGCTGGGGCAGCCTTGACGGGCTCCTGGCCGACCTCATGGCCGAGCACGCGGCCCAGGAGATACCCGTGCCGGACGAGGGGGATCTCGGCTCCGACCTCCGTGCACTAGCCCGCCACGCCGTGGCGAGCGTCAAGGACCCGGCCGTCAGGGCGGCCCTCGCCAGCATCGTCGCGGCGGCGGTCCAGGGCCCGGCCGCGCGGGAAGTGCTGACCCAGTTCCTGGCCGGCCGCACCGCCACGATGACGATCATCGTCGACCGGGCCGTGCAGCGCGGCGAGGCGCCCGCCGGCACCGACGGTGCCGGCGTCATCCGGACCGTGACCGCCCTGATCTACTACCGGCTGTTCATCGCCGGCGAGCAGGCTGACGAGGATCTCGCCGACAGCGCCGCCGCGATCGCCGCTGCAGCCGCCCGCGCCGGTGCGGGCCAGGGCGCGCAATCCGCATAACGATTCCCGCCCCCCCACCCTCGCCGGGTCAGCGCCGGCTCCGTGGTGAACGGGTGGCGGTTCCGTAGCCGCCACGGATGTCCGCTGGCCTGCTGCAACGCAGGCTGGAACCACAAGGACTCACCGAGGAGGACACAATGATCCAGCACCCGAGCATCACCGCCGCCGTGGCCGAGCAGCGCCGCGCCGCCTTCATGGCTGAGGCCGAGAGCACCCGGCTGGCCCGCACCGCCCGCCATGGCGGCCAGGGCAGCACCGCCCGGCCCGCGCGCTGGTTCGCGGCGCGCCGCCACCCCCGCCACGCGGCCGCCGGCCGGGGCCTGGCCCGCCTGCGTCCCGCCCGCGCCCGCTGACCGGCTCAGGTCGTATCACGGATGCGGCTTCTCACTCTCAATAGCAGCTAGGGGAACGGAGTGATCGTCATGGCTGCTGTCGTGGCTCCCAGCCAGATCAGGGCACTGCGGCCCGAGGGGCACACCGGGGAGCTTGACTGCCTGAAGCCTGGAGGACGCCAGCAGTTCTGGTACACCGCCCTCGGGCTGGGGCTCGCGGTGGGGGCTTTCTTCACCGCCTGGGCGCTGCATGGAAGCGCCTCAAGCACCTACCGCGTCGACAACCAGTGGAGCGCCCTGACCGGCCTGTTCATTCTGGCGCTCGCGATCGAGCGCGCCCTTGAGCCGTTCAGCCGGAAGCTCGGCCCCGACACGACCAAGCGCAAGGCCAAGCGGGACGAGGCCCTGGCCGACCCGCGGGCGGCCGGCCGGAAGGACCGCGCCCCGGAGTTCCAGACCGCGATCGAGATCAGCCGGCGGCTCACCGCCGTCGTCACCTGGGGCGTGGCGACCGGCCTTGGCTTCCTCCTGTGTGCCGTGCTGAACATCACGCTCCTGCAGGCCGTGCGGGCGGCCGGCTCCGGGCAGCCGCCGTTCTGGGCCGATCTGCTGGTCACCGGCCTCGTCGTGGGCGCCGGCACGAAGCCGCTGCACGACCTGGTCACCAACATCGAGCGCAGCAAGAACGCCAAGCGCAGCTCGCGATAGACCGCCGGCCACGGGCAGGGAGCAGACACCATCCCCGCGCCGGGCCGGGCGGCTATCGTCCTCGGCGGGCTTGCCCGGCATCATTGCTGACCTATGCGTGCCGCAACGGGCGGGGCAGGCGCCACGGGCCTGCCAAGGCCGGCGGGACCGGCGCGGGCGGACGGCGCCGCGCCCGGCGGAACTGGCGGGCGAGCCTCGCCGCCTCGGCGCGCGCCTGATTCTCCCTGGCCCGCTCGGCGGCGATGGCCTCGCTGATCACCGGATGCATGACGTCCTCCTCAGTCGTTGACCCGTATCCGGGCGAGCCGCCCTTGACGTTGTTCTTGACCAATACGACTGCGCCGCGGCCCCAGACTCATCGGCCGCGCCGGGGAAGGCGTCGTGGCAATGAGCGCACGCGCGGCGATGAGATGGCGCGCCACGGGCTGCCCGTGCTGTGACACCGGCGGCTCTGGTACGAAACGGGCACATCATCGGAAATCGGCTGTTACAGTGTCGTCGTTGTCGGGTTGATCATGGAGGAGCCGCGGCCCTGGGGGTGGCGCGGATGGGGGAGCAGGCCAACTACCGGCCGCCTGACCGGCGGGCGGGAAGCGAGCAGGTCTCGCTCGAGGCGCTGGAAGCGGCGTTCGGTACCGCCCGCCAGGGCAACGAGCCCACTAGCGCCGATGCCCGCTTCACGCAGCCCGGGGTCAATGGCTCCCGGCCCAGCACGGATCCGGGACCGCCGTGGCCGGCCCTGGTGGCCACGACGGTGCGGCTGTGGCTGCGGCGGCGCAGGGACGCGCTGGGCCGGCTATTCCGGCGCCACCGGGTGATCGCCCCGGCCGTGCTGGCTATCACGGCGCTGGTGGCCGGCGCCTTGGCCATTTCCTTCGCCAGTCATGCCAGGACCACGCCGGCCACCGCGGAGGAAGCAGCCCAGGCGGGCGTGCTCACTGGCCCGGTGACCCAGGGCCCCGCGGCGGGCACGGCCGCCGCGTGGGTCGTGCGCCAGGTCGCCCGCGACGCGGTTGTGGGATGCGATCCCGGCATGTGCCGGTTGCTTCAGGCGCACGGATTCCCGGCGGGCAGCCTGCTGGCCCTGAGGCCAGGCACACCAGGCGTGCATTTGTGTGACGTGATCGTGGTGACACCGGCCGTGGGGAAACTATTAGGCAGCCGCCTTGAGGAGGCGGACGCGCCCACCGTCATTGCCGGGTTCGGCTCTGGCCGGGCACGAATCGACATCCGCGCCGTCGCCCCGCACGGGGCAGCGGCCTACCGGGCCGCGCTCGCCGCTGACTGGGCGGCCCGGGGGAAGGCCGCCGCGCAGCTGGTGAAAAGCCCCCGCATACATGCCGGGGGCGCCGCCCGGCAGGAGCTCCTCACGGGGCAGGTGGACTCGCGCCTCCTCATCACGCTCGCGGCGCTGGCCGTTTCGTATCCGGTGAACGTTGTGAGGTTCGGCGACGCTGGCCCCGGCGCCGCCGCGGGCATGCCCCTGCGGGAGATGGAAATAGCCGGGACGGGCAGCCCGGCGTACCGGGCTGCTGAACTACAGCACATCCGCTCTTCGGTCCTCGCGCAGCATTCGGTGTTCCGGCCCGCGCACGTGAGCCTGGTGCGGCTGGGCGACGGCGGAGCGCTGCGCATCGAGTTTGGCGCGCCGAGCCCGCTGGGGCTGCTGCTCGGCCGTCCTGTGACTCAGTGATCAAGCAGATGGCCAGCCGAGCCCGCGGGATCCCTGGCCGGTGGGGAGGGTAAGGAAATGAAACTACGCCTCGCGATGGCACTTGCCCCGTTGTCGCTCGCTTTGGCCCTGGTGGGAGCCGTGCCACCCGCGGCCGCGCAGGCCACCGGGTGGATCCGCTGGGGCAACTGGTCGCCCAGCGCCCCCGATTTCGACATCTACCTGAACTCGTTCAGCGGCTCCAGCGGGATGACCGTGATCAGGCACGTCCGTTACGGCCACGTTTCGGATTACCGGGCCATCCCCACCGGCCAGTACACGGTCGCGATGCGGGACAGCGGCGCCGCGGCGACCACCCCGCCGACGCTGTCGGCCAGTGTTCAGGTGGCACCCGGCATGGCCTACACGATCGTGAGCATGGGGCCCGCATCCCACCTCGGCGTCCAGGTGCTGAAAGAGACCATGATGTCCAGCCCGGGCAAGGCGCTCGTGCGCGTCGTCCAGGAGTCGGTGGCACAGCACCGGGTTACCGTCAACGCTGGCAGCCGGGCGCTCGGCGGCCCGCTGCAGCTCGGCAGCTATACCGGCTTCCTGGCTCTCTCCCCCGGCTGGCAGGCCATCCACGCCACCGGTTACAGCGCAGCGGCAACCAAACACGTGCTCCTGCGCGCCAACACCATCCACACGCTCGTGGTGCTCGACAACCAGGGTGGCCTGCGGATCCACAGCCTGCAGGACGCGGTGGGCAGCGGGACCATGCCGATCGGCGGCGCCGCGACCGGCCTTGGGGGCACCGCGCCGAAGCCGGGCACCTCTCCGGCGCCATGGCTGGCGATCATGGCTGGCGGCGGGCTGCTCGCGGTGATAGGCGTGATCGGGCTGCGGCGGAACCGCCGCCGCGCGGCCCATGCCGTCACCGGCAGATGAAGCGCCGCAGAGCTGCCTGAACAGCTCCTCCTTTGCTGCCGTGCCGGCCGCCAGCCCAGGCAGACCGGCGATCTCCCGAGCTGGACCGACAGCCGCGGCGCCGGCGGGCGCGGGAACCATAGTGGCGGCGGGCGCGTCCAAGGGCTGACGTCTTCGCGGGAGGAGGGGCAATGAACGCGTCGCGCGCCTCCGCCGGCCTGCTGGCGGTGCTGCTGGCCGGCTGCACGGCACCCGCCGGGCACGGGCCGGTGACCGGTGATGTGGCCGGCCGTATGGTCCGCGTGGGCGGCCCGGCCAGCCCGGGCGGACAGCCGGGCCAGCCGAGCCAGCGGCCGATGGCGGGCACCGTGACCATTACCTCCGCCGCGCACGGGCGGGTGACGGTCCGGGTGGGGAACTCAGGGAGCTTTTCGGTGCGGCTGCCGCCCGGCCGCTACCAGGTTTCCGGGCCCTGCTCACGGCCCAAGCCGGTGACCGTCACCGCCCGCCACACCGCTCACGTCAAGATCATCTGCATTGTCCCGGAAGGCTCTCCCCCCTCGTCCTGACCAGCATCGCCGCGCCCCGTTCCCGCCGTCCTGACCAGCACCACCGGCGCCGGTGACGGCCGGTCACCGGCCGGTCTCGAACGGGTATCGCTGCTCCCGGGGGTCTTGACGGTTTCGTGGCCGCGACGTTATCTAAAAAAGCCATTCTTTGCCGGGATTAGGAGCTGATATGGGATCCTCTCGGTTTCCGAGATTCAAGGTGGCCGGTGGGCTGCTGGCCGGCGCCACCGCGTTAGCCGTCATCGCGATGGCCGGGCCCGCCCTGGCCGCACCACAGGGCCGGCACCCACTGCCGGGGACCACTCCGCGCTGGCTGCACCAGGCCCGTGACCTGGGGGCCACATCGTCCTCGCAGCAGGTCAACTTCGGCGTGCTGCTGGGCATGCGTGACGAGGCCGGCGCGCTCGCCACCTTGCAGGCGATCTCCGACCCGTCCAGCGCCAGCTACGGTCAGTGGCTGTCGAACGCGGCCTTCGACTCCCGCTACGCGCCCGCCAGCTCCGATGTCGCCGCTGTGCAGGGCTGGCTCCGGTCGGAGGGCTTCAAGGTCACCACGACCTTGCCCAGCGGGATGTATGTGGAGGCCAGCGGCTCGGCCACGCAAGTGGAGAGCACGTTCGCGACCAGCCTGAACAACTACTCCTACCTGGGCAAGACGGTGCGGGCCAACGCCACCGCGCTCTCGCTGCCCGCCAGCACCCCGGCCGTGGTCAGCAGCGTGATCACCGGGGTGGTGGGGGTCGACCAGGGCTCCACCCTGAAGCAACCCGCCGACACCGAGCCTGGGCCACCGCCCGGCGCCCGGTACGGGGTACAGCCGTGCTCGGCGTACTACGCGCAGAAGTCCGCCGACGCTCAGCCGCCTGCCTATGGCAAGAACCAGCCGTACACGCCGTGCGGGTACACGCCCCAGCAGCTCCAGTCGGCCTACGGCGAGAGCGGGCTGCTGAAGTCGGGCGTCGACGGCCGCGGGGTAACTGTCGCCATCACCGACGCCTACGCCGCGCCGACGATCTTGCAGGACGCCCAGAAGTACAACCAGGTGCACCAGCAGCCGCTGTTCACTCCCGGCCAGTTCTCGCAGATCATCCCCGGGCCGAACGACTTCGATCAGACCGATCTATGTGACGCACAGGGCTGGTACGGCGAGGAAACCCTCGACGTCGAGGCCGTGCACGCGATGGCGCCCGGCGCCAAGATCGTCTACGTCGGGGCCACGGACTGCCTCAGCGGCCTGGACAACGCATGGGCCAGTGCGATCGACAACCACATCGCCGACGTGATCACCAACTCCTGGACCGACGGCACCGACGACATCACCCTGCTCGGTACCTCCTACGTCGCGTTCTACCAGCAGTTCTCGCTGGAGGCGGCGCTGACCGGGATCACGGTGAACTTCTCCTCCGGCGATGACGGCGACCACACCGCCGGCGGCACGGACCTGCCGTCCAAGACCGTGGAGTTCCCCGCCGACCTTCCCTTGGTCACCGGCGTCGGCGGAACCAGCGTGCTGGTCGGCAGCCGCGGCCAGTGGCTGGGCGAGTACGGGTGGCAGAACGCCTACTCCGCCCTGACCAGCGGGGCCTGGACGCCGGCTCCGCCCGGGCCGTACAGCTCCGGCGGTGGCGGCGGGACCAGCCAG
>Ga0335077_10008470_pt1 | contig 12763 bp, 6 predicted proteins | sample Lox_Sample_31_FD_207151 | JGI IMG/M metagenome (GOLD analysis project Ga0335077, IMG submission 207151) | Soil microbial communities from Loxahatchee National Wildlife Refuge, Florida, United States - Lox_Sample_3.1 | ecosystem: Environmental > Terrestrial > Soil > Wetlands | place: USA: Florida... | reverse complement strand
GGGCTACGTGGATTTGGACACGCCTGCTTTTTCTCTGCGACTGGTGCGGTCGTCGCAAACGGTTGCGGCGCTCAAGCCCAAAGGAGCGGGAGATTTCGACTTCACACCCGGCGATTTGCTCGTGGAGCGATCGAAGGACGGCTACTACCATCTCGGGGATATTGACCTCCGCCTTCGCACCGGCGATTCCGGAGAATGGAAAAACTATTCAACGGCTCTGGCGCGGACTCCGGTGGCGGAGCAGCCAGCGGGCGGCCCGGTGCTGGCTGCGGCGGATTTATCTCCCACGCTGCCGGCGGATATTCCGTTGCAAGTTACGCGAAGCTGGGAACTGGAGAAGAACAATCTCGTGTTGCGGTTCGCGCTGAAAAATAAGTCGGCGCAGCCGGTGCAGATTGGCGCATTGGGCATTCCGATGATTTTCAACAACGTGCTGACGGACCGAACGCTCGAGCAGGCGCACGCGATCTGCTCGTTCTACGATCCCTACATCGGGGAGGACGCCGGATATTTGCAGGTGACGCGGCTGAGCGGCCATGGACCGGCGCTGCTGGTGTTTCCGGCGGGCAAGACGCACTTCGAAGCGTACAATCCGATCCTCAATCCACGCGGGCCCGGTGGCGCCGCGATTTTTCGTGATCCGACGCAGCGGGGAATTACCTTCGAGGGATTTTACGAGTGGATGGTGCACTCGGCGGCCTACGCGGAAAATGAATGGAAAAATGCGACGCCGTGGAATCCGCCAACACAGATTACGCTGGCCCCCGGCGAGTCGAAGACCTACGGCCTCGCATTTGCGACATCGGACTCGATTCGCAGTATCGAGAAGACGCTAGCAGAGAATGCGCGGCCGGTAGCGGTCGGCATTCCGGGTTACGTTTTGCCGATGGATTTGGAAGCGCGGCTCTTCTTGAAGTATCCCGAAGCGGTGAAGTCGCTGATCGTCGAACCTGCGGGAGCGCTGACGTTCAAAGAAGACGCGGCGAAAGCGGGCTGGAAGAACTATGTAGTGCAGGGAAAACAGTGGGGCCGGGCGCGGCTGACGATTACCTACCGCGATGGCCTGGTGCAAACGGTCCATTATTTTGTGAGCAAGCCGGAAGCCCAGGCTCTGGCGGACATGGGCCACTTCCTCACGACGAAGCAGTGGTTTACGGATCGCAACGACCCGTTCCATCGCGCTCCTTCGATCATGAGCTACGACCGCGACACCAACGAAATCGTGATGCAAGACAGCCGTGTGTGGATCGCGGGACTGGGCGACGAAGGCGGTGGCGGGGCATGGATCGCCACGATCATGAAGCAGCTCGGCGAACCGGATAAAGAGGAACTGGCGAAGTTTCAGCAATTCGTAGACGGCGTGCTGTGGGGCGGCCTGCAGTACAAAGAGGGCCCCAAGAAATTTGGCGTGCGCAAGAGTCTCTTTTATTACCAGCCGGACCAAGTGCCCGCGGGCTTCTACCGCAGCGACTTTGATTGGACGACGTGGACGAGCTGGAACAAAGCGCATGCGGAGCGCGTAGACCGCTCGTTCGATTATCCGCATGTGGTCGCGGCGGACTGGGTGTTATACCGGCTGGCGCGCAACTACAATGGACTGGTCACCAATCATCCGTGGGACTGGTATCTGACCAACGCATACGAGACGTCCGTGGCAATGGTGAAGTTCGCGCCGGAATACGCGGTGTTCGGCCAGATGGAAGGCGACATTTTTCTTCAGGTACTGGCCGATCTGCGCCGAGAGGGAATGAACGCGCAAGCGGATGACCTGGAAGCCAAGATGCGCGTACGCGCGAATCGCTGGAAAGAAGAGGCCTATCCGTTCGGGAGCGAGATGCCGTGGGACTCGACCGGGCAAGAAGAGGTCTACGCGTGGATGAAATACTTCGGCTACCAGGAAAAAGCCGATGTCACCTTGAACGCGATTCTTGGTTATGACCCGACGATTCCGCACTGGGGGTACAACGGGAGCGCGCGACGCTATTGGGATTTTGTGTTCGCGGGCAAACTGCGGCGCATTGAACGGCAACTGCACCATTACGGCTCGAGCTTGAATGCAATTCCGCTGTTGGCCGAATACCGGGAGCATCCCGATGACTTCTATTTGTTGCGCGTGGGATACGGCGGCACCATGGGTACGATTTCGGACATTGATCAGGAAGGATTTTTCGCGCCAGCCTTCCACGCCTTTCCCGACATGCTGAAACGCGACGGTATTTCCGGCGACGACGGGCCGAACCTGTTCGGGCACGCGTGGAACACGGCGACGTACATCGTGCATCACCCGGAATTTGGATGGATTGCCTTTGGAGGGAACGCGCGCAGCAACGGTGACACTGTGCAGGTCGCGCCGCTCGATTCCTTTCGTATGCGTGTTTATGTGGCGTCGGCGGGGCTTTGGTTAACTTTGGACGCCGGGCAGTTTCAACAGATTGATGTGAACGCGCGTACGGGCGCCGTTCGAGTGGGCTTGTCGGCGGCGACGGAGTTCGTGCACACGGCGCGCCTGCGTGTGGAGCAGCCGGCGAAACTTGGCGGTTCCGGGAGCTATCAGCTGACGAAGTCTGTGCCCATGGAGCGAGGGGCGTACCTGATTCCATTGGGCAAGGGCGTCACGTGGGTGGAGCTCGCGACGAAATAACTTTCTGCGGAGTTCGGGAGACTGGTCATGAGGAAACGGTTGCTGGCAATAGCTCTAGGCGTGCTGTCTTTGCCGGGATTTGCTTTCGCGCAGACGGCGGAAACTCCCAACCCGGCAAAAGTGTCGGAAGACAAAATTCTCAAGGTGCGGCCGTTGCCGCTCAATAGCGTGCGGCTCACCGGCGGTCCGCTGAAGCACGCACAGGAACTCGATGCGGAATACCTGCTGCAGCTCGAACCAGATCGCATGCTGGCGTATCTGCGTCAGCGCGCGGGCCTGCAACCAAAGGCGAAGCCCTACGGCGGATGGGACGGCGCGGGACGCCAACTTACCGGTCACATCGCCGGGCACTATCTTTCGGCGGTCAGTCTGATGTGGGCGGCCACCGGCGATGCGCGCTTCAAGGAGCGCGCCGATTACATTGTGAGCGAACTGAAAATCATTCAGGACGCGCAAGGCGATGGCTATTTGGGCGCGCTGATGGACAACCAAGGTATGGATGGAAAAGTCCACTTCCAGGAATTGTGCAAAGGCATCATCCGTTCGGGCGGCTTCGACTTGAACGGGCTGTGGTCGCCGTGGTACGTCGAGCACAAGATTTTCGCCGGCCTTCGCGATGCCTATCGCTATACCGACAATCGCACCGCACTGGATGTCGAGATCAAGTTCGCCGGCTGGACCGAAAGCATCGTCGACAAGCTGGACGACGAGCAAACGCAAAAAATGCTGGCCACTGAATTTGGCGGCATGAACGAAGTGACCGCCGACCTTTACGCCGATACCGGAGATCCGCGCTGGCTGGCTCTTTCCGGAAAATTCGAACACCGCGCCATCATTGATCCGCTCGCCGCCGGGCAGGACATTCTTGGCGGAAAGCACGGCAATACGCAGGTGCCGAAGATGATTGGTTCGCTTTCGCGCTACATCTACACCGGCGACGACACCGATCACAAAGCCGCGACTTTCTTCTGGGATCAAATCGTCGAGCATCACAGCTTCGCCACCGGCGGCCACGGCAAAAACGAATACCTCAGCGCGCCGGATCATCTAAACAACTATATTGACGGCCGCACCGCGGAAACCTGCGACGTGTACAACATGATCAAAATGTCGCGCGAACTTTTCTCTGTCGACCCCGACATTCGCTATGCCGACTTCCACGAGCGGGCGCTCTTCAATCACATATTGGCCTCGCAGGATCCCGATGACGGCCGCGTGTGCTACATGGTTCCGGTGGGCCGCGGTGTGCAGCACGAGTATCAGGATAAGTTCGAGGATTTCACGTGCTGCGTCGGCAGCGGCATGGAAAGCCATGCGCTGCACGGATACGGGCTCTACTACGAATCGCCGGGCAAGCTTTGGGTTAGTTTGTATGCACCGACGCATGCGAATTGGGATGCGGAGGGCGTGCAGGTGGAAATGGCCACCGATTTTCCGATGGGCGAATCCGCCTCTCTTAAGGTCACAGCAAAATCGCCGAAGACGTTCACGCTGGCATTGCGGCGGCCGTATTGGGCGGGTGCAGGCTTCAGCGTGAAAGTGAATGGCCGCGCCATGAAGGATTTGCCGAAGGCGGATTCCTACGTGGAAATCACAAGGAAATGGATGACCGGCGATACCGTTGAACTAGTGCTGCCGAAAACGCTCCGGAAAGAGCCGCTGCCCGACAACCCGAATCGCTTTGCGTTGATGTGGGGACCGCTCGTGCTCGCCGGCGATCTTGGTCCCGAGCGAAGCGAGCGACGTGCGCGACGCCTCTCCGGCGGAGGGGACTCCGCGCCAGTGTTGGTGGCCGCGGTGCAAGCCGTCAACGATTTCGTGAAGCCCGTTGCCGGCAAGCCCGGAACGTTCGTCACCAGCAATGTCGGCTTGGCCTCGGACATCACGCTGGTTCCGTTCTACCAATTGCCGCGGCGCCGATACGAAATTTATTGGGACATGTACACGCCCGAAGAGTGGAAGAAAAAATCAGAAGCATTCGCTGCCGAACAGGAAAAGCAAAAGAAGCTGGAAGCCGCAACGGTGGCCTTTGCGCAACCCGGCCAAATGCAGACCGAGCGCGACTTCAACGAACAGGGCGAGGAAACGTCTCCGGTGCAACTCGAGGAACACTATGGACGGCGCGGCACCAAATGGTTCTCTTTCGATCTGCCGGTGGAAGCGGGTCACCCGATGAGCTTGGTAGTCACTTTCAGCAACGATGCCCGCCGCAACGGTTCCTTCGACGTTTTGGTGGAAGGCAAGAAGGTAGGAACGCAGACCACGGAACGTCGCAGTCCGGAGCAGGATGTGCGCTTCTTCGATGTCGAGTACGCGCTTCCTTCCGACGCAGTGGAAGGCAAACAGAAAGTCACGGTGCGATTCGAAGCCGCTCCTGGAAACGACATTCCCGGCGTGTTCGGCATTCGCGTGATCCGCGCGGACGCGGCGCGCTGACGCTTCACAGCCGGCTGCCGCAAGTTCCTACCGTCAGCATCGTGGCTTGAAAAAATGACAAAAACAGCAGAAAACCCTTGAAGTAATCGTTTTCTCGGAGTATACGTGAAGGCTCACAAGGCGCCCGCCTGAGCCTCTTTGTGGAGCATGGTCAGGTGGGTTCAAGGATGTTGGGCGCCAGAAGGCACAGCAACGGTCATCGTCGAGGAGTGCGGCGTGAAAACAAGCCGAAGGGATTTTGTTTGCAAAACGGCGGCAGGCATCGGAGCGACGTTGCTCGCCCGATACGGCGCGATGGGTGCCTCCACGGACGCGCACATTGAAATTCTCCTGAACGAAGCTCTCGGGACCATCTCGCCGACCATCTACGGCCACTTCACCGAGAACCTTGGCGGCGTGATTTACGACGGCATTTGGGTTGGTGAAAACTCCAGAGTTGCCAACGTCAACGGCATTCGCAAATCTCTCGTTGATGCTCTCCAGAAAATACAATCACCGGTGATTCGCTGGCCCGGCGGATGTTTCGCGGACAGTTACGATTGGAAAGATGGCGTAGGCCCGAGGGCGCAGCGCCCGCGGCGAACGAATTTTTGGGCCGACGATCCTCTGGTACGCGGTCTCGGCAACATTCCCCAGAAATACGATCCCAACGAATTCGGCACCAACGAATTTGTGCAATTCTGCAAACTGTCTGGCAGCGAACCTTATTTTGCTGCGAATGTGCGCAGCTTGCCGGCGCTCGATTTCTACCGCTGGGTGGAATACTGCAACTCGCCCGCGGGAAGTACGACGCTAGCCGATCTGCGCGCGGCGGGCGGCTCGAAAGAGCCCTTCGGCGTGCGCTATTGGGGCATCGGCAACGAATCCTGGGGCTGCGGCGGCGAAATGACGCCCGGCGAGTACGCCACCGAATTCCGCCGCTTCACCGCGTGGATTCCGCGCTACGGAATGGACAATCTCTCCCTCATTGCCTCCGGTCCAAACGACGATCAGTACAACTGGACGCGCGGCTTTTTGCAGGGGATGCTCGAAAAGGGGCCTGGTGCGCTGCGTTCCGTTTTCGGATTGTCCCTGCACTACTACTCATGGAATTTGAGCCGCGGGAAAACGCAGGACTGGTTTGCGGGCAAAGGCGACGCTGTGAAATTCGAGCCCATCGACTGGTACGAACTCCTGCGCGAAGCGGACCGCATGGAGCCCTTCGTCGAGGGGCACTGGGCGGTGATGGGCGAATTTGATCCGCATCGCCGTGTGCGGCTGGTCGTGGATGAATGGGGCCCGTGGTACAAGCCGGGTTCGGAAGTCGCGAATACCGACATCATCGGTCAAATGATTACGCTTCGCGATGCGGTGGTTAGCGCGCAGACGCTGGACATTTTTAACCGCCATCCCGAAAAAGTGGTCATGGCCAATTGCGCGCAACTCATCAACTGCCTGAACAGCCTGTTTCTCGCGCACGGCGATCAATTTGTCGAGACGCCCGTGTATCACGTCTTCCAGATGTATGCCGCGCATCAGAACGGGCAAGCGGTGCGCGCGGTGTTCGACGTTCCAGCGATCAGCTATGACCGCGACGGAAAACCCGCTTCGTTTTGGGGACTGAAAGGCTCCGCGTCGGTCAAAGGAAAGGATTTGACGCTCACCGTCGTCAATCCGCACGTGAGTCAATCCAAGGAAGCCAGTATCGACCTGCTTGGCGGCGAAATGAGTTCGGGGAGAATGACCACATTGACGCACTCCGACATTCACGCGCGCAATACCTTCGAGAATCCCGACGCCGTGCGGCCGCGAACCGCGGAGTTGAAGGGATCGGGAGCGACGATCCGGCATACCTTTGAACCGGCTTCGGTGAATTTGCTGCAAATCCGCTTGGCTTAGGCACGAATCCACAGGCGCACGTCTGCTAAACTCTTGCGGGAATTTGCATTTTGACCTGGTGGCCGCGCATTCCAGCGCACTTCCTGAAATAAACTCGGCTGCTCGAGCGCCGGGTTCTGAGAGGCCTTCTGTGACGCGCAAAGATTCCAAGTCTCTTCGCAGCTATCGCTGGTACGGGCCCGATGATTTGCGGTCCTTCGGTCATCGCTCTCGCGCCGCCTCCATGGGTTGCGCGCAGGCGGATTATGCGGGGAAGCCCGTTATCGCCATCATCAACACCTGGGGCGACATCAATCCCTGCCACAGCCATCTTCGCGAGCGCGCCGAAGATGTGAAGAAAGGGGTTTGGCAGGCCGGCGGCTTTCCCGTCGAAATGCCCGCCTTTACCCTCGGCGAAACGTTTCAGAAGCCGACCACGATGATGTACCGCAACCTGCTCGCCATGGAGACGGAAGAGCTGTTGCGCTCGTATCCCGCCGATGGCTGCGTCCTCCTCGGCGGCTGCGACAAGACCACGCCGGCGCTCTTGATGGGCGCCATCAGCATGAACCTGCCCGCCATCTACGTTCCTGCCGGACCGATGCTGCGCGGGAATTGGCGCGGCGAGATTCTCGGCAGCGGCTCGGACGTCACCAAGTATTGGAACGAGCGGCGCGCCGGCAACATTGAACTGCAAGCCTGGACCGAAATTGAAAATGGCATTGCGCGCTCCGCGGGAACCTGCATGACCATGGGCACGGCCTCCACGATGACCAGCTTGACCGAAGTCCTGGGCTTCACACTGCCGGGCGCCAGTTCCATTCCCGCGGTCGATTCGAATCATCCGAGGATGGCCAATTCTTCCGGGCGTCGCATTGTCGAGATGGTCTGGGAGGACTTGAAGCCACGCGATATCCTGCGCGAAGCTTCCTTCGACAACGCCATCGCGGCGGTCTTTGCCCTTGGCGGTTCCACCAACGCCGTCATTCACTTGATCGCTATGGCTGGCCGCGCGGGAATCAAAATCGCGCTCGACCGCTTCGACGAGTTTTCCAAAAAGACGCCGATGCTCGCGAATATCCGTCCAAGCGGCAAGTATCTGATGGAGGATTTCTACTATGCCGGTGGCCTTCCGGCACTTTTGCGAGTGCTGGCGCCGCATCTGGACCTGAGCTGCCTGACCGTCACGGGGAAAACCATGGGCGAAAACATTTCCGAAGCCAAGATTTACAACTCGGATGTGATTCGCAGCTTGAACAATCCCGTTCTTGCGTCGGGAGGCTTGGCGATTCTCTCCGGGAATTTGGCTCCCGACGGTGCAGTGATCAAAGCCTCGGCGGCCGAGCCGCGCCTGTTGCGGCATACTGGCCGCGCCATTGTCTTCGATAGCTTCGACGAAATGAACGCGCGCATCGATGACCCGTCGCTCGACGTCGACGCCAATAGTGTTTTGGTGTTGCGCAACGCCGGGCCAAAAGGCGCCCCCGGTATGCCCGAGTGGGGCAATCTGCCCATTCCGCAAAAATTACTCCAGGCCGGCATTCGCGACATGGTGCGCATTTCCGATGCGCGCATGAGCGGCACCAGCTACGGCGCTTGTGTTCTCCACGTCTCTCCCGAGTCGTTTGTCGGCGGGCCACTCGCTCTGTTGCAGGACGGGGATGTCATCGAGCTGGACGTCGCGGGCCGTCAACTGAACATGCGTGTCAGCGATGACGAACTCGCCCGACGCCGTGCCGCCTGGCGCCCCAAGCCAGGAATCTATCCGCGCGGCTACGGCAAATTGTTCCTGGAGCACATCCGGCAAGCGCACGAAGGATGCGACTTCGACTTTCTCGAGGGCACAGCTCCGATCCCCGAACCAGAGATTCACTGAACGCGGCGCCGACGGCAAGCGGCCGCGCGACGCTCATTGCTCGTCGGCGATCAGCGACGGCAGGGAAGCGGCTTCCGCCTCGCGGCTGCTCTGCTCCGCGGTTCGCCCCGCACCCACCGCCAGCATCAAAACCCCTGACAAACAAAGGTTCCCAACCAAGAAGAGCAGCCCCACCGTAAACGAATGCGTGCGATTCACCAGGTACCCCATAATCATCGGGCCGAAGAAGCCGCCCAGGTTTCCCACCGAATTAATCAGCCCGATGGACGCCGCCGCTGCCGATTCGCTCAGAAACGCCGACGGCACCGCCCAAAAACATGGGTGATACGCAAAATAGCAAGCGCCCACTACCGTAAAGAGCGTGATGGCCATCAGCAAATTCGACCCGAAAATCACCGCTAGTAACAACGTTACTCCGCAAAGAAAAATCGCCGCTGCCGCGTGCCAACGCCGTTCCCCCGCGCGATCGGAGTGCCAACTGTTCCATTGCTGCGCCAAAAATCCCGCCACATACGGCAGCGCGGCCAACAGCGTGACGCGCAGATCGCTTTGGCCCGAAAGCCGTTTCAAAATGCTGGGCAGCCAGAACGACATTCCGTATCCGCCGGTCGTTGCGCCCAAATAGGAAAGCGTCAAGACAATGACGTCGCGCTGCCCCAGCGCCTCCCAAATCGTGTACGAGCGAACTTTCTTCTTCGCCTCTTTTTCTTTTTCCAACTCCGCCGTGATCCACTCCCGCTCCTCTTCCCGCAGCCAGCGCGCCCCGCGCGGCCAATCCGTCAGATAAAACAGCGTGATCACGCCGAAAACCACCGCCGGCAGTCCCTCCAGGATAAAGAGCCATCGCCAGCCCCGCAGCCCGAGCCAGGTCAGCCCCAGCAGCACGCCCGCCAGCGGCGACCCAATCACATACGACAGTGGATTCGCCGCATAAAAGACCGCAATCGCCCGCGCCCGGTCGCGATTCCGGAACCAGTGCGACACGTACACGATCACCGCCGGCAAAAACCCCGCTTCCGCCGCGCCCACCAGAAAACGCACCCAATAAAATTCTCGCGCCGTGTGGATAAACGCCATCAGCGCGGTTATGATTCCCCAGGAAATCATGATGCGGGCGAGCCACCGGCGCGCGCTCCATTTCTCCGCAATCAGTGCGCCGGGAATTTCCAGCACCACGTACCCGATGAAGAACATCCCGGCTCCCAGGCCAACCACCCGGTCATCGAAGCCCAGATCTTTTGGCATTTGCAGCGCGGCCGCGCCGACGTTCATGCGGTCCAGGAAGGCGATGACGTAAAGCACAAACAAAAAGGGCAGGAGCCGCCACGCAATGCGTTTTCGTGCGCGCTGGGCAATTTCCGGATCGGCCGGACGGGCGTCCACGGTCCCTCGATTCGCGAATCCCTCAAAAGCAGCGCAAACTTCTCAGATGACGTTTGCGCGTTTCCGTTCTAAATTTTGTGGCGCGTAGTATACACACTTATCAGGAGCGCAAATGCGCGAATACGCGATTGCCGCCATCCCCGGAGATGGCATCGGCCCCGAAGTCATCACGGCGGGGCTGGAAGTCCTGCACGCGCTCTCCCAGAAGCTGGCATCCTTCCGCCTCAACGTGCAGACCTTCCCGTGGGGCTCCGACTACTACAAACACCACGGCGTGATGATGCCGCGCAACGGCCTCGAACTCCTCCGCCCCTTCGATGCCATTTACTTTGGCGCGGTTGGTGCTCCTGATGTTCCCGACGACGTCACACTTTGGGGCTTGCGCCTCGCCATCTGCCAGGGCTTCGATCAGTACGTCAATCTCCGCCCGACGCGCATCCTGCCCGGCTTGTCGTCTCCCTTGCGGAATTGCGGCCCCGGCGATCTCGATTGGGTCATCGTCCGCGAGAACACGGAAGGCGAGTATGCCGGCCATGGCGGACGCTCTCACCGCGCTTTCCCCGAGGAAGTCGCCACAGAAACGGCTATCTTCACCCGCGCCGGCGTGACACGCATCATGCGCTTCGCCTTTCAGCTTGCTGCGCAGCGCCCGCAAAAGTTGCTGACCGTGGTCACCAAATCCAACGCCCAGCGCCACGCCATGGTTTTTTGGGACGAAATCGCCGCGGAAGTCGCCAAGGAGTTTCCCCAGGTTACCTGGGACAAAATGCTGGTGGATGCCATGACCGCCCGCATGGTCGCCAAGCCCTCCAGCATAGACACTGTCGTCGCCTCGAACCTGCACGCCGACATCCTCTCGGACTTGGCCGCAGCACTTGCCGGCAGTCTCGGCATCGCGCCCACCGCCAATCTCGATCCGCAGCGCCGTTTCCCGTCCATGTTTGAGCCCATCCACGGCGCAGCATTCGACATCACCGGCAAGGGCATTGCCAATCCCATCGGCGCCATCTGGAGCGGCGCGTTGATGCTCGAACATCTCGGCGAAAAGGACGCTGCACAGCGGCTCATGCATGCCGTCGGGCGCGTCACCGCTTCTGGACCTCGTACTCCGGACCTTGGCGGCACCGCAACAACTCACGACGTTACGTCTGCCATCTGCGCCGCGATTCAAAATTCCCAATCGTAGAAAAGGGTAGGTCCACTTTCGCCGCAAATCGCGTCTCGCAATTCTTCCTCCGCGCCTGCTATCACCGAATGCGGTTAGAATACGTCTCGCATTTCAGGATCGGCCATGCAGAGAAAACGAACCGTGACCATGGACCTCGAGGCCGTCGCCAAACGCGCCGGCGTCTCCACCTCCACCGTGTCCCGCGTTCTCAACAACCTCGACGTGGTGAAGAGTTCCACGCGCGCCCGCGTCATGCGCGCCGCCGCCGAACTGAACTACCATCCCAACCTTCACGCACGCTCTCTGGCCCGCGGCAAGAGCCGCCTGCTTGGCATCATCGTTTCCAATCTCGAGAATCCTTTCTTTCTGGATATCTATCGCACCCTCGAGTCGGACGCCCGTTCCCGCGGCTACGAAGTCGTCCTGGCCAATACCGATTATCAAAGCAAACAGCTCGTCGCCAGCGTGCAGCTCATGATCGGATTGCGCGTCGCGGGGCTCGCCGCCATCGTTTCCGAAATGGAGGAGCACCTGATTCAAACACTGGCCGACAGCCGCATTCCCGTCACCTTCTACGACGTCGGCACGCCGCAAAAAAACATCACCAACATTCGTGTAGACTATCGCAAGGGCATCAAAAAGACCGTGAGTTACCTGAACTCCCTCGGGCACCGGCGCATGGCTTTCATCGGCCATCACTCCACGCTCGGTCCCATCAGCGAACGCCGCAAAGCGTTCCTGGATTCGGTTAGTCGCTGCTCTCCCAGCGGAGAAGCCAAAATTTTTGTCGGTCCCGACGGCCCCGAAGGCGGGCGCCAAGCCACTCGCGACCTCTTCGAATCGGGTTTTCATCCCACCGCCGTGCTTTGCGTCAACGACTTTATGGCTGTCGGCGTACTGCGCGAACTCCGCGAGCGCGGCTTGCACGTCCCGAAAGACATTTCCGTGACCGGTTTCGACAACATCAAACTGGCGGAGTTTTGCTCGCCGGCGCTCACCACCGTCCACATCCCCCGCGACCGCATCGGCCACATCATCTTTGAAAACATCATCGGCGATGAAGCAGGCGAGCAGGTCGCCGGGCGCGAAATCGTGATCGATCCGGAATTGGTCGTGCGCGAAACCACCGGCGTGGCAAGCAAAGGCTAGCCTCCAGGGCAAAAGTCCGTACCTCCGGTTCGAGCTGCCGCCAAAGTGCCGAAGCTCGTACTCCGAGCCTGCCTCCTGCACGCAGCGCATACCGATGCGTCATGCAAGCGCTTGCAACAGGACGCACATTGCCTCCGGCGGGCGGCAGCAAATCACGTGCGGAGGAGCACTCCGAAGACAGAGTGACGGAACCCCTTTCGGGCCTCTCGCTCGGCAAGGTGTACGAACAGACAGCAGGCTTAGCTGGGCCAAT
>Ga0335077_10008469_pt1 | contig 12764 bp, 11 predicted proteins | sample Lox_Sample_31_FD_207151 | JGI IMG/M metagenome (GOLD analysis project Ga0335077, IMG submission 207151) | Soil microbial communities from Loxahatchee National Wildlife Refuge, Florida, United States - Lox_Sample_3.1 | ecosystem: Environmental > Terrestrial > Soil > Wetlands | place: USA... | reverse complement strand
GTTGAACGGCGTCTGGTTGATGGTGGTTTCGGTGAGGACCACGCCTGCATCGTTCTGATACCAGTCGGTCCCGCTCTCGATGCCGCCGGGGTAGCTCTGGAGGAGGATGCGATGGCCGGCGGCGGGCTTGATATCGAGCATCACGTTGGTCTGTTCGGCGAGCGTGAGGGACCACCAGGTAACGTGGCCGATCACCATCTTGCCGTCGCGCGTGGCGGGGCCGGTGGCGGCGAAGGCGCTGCAATGGTCCGCCACGGAATCGCGTTTTCGGCCGGCGTAGGCGGGCTTGTCGAAGCTGAACCCTTCCAGGCCCGTAGCGGTGGTATCCACGGCGGACGCCAGGGTACCCAATTCCACCGTGACGTTGGCCACCACGATATCGATGAGATCCACGCGGCGGTTGAGCCACCTGGCCCCGGCGTCGGACGCGCCCTCGGCGATGCCGCGCATCTCCTCCAAAATCTCGCGGTCGAAGCCGCGCAGAAAAAGCGCGTTGGCGGTGGTGCGATACTGATCCCACTGTTGACTGGAGCCGAGCTCGGCGGCGCAGCGGTCCAGGTATTCGGGAATCTCACGCGCCATCAGGTGTCCGTGCTGGTAGCCGCGTTCGTAAGGAGCGCCCTCGATGTGAAGGTAGATCCAACCCGCGGACGGATAGCGATAGGCGGGGCCGAAGGTCTGGACGGCCTCGCGCGCCGGCCACTCATCGGCGGAGGATACCTCGTCGAGACACACGCCCTCAAACCAGGCTTTGCCGCGCACGGACCCGCCACTGCCGGCGGTGAGCACGATCGCGTCCTGCCCGCGGCTGGCGACGAATTCGAGCGAGAGCCGGGTCCACGGTTGCGTGCCGCCCAGCGAGGCCGAATGGACGTCCCACGGCATGGAAGCCATGGTGAGCGCGGCGCCAACGGCGATCGGGGAACGATCGAGATCTTTGACCGCGAGGTCTTCGGTGCGTACCCAGCCGGTGAGCGCATATCGCCTGCCGATAGTCAGCGCGATGGGCGCGAAGCAAACCACCGGCGCGGCACCAGAGTCCGCCGCCTCCAGGCGCAACGATTTCCTCGCGCCGTGCAACACCTTCGAGTCGGGCGTCGCGGCGCCGCTGAGGACGGACCACCCCTGGTTGGGTTTATCGAACGAGCTTTGGAATAGCGGCGTGGCAGCTTGAGCAACCAGCGTCACGGACAGACAGCACAGCAGGCGGAACATACAGCACTCCCTTCGAACAGAATAACGCAGCGGGATGGGAGGCTTCGCGCAGGGCCCGACGAGCGCGGCTGATTGCCCCGCCAAAGATGCGGGTCTCGTCGCTGCAGCCACGACGTAGTAGGAAGGAAACCAGAGCACGGGAACCTAAGGATTAGACTGGACCCTCTCTGACGCCGATGTTTCACCGGCCGCCGCTTGAGGTTTCCGGCCCACCTCGTCGCGCGAGGCCTGCGTATAGTTCCAGTAGGTTTCATCGTCGGTGGAATCGCGCGACCAGTATCGCAGCAACTTTGCCTTTACTCGCACGGTGAAATGACTCGGCAGCCACAGGTGGTCCGCGATGGGCCGCTGCTCCAGCGTGAACTCCGTTCCAGGTTCCACTTGCGCGATGAATAAGCCGAAAGCCACCGGCCGGAATACCTCCGCCTGCACTTTCACCCACTGGTATTGCTGTTCGTCAATCCACAACCTGCCGCGCATCCCCTTCAGCACTCTCGTGTCGCGGCTCACCGGGCGATAGCCGGGTCGCGGCGTTCCTTCCAGCACGAAGCAGCGCCGTCCGTCCACCGTAGCTTCGCCTGTCAGGCGGAAATCGATGGCCTGGAACATCTGCTCCAACAGCGCATTGTCCTGCCTTCGCTCCCGCATGTACCGCGCGATGCGCCGTTGCCTCTGTGCCGCCGTCTCGCGCCGTCGGTTCAGGATCGCTTGCTGGAGCATGCGGGTCTGCACGCCGGCCTGTTCCGCCCCGAGGGGCTTTCCATTCGCCGCGATCAATTCGTTATACGGCGAGCCGTCGATCATCACCACGCGATAGGTTTTGCTGCTCCGCCCATTTCGCGTCACCACATCGCGTTCCGTGAAGTTGTACTCAGGCGCTCGATTCCAATCCGCCTCTGTATTCGCCACGGACTTCCGGACGATATCGTCCGTGCCGGGCAGCGCGCCGGCCCACATCGCGGACAGAGCCAGCCCCAGCATCCACAGTCGGCTCATACCTCTGATACTTCTATCGTAACCGTGCCGCCGCTGTGAGGGCCACGGGGCCTTGGGCGGGCGGTTGGGTAGGAACCGCAATACAGGGAACGCACCCTGCCCGCCCGGCCAACATCAAAGAACGCTGGCCCTTGGCTAGTTCGCCGGAGGGCAGACGGCGAGGGAACTGCCCCACAGCAGTTCAAGCTTGCCGCTGTCGTTCTTCCTGGCAGCGAACCTGCCCTGCTTGATAGGCCTCAGATTCTTCTGTACACCTCCGCCAAACGGATCGAAGCTCTCGGCCAGGGAACATGCCGGAAGGGCAACTTCGCCGGTCTCCGATACGGTGAGATCGGCAACCGATTCGTCCTTTTCAGGATGAAGCACGAATCCGAACGGGCTGTCGATGTCGCCGCCGGCGGATTCCACGATCACCATCTTCCCGCCATTTATGGAGCCGATCGAAAGATGCACAGTCTTTTTGACGTCTTCAACTCCGAACCGTATGAGGCCGTCCCCGTTCCGCTTGAACGACAGGATCACGGGCTCGGCGGTTTTCCTGTGACACTGGACAGTGACACCGGTCTCCGCGCAAATGAAGGTCACCTCGACAAGGCCTTGTCATACCGCGTCGTGTAAATCGATCCGAGGCAGGTGCCGCTGCCCGGCGGGGCGCCAGATGTCGCCTTCATGGCCGGCGCGGAACCAAACCGGCCTTATAATGGATTCATTGGGATGCAAGTTCAGAGGGGACCGCACGCAAGAAAGTGGCGTCTTGTCGCCTTGATCCTTGGCGCCGGACTCGTGGTGCTCAGCCGGACAACCGCGCAAGATCTGCCCGCGCGGACAGTCCCGCTGCGCCTGATCGTCGTCAATTCCGCGGGCGACGCCCAGCGCATTCTCGAGCAACTCAGCCGCGGCGCCGATTTCGCCGTTCTCGCGCGAGAGACGTCGGTGGATGCGACCTCGGTCGACGGCGGCTGGATGGGCGAGGTTGCTCCCTCGTCGCTGCGGGAAGAGCTGCGAGACGCACTGGTGGGCCTTCAACCCGGCCAGGTGTCTCGAGTGATCAAGCTGCCGGCCGGCTTCGCCATTCTGAAAGTTCTGCCCGCGTCCGAGATGGCCAGCCTGGCGGAAGCGGAACGGATCCTGCAGCAATCCGTGACTGCGTCGACCAGCGTCCGGTACGCATTCGACGTCTCCGGGCTCTTCGAAACGGAAATGGCGTTCGGGGATATACCGAAACCACCCGGTTGGGATCAGGACCTGCAACTCATGTGTGCCGCCCGCCTGCAATCGGTGGCCGCCGCCCGGGAGGGCACCGCGAAGTTTCTTGACCCGGCTTCGGAGAGGACAAAGTCCCGGTCTCCCTACGATGTGATGTCGATGCGCGTAGCCCTCGGGCAACTGTATGCGTACGACGGCAAGATGGATGAGGCGATCGAGCAATGGGAGACTGTCTACCGGACGACGCCCGAGACCTCGATCGACACGCTGACTTACCTGGACGAGCTCCTTGGCATAGGATACTTACACAAGTCCGAAATGGAGAACGACGCCTACCGGAACCCCGGAGACAGGTGCCTGTTCCCGCCGCGCGCCAGCACCGCCTACGCGCGGCCGGCGGACTCGGAGAGGGCCATCCAGTACTTTCTGAAGTACCTCGAACGGAAACCCGCCGATATCGAGGTGAGATGGCTGCTGAACATGGCTTATGTGACGCTGGGTAAGTACCCCAATGGCGTCCCCGCAGCCTACCTCCTGCCTCTCTCGCTATTCTCGTCGGCTGAGGACATCGGCCGTTTTGTCGACCGCGCGCCGGAGGCGGGACTGAACAGTTTTTCGATGGCCGGCGGCGTGGCGGTAGATGACTTCGACGGCGACGGTCTGTTCGATGTCGTCACGTCCTCGCAGGGCACCTGCGATCCGATGCACTTCTTCCACAACAATGGCGACGGGACCTTCACCGACCGCACCCAGAGCGCCGGCCTGTCCAATCAGTTGGGCGGTCTTAATCTGATGCAGACTGACTATAACAATGACGGCTGCATGGACCTGTTGGTGCTGCGCGGAGGGTGGCAGGCCGTTCCACAGAGGAAATCCCTGCTGCGCAATAACTGCGATGGGACGTTCACCGACGTGACGCGCGAAAGCGGCCTCGCCGAGCCGGCCACGGATACGCAGACCGCCGTCTGGGTCGATATCGACAACGATGGATTGCTCGACCTCTTTGTTGGGAATGAACATAGCCCCAACCAACTCTTCCATAACAACGGTGACGGCACTTTTACGGATATCGCTCACGCCGCGGGCGTGGACCGTGTCGCCTACACCAAAGGAGTAGCTGCGGCGGATTATGACAACGACGGTTACATGGATCTTTATGTGTCGAATCTCCAGGGCGCCAATTCGCTCTATCGCAACAATCACGATTTGACGTTCACGGATGTCGCGAAACAAGCCGGGGTCTTGGGCAATGGGCGAGGCTTCGCTACCTGGTTCTTCGACTATGATAACGATGGCTGGCCCGACCTGTTTGTCACCAGCTTCTATATGTCGGTCGAAGAGACCGCCAAGACTTACCTTGGCCTTCCGCCCACGGCTACCTCCTTGAGACTCTATAAGAACCTCGGAAACGGCGCCTTCCGCGATGTTACCGAGGAAGCCGGTTTGAACAAGGTTTTCATGCCGATGGGCGCGAACTTTGGCGACGTGGATAACGACGGCTATCTCGACATCTATCTCGGCACCGGCAGTCCTTCCTACGCTTCGCTCGTTCCCAAGGTTCTGCTGCGCAACCGGGAAGGGAAGTCTTTCGTGGACATCACCGCTTCCTCCGGCACGGGTGAATTGCATAAGGGCCACGGCGTGGCGTTCGCCGACATGGAGAACCGAGGCGACGAGGACATCCTGACTGTTATCGGCGGCGCGGTGCCGGGAGATAGCCACGCGTTCCGGCTGTTTGAGAACCCCGGCCACCATGGTAACGACTGGATCAGCCTGAAGCTGGTCGGCGTAAAGGCGAGCCGGTCCGCTATCGGAGCGCGGATCAAAGTGACCGTGAACAATGCCGGCCGAGGCAGGCGCTCCATCTATCGAACGGTTGGCAGCGGCGGTTCCTTCGGGGCGTCGCCCCTGGAACAGCACATCGGCTTGGGAAGATCGGCTCAAATTGTGAGCGTGGAGATATGGTGGCCCGGTGACGCCGGGAATCCGCAACGTTTCGCTGACGTGGAGAAAAACCAGGCCATAGAAATCCATCAGTTCGCTCACGATTACAGGAGACTTATCCGGCCTCGTGTCCAATTGGGAGGCGCGCGTAGGGAAGCGGCGCCCGTCAGAATATCTCAATCCCGTAATCGCTAATGCGGTGTTCGGAAGATACTCGGGAGAACATACGATGAAGGCGGCGTTGTTATTGGCTGTTGCGTACTGTAATGCAACGGGATGGATTTACGCGGCGCAGTCCTATCCGGTGACCGGGATCGTTTTAAACGTCGACCTGCCGCATCGCACTTTCGTCGCCTCCATCGCAAGCATCCCGGGTTACATGGACGCCATGACGATGCCGTTTTCCGTGCGCGATGCAGAATCGCTCAAGGGCTTGCGGCAGGGGATGCAAGTCGATTTCACTCTCGTTGTGGAAAAAGACGATTCTTATGCCGAGGGCATTCGCATTCATCGCTTCGAGAGCATGGAGCAGGAACCCCTCCGCGCCCGGCGCCTGCAACTCATGGAGGAGGCCCTCAAACCGAACGCTGCAACGCCCGCCTTGAAGCCGGGTCAGCCGGTCCCCGATTTTTCTCTCATCGATCAGACCGGAAGACGCGTCGCTCTCTCGCAGTTCCGTGGCAATGTCGTGGCGCTCACGTTTATCTACACGAGTTGCCCGCTGCCCGATTACTGTCTGCGGTTGACGAACAACTTCGCGCGTTTGCAGAAACGATTCGCGAACCGCCTGGGACGGGACCTGGTGCTGTTGAGCATTACTTTCGATCCCGTTCACGACCGGCCCGAAGTTCTGGCGCGGTACGCCAGTGCTTGGAAAGCGGATCCTGATTCGTGGCACTTCCTGACCGGGTCGCTACCGGAAGTGAAGGCAGTGTGCCGTGCATTCGGCCTGAATTTCTGGGTCGATGCGGGCGCCCTCACACACTTGCTGCGCACCGCATTGATCGATCGCAAGGGTAACCTGGCCGCGAACCTGGAAGGCAATGAGTTCACCGCGGGACAGTTGGGGGACCTGGTGCAATCCATCCTGGAACAAAAGACCCAGTAAAACCTGGGGACAGCGTCCCCCGTATCTCCGTCCCCGTAGTTCCCCGAGCGTCAGTGCCGGTTGGCGTAGCCGATTCCGGCTTCGACTTGGTGGATGGCAGACTCCACCAGTTCGATGGCCTTTACCCGGTGCCCGCCCTTGTCTGGGTCGGCCCTTTCCAGGGCCTCTCTGGCCGCACGGAGGTGCTCCAGAGCTGTGCGCATATGTGGTTGGGGTTCCGCTTTCGTCAGGCCGGCCGCCAGGGCGCCCAACCCGATTGCCGGAAGAATCCGCTGAAACGCGAATCGGCGTGAAATCATGATGTAGCTCTACCTCCCAGAGCTCTCAAGAATCGGCTTACATTCCGTGGGGAGCTTCACCCGCCATATGCATTGTGGGCTCCCAACACAGCTCAGTTTACCCTAAGCGGCTCTCATTCGCCATCCAAAAACATGTTTGAGGTCCGATTTTCGCGGATCATCCTGCGTGACGTGACAGGGCAAGCCTGGCGAGATGCCGCGGTTGCGGCCTGGCATCCGCTGGAGCAGTGCGCTCGCCGGTGGCGGAGTTTCAGAAGCTGATGGGGCCACACACGCCTACTTCATCGCCCGCGTCAAGCGGCTCGAAAGATGCCGCGGAAAAAGGCGACAGCGCTTTTCCGCGCCGTTCATTTCAGACACCCGGCTCTGATACTATAGTTGCAATGCGGTCCGCGGCGGTCGAGGGGGGTCCGCTGTGTCCCGCGCGCGAGCAAAGGAGAATATCGATGGATCGAAAAGAATTCCTGGGCGCTTGCGCCACGGGCCTTTGCGCTTGCGCGGCCGGGGCGTTGGTCCCCGTTTCCAACCTGTCCGCCGCCGAAACGGCCGCTCCGGAGGACTGGCGCCTGCGGTTCGTAAAGGAACGCTACGCCGGGCTGGTGCAGATTCTCTCGGCTCGCATGAGCAAGCCGGAACTGAGCGCGACGCTCGGGGACCTGGGTGCGTACTGCTCGTCTCGCTGGGAGCAGACCATCGTCAAATATCGCGACGATTTCGACGGCCTCTGCAAGCTGATCAAACACGGGGCGTCGGGCGACGATGTCACCTGGGACCGCGAAAAGGGCGTCATCACCATGACCTCGCCTGAGCGCACCGACTGCTTTTGCCCGCTAATCAGCGTGCGGCAACAAACTCCTCCGGTGGTCTGCGACTGCTCGCTGGGCTGGCAGAAGCACACCTGGGAGACTTTCCTGCAGCGGCCGGTCACCGTGGAGCTGAAGGAAGCGGTGCTGCGCGGCGGCAAGCGCTGCGTTTTCGAGATCCACATCCAGAAGGCCTGAGCGCCGCCGCGCCGAAAAGGCCCATGCGCGGCCCGGCTGTGCAAACCCGCGTGACGCGACGCCCGGTGTGTCCGCTTCCGGCGCCGCCGTCCCATTAGCGGACGGCCGGCCCTCCATGCGCTGCGCTTAGCCGCTGAAGCTATTGGCCGGGATCCTGGCCTGCCGGTTGCGTCACCTACTCTGCGCCGAAGGCTGAGACCGTCTTCTTCCCGCCATCCGGCTCGCGGCCGCCGCGCCGCGGCAAAAGAAAGCCAAGCCAATGTCCACTACTCGCAGAGCGTGTCTCCAACTTGCCGGGAGCAGCCTGCTCCTCGGCGCCGGCGCATCCGCCGAACCCGCGCCGTCGCCCGGAGCGGATTTCCTCGCGCTATTTGCCAAGCGCCAGTCGGTCCGTCGCTACAAGCCCGACCCGGTGCCCGACGAACACATCCGCCTGATCCTCGACGCCGCCCGCCGCGCGCCGACCTCGGGCAACCAGCAGCCCTGGAAGTTTCTGGTGGTGAAAGACCCCGCGCGCATCGAGCGTCTGCGCACGCGCTGCCTGGACCTGGCCGAGTCCCGCTACGCCGCCGGCCTTGCGCCGGAGGAGCGCGCGCAGCGCCGCGCGGCGATGGAGAAGAATTTCGCCGGCTATTTCTCGGCGCCCGTCTACGTCGTGGTGCTGACCGACTCGAAGTCCGTCTACCCCACTTACAACCATTACGACGGGCCGCTCGCAGCCGGCTACCTGATGCTCGCCGCCCGCGCGCTCGGCTATGGCACCGTGTTCATCACCGATTCCATTCCCGAGGCGGCCACCAAAGACGCATTCGAAATTCCCGACCGCTACCAGCGCGTCTGCATCACGCCCATCGGCGTGCCCGACGGCTGGCCGGAGCGGAAACCGAAGAAGAAGCTGGAAGACCTGGTGGCCTGGGAAACGCTGTAAGCGGCGCGTCCGCTGAATCACCCCCGGCGGCTTGATGTACACTGGTTCCACGCGAGCACAAGCGGATGCGGCCGCGGGTAGGGCGGCTCCGCCGGCATCTTAGTTAGAGATACTTCAATCCACCGAGGGGACGATTGAATGACACCGACACTGATAGGGCTGCTGTCAAAGTACTATGCACCGCTTCCCGGCCCGGGCGCCGACAGCTATGAAGCCGCTCGAACGGCGTCGAGAATTCTGAAATCACATTCGTCGGAAGTGGGCATCATCGCGTGCGCTCTCTCCAGGCAAGGGTACTTATACGTAGGCATCTCGCCAAAGCTGTGGGACGCGTTGGGGAGCAAGTTTTCCACCAACAAGGAAGTGAGCGACGCTTTGAAGGCCGGCGGGCTCAAGGGCGGCACGATCTGGACGGACTCGAAAGTGGACGGCACGCTGCTCGCGACCATCGAGTTCAACAAAGGCTGCGCTGAGAAGCGCGTGCTGTCCGCCGCTCTGAAATATTCGGACACGATTACGGAAATCAGCGTGACCGAGCATCCGGTCGGGTCGGACCCCGGAGGACTGGCCAAACACGTTACCGTCGGCACCAGCAGCGGAGACCTGTATTACGGGCCCTGCGATTCGTGTCTCCAGTTTGCCAAGCTGGTCTTCAAGTAGCCGGCCGCCCGACGGTCAACCCGGCGCCCGTTAAAATGAAGTGTGCGGCTGCTTGCGCTTTGCGCTTCTCTCCCCTGCCTGCTGGTTGCCCAGAACGCGCCGGACGCGCGCGAGATCGTGCGGCGCTCCGTCAACATGGACCAGAAGAACGAGGCCCTGGCGCGTAACTACACGTTCCTCGAACGCGATGAGACGCGCATGCTCGACCGCTCCGGGAAACCGAAAAAGGCGCCGGAGATCCGCACTTACGACGTCACCCTGCTCGAAGGCTCGCCCTACCGCCGGCTGGTGGCGCGCGACGACAAGCCGCTCTCGCCGCAGGAGGCGCGCAAGGAACAAGAAAAGCTGCGCAAGAGCATCGACGAACGGCGCAAGGAAACCCCCGAGGAGCGCCAGCGCCGCATCAGCGAGTGGGAGCGCAAGCGCGAGCACCAGCACGCGCCTTTCCAGGAAATACCGGACGCGTTCGATCTGCGCCTGGCGGGCGAAGAGAAGCTGGACGGCCGCGACGTCTACGTGATCACCGCGACTCCCAAGCCCGGCTACAAGCCGAAGCTCGCCGCCGCGGCCTACTTCCCCAAGATCAAGGGCAAATTGTGGATCGACAAGCAGGACAGCCAGTGGGTGAAGGGCGAGATCGAGACACTGGACACGGTCTCCTTCGGCGGCATCCTGGTCCGGCTCGCCAAAGGAAGCCGCGCCACGTTCGAGCAGGCCCACGTCAATGACGAGGTCTGGCTGCCGAAGCGGATCTCGGTGAGCCTGTCGGCGCGGCTGCTGCTGGTGGCCGGAGCGCGCGCGCAGGTCGAAATCGCGTTCAGCAATTACCGCAAGTTCCAGGCCGATTCACGGCTGGTGACGCAGTAGCCGCTCAGAGCGCGATCGTTCGCAGCGTATCAGGGCCCGGCTGGTGTGGGGCCGGTTGGCCGCATGGCAACCGGCGTGCCGCTTGCCAATCGGCACGCGCGGGGATTATCAATCCCCGCACAGGATCGCATCCTGCCCCACAGGAGCCCCGGGGCGAGGTTGCTCGCCGGTCACTGGCCGGCCACGTAGATCTGGAAAAAGTTGCTGTACGTTGCCCCGGAAGTCGCCTCGACCGCCAGTTGCAGGCCGGGAAACGGGGCGGCGGAGTTCACATCGCTGGCGAGGAAATTGATCTGGCTGGCGCCCGCCACCAGGTTCGGCGCCGGCCCGGCGTAACCGGGAACGTAGGTGTTGAAGCTGCATCCAAAGAGCCAGTTGAACGTGCACATCGATCGCAGCTGGACCGGCAGCGTGTTCACCGGCAGCGGCGCTTCCACCAGCGCTCCATCCGCCTGCGCCGGGCTGATCGGACCGAGGCCGGTTGCGTAGACGGTCACGATCGAATTCGGCGGCGCGGGGTTCGTCAACGAGTTCGGGGTTCCGTCCTGGTTCACCGCCGCGGCGTGGGTGCCATCCGTCGTGAATACTCCCGGCGACGTCTCCGCCACCGCATACGCCAGGCAGTCGGTCGGCACGTTGTTATTCGTCACGCAGATCTTGGTGACCGGCCCGGCCACGGACCACGGCACCACCGCGTTGATCTGGACATCCTGCACCCAGAGCAGCGGCGCCGGTACGCCGTCGAAGGTCACTTCCACGTTCGCCGCCTGCGCCGGGTAGGGGCTCCCCGGTGTGGCCTGCGGCTGAACGCCCTGTTGCGGACCGAGCCCGTTGCCGGACAACGTCACGATCTCCCCCAGCGCCACCGGCCCGCTGGTGAAGGTCGCGCCATTTCCCACGCACGCCAGGGGAAGAATCTGCGCGTCGGCGTTGGGCGAGAGGTGATACAGGGCCACCGGCGCGCCAAAAACATACTCCGGAAACAGGGGCGGTTGGGTGGGAGCAAAGGTCGCGTCGGCCGAATCGAAAACAAAAACGGCGGAGTTCGCAGTCACGGCGAGCATACCTGCGAAGGACCCCGTGGACTGCGAGGCGCCGGGAAGGTACGTCGTCTGCAGCAGAGAACCGTCGGGAGCAATCGCGCTCAACCAGCCCGCTCCCAACCCGCCCGCTCCGCACGGCGCGATGCTGTTCTTGACCGTGAACGCGGACGTTTGAGCCTGGCCGATGATATAGGTGTTCCCGGCCGCGTCCAGCGCGAAGCCCGCGTACGCCCCCGGGACGGTCGTCGAGAATACGACGTTGCCGGAGGGATCGATCCGCTCGACATACCACGCCCCGGTTCTGTCGCTGCCGTTCGCGACCACGTCGCTGTTCGCCGCCACCGCCAGGCCGAAAGGAAACGGCTCGTACGGAGTAGTGAGGGTGGCCCAGGTGATGTTGTCCGGCTCCAGCCGCGCAACGCCATAGGTGGAACTGGAGCTCACCCAGAATACGACGGCCACATCCGTGCCGGTTGGGTCGACCGCAATCTCGGCCAGCGCGCCCGGCACATTCGGGAACGCGGCGTCGACGCCTCCTGCCACATTCAAGCGAATGATCTCGCCTCCGCTGCCGGCGCTGCCGGCCACGAACGCGCGGCCGCTCGCATCGACGGCAAGGCTCGGCGAATAAGCGGGCGGCGACGCCAGCATGCTGCCGATCGCGGTCTGCCACAGCACGCCCGAGCCGTCCGCGGTCAGCTTCTCGACAAAGACCGGGTACGCCTGTCCGGCCGTTGCCCCCGCGGGCGGCGCGGGAATCACGTACACGCCGCCATTGGGGTCCACGGCCATCGCCGCGGCTGTGAATCCCAGGTTGTTTTGCCAGACGATGGTCTTGCCGTCCGGCGACAGCTTGGTCACGCAGAAGGGCATTGTCGAGGGCGCGGGTATGCTGCAAAGCGACAAAATGTACAGGGCCCCGGCGCCATCCGTCGCAATCTGCCCGCCGCCGAGCAATGCGTAGTTCGGCCCCCATTCGGTGTAATCGACGCCCAGCAGAAAGCCGGGGGTCGCGGCGCCAGACGCGGCTGCCGCGAGCGCCAGACACACCATCGCTTTTGCCGGCATGATGCACCTTCTCGCACGCCGCATGCCGTTGCACCGGCTTTGCAATCAACGGCCTTCGGCAGGGGAGTGTGTCGCCTCGCCACAGCCCGGCGGTACAACCGCCTCGGTGAGGGCTGCCTCTCCGCTTTAGATCCGAAATTGACGCCCGCGAGGCTGGAAATCAACCACGCAAAGCTGTCATACACAGTGCCTTGTATCAGGGCATGACTGCAGTCATGCCGAAGCGGTTCCTTCGCATGGGCTTTAACCGCTGCCGATACCTCGAGGGGCTAGGGGACGCGGCCGCAGACTCAGGGGTTAAAACCCATTTTCAGGAGCGGAGTGTGCGGCCCGACTGAAGCCGGGCCCTGGGCCTCGAACTTCGAAATTCGGGCTTAGCCGCGGCGCGCGACGATCAGCAGCAGGCCGAACACGACGACGGGGATCAGC
>Ga0335077_10008466_pt1 | contig 12766 bp, 4 predicted proteins | sample Lox_Sample_31_FD_207151 | JGI IMG/M metagenome (GOLD analysis project Ga0335077, IMG submission 207151) | Soil microbial communities from Loxahatchee National Wildlife Refuge, Florida, United States - Lox_Sample_3.1 | ecosystem: Environmental > Terrestrial > Soil > Wetlands | place: USA: Florida... | reverse complement strand
CGGGGAATTCTGGGCGGAAGAATCGAAGACGGCGACGAGGTTGTTCTCGCGGGCATAGCGTTCGAGAACGTCCATCATCTTGCGACCGATGCGGTCGACGACGTCACCTTGGGCGGCGTTCAGATCTTCCTGCAACTCGTTCTGTTTGCGCTCGAGTTGCTGGGTAAGGAGCTGGCCCTGCTTAGTGAGGCGGACCTTCTCCTCGTCGCTGAGGGTGCTTTGGCCGGAACTGAGGCGCTGACGAAGATCGTTGATCTGCTTGTTGAGATTCTCGAGTTCGGTCTGGCGAGCCGCGAACTGCGTCTGCAATTCGCTGGAAGCCTGCTTCCCTTCCGCGGTCGTAACGATAGCCTGGCGCACGTTAATGACAGCGAATTTGCCAGCGGCCGCAGAACCGGCAGCAGCCTGGGCGCGAACGGCGGTGCCGGCGAGAAGGCAAGCGGCGCCGAGCACAGCCACACGAATCATATTTCTGGAATTCACAGTATTCTCCTTGTTCTCTCTGGGCACGCCTTCCACTGCAGACAAGCGGCGAACGGAATGGCAACCCTGAACTCTTCTAGGGAACGAAGTTCCGGAAAAGCGCGGAACGGACGCAGCCGAGCAGCAAAAACGCATCCACCCTAGCAAACCGTCACAGCACCCCACTGAGACGGACCCACAAAGCTTTAAGTATAGCCGAGTTCTCAATTGGCCCGCAAACAGCGGAAAAGACCAACAGGGCAGAGGCAACCGGTGAGCGCGCCCATGGACTTACTTGGGCATGGCGAGGAACACAACGCGGTTGTTGTTCTGATCGACGATCACGCTGACGTTTTCGAACAAATCCACATCGATGGCGAACTGGGAAAGACTGCTAATCCCGATGGTGTCGCGGGTTTTGAAGTTCTGGGAATCAATGACGGAACTGGTGTTGGATGTGGAATTGATGGAGAGCAGCGTGGCGGTCTGATAGTTGAAGCCGACCGAGTAGGGATTCACACCGACGCGGATGGTGGAACTGGCGGAGGTGGTCGGATTGAAAGAGTAGACAGCATTTTGCTGCGTCGAGGTGACATAGAAGGTGCCAGTGAGGACTGGGCTGCTGTTGGGATTGCCGGGGTTGTTGACGATGCCGGTGGGATTCACGGTGAGCGAGGAAATGGAAGACGAGGTACTTCTGGACGGAGGAACGGAAGCGAGATTGATGATGTCGAGACCGCCGGTGACGGAGGTGGTGCCGGCATTCTGAAGATTGGTGACAGCGGCGACAGCACTATTGGCATCGACAGCCACGGCGGTAGGCGGTCCGGAAAGACCAACGGTAGTGGCCACGGGCGCACTCTGGGTGTGACCGCCGCTGACAGACGGGAAAAGAACGGTGAGGTCGATGGCGGACAGCGTGTTGGAGCCGGAGTTGGCGACCAAAGCAAGGGCGCGGTCCTGATCGATGGCGACACCAAGGGGAGCGAGACCGACGGAGACGGCATTGTCGGTGGTGGTGGAACTGGTGGAAGAAGTCCAGGTGACGATATTGGGACTGGTGGGAGTGCTGATGTCGATGATGGAAGCGGTGCCTGTCGGTGTATCGCCGCTATTGGCAACGACCGCGTAGCCGAGTCGTGAAATGACGCCAACGCCGACGGGTTGGTTGCCGACGGTAACGGAGCCGAGGATGCCGCCAAAGGGAATACCCGGATAGAGAGTGCCGGTCATGTCGAGACTGATGACGGAAACGCGGTTGCAGGCGTAATTGGTGACGACGGCGATGTGGCGAGTCTGATCGATGGCTACGGCTTCGGGGCCTTGCGGGAGAACCGAAGTGGGAGTGCAGGCGGCCGACATATCGAGGATGCCGACGACGTGCAACGGGAACGAGTTGGAGGCGGCACCGGTAGAGTCAAGAACGTCGACCGCATAGTCGTGGGGCGCAAAGAGAATTGCCGCAGGAATACTGACGTCAATTTCGTTATCACCGATCAGTGTGGAAGTGACAGTGACGGGAGTGGTGGCGCCCGGCGGAGTGATGGAGGTCTGACCATCGAGTCGAACGATTGGGCTGTTCCCTGTGGAACTGAAGCCTTGGCCGAGCAGGCGAATGGTGGCGGGTCTACCGACACGCACACCCTGAGGCATGCATGTGGAGACAGGATCGACGGGGCTGCAGGTGGACGCGGGAGTCAGGGTGCCGAGAGCCGGTTGAGCGGTCGGAACGGCAAAGCAGGTGGCGGCGCTGGTGCAGGCGTTGGCCGGCAACTGGAGGTCTTGAATGTGAACTGCCTGGAAGGAGTTTGTGGGATCGAGACTCATGTAGGTCAGAGAGTTACTTCCGGCATTGGCAATGAGAACGAACTTGGTTCGCGGATCGTAGGTCATCGGGCCATAGACGATGGTAGCGGTAGCGGCGCCGGAGGGTGTGTAAGAGCCCTGGCCGATCTGGTTCGTTGGAATTGAAGCGACGATACGGTAAGCCGAATTGGCCGAGCCCAAGGGAGCAGGGCCGCCGGGATTGATCAGCGAAATTGAATTGTCGGGGGAATTCTGCGCCGGGCCGTTTTTGCCAGGATTGAAAGCAATCAGGACGTTGGTGAAAGGATCAAAGGCGACGGAGCGGAAACCGTTCTCAGGACCACCGGAAGGAGTAGGAGTGCAGCCATTGCAGCTACCAGCGGAAAGTGAGAGTGAAGTCAGACTCTGGTCAAGAGTGCTGATGAAACCGATCTGGGCGCTGTAGGAGGCGAAGTCAGCGTAGGCGAAGGTGCGCGTATAGGGATTGATGGCCGCACCAGAAACGTTGGCGGAGGTGCTGAAGGCGTAGTAGGGCGAACCGTACTGGACGGTGCCGAGAGTGGGGCTACCGGGGGTGCCGATGTTGGTTTCCTGGTCGTCGGCAAGACCGGTTTGCGCGTAAGAGAAGGTGTAAGGATCGACGACAGACACGGGGAAAGTGCCGTTAAAGTTGGTGCCGCCCTTGGAAGTGATGCCGGAAATGATGACCGTGCCACCGAGAGCGGCATTGATGCCGTGAGGAGTGACAGTTTTGATGGTGGTGATCCCTGCGGTGCGAAATGCGCCGGTGGCCGTGGTGGAGGAAGCGGCGGGAAGGATTTGGACGGAAGTGGCGGTCTGAAGGAGGTCGACAACGGAAGTGGAACCGTTGGCGCCGCCTGGAGTGACGTAGGCCAGCGGCACATTGGGCTGCAGGACGACGCGAGGATAGGGGCCAGTGATAACGGTGACGGGAGAGATGACGCAAGGAGGAACTTGACCCGCGAGGAAACAGGTGCGCTGATCGGAACCGTCGAGGTTGGGATTGACGTCGACGATGAAAGCGATATTGGTGCCGATGCTGGTGCCGGAGTAAGCGACCACGCCGAGATGGGTAGAGGGATCGACGCCAAAAGCGAAGGGCGTGGGCAGGCCGGCAACCCCGGACTGACTCAACAAAGTTTGCAGATCGACGGCCACGGACTTCAGGAAGGTGAAGGGAGTGGCAGACTGCGGGTTAATGGAATAGAGATAGAGCTTGCTGTCGCCGCTGCTGACGACGATACCGAGGTCGCCGCCATTGACGGTGAGCCCAGAGTCGATGGCGATGTCGGTGGGCTGAGATGCGGGCGAGATAGAGACCGGGGAGCCGGATTGCGCGGGAACCCCGCTGGTGAGATCGATGAGTTGCAAGGCGTCGGTGCCCTGTTCAGCGATTACGGCATAACCCTTGACGGAATTCAGAGCCATCGCACTGGGCGCGGGGTTGCCCCCGCCATTCAGCAACACACAATTCGGATAGGTACCGGGGAGAGCTTGCGGGGGTTGCACCTGCGGAATCGAGCAAGTCGCGGAAGGGGTGTTGGAAGGATTCGGGGTGAAGGGTGTGAAGTCCGGCTGAACCGCAGCATTGGTGATGGTGGACTTGAAGAGAGGAGGCACACCGGTAGAAGTGCTGCTGTTGACGGCGATCTCGTAGAGACCCGGATTGGGAAGCTGGAAGTTGTTTTGCGTGCCGAGCAGATGGGTAGCACTGGAACTGCCCGATTGGACCAGGATGGCTTGATCGTTGAAAGTCATCTGCACTTGGCCGCCGGTGGCGCCGTAGTAGCCGCCGTCGACGCCGATATTGATGGTGCCGCTGGTGCTGGACTGGGGAAAGCTGTCGGGTGCCGCAGCAACGACGGCGGGGCTGGCGTTGAGAAGATGCAAAGGGCAAGCGATCGCGGTGAAGGAACCGCCGGCATTGGGAACTTGCACGCAAGGAGCGGTGACCGTGGGCGAGCCCGGCAGATTCGGAATCATGAGCCAGGCAGGATGATTGGGGTCAGGCTCGGGATTGGCTAACTGGGCGGCGTTCAAGCGAACGCGGGTGACGAGGGAAGCGTCGCAAGTAACCACTGGGGTGACGCCGGACGCGCTTGCCGTGCAATAGGCCAAGGAAATGGGAATGGTAAAGATTTGCGTGGTACCGAGAGGAGTGCCGGAGGAAGCGGTCAGATCGGCTTGCGCCGAGGGTGGAACGAAATTGATGAGGGTGGTGTTCAGCAGGTTCTTGGCATTCAGGAAAACGTCCTGGAGCAGACCACCGGCGGGTGCAACGGAGGGATAAATACCGGAGAAAGTGACGGGGTTGTTGGTGGAACTGACGAGCGTGATGGTGGCGGTAGTGTAGTGGTTGGGGTCGGCGGAGTTCCAGGTAACGACGTAAACGGTGGTAGCGGCGGTGGACTTACTGCCAGCAGGCTTGGTGTCGGTAGGCAGGGTAGCGGGAGCGGTGTAGACCCCGGTGGCGTTATCGATGGTGCCGCAATTCGGATCGCAAGTGTCGGGCGTCTGCGGAGTAGGGCTCTGATCGAGAGTGACGCTGGAGGCGGTGTTGGGCTGGACCAGTTTGAACTGCTGGCCGGAAGCGTTGGCATTCAAGAAAGAGGGGACGAAGACGACGGTTTGTGCAGGAGTGAGGCCGACAGGAACGGTAGCAGATGTGGGAGTGACGGAGACGCGAATGCCGGAGTCGAGATAGACAACAGCGTTCGCCGTCTTCTTCTTGTCGGCGTCGGAGGTGGCGGCGAAGGTCAGCGTGGGAACAGGGTTGGGAAAATCAGCGAGGTCGGGAGCAGTGTAGGTGAGAACGTTAGAACTGTTGGCGGTGGAAATGATCCAAGTACCGATTTTGCCGGTGACGCCGGTAATGGCGCCGCCGGAGGTACAGTTTCCGGTGACCGCTTTGGGACTGGGGTTGGAAGTAGTGGCGGCGGGAACGTAGGAATAGGTGCAAGGCCAATCGGTGACGGTGGTGGTGGTGGTGGGGCCGGTGACGGTGGCGGTGAAGGTTTGTGGCTGGCCAGCAATGACGGTGGCGGCCGGGGGATTGACCAAGATGGAGACAACGTTGGAGGAAGTTCCGCCGCCGCAACCCGCCAAGAGAATGGTGACCCCGGCCACCATGGCCAGAATCAGGCACAGAGTAATGAAGGACTTCATGAGCAACCTCTCCCAATAAATGAGGGCATTGCCAGCCCTCTGATCATTTCCGACGAAAGCGAAAACTTGTTACCCCTGCAAATCCCTAGAAAGTGCGACTGACCGTAAAGCGGAAAGTGCTTTGCGGTTCGAAATAATTCAAACGGCCTGGATTCTGCAAAACCGGCTGAAGCTGATAGAGAACCAGAGGGGAGCACTGGTTCGGGTGCAACGGATCGGTCAAGCCCGCGGACTGACACATGAGATAAAGGTTGGTCAGGTTGATCTGATCGTACGGCGCGATGATGGTCTGGTGGATACGGAGCGGGTTATAGGCCCAGTAGATACGGAAGGGGGCCTGGACGATGGGAAGATTGACGTTGAACTCGATGCCAGTAGACGCGCGCAGCTTGAAATTGGTGCCGGGAGCGATAGCGAGCTGAGCCTGCTGGTTCACGAGAGGGAACATCTGATTGATATTGTCGACGCCGGACTGGTTGAGCTTCAAGGCGCTCTTATCGAGAATGCCCGTGGTGCCGGTATCGAAGAACAAAGTCATGCCGACGGGGCCGGCGATGGGAATGCGGTATTCAAGGTTGGTCACGCCCATCAAGTCGCCCCCTGGGAAGGTGATGGTGTAAGCCTCGAGGGGCACGGGGAAGGAAACATTGCGGGAACCCGAACCGCAGACGTTGCAGGGATAGGTGACGAGGGAGTTAAAGACGGAAGGTATGTAAGTGATGGGAGAAATAGCGCGAATATCGAAACCACGAATATCGTTTTCACCGCCCATGTAGAAGCGGGAGTAGGGCGGGGGTTCCTTGCCGCCGTAGCCGGTGGTCCAGGCGCCCATAACGCGAACACCGATGGCATTGCGGCGGTGATTGATGGGATGGAAATACTTGATTTCGCCAGTATTGGTGATGGTGTTGACGTTGCCGCCGATGGGACCGCCGGTGAAAGCGAAGGAATAGAAGAAACTTTTGCCGCTGGTAGCGTTGACGGGATTGTTGATGGTGTTGTAGTTGACGGTGGTGGTGATGGTGCTGGCGATGATGCCGTCGAGGGCGCTGGGGCCAGCGATGCTGCGGTATTGGAGCTGGGTGAAGAGCAACTCGGAAGCGTTGTTATAGGTGGTGATGTTGGTGCGGGTGAGGCCGTAAGTAACACCGACGCGAGTGAAGGCGTAGCGCTTGAGAGGATAACTGGCGAAGGCGGTGAAGCCGGTGCTGTTCTGGTTGTAGTTCTGGATGTACTCAGGGTTAATGGAGACGGACTGACCGGTGACCAGGGCGGCCTGGTGGGCCTGATCGTATTTATAGAGTGACGAGAAAACGGTGAAGCCGGAAGAAATGGGCCGGTCGAACAAGTAAGGTTCTGTGAAACCGAAGACGATGTTGCGCTGATACTGGCCGACCTGAGCGGAGATGGTGAGGGTCTCGCCGAGGCCGAGGAAATTGTTGGTCTGGTAGGTGAGGCCGATAAAGCCGCCGGAGAGACCGCTGACGCCGCCTTGAAGACCGATGGACTGCTTGCCCTTTTCCTTGAGCTTGAGAAGGATGTCGACGGTGCCGTCTTTAGTATTGCGCTTGATTTCGGCGGCCTTGTCGGCATCGAGTTTGTCGAAATAGTCGAGCTGATTGAGGCGGAGGATGCTGACTTCCCAAGCGTGCTTGTTGAAGAGCTGGCCTTCGTCGATGAGGAGCTCGCGGCGGATGACTTTGTCGCGGGTGGTGGTATTGCCGCTGAAGTCGATGCGGCGGACGTAGTATTGCTTGCCTTCATCGAACTTCATGGTGACGTCGATGCGATGGGGATCGTTGGGGTCGAATTCCGTGCCGGGCTCCGGAACGAAGTCGATGAAACCATACTGGCCGTAGATCTTGGTGTACTCCTCCATGGCCTTGCGGATTTTGGAGGCGGAGAAAACGTCGCCCTGCTTCAAGGGGAAAACGCTCTTGAGGGCGTCGACCTTGAGGGAAAGAGCCTTGTCCGGGTCGGAACTGACGATTTTGAGCGAGCCCATGTAGTACTTATCGCCCTCTTCGATGGGGATGGTGATGTTGACGGCTTTGCCGGGGACTTTGCCAGTGAGGGGAATACCCCAGCGCCAGTTTTCGGTGTCGACGTTTTCGAGGATAGGGTCTTTGACGATGACGCGGAAGTAGCCGTTGTCCTGGTAGAGACCGCGGATGCCGACTTCGATGTCTTCGATAAGTTTGTCGTGATCGTAGGTCTTGGACATCACATTGATTTCGGTGAAATACAGGGGGATCTGGTAGGGGCGATCGTGATGCATGGCGCGAATGAGCTTGCGATCGCTGAAAGCGTGATTGCCGGTGAACATGATCTTGCCGACTTTGACCTTGGGCCCTTCCTCGATCTTGAAAATGAGAATGACGGCGTTGCTGGAGGCGATGTTTTCGTACTGCGGGGTGACGGTGGCGAACTGGCGGCCGTGTTCACCGAGCAACTCCTTCAGGACGACTTCGGCTTTCTTGATGCGGGTGGGATCGAACTGGCTCTCGACGGTCAGGCCCACTTTCTTTTCTTTGAAGCGGTCGAGAATGTCGGACTCCGAAACGGAATGAATGCCCTCATATTTAATGCGGCGAATGACGGGACGTTCCTTGACGATGAAGACGATGACCTTGCCGTTGGGCTTGTCGCCGTTTTCGACCTCGAGTTTCACATCTTCGAAGAACTGCGTGTTCCAGAGAGCCTGGAAGTCGCGGCGAAGAGTCTCTTCATTGTAAGGATCGCCGGGGCGGCTGAAGATGCGGGCCTGCAGGGTGTCGCGGCGGATGCGGCGGTTGCCGTCGAAATCGATGCGCTCGATGAACGGCTGATCGGGATTCTGTTGAGGATCGGAGAAGGCAGGCTCGGGAAGAGTGGTCTCGATGGTTTCTTTCATGGTGGTCTTATCGAGGGAGGCGTGAAAGAGCAGGGTAGCTTTGGCAGTGGAGAGTTCTTCAGGGGAAGCGGGTGCGATGAAAAAGATCAAGAGAGCAAGAAGGGCGGCGGCAAAGACACACACACGCCATGGACGCTGGGCGTTCCTGCCTGTCGATAAACAGAGTGTGCTTTTAGCGGCCGATGAAACTCTCAAGGCCGCGCCCCCAAACCCAATTGGCATTCTCCCGCCAGACCCGGTATGGGCTGGCCACGCGTATAGTTCGCCCCACGACCTAATGAAAATAAGGCCGCTTCGCGGTCACACGATGCGTCTGATTCGCTAGTGGACGACTGGGGTTGCCTCACCGACCGGCCGGAATGCGAGGCCATCCCCTGCAACATAGATCTGCAATGTTGCCGGCCTCTGAATTCCCCCCTGGATCAAAGCCTCGGAGAGCGGGTCTTCGACGTACTTCTGTAATGCCCGCCGCAACGGACGCGCACCGTAGTTCCGGTCCGCGCACGTTTTCTCGAGGATCCACTGGCGTGCTTCGGGCGACAAGACGACCTGCACCTGTCTGTGAATCAGCGTGTCGTTCAACTGTCCGACCAGCAGATCGATAATGCGCAGGAGGTCCTCATCACCCAGCGGATTGAACAGAATAATTTCGTCCAACCGGTTCAAGAACTCCGGATTGAACGCCCGCTTTACTTCGCCCAGCACCATGTCTTCCATGCTCTTCAAGCTGGCTTCATCGATGCCGGCCTGGAACCCGATGGAGGTGCGCTTTTGCAAATGACGCGCCCCAATATTGGAAGTCATGATGATGATGGTATTACGGAAATCGACGGTATTGCCAAGACCATCCGTTAACTGCCCGTCTTCAAACACCTGGAGCAAAATATTGAACAGGTCAGGATGTGCCTTCTCGATCTCGTCCAACAGGATAACCGAATATGGCGTGCGACGCACGCGCTCGGTCATCTGGCCACCCTCTTCATAGCCGACATAGCCTGGAGGGGCACCGATGAGCTTGGAGACGCTGTGCTTCTCCATGAATTCCGACATATCGAAGCGGATCAAGGATTTTTCGGAGCCGAAGAGGAATTCCGCGAGACGACGGGCGACTTCGGTCTTACCGACGCCGGTGGGGCCGAGGAAGAAGAAGCAACCGACGGGGCGCGAAGGGGATTTCAGGCCGGCGCGGCTGCGGCGAATAGCGCGAGCGAGCGCGGTGATGGCCTTGTCCTGACTGATGACGCGCTTGTGGAGTTCGGGTTCGATGCGCAGAAGCTTCTGCTGTTCGTCTTCCTTGATGGAAGTGACGGCGATGCCTGTCCAGCGGGAAACAACTTCTTCGATGTCTTCGCGGGTGACGATGCCGGTGGAAGCGTCGTCGAGCTTGTAGCGCTCGCGCAGGACGCGCAGATTCTCTTTCTCCTTGCGCTCTTCTTCGGAGTAGAAACGGGCCTTTTCGAATTCGTGAGCGGCAATGGCGGATTCCATGCGGTGAGTGATGAACTTCACGCGCTTCTGGACATCGCCGACTTCTTCCGGGACGGAGGCCTGGCGGAGCTTGACGCGGGCGCCAGCTTCGTCGATGAGGTCGATAGCCTTATCGGGGAGGAAGCGGTCGGGAATATAGCGATTCGAGAGATAAACGGAGTAGCGCAGCGCTTCATCGGTATAGCTGACGGCGTGGAATTTTTCGTAGCGCTCGCGAACGCCGTTGATGACCTGGATGGCCTCTTCTTCGTTGGGCGCCGGGACTTTGACGGCCTGGAAGCGGCGCTCGAGGGAGCGGTCTTTTTCCACGGACTTGCGATATTCGCCAGGCGTAGTGGCGCCGATGCACTGAATTTCGCCGCGAGACAGAGCGGGCTTGAGAATGTTGGCGGCGTCGAGCGAGCCTTCAGCGGAACCGGCGCCCACGAGAGTGTGGAGCTCATCGATAAAGACAATGGAGTTCTGGCTCTCCATCAATTCTTTCATGATGGTCTTAAGGCGCTCTTCGAACTGGCCGCGGTATTTGGTGCCGGCGACGATAAGCGAGAGATCGAGAGAGAGGATGCGCTTGTCCGCGAGGAACGGCGGAACATCGCCATCGCTGATGCGTTGCGCGAGGCCTTCGACGATGGCGGTTTTGCCGACGCCCGGTTCGCCGATCAGAACGGGATTGTTCTTGGTACGGCGGCAGAGAATCTGGATGACGCGATCGACTTCGGCTTCGCGGCCGACGAGCGGATCGAGGCTGCCCTCGGTGGCGGCCTGGGTAAGGTCGCGGCTGAACTCGGCGAGGAGAGAGGTCTCCTTGGGGCGTGAGGCGGGGCTCTTTTCGCCGCTGGTGCGCGAGAGCTCTTCACGAAGGGCGGAGAGACGCAAGCCGCGCTCCATGAGAATTTCCGCGCCGAAGCATTTCTCTTCGCGGAGGATGCCGAGCAGGAGATGCTCGGTGCCAACGTGCTTGTGGCCGAGCCGCTCGGCTTCTTCCGCAGCGCTGTTCAGAATGCGCTTGCATTCAGCGCTGAGAGGCACTTCGACGGAAGTGGAGATGCGCTCGCGGATGGTGATGCGGGCCTCAATCTCCTTGCGAATGGACTCGATGGAACCTTGCTGACGGAGGAACCGGTTGGCCAGGGCTTTATCCTCCCGCATCAAGCCGAGCAGAAGGTGCTCGGTTTCGATGTAGGGGCTGCCATACTGGCTGGCCTCATACCTGGCAAAAAATATGACGCGACGCGCTTTTTCCGTATATCGTTCAAACACGATTAGCTCGCTTCTCCCCCTGGGGTTTGCCCGGCAACGCGGTAAGCGCTGCGGGATCGCAGAACACCATGCTCGAGTCCCAAGATGCGGTCGCACCGTTCGGCGAGGGCCTGATTGTGAGTCGCGATGAGCGACGTCAGGCGATGCACGCGGTGCAGGCGCTGCAAGAGCTCAAACACAGCCCAAGCATTCTGCTCGTCCAGATCTCCGGTAGGTTCATCAGCGAGTAGCACCTTGGGCGCGGTGATCAACGCCCGGGCGATGGCCACCCGCTGCTGCTCTCCTCCCGAAAGCTCTCCCGCGCGGTGATCGGCTCGAGATTCGAGGCCGACTTGCTGGAGCCCGCTGCGCGCTTTGGCGATAGCGCCGGCATGGGACTCACCGCGCACCAGCAACGGCATTGCTACGTTTTCTGTTGCCGAAAAATCGGGCAACAACTGGTGCCGCTGCCAGAGAAACCCCACGGCGCGATTGCGAAAATTCGCGAGCGCCGCGTCGTGATCCGATTCAATCGATTTATTTTCAAAGTATACGTTACCGCTTGTTGGAGTGTCTAGCGCAGCGAGGAGATGCAGCAACGTACTTTTTCCAGCGCCGGAAGGAGCAACAACGGCAACCATCTCGCCTTGGCGCAATTGGAGGTTGGCATCGGTCAAAACCCGCAAATTTTTCTCGGGCGCGCCATAGGATTTCTGCAAGCCGCGGGCTTCGAGGATGGTTTCGCCGAATTGATTCGCGCCTGCCATGCGATTTGTGTCTCCCGCGACTAACTAACCGCTCAAAATGCTCTCGAACTGGGCATCCTGTCTATCGTAGGGCCGCGACGGATAGCGGTCCGTGACGTATGCACCCGAAAAACCGCAGCGCCTTCGCCAATAAAAGATGCGGCAAAAGCCGAGATTGCCAAATTAACGCAAGTCACCTTTTGGTCAAAAGCTTCACCAAACGTTTTCCCATTTTCTCACCCTGGCTACCAAGAGCAAACCGGGTAAAAACTCTACCGTTGGAAAGGTCTGGGAACTCACTTCCTTTCAACGGCTTATGGCGCCTAGCGGGAAGACAAAATCACGTTTGCAACTGCTTCCCCATTTTCGCGCCATGGGCGTGAGATTAGGAGCAAATGGGCAGCCAAACCAACAACTTGCGGAGGCGCAAGAAAGCGAGGGCCTGGGGGGCTACTCAAATCTGAGAATCTCCACCGGAAGAAGGCGGGCCGCTTCGCGAGCCGGGAGAACAGTGGCGAGAATGGCGATGGCCATGGCCGCGAGAGCGATCCAAAGTCCGTCGAGGAAGCTAGGATGAAAAGGAACGTAGGGGACGGCGTAGACCTGAGGGTCGAGCGGAATGAGGTGATAGGTGCCGGCGATGAACGTAAAAGCGTAGCCGATGAGGAGACCGGAGATGATGCCCATGGCGCCAATGGTGATACCGAGAAGGAGAAAGATGCGGCGAATCTGCTGGCGCCGCGTGCCAAAGGAAATGAGCACGGCAATGTCGCGGGCTTTATCGGTGACGGTCATGGAAAGCACGACCAAAATATTGAGACCAGCGACGAAGGTAATGAGGCCGATGAAAATGGCGGTGACGAGTTTCTCGAGGTGCAGCGCACGGAAGAGAGCGCGATTTTCTTCCATCCAGGTGGTGGCGACAAAACCGGGACCGGCGAGCCGT
>Ga0335077_10008465_pt1 | contig 12767 bp, 9 predicted proteins | sample Lox_Sample_31_FD_207151 | JGI IMG/M metagenome (GOLD analysis project Ga0335077, IMG submission 207151) | Soil microbial communities from Loxahatchee National Wildlife Refuge, Florida, United States - Lox_Sample_3.1 | ecosystem: Environmental > Terrestrial > Soil > Wetlands | place: USA: Florida... | reverse complement strand
AGGCGTTGAAAAACCTGTCGGCGCGCAAGACGATGGACAAGGGCGGTTACAGCTCGCTGGAGGGCGGGCAAGGTTCGTATCGCGACATTTTGAAGAACAAAGAGGAGGCCGTTTCCCTGGAGCAGGAAAAACGTGTGGTGAAGGCCGAGGACGTGGCCGGGCGGCTCATTGGCGAATACGAAGCGCGCCTGGAAACCGAACCGAAAAATCTCAAGCTCGTCCGCTCGCTCGCGGAGCTTTACACGCAGAAAAAGCAGTTTGACCGCGCCCTGGAGCTTTACGACCGCATTAAAAACTCCCCGATGGGCAACGACCCCTCCCTCGAACGCGCCATCGCCGAAACGGTCGTCCGGCAATTCGATTATCGGTCGGAGCAGCTCGATGCCTCCGCGCCGGACTACGCCGAGCAGTCGGCCAAAATCCAGGCCGAAAAAGTGAATTTCCAGATTTCCGAATGCCAGAAGCGCGTCGAGAAATATCCCACCGACCTGGCGATCCGGTTTGAGATGGGCGTGTTGTATTTCCAGGCGGACAAGTTCGGCGAAGCGATTGCGGAATTTCAGAAGGCGCAGGGCAATCCGCACAAGCGCATCGCCGCCATGAACTACCTCGCCCGGTCTTTTGCCAAACGCAAAATGTTCGACCTTGCCGCCCGCACGCTGCAAAACGCCATCAAGGAGAAAACCCTGTTCGACGACGAAAAGAAAGATCTCATCTACAATCTTGGTTCCGTTTTCGAAAGCATGAGCAAAAAAGACGAGGCCATTGAGCAGTTCAAGCAAATTTACGAAATGGACGCCGCTTACAAAGATGTTGCCGCCAAGGTGGAGGCTTTTTACGCCGGCCAATAAACATTGTTTCGCTTCCCCAAACCCATCTTTCGACGTTCGATTTTCCGTCCCGTGGAGCGTAGCGATTTACGCGGCCCCGTCTCCGGAGCCAACGGCCATTGCCCCTCTTTCCTGGTCATTTTGGCAACCTGAATCGCAGTTCGTCATTGACAGCTTTTCGGGTATCGCAAGCATTCGTTCATTCCATGAACAATCGGCACGAAAAAATTCTGTTCTGGGGCTGCTTTATCGCCCTCATTACCACCAGTTACGCCTTCATCAGCCGCATGATTCTCTGCGGCGGGCAGTTCGCCGCCGATTTCGGCCTGGACAAGGTATCGGTGGGCGAATTGCAGGGCGCCGGTATCTGGCCGTTCGGTGTCAGCATCATCCTGTTCAGCCTGTTCATTGACCGCATCGGCTACAAGGTGGCGATGATTTTTTCCTTTGTCAGCTACCTGGCCTACACGGCGCTGGCGTTTGCGGCTTATGCTTCCATCCACGGTTTGAGCGGCGAGGCGCTGCTGGCGGGACAGAAGCACGGCTACCAACTGCTTTATTGGGGCAGCATCATTCTCGGTCTGGGCAACGGAACCGTCGAAGCTTATGCGAATCCGGTGGTGGCAACGATGTTCAACACCGAAAAGACGAAGTGGTTGAACCGGTTGCACGCCGGCTGGCCCGGCGGGTTGGTGCTGGGCGGCCTTTGCAGCATCGCGCTGGCAAACCATTCCGACTGGCGGCTCACGCTGGGTTTGATTTTGATTCCCGCCATCTTTTTCTTCCTCGTCCTCGTCACCCTGAAATTTCCCCAAAGCGAACGCGAGCAGGCTGGCGTCGGCTACATTGAGATGTTGAAGGAATTCGGCGCCTTCGGCGCGCTGGTCGGGTTCGGCCTGGTCTTTGCCCAGATCGGTCAGGTGTTTGGCTGGAGTGGCAGCCTGGTCTGGGAACTCACCGGCGCCGTCGTGGCGGCCTTTGCCATCATCACCAAATCCGTTGGCCGTTTGCTCCTCGCCTTTCTCATCATCATCATGATGCCGCAGGCGACCACCGAGCTGGGCACGGACGGCTGGATCACTTCCTTGATGACCACCCCGATGCAGGCGGCCGGGCACAATCCCGCCTGGGTACTGGTCTATACTTCCGCCATCATGATGGTGCTGCGCTTCTCCGCCGGGCCGTTGATCCACAAGCTTTCTCCGCTGGGGCTGCTCTCAGCCTGCTCGGCGATTGCCGCGATTGGCCTGGCAGCGTTGTCCCGGACGAGCGGCGCGGGCATGGCCGCGATTTTCGCCGCCGCGACGCTTTACGGCATCGGCAAAACCTTTTTCTGGCCGACGATTCTCGGTTTGACTTCGGAACAATGCCCCCGTGGCGGCACGCTCACCTTGAACGCGATGGGCGGCATTGGCATGTTGGCGGTCGGCATCCTCGGCGCTCCGTTCATCGGTTATTTGCAGGAAACGTCCGCCACCCGGCAACTGGAAGCCGCCAACCCGGCGCTGTATCAGACGGTGACGGTGGAGAAATCCTATTTGCTGGGCGGATACCGGGCCATTGATCCCCTGAAAAGCGCGGCGGTGACCGGCGAGGCGGCCCAGGCTGCCATCAAGACCGCGACGACCTCCGGGCAGTTCAGCGCCCTTGGCAAAATGGCCCTGTTCCCCACCTTCACGCTCGCCTGTTACGTCGCCCTGATGGCCTATTTCAAAAGCCGCGGCGGTTACAAGCCGGTGCGGATCGGAGATGGCGGCGCCGGGAAATAGCGCGACTTTGAAACCGTTGCCAGCGCGAGGGCACCGGTGGTTTTGATAAAAGCACGGCAACCAGGATTTGCATTCACATCAGGCCAACGCCCAGCCGGCGCGATTTTCCCGTCTGATGTACGGGGCCGCTTCCGGCGCGTTGATGGCGCGCATCGCCGGGCCGTCCCATTCGATTTTTTTGCCGGTGCGCAACGCCACGCAGCCCAGCAACATGATTTCGGTCAAAGGCGCGCCAATCGCCAGGCGCGAACAGCACAACTCCGGATCGTTCCGCTTGATCGCCGCAATCCATTGCAGGTGATGGCGGCGGTCGGTGTCACCCTTGAATTCGTTGCGGGGAATGGCTGGCGGAATGGAGTCCAACGCCGGGTGCTGTTTGTAATTAATGAATTTCGGGTCGCCGTTGAGTTTGACGAAAAACTGTTCACCATAGTCGTCCGGCGAAAACACCTTGCCTTTATCACCGAGCAACAGGCAGCCGCTGCCGGGAATTTTACCGAGCAACGCTTCCACGTCGGCGGTGACGTCGCGCGGGGGTTTGTTGCTGCCGTCGTGGCGGCTGGGATTGTTGGCCAGCGGCTGGCCGCCGTCATACCACCAGAGAGTTGTGGCCGCCTGTTCAATGGTGTGATGGCGGTGGAAGAAAAATTTATGGGCTGCCGGCACGCTGAATTTACGGGCGGGAAATTCAAAACGAATTTTTGAACCGAGGGGATAAGTCTCCGTGTTCATGACTCCCAGGGCTTGCGCCTCGACTTCGGTGGGATACCCCAGGCCCAGCGCCCGGAACGGCAGGTTGACCGTGTGGCAGGCCATGTCACCCAGTGCGCCAGTGCCAAAATCCTGCCAGCCGCGCCAGTTGAACGGGTGGTACACGCCTTTCTTGAACGGGCGCACCGGCGCCGGTCCCAGCCAGAGGTCCCAGTTCAATGAATCGGGAACCGGGTCTGAACCCTCCGGCCGGCCAATGCCCTGCGGCCAGATCGGGCGATTGCTCCAGACATGAACCTGCCGGACCGGGCCGATCAACCCGGCTTGAATGCATTCCACCGCCCGGCAGAATCCGTCAAGGGAACTGCCCTGATTGCCCATCTGCGTTATCACCCGGGTTTCCTGGGCCAGCGTGCGCAGATAGCGCGCCTCATAAATCGTCTGGGTCAGCGGTTTCTGGCAGTAAACGTGTTTGCCCAATCGCATGGCCGCAGACGCCACGACAGCATGACAATGATCCGGCGTGGAAATCGTCACCGCGTCAATGTTCCTGCCCGCTTCATCGAACAGCTTGCGGAAATCCCGGTAAAATTTTGCCTGGGGATATTTCTGCCGCTGGCCGGCGCAGATGTCGGCATCCACATCGCATAGCGCATAAATATTCTCGCTGTCGCAACAATCCGTGTCGCTGACGCCTTTGCCTCCCGCCCCGATGGCGGCGATGTTCAGCTTGCTGTTCAAATTCTGCCCGCGCAGAAGCGTCGGCACGCCAAAGGCCATTGCCCCGGCGGTCAGGGTGGTGGTTCGCAGAAAGTCGCGACGGTTCCAGCGCCGGGAAAGAGACGTGGATTTTTTCATGGGTCAAGAACTAACAACCAAAACCGGCCCGCAAAAGGAAATAATGACGATTCCCAATATTTTCTCGATTTGTGGCGGTTTCCGTTTCAAACAAGCCACCGGCCGGGTGAAAGAATTTGCCCGGCCTGGAGCGGCCACGGGCCAAAAAGATTACGTTTTCGCGAAGCGCTTGATTTGTCAGCGTCGCTTGGCAAAATCTTCGGACCAATCTCTTTTGTTTATGTCACGACCTGTAACACTCTTCACCGGCCAATGGGCCGATCTTCCCCTCGCTAAACTCGCGCCTCAAGTCAAGGCGATGGGCTACGACGGTTTGGAACTCGCCTGTTGGGGCGACCACTTTGAAGTGGACCGCGCGCTCGGCGAGCCGGATTACGTCAAGAAGAAGTGGGCGTTGCTCACCAAAAACGGCCTCACCTGCCACGCCATTTCCGCGCACCTGGTCGGTCAGGCCGTCTGCGATTTGATTGACGAGCGGCACAAAGCGATCCTGCCCGCCGACGTCTGGGGCGATGGCAAACCCGAAGGCGTCCGCCAGCGCGCCGCCGAAAAAATGAAAGCCACGGCCCGCGCCGCGCGAAAATTTTTCAACGCCAGGCCCGGTCGCAAAAGCGGCGATGATTCTCCCGCCGTCGTCAACGGATTCACCGGCTCTTCAATCTGGCACGCGCTCTACGCCTTTCCGCCGACCAGCCAGAAATATTTGAACAAAGGTTTTGCTGATTTCGCGAAGCGCTGGCTGCCGATTCTCGATGCTTTTGAAAGGGAAAATGTCAGCTTCGCCCTGGAAGTTCACCCCACGGAGATTGCGTTTGACATCGCCTCCGCCCGGCGCGCGCTCGAAGCCGTGAAGCATCACCCGCGCTTCGGTTTCAATTACGACCCGTCACACCTCGGTTATCAGGGCGTGGACTATGTGAAGTTCATCCGCGAATTTCCGAAACGCGTCTTCCACGCGCACCTGAAGGACGTCTGGTGGGGCCACGGCGACGGCTCGGTGGGCGTGTTCGGCGGGCACACGGATTTCACCGACCCGCGCCGCTTCTGGGACTTCCGCTCGCTCGGCCACGGCGACATCAACTTCGAGGAAATCATCGTGGCGCTGAACGACGCCGGTTATCGCGGTCCGCTCTCGGTGGAATGGGAGGATGGCCGCATGGATCGCGTCCACGGCGCCACCGAAAGCTGCGCGTTCGTGCGCAAGCTGGATTTCATGCCCAACCAGGCCGCCTTCGACGCGGCATTCGCCCGGAAGAAATAATTTATGCCGGCCAAACGCAAACTTCGGTATGGCATGGTCGGCGGCGGACAGAACGCTTTCATCGGCGCGGTGCACCGCCTGGCTGCCAATCTCGACGGACAAATCGAACTCGTTGCCGGCACTTTTTCGTCCGACCCCGAAAACTCGCAGGTGACCGGCAAACAACTCTTCCTCAATCCCCGGCGCGTGTACGCGAGTTACCAGGAAATGGCCCGGCGCGAAGCCGTGTTGCCGGAGAGCGAGCGGATTGATTTTGTTTCCATCGTCACCCCGAACTTTTTGCACGCGCCGGTGGCAACGACGTTTTTGAAGGCGGGTTTCCACGTCGTCTGCGACAAGCCGATGACCTTGACGCTGAAGGAGGCGAAGGCCCTGCGCGACACGGTTCGCCGGACCGGAAAGGTTTTTGCGTTGACACACCATTACACCGGCTACCCGATGGTGAAGCAGGCGCGGGAACTCGTGCGCGCCGGCAAACTCGGCCGGATTTTGAAGATCGTTGCCGAGTATCCGCAAGGCTGGTTGCTCGATAAGATTGAGGACACCGGCCAGAAACAGGCCGTGTGGCGCTGCGATCCGAAGAAGGCCGGCGCGAGCGGTTGCGTCGGCGACATCGGCACGCACGCGGAAAATCTGGGGCGCTACATCACCGGCTTGCAGATTGATTCGCTGTGCGCAGATTTCACAACTTTTGTTTCCGGCCGCAAGCTGGAGGACGACGCGAGTTTGCTCATCCGTTATCGGGGTGGAGCGAAGGGTGTTTTGCTTTGCTCGCAAATTTCCTGTGGCGAGGAAAACAATTTGAATATCCGCGTCTATGGCACGCAAGGTTCGCTCGCGTGGCAGCAGGAGCATCCCAACGAATTAAAATTCATTCCGAAAGGCGAGCCGGCCCGCATCCTGCGGCGTGGTAACGCCTACGTCAGCGCGGTGGCGAAGAAATTTACGCGGCTGCCGTTCGGCCATCCGGAGGCGTTCCTCGAAGCGTTTGCCAACGTCTATCTCGAAGCCGCCGCGGCAATTCGCGCTGACATTGAAGGCAAAGGCGGCATGTTTGATTTCCCGACCGTGGATGATGGCGTGTTGGGCATGGCGTTCATCGAAACCGCCGTGAAGTCTGCCGCGTCCAATGCGAAGTGGACGAAATTTCCAAAACTCTAAATTTCTCCAACCTCCCAAATCAAAATGAATAAAAACCTTCTGGCCGTCACGATTCTGGCTGCGGCTTTGGTGGGCTGCCGAACAACCAATGAACCGGCGCAAAAGGCGCAGGCCGCGCAGCCCAAACCCAAAATGCAAGAAATCGTCATTGATGGCGTTGCGGGCTTTCAAGACACGCTGATGCAGCCGGACGGCAAATGGCACGTCCACGACCCGGCGCGACCGCAGCCGCCCATCGTGACCCCGGGCACGTTCAGCGCGCTGGCCACGCCGCCAAGCGATGCAATTGTCTTGTTCGACGGAAAGGATTCGTCGCAGTGGCGGGATAAAAACACGGGCGGCCCCGCGCCGTGGAAGATTGAAGACGGCGTGATGGTGGCCGCAAAACACGACATCGTCACGACGAATGAATTTGGCGACATGCAGTTGCACGTTGAATTTTGCGAGCCGCAGCCTGAGCCAGGACAGGAGGGACAGGGCCGTGGGAACAGCGGCGTTTTTCTGATGGGCAGATACGAGATTCAAGTGCTCGATGGTTACCACAATAAAACCTACGCTGATGGCGCAGCGGCGGGACTTTACGGCCAGCATCCGCCGCTGGTAAACGCCTGCCTGCCGCCGGGCGAGTGGCAAACCTACGACATCGCGTTCACCGTGCCGCATTTCAGCGCGACCGGCGCAGTGTTGTCACCGGGTTACGTGACGGTCTTCCACAACGGCGTGCTGGTGCAGAACCATCAGGCGTTCCGTGGCACGACCAACTGGCGCGTGCCGGGAAAATATGAGCCGCATGGTCCGACTGGTCCTCTGGCTTTGCAGTTCCACAATAATCCCGTTCGTTTTCGCAATATCTGGGTGCGCCCGATTCAGGTGGTAAACGAACCGTGAGCTAAGCCGTATTGCGAATTCGGAATTTAAAAGACGAAATAGAGATCTCTCCTCACTTCCAGTCGCCGTCGCTGAAAAAGCTGTGAACTTGCGACGGGATATTCGCGCACGCATGCGGATGACGGGTTTCGACGCGCCGAGCCGTTTCCCCGATGCATCAAGACAAACCGCTGCGAAATCACACGCTCATGCGGTCCGAGGGCCAGGGGTTGACACCCGATGCGTATTCCCTATCCTGCTGACATTCAGCCTAATGGACTCGAACCGGCCAAACAGGCAAATGACGCGGCGATTCTTCCTGCGCGCATCTTCGGCGACTCTCCTGGCCGCTCCGCTGTTTCCACATCTGCCGGTCCTGGCGGGTCCGTGGCGGTTCTTCGACGACAACGAAGCGGAAACAATCAATGCGATGTGCGAACGGATTATCCCGGCCGATGAGGATCCGGGCGCAGCCTGGGCGGGTGTGGTCCATTTTATCGATCGCAAGCTGGCGGGCTACTACCGCCGCCATCAACGACTCTACCGGCTCGGGCTTCAGGGTGTCCACGAATCCAGCCTCAACCTGTTTGGCAAGCCCTTCATTGACCTGGCAGCAGCGCAACAGGACAACCTGTTGCGGAAACTCGAATCCAACCAAGCGCCCGGCGACATCTGGAAAAAGATTTCGGCAAGCGAATTCTTCGACCGGCTGGTTGACCACACGCTTCAGGGGTTCTACGGCGGACCACGCCATGGCGGCAATCGCGACGCCGTGAGCTGGCGCATGCTCGGCCTGCCCACGGCTCCCGTGCGCAGCCGCCGGCCGCTCACCGCGCCGTGGAACATTGCCTCTGACCCTCCACCGGAAAAACGGTGAACTTCAAACATGTCAACGTGGTCGTGATCGGCTCGGGCGCCGGCGGCGGAGTCGTCGCCAAGGAACTGGCCAGCGAGGGCCTGGACGTGGTGGTGTTGGAGCGCGGCCGCTGGGTGACACCGGACGAAGAGCGAAAAGATGACTTGAGTAACCAGCGCACCATTGTATTGGGGGCGCCTTACGGCCCGGACGCGGAAAAAGAGCCGCGAGTGTTCGTTGATCCCGACGGCAAAGAGCAGGTCGTCCGGCCGGACGACTACCGCTACAACAATAATGCCGCCTGTGTCGGAGGCGGAACGGCTTCCTACGGCGCCATGGCCTGGCGTTATATGGCCCAGGATTTCCAGATGAAATCGCTCTACGGCGTGCCGGAGGGGAGCACGCTGGACGATTGGCCGATCACCTACGCTGACCTGGAACCATTCTACGAAAAGGCGGAATGGGAAATCGGAGTCTCCGGCGATGTTACGCCCGATCCCTTCAAGGCACCGCGCCGCCGCCCGCTCCCGATGCCTCCCTTGCCCGATTCCACAGAGACTCAACTTCTGAAACCCGCCGCGCAACGGTTGGGCTGGCATCCGTTTCACATTCCGATGCTGCGGAACACTGTCCCTTACAACGACCGGCCCGGTTGCATGCGGTGCCGCTGGTGCGTCGGCTTTGCCTGCGAATGCGACGCCAAAAATGGAACGCAAAACACGGTAATCAAGACTGCCCTTGCCACGGGCCACTGCGAATTGCGCACCCATTGCATCGTTGCCAACATCATTCTGGACGCCAGGGGCCGGGCGAAGGGTGTCGAGTACTTTGATGCGCAGAACCGGCGTCAGACGCAGACGGCCGACCTGGTGGTCGTTTCCGGCGGAGCCATCGAGTCCGCCCGCCTGTTGCTCAACTCGCGAAGCGCACTTTTCCCGGACGGCATCGGCAACCGGTACGATTGGGTCGGACGGAATCTTCAAGGCCATGCCTACAGCGGCGCGTTTGGCCTTTTCGATCACGATGTTTACGATGATTTGGGTCCCGGAGCGGAGATCGCGATCTGCGACTTCAACCACCGCAATCCGGGTCTGGTCGGCGGGATGATGCTGGCCAACGAATTCTGTCGTCTGCCTTATCAAGTTGCCGGCATGGCGCCACCGGACGTGCCTCGCTGGGGCAAGGGCCACAAGGACTTCATGCGAACGTGGTTTCGGCGGGGCATCGCGATTATGGGTCCTTCGCAGGAGATGCCGGTCTTCAGCTCCCGGGTGCAGGTGGATCCGAAGGTGCGGGATTACTGGGGCATTCCCGTCGCACGGCTTTCCGGCCTGGATCATCCGCACAACATCGAGCTTTGCAAGTTCGCCTCCGACAAGGCCGAGTTGTGGCTCAAGGAAGCCGGGGCCATCCGGGTGGCACGGCGGCAAAAGACGCAGCGCGGGCTTAGCGCGGGCCAGCACCAGGCCGGCACCTGCCGCATGGGCAACGACCCGAAGACGTCCGTCGTGGACAAACACTGCAAGCTGCACGACGTGGATAATCTGTTCGTGATTGACGCGAGCGTGCATGTGACCAACGGCGGGTTCAACCCGGCCTTGACCATCATGGCGGTGGCGTATCATGCGTCGGATTACATCAAACGCGGCTGGCGGGGAGGAGGTTTCCGGTAGGCCATGAGCGGCGGGCGCAATCGTCGTCGAATCTGGCTGCTGCTGGCTTTGCCCATCCTGGTCATCCTCTTGGCCGTGCCGGCCGGAAGCATCTACTACGCCGCTGCCGGCGGCCAGGCCTGTGTCCGCTGCCATGAGATTCAACCCGCCTATGATCAGTGGATGATGTCCACCCACCGGTTCGTGCAATGCCAGGAATGCCATGGCAGCATTTTTTCAACCGATCCGGGATTTCATCTTAACAACGCCAGACAGCTCTGGCTCCACATCCGCGGACAGGCGCCCGAGCGGCTCCTGCTCCATCAACGCGACATCAGCCGCGGCATGAACGAGCGCTGCGGCAAGTGCCACCAGCAGGAATACGCCGCCTGGGCTGCCGGACCGCACCACGTCACCTACGGAAAAGTCTTTCTTGATCCGATCCACAACCAAAGCCGCCTGCTGACCGATTATTGTCTGCAATGCCACGGGATGTATTTCGAGCACAGTATCCGCGAGCTGGTCCAGCCCATTGACTTGAAGGGTCCCTGGCAACTGGTGTCACCGTCGCTAAAACCGGATGAACCTTCCATTCCCTGTTCAGCTTGCCACGAGATGCACCGGCCCGGCACGCCGCTGGGACTTCTTCCGACAGGTTCGCGAACGAACGAGCCGGTGACGTACCGGCCGTCGCTGGCCTTCTTTGACCGTCGCGAGCAACTCCATTTCAGCGCGGCGATATTGCCGCTGCCGCAAATCGTGGACGGAACCCGACCGGTGCGTGTCGCTCCCGATGCGCGCCAGACAACCTGTTACCAGTGTCATGCCCCCGATTTCACTTTCCAGGCCGGCTCCGGCGACGATCGAACCTGCGTGGGTGTGCATGAAGGTTTAAGTTGTTTTGCGTGCCACACGGGACACGATCAGGATGCCCGCGCCTCCTGCGCCCAGTGCCATCCGCGCCTGTCGAACTGCGGCCTCGATGTCGAAACCATGGATACGACCTTTAAATCGTCCGCCAGCAAGCACAACATTCATTTTGTGAAATGTGCGGACTGTCATACGAACGGCGTTCCAGAGCGGCGGAACCGCATCGCAGCCATTCCTTGAACCGGGTCCGGCGCTATTCAATGAAACCCGCCGCAGCTCGGCACTACCCCAACTCCCTCGCCCCGCCTGAGCGGGGAGAGGGAGAAAAATGGTGGCGGTGTCAAGATACGCGCAAAGAAATCCGCCGCAAAATTCGTCATCGTTTTTGCCAGGGTCTTGAATTAAAATCCGGGTAATCTTACTTATGAAAAAAATCTTCTTGGTTCTGTTTGGATTCATTTTCCTGGGCAGCAATTTACTTTCCGAGGAAGCAAAGCCGCCGGTGCGTTTGGCGATTGTTGGCCTGGCTCACGATCATGCCATGGGGTTCATCCCCCGGTTGAGCAACCGGCAGGATATCCAATTGGTTGGAATCGTTGAAACGAACCAGGATTTAATTGCGCGTTATGCCCGGCGGTTCAAGCTGGATGCCAATCTTTTTTTCCCCAGCCTAGAAGCGCTTCTGGCGAGGACCAATGTGCAGGCCGTGGCGACCTTTACCAGCGTGTTTGACCACAAACGCGTCGTGGAAACCTGCGCTGCGCACGGCGTGGACGTGATGATGGAAAAACCGCTGGCGGTGAACATGAATCACGCCCGGGCAATCGCCATGGCGGCGAAAAAAGGCGGCATCCAGGTCATCGTAAACTATGAAACGACATGGTATCCGGGAAATCAGGCAGCCTACACGATGGTCCACGATGAACATCAAATCGGCGACGTCTTCAAAATCGTTTTCCATGACGGCCACCAAGGGCCAAAGGGAATCGGTTGCTCGACCAATTTTCTGGCGTGGCTGACCGACCCGGTTCTTGACGGTGGCGGCGCCATCAATGATTTCGGCTGCTATGGAGCGGATCTGGCCACCTGGTTTATGGACAGGAAGAAACCGGTTTCTGTTTTTGCCGTGGCGCAACATCTCAAGCCGGACATTTACCCGAAAGTGGAGGACGACGCCACGATTGTGCTGTCGTATCCGCGAATGCAAGTCATCCTCCAGCCGTCGTGGGACTGGCCATTTGGCCGGAAGGACATGGAGATTTACGGGAAAACGGGTTACGTGTTTGTGCCGCAGCCGGATTTATTAAAAGTGCGGACCGCGAAAATGCCTGTTGAAACCGGAGTCACTCCGCCGCCGCTCACCGGCGCCGATGCCGACCCGCTTTCCTATCTCGTTGCCGTCGTCCGGCGGGAAATCAAGCCCACCGGCCTGGCTTCTCTCGAAGTGAACCTGATTGTCGTGGAGATTCTCGACGCCGCGCATAAGTCCGCCCGAACGGGACAACGAATCAATCTTTAGGACTGGTTTCTCCTTGGTCGCGACTCAGCTTATCGGCCACCCGGTCAAAACCGTTGCCAGGGTCGGCCTCCGGGAGGATACGATACCAGTCCTCTCAATGCCGTTGCGCGGTGGGGCCGGTTAAAGTGCGAACCAGGAAATCGCGATAGCCGGGCAGGTTCTTCCAGGTTGTCGCCACGGTCATCCTGGCGCCAGTTGGATCAACAACCGTCATTCCTTGATCGCTGACTGAAATGTTGAGCGTTTCCAATCCCAGGAACGGCTTCGGGCCGGGATCTGCCAGGTAAACCGCTACCGTGTCGTAGAGCACACTGCTCTCGGTCAGTTCGGAAACCGTGCTTTTTCCAGACCAGATTCGGTAATTCTCCAGCATGGCCTGCACCATCGCGTCCTGATTCGTTTTTAACTGTTCA
>Ga0335077_10008464_pt1 | contig 12767 bp, 11 predicted proteins | sample Lox_Sample_31_FD_207151 | JGI IMG/M metagenome (GOLD analysis project Ga0335077, IMG submission 207151) | Soil microbial communities from Loxahatchee National Wildlife Refuge, Florida, United States - Lox_Sample_3.1 | ecosystem: Environmental > Terrestrial > Soil > Wetlands | place: USA... | reverse complement strand
CCAATGTTCGACAATTTTCCGACCCCATGTTGCCGCCCGGTAAAAGAAGAGCTTGCGCAACAAGCGCAACAAGAGATGCTTGCACGGGATGTCATGTCCGGCGAGGTGATCGTTCCGGCCGATAAGTATTTTGCTATGGGAGACAATCGCGACAATTCGTCGGACAGCCGTTTTTGGGGCTTTGTTCCACGGGAGAACATCATAGGCAAGCCCGTTTTGATCTATTGGTCGTACAGGGCGTCTACGGAGGATCTGCTTGGAGAATCAGCGGGCTCTCTGTTCAGACATGTTGTTGATCTTGGCGAGCATTTCTTCACCCGAACCCGATGGGAACGGACCTTCATGTTAGTTCGCGGCTTCCCTGATTCTGAATTTCCGGCTGAACCGCTACCCATCAATCCCGGTTCCGCCAATCCGTGACCCGCGGGCCGTTTCCTGATCCTTATCGCTGTGCGGCGCCCGCCCGTCCCATAATCGGCCAGGCGTCGACGACCGAGTCTCCGCGGACCACATAATATCGGTCGTAGACGTTGGTGCTGGTATCGAGATTGGAAGGATATATTTCGACGCGCTCAGCCAGCTTGATGTCGCGGTCGCCTTCGTTCCACAGCAGCATGCCGTATTCGGCCCCGCCGCTTTCGATCTTGACGCCCGGACGGCCTTTCACCTGGTCGGTGGTGCGGAGCAGCGCCTTGTTCCCGTAATCCACGGCGCATTTGTTGGGATGGGTCTTGCTGATGACCGTGGTCAGCACGGATAAAGCCGGTTCGAAATCGCTGTAGACATGCTCGTCGTTCTTGCCGCCGATCTGGCGGTAGAGCGTGTCCATGAAAATGTAGGAGCCTGCCTGAAGCTCGGTGAGGTGGTTCTCGGTGTCGATGTTGTAAGTCCCGGTGCTGCCGCCGGTGATGATCTCGACGGGCAGCCCCGATTTGCGGCAGAGCGCCACCGTTTCGAGCATGGCGGCCACATCATCTGTCGACTTTTTCTTGCGCGCTTCCCAACCGTGCGTGTGCGAAGCGCCGCCTGAGTAACCCATAATGCCGGCCAGTTTCATGTGCTTCGACTGATCCACTTTTTGAGCCAGGCGCAGAGCGGTCTCGCCGGGCGGGCAGCCTTGGCGATCGAGGCCGGCATAAACGTCGACGATGACGTTCATCTTCACGCGTGCCGCGGCGAGCGCCTCTTCGAGGGCATCCACGGTGATGGGATCGTCCAGCACACCGGTGAATGTCGGGTCACGCCGTGCCAGGGCGACCGTGCGGGCGACTTGGTTGCGGCCCGCCGGCTGGCAGGTGTGCAGCACGCCGTGGACACCCGAACCGATCAGCAGCTCGCACTCGGCGGTAGTCGCACAACAGACGCCGTTGGCGCCCAGCGCGATTTGCCGCTTGCTGATCTCCGGGCATTTGTGGATCTTTACGTGCGCGCGCAGCTTGAGGCCTGTCGCCTTGTTGTGCGCGGCCATCGTATGGAGGTTCTTCTCGAACAACGCCTCGTCGATTATCAGGGCGGGTGTGGGCAGGTCCTCTTTGGTGAGACCGTGCAAATCGTGGCGCGCGATGCGTGCCTCCACCTCGGAATTGAGCTCGGTCTTGGCCGCGCCAGCGCTCCGCGCCAGCAATGTTCCGGCGGCGCCCGCGGTCAAAAATCGTCTTCGCGAAGTCATGTCGAACCTCCTCGTGCTTTCCGAGAAGTATACGCCCGTGCGGCGGTCGGCTCAAGTGGGGCTGGCGGCGTCGCAAGAACAACCGGTGAGAGCGTCGCGATTGAGCCTGGATGCTGTACGCAGTGCGGATTCTGATTCACGATGAGCAGCACACCGCAAGGTTGGATATTACTGGAAGTAGTCAACCCTAGAATCTACTCAGTCTCGCTTTTCGCAAGCGGTGACTGTCCTATGATGCCAGTACTTCCTTACGGTGAGGTGATTCGCAGTATGACTGCTCGTCCGGTAACGAATCGATGCTACCAATGTCAGCAGCCGGCGTGAATAGTTAGATGACATAGTTTATATGACTATAATTATGCAGACTAGCGTTCTTAGTTGCCCGTCAAGAATTCTAATAGTTTCACTTCACAGTTCTGCTGGTTCGTGGTATAGCTTGGGAAGGTCGCGCCTGTTCAGCGGGTTTTGCGGCGCGCGAGTAGTTTTTCCAGCTATTACGTGAAAGGAACATAGTTCATGCGAACTACGCCAACATTACTGAGTCTGAGTACGATCTTTCTTATCGCGGCTGCGCAACTAAGTGCGCAAGCGACGCGTACGTGGGTATCTGGAGTTGGGGATGATGCGAACCCTTGCAGCCGCACCGCCCCCTGCAAGACTTTCGCCGGTGCAATCAGCAAAACGGCCGCAGGCGGCGAGATCGACGCTCTTGATCCGGGTGGGTTCGGCGCACTTACCATCACCAAAAGCATCTTCATCGACGGAGGGGGCGCGGGACCGGCGGGAGTTCTCGTCTCGGGTACTAATGGAATTGTTGTCGCCGCTGGTGCCTCCGATATAGTGGTGCTAAAAAACCTCGACTTCAATGGACTGGCTGGGAATGGCCTTAGTGGTATTGAGTTCTCATCGGGCCTGAAGCTGGTCGTAGAGGATTGTCACATCTCGGGTTTCGGACACAGAGGCATCAGCATTGAGAGCAATACCGCGGGTGCGCAGGCATTTATTTTGAATACGATCCTGGTCGGCCAAACCAACAATGGCATTGTTGTCAGCCCAACCGGTGTTACAAATACCGTGATGCTCGACCATGTTGAGGTAGTGGGCAGCACGGCAGTAGGACTGGCGCTTAATCCCGGCAGCATGGTGCATGTTACGAACTCCACTTTCAGCCATAACGGCGCCGCCGGTGTGTACGCAACCGGGAGTGCATCCGTGGCTCTGGAGTCCTCGGTGATATCGGGCAATGCCTTGGGTCTACAGCTTTTGAGCGGCGCCGGCGCCCGCCTGGGCAATAACAATATAGTGGGTAATACTGTGGGCTTCGATACCGCCGGCGGAATCCTCAACTCATTTGGGAATAATCACACGACTGGAAACTTAGATGGCGTCCAGCCTGCCGTGAACAATCATCTTAGCTCGCTGTAATCCGGAGGAATGGGCGGCCCCGCCGCCCTCCCCCGACGCAAAAAACCGGACGGGCTCAATTCTCGCGCACATTCATCGCGAGAAGGTCCGCCGCACTCCGGGGCTTCACTCCCATCCTGCCCGTTGTAGACTATTTCTGGGCTCCCATGACAGAACTCACTCGCAGGGATTTTGCGCGCAGCGCTGGTCTGGCTACCGCGCTCAGTTATTCACGCATCCTTGGCGCCAATGATCGCGTCGGCTTGGGCTACATCGGATTAGGCAACCGCGGCGACCAGGTTCACGACGCCTTTTTGGAGCATGGCGACTGCCGGACCGTTGCGGTTTGCGACCTGCGCGAAGACTACATGGACTTCGCCGTGAAGAAGTCGCGCGCCACTCCGGCCAAGTACAAAGAGTACACGAAGGTGCTCGAAGACAAGGACGTCGACGCAGTGGTGATCGCCACCCCCGACCACTGGCACGCCTTGATGTTCATCGATGCCTGCCACGCCGGAAAAGACGTGTACGTCGAGAAACCCCTGAGCCTCACGGTGGTCGAAGGGCGAAAGATGGTGGAGACCGCCGAGCGCACCGGGCGCGTGACGCAGGTGGGCACCAACCGCCGGTCGTGGAAGTCGTACCAGGAAGCCGCCGATTTCGTGCGCTCCGGCGGCATCGGCCACGTCACCGCGGCTCGCTGCTTTCACGTGCGCAATGAGTGGCCCGTTGGTCTGGGCCCGGCACCGGATGAGGCGCCTCCCAGCGATTGGGAATGGGATCATTGGCTGGGCCCGGCGCCGAAGGTTCCGTACAACCGCAACCGCACTTACTACAACTTTCGCTGGTTTTACGATTACTCCGGCGGCCAACTCACCAACTTCGGTGTGCACTACGTGGACGTCATCCGATGGTGCCTGGGCCAGGACTCGCCGCGTTCCGTCACCGCCATAGGCGGGAAATACGCGGGCGTGCAGGACAACCGCGAGATTCCGGACACGCTCCAAGTGTTATGGGAGTTCGGCGGGCCGACTCTGGTGGTGTTCGAGCAGTACAATGCCAACGCCGCGCCCGGCACAGCGCGAGACGCGGAAATGGAACTGCGGGGCACCAACGGGACCATGTACATCCGGTACGCCAACTGGGACGTGGTGCCGGAGAGAGTGGCGCAGGCGCCGGAAGGATACGACCACAGCAAAGGCTATGGCAATCCGCTCGACCGCGAAGGCGGACGGCGCTTCGGCGCGTCTCTGAAGCCGGCCATGGAGCCGAGGAGCCGTCAGGGCCCCGCGGAGTACGACACGACCTCTCACGCCCGAAACTTCCTGGATTGCATCAAGACGCGCGGGAAGTGCAACTCCGATGTGCTCACCGGCCACATCTCGACTACGGCTGCTTTGATCGGCAACATCGCTCACAAAACCAGAAGTCATCTCGAGTGGGATTCCAAGGCCGAGCGATTCACCAATAACGAGCGGGCGAACGAGCTGCTGCACTACGAGTACCGGCCTCCTTACAAGCTGGGTTGAGAAGCGGAACGGGTTGAAAAACGGTCACCGTTTTTCGCTGATGCCGACGCTCTTGAATTCGCCGGTTTCATCGAAGGAGCCGAACCCGGTTTTGCCCGGCCCCAGGCTGCGGTCCACGGCCTCGAGCGCTGGAACGGGGTGACCGTCTACCGTTACGCCGACAGTCCCGCTGGCCGCATCGTGCACCAACTTCACGTGATACCACCGCCCGCTGGATGAAAACGCCGCCGGACCCTGCTCAGAACTGATGCGCACCCGTTCGCCTCCGTAGACGTGAAAGATGCCGTTGTGCACCGGCTGCTTGGTGCCTGGGTCGACGGACAAGTGCGCGTAGTCGAAGTGCGCTTCATCGCGGTAGGCGAACACGATGAGAAGCGATCCACCCAGCGGTCTCACGTCCGCCTCCAAGGTCAGCAAGCCGTAGTCAGCGACGTTCATCAGCGCAAACTGGATGGGACGGCGCGGTCCCGGCAGTGGCCCCCGGTGCTCGGCGAGGCGCAACACTTCGACGCCGTCGGTGCGCTCGATCTTCCAGTCAGACGCCGCTGGAACCGTCCACTCGTGTCCGAAGACGGTGATCTTGTCTGCAGCGTTGGCCGCGACAATACCGATCGTCAGAATTGCGAGAAGCTTCATCAACTCACAGTGGCACGGCGTTGCGGGATACGTACTCATCCAGCGACTTGTCTGGCCCGATGTAATGGAACTCCTCGGCATGCTCCAGCCCGTATCTTTTGCCAACGGCGCGATCCCGATTCTCCAGCGCCACTTTCGTGAACTCGTGGATGGCGGCGGTTTCATCACCCGATAGCGCCGGCAAGCGAAGCTTTCGTTCGGCGAGCGAGGCATTCAGATCCCGCACCATGTGCGTGACCATCGTCCGGCACGATCGCAAAGCCGCCAGCTTGGTCGCGAACACCGGAGAGATATCCACCGCGCGATTCACCAGCTGGGGCCCCCTGGCAAAGTAGTACTTCTCAGCTACGCTGTGCGGCTTCAAGCCAACAGCGAAATGCTCCGGCATATCCAGGTGGCCGCCGGACATCCAGCACGCCGCCTCCACCGCCTGCGCGGTGACGTAATGATCAGGATTTTCTTCGTAATGTCCCCAGGGATCGTAACTAAAGACCGTGTCGACCTTTAGGAGACGAAACAGAAAGATCAGCCGCGCGCGAATCTCCGTGCGAGCCACATCATCCATGCGATGATTTCGGTAGCCGAGGTCGAACATCTGTTTCAGTCCGGCAGCTTTCAAGAACGCCGCGCCGTCGCGCTCATTGCCCAGGACGGTTTCACCCAGGCTCAAGTCGTAGGAGTCCTTTTCGTCGTTGCTGGTGCGGATGAAATATCCGGTGTACCCCTCGTTCAGAAGTTTGGCCACCGTGCCGCACGCAAAGAACGGTCCGTCATCAAGGTGTGGTGTGATGAGCGCAAGCACTTTTCCCTGATGCGGCGACCCGGCAACGGCTCGCTCTATTACGACGTCCGCGGCCGGCGTCTGGGCCGCCAGGGCGGACGCCCCCAGCAGGCTTCCAACCACGGCGCCGCCAAAAAAGTCACGCCGCTCCACGGAATAACACCTCTCGCTTCACGCCGCCATCGCCTTGGTGAGAACCTCCTTCAGCCGCCGCGCGACAATCATGTCCTCACCTGGTTCAAGCATCCATACGCCCACCACGATGGTCGTGGCGTCCGACGGCAAGCCCGTGCTTCCTTCGTTTCGTCCGGTAGCCGGGTTCAGTTCGATCGAGGGTGAACTGTGGCGGAGTAGTTCCGCCACTTCGAGCGGCGAGATCTTCACGCGCTGCTGATCGTAGCGAATCACGAGATGCGGCACCTGGTTCGCGATCGGCGGAACGAAGGTCTTCGACTGTAGCGTCGGAATGTCCTTGAGATGCCCGGCGATCCGGTCTGCGCGCCGCTGGAATTCCGCTTGCATGCCGTCGTCGGTTTGGCTCAGAAACCAGTCGACCGCGGCCACCATGCCGACAATCTGCTCTTTCGCCACTTTCATCCCGCGCCCCACGCAATCGTCGAAGGGGTTGTTGTTGGCCACCGCCGCGGCAATCAGGTCCTTCCGCCCCAGCAGCAGGCCGGCGTTCTGCGGTCCGCGGATGCCCTTCCCGCCAGAAAAGGTAACCAGATCGAAACCCATCTGGGTGTAGTTCCAGAGATTCGAGATCGGCGGCACATCGGCGGCCGCGTCGTTGAAGCAGGGCACGCCGTGCTTGTGCGCGATGCGAATCCAGTCCTCGCGGCTGATCTTTCCTCCCTCGGCTGCGTTGAAGAAGTGAGCCATCACGGTGTGGTCGTTGAAAGCCGCCTCGTACTCGGCCATCGTTTCCACCTCGACGAAGCGGATACCGCAGTTCCGCAGCGCGTGATCGTAGCCGTAGCGGTGCGTCTTTTGCACGAGCACTTCGTTCTTGAGACCGGCCATGTCGGTGGGCATGTCGTGAGAGGCGGATTTGTTCGTCACCGTGATGCAGGCCGCTGTTCCCAGGGTCAGGGCGGACGCGGCGCCCGCCGTCACCACGGCGCCCTCGCAGCGCAGGCGTTTGGCCAGATATTCTCCGGCCTTGAGTTGGAGATCCTTCAGGCGAACGGGGTATTTTGCCGCCCGCGCCACCGCCGCTTGTACCGGAGGCGGCATGGTGGATGCGGTGAACATGGTGTAGGTGCCCGCGGCGTTGATGATCTTGGTCACACCCAGCTTGTCGTAGTAGTCTTCACCCTCGTCTACCGAAGCTGGCGCCGCGTTGAGCGATGTCGTCTGGCTGGCGAGGCCCGCTGCACCGAGCAGCCCCCGGCTCCAGCCGAAAAAGTCCCGGCGTGTATGGAATGCTTTCATATGGACACTCTAATCCAATTTTGAGCCCGATGGGCACTCCCTTCGTTCGATGATATATTTGCCTGAGGAAAGAAGCATGCCGCAACCCTCTTTCGCGTACGATCATGAGGGCAACAAGTCGCTCACCTTCGACGTCCCGTTGAAGGACATTCAAAAGCGTCTGCCCTTGCGCGTGTTGTCCCCGCAAGACTGGCGGCACTGGACCACCTGGGGCTATGTGATCGTGCCCCGTGCTGTCCCGTCTGAGAACATCGAACGTCTCAAAGCCCTTCTTTGGGAATTTCAGGAAATGGATCCCGCCGATCCTTCCACCTGGGATAAACGGCAACTTCGGGATCACCAAATGCCGGAACTCAACCACAGCGGCATGGTAGAGATCTACAATCACCAGTACCTTTGGGACAATCGCCAGCAGCCGCGACTCTACAATGCGTTCGTGGACATCTGGGACCGGGAAGACCTGTGGGTCACCATCGACCGCGCCAACCTCAATACTCCCAACCGCGGCGCCCGGCCGTTCCCGGGTTTCATTCACTGGGATGCCGATACTTCAGCCAAGCCCCTCGCGGTGAATGTGCAGGGCGTGCTGTCGCTGGTGGATACCGATGAAGAGGTGGGTGGGTTCCAATGTGTTCCCGAGTTGTTCCGGACCTTGGAACAGTGGATCGAGATTCAGCCCAAGGACCGCCATCCGTTTTTTCCAGACACTTCGGGATTCGAAATCCGATTCGTCCCCATGAAAGCCGGCGATCTGCTGATCTGGAATACGCTGCTGGCCCACGGCATCAAACCCAACGTCTCCACCGGCCGCGCCCGGATGGCCCAATATGTTTCGATGTATCCCGCCGACGAAGGAAACGCGGAAGCGCGCGAGACCAGAATCCGATCCTGGCGCGAACGTGAGATTCCCAACGACCCTGCATTCCCCGGCGATCCGCGGGAGTGGGAAAAGACCCGTTACGGTTGTGCCCAGCTCACCGAACTCGGCGAGCGCCTCCTCGGGCTGGGGCGCTGGTAGTTCCGGGCGTCTTCGCGTTTCTGTGGTGGAATCCTAGTGCAGGGCCAGCGGCAATGACGATGTGTTGTAAGTGGCCGGCTGAGGAGTCTCGTCTGCCGGCGCCAGTGCTTTGTGAAACTCCTTGGCCCACTTTCCGACGAACGAAAGAGTTAGTCCAAGATAGGAAACCGCGGCGGCCATCAGGCCGGACAGCGCGTAGGGCAGGTACCCCCAGCTGTCGAAATGCGCGGTCCATGCCGGCTTGTGCGTGAAGACAATCAGCGTGGCCGCAAGCGCCGCGAGGCCGGCCAGCAAGATCAGCAGGCCGATGGTGAGCAGGAATCGATACCTTTTTCGCAAGCGGCTCAAGTCCGAACAGATTCCGTTCGTGTCATTACGGTAGGCCAGCACCAGCAGTTCTCCGTCACGCTCGTAGCCGCCCAGGCTGATGCGATCTCCGGCGGCAATGCGAATGGCCGATGATGACGTGATCGCCATTCGCCGGCCGTCCACTCTTACCGAAGCAGCGTAGTGATCGCTGTCCTGGCACATCGAGGCGCGGATATCCTGCACCACGCCGCGCACCAGCTTGAAACGAGGCAACCCCCAGCGATCCCGCCCGCTGGACTTGGTATCGTAGAACGTTTCGAACCGGCGGACGCACTCTTCAAACAGGGGATCGTTGATTTCCTCCGCTTGCTGTGTAGAACTATCCTCTGCCGGCAGACGGCCGGCATCCGGTTCGGCGCCGCTGCGCGGCGAGGATGGCACAGCCTCAAACGCCGTGTTAGCGGCGCGCGGAGAGGACGCCACGGCAGCCGCCGGCGCCTGTTCCTTCTCGAAAACTTCGATGTGACAAGCGGGTTCCTTCCGGTCCAAATCCACCGCGTGCGAAGTGAAGCTCAGCGTGACCCGCGGAGCCGCTGCCTCCCGCGATACCGCAGGCGGCTCCTCGTCAACCCGTGCTGGCGGGGTGACAAGCTTGACCGTGGCGGCGTCTTCCATCCGGGAAGATTCCGCGCTCTGGACCTGCGCTGCGGCAACGGCGCAAGTCGCGGGGCCGGATTCCGGCACGCGCCGGGCGGGCGCCTTGATGAGGCTGTAGTCCAAGTCACCGGAGTATGAAGCGGGCCTGGTCGCCTCTGGCCGCGGCTCGATCCGTGAAAACCTGACCCGCGGTTCGCCATCGCCGCGCGGAGCCGCGGGAGGCTGTCCCAATACGCAAGCTTTGGGGTTTAGATCGTGGACCGTCTCGATACGGCGAACGCACTCCTCCAGAAGGCGGTTCCTGGACTTGTCATATTCGTCCTGAGTGATGCCGCCGGAATCCCGGAGGCTCTTGAGTTTCTGGAGTTCGTTGGAGAGGCTCATGACGTGGCAACCTGTCTCAGTTCACGGCGCTGCCGGGTTGTTTCGCCGCGGCGGAATCCAGCGGAGCTTTGACTCCGGGCGGCAATCCAATCCGTTCGACAGTTTTCCTCCAGTGCTTCCAATTTTCGGGATTCTCATGGATCATGCGCGTGGCCAGCCTCTTCTGGAACGAACAATCGTAGATGAGGCTCATCACGTCTCCTGCCTGGGCCGCCGTCTGAGTCAAGCGGAACTTGTTGGCGAAGTACAGGAATGTTTCCTCGCGGAACTGCAGGCAACCGTAATAAAGCCGTCCATCGTTATCCTGATGCACGATCCAATTCCGGTTGCCGGATTCCGCAACCGCCAGCGCATCGATCCATTTGCGCAGGGTGCCGCCGCGCGGCACAGCTTCCACCGTCGCCGCGTTGGCTGAACCGGACGGAGCACGATCGGCTGCGTCCATAGACGGACTGCACATGATCAAGAACGCTGCTGCCATTCTAGGAGGCATTGGAGTAAGCCGGTACAAGGTCCGCACAGCCATCCTCTGCACTGATTAGCCGATTATGCGCCCAGCCGTCCACAGGGCTCAATATGTACTTAGTTAGGGAAACCCTGTTAACAAAGGTGGATAACGTACCGTGCGGCGAGAGATTTATTTCGATAAGTCTTGTGTTACGCTCCAGATTCATGACTCCGTGGTCTCCAGGGTCGTGGCGCTCGAAACCTGCGGCTCACCAGCCCTCGTATGCTTCCCAGCCAGATCTGAAACGAGCCGTAGATCAGCTCGCCAATCTCCCCCCGCTAGTCACTGCTTGGGAAGTCGAACTCCTCAAAGGTCAGCTTGCCGAGGCCGCACATCGAAAGCGATTCCTTCTGCAAGGCGGGGATTGCGCCGAGCAGTTTGAAGACTGCATCGCCGATACGATTACCAGCAAGCTGAAAATCCTGTTGCAAATGAGCTTGATCCTGGTTCACGGCAGCCACCAACCGGTGATCCGCGTGGGACGGTTCGCCGGACAGTACGCCAAGCCGCGTTCTGAGGAGTTCGAGACCCGTGAGGCCGCCAGTTTGACCAGTTATCGGGGAGACCTTGTCAACCGCAAGGGCTTCACCGAGGCGGACCGTGCGCCCGATCCTCAGCTACTGCTGAGAGCGTACGAACGCTCAGCTTTAACGCTGAACTTTATTCGCGCCCTCGTCAAGGGGGGGTTCGCCGACCTCCATCATCCCGAATACTGGGACATGGACTTCGCGCAGCACTCGCCGCTCGCGGACGAGTATCACGCGAGAGCTCACCGTGTAGTCGAGTCGCTGCAGTTTATGGAGAACATCGTGGGCGCGGGAGCGGGCGAGGTGCACTGGGTGGATTTCTTCACCAGTCATGAAGGGCTGCATCTGAGTTATGAAGAAGCTCAAACTCGCGGCGGGCCCGGCGGCCACGGCTGGTACAACTTGTCCACTCACTTCCCCTGGATCGGCATGCGCACGGCCGGTGCCAAGGCGGCGCACGTGGAATACTTTCGAGGCATCGCAAATCCCATCGGCGTAAAAATAGGTCCGAACATGACACCGCCGGTACTCCGGGAGTTACTCGATCGCCTTCATCCCAACGACGAACCCGGGCGGCTCACGCTGATTCATCGTTTCGGCCACGCGCGGATCGGCGAGTGTCTCCCCGCGTTGATCGAGACCGTTCGCTCCGCGGGAAAAACCGTGCTCTGGTGCTGCGATCCCATGCATGGAAATACGCGCTACACCGCTGATGGCATCAAGACCCGCCATTTTGATGAAATCCTGGGAGAGCTGGAACAGGCCTTCGCCATCCATCAGTCTCATGGCAGTCATTTAGGAGGAGTGCACTTCGAATTGACTGGCGAAGACGTCACGGAGTGCCTGGGCGGCGCGCGCAACCTGAACGATCGAGATCTCAAGCGCGCTTACCGCTCCGAGATCGATCCGCGCTTGAATTACGAGCAGTCACTGGAAATGTCGCTACTAATAGCGCGCATGCTTGGACAGAGGTAAGACGGCCGAATCACCCGTGGGAGGCAGTACGTGTATGACAAAACGTCGCAGACTATCTCGCATCACCAGCGTGAAAGCTCTTTTGCCGGGTTCCATCGAACTGACCAAGCTGAAGAGCGGCAATGGCCTGGAAATCCAGGTGCGCAGCCATGAGGTATTGCTGGGCACCCTGATGCTGGGCCGTGGCAGTGTCGAATGGTGGCCCAGCGGAAACAAGACCAACTCGCTCCGCAAAAGTTGGAAGGGCTTCGCAGACATGCTGGAAACGCATATGAGGTAAACCGCCGGCGGCGATGTTCTACACTCAAGGCGATGGTCCCTGCCGTTATTCTGGCGGCACTCGTGCTGCAGTCGGGAGCCGCGCAAGCACCCCACTCCTCGCCGGATACCCCGCTTGCCGAAGCCCGAACGCTCGCGGATCTGGGTAAATGGAGCGACGCCGAGCAGGTGATCCGGCGTTATCTGGAAACTCGCAACAACTCGGCGGACGCGCACTACCTTCTTGGATTCATCCTCTTTAAGAAGGAGGAGCCGAAAGCGTCGCTGGCTGAATACACGGAAGGCGCCAAGTACCGCAGGCCCAGCGCGACCGACCTGGAAGTGGTGGCACGCGATTATGTCCTGCTGAAGGATTACCCGGACGCCGACAAGTGGTTCACCAAAGCGGTGGAATGGAATCCGAAGGATTCGCTCGGCTGGTACTATCTCGGGCGCACGAAATACAACGAAAACCGGTTTGCCGAAGCCATCGCAGCATTCCAGCAGTGCCTGAAGCTGAATCCGAAGGACGTCAAGGCTGAGGACAACCTTGGCCTGTCTTATGAAGGTTTGAATCGGTCCGAGGAAGCCCTCGCCGCCTACCGCAACGCCATCGAGTGGGAAACCAATTCGCCCGTAAAGAACGCGGGGCCTTACCTGAATTTGGGCAGCCTGCTT
>Ga0335077_10008462_pt1 | contig 12770 bp, 11 predicted proteins | sample Lox_Sample_31_FD_207151 | JGI IMG/M metagenome (GOLD analysis project Ga0335077, IMG submission 207151) | Soil microbial communities from Loxahatchee National Wildlife Refuge, Florida, United States - Lox_Sample_3.1 | ecosystem: Environmental > Terrestrial > Soil > Wetlands | place: USA... | reverse complement strand
CTGCCGCAGACGGAAACAGATATGGCCGCGACAGCGCCATCGCGCGGTGCTCACCGTGAGCGTCGCCAGACCCCTCACAAGTGCTCATGGCGAGCGGCCGTGGACACCAGGTCGCCGAGCAGATCGGTGATCTGCTGCACGGTGGCATCGGCGTGATCCTCGCCCGGGCGCAGCCGCCTGGCCTCGATCGCATCCACCCACGAGGAAGAGCCCCAGTGCACCCCGCTGGCAGCGAAGATTTGCGCGAATCTGCTGAAGCCCCGGACCTGACCTCCGCAGCTCGTGGGCATATCTGTGCCTTGATCGACATTCTTTGGCCTGATCGGAAGCTTGCTAGCGGTTCCTGAGGCCAGAAAACAGTAGACACACTTGGCGTGTCATTACCGGGATCTTGATCGCTGGCTGCGGCAATCCATCCGGGTAGGCGTCAGGAACGGTGGTGAGCGCGATCGAGACCGAATACGAGATCGTCCTGTCGCGCATCAGCTTCACCCAGGGACCTACACTTTCGCAGTGATAACCATGGGCAGGTGACGGCTCTAGAGGGTAAGTCCCGTACACACGGGCGCACCCGGGCAGCGAGGCAGGTCTATTGCCCCGCGGCCCGGGTAACCCGGCCCGAAGCGCCCGTCAGGGCTGCGGGTCGAGCCCGTGGCCCGGGAACACCGCCAGCCGGGTGGCCATGATCGCTCGATCCACGTGATCAGCCGGATCGTAACCATTCCTGAACGGCGTGTACACGGCGGGTTCCCAGTCGGTCATCCACTCCGGCGCAGCCTCACCGGTCCGCGACTGGGCGTACTCGCGCCACGCCGACGGTGTCTGCGTGGCGGGGTCAACCGGCCGGCCGGCGGCCACTGCGAGCAGATGAGTCCAGGCTCTTGGCACAACCTGCACAAGCGCGTAGCCACCGCCGCCGATGAGCACCCAGCGCCCGCCCGCGGTCTCGTGCGCCAGCCGGTGCACCGCGGCGGCCGCGACCCGCATCGCATCGACGCTCAGCCCGAAGTGCGCGAGCGGGTCGAGCCGGTGGCCGTCGCAGCCGTGCTGGCTGACCAGCAGCTGCGGCCGGAATGCCCGCACCAGCGGGGGGACGATCGCATCGAACGCCCGCAGCCAGCCCTTATCATCGGTGCCAGGGGGGAGCGCGACGTTAACGGCGTGGCCGGCGCCCGCGCCCGAGCCGGTCTCGGCCGCGAGGCCGGTGCCGGGAAAAAGAGTGCGCGGGTGCTCGTGCAGGCTGATCGTCAGCACGCGAGGGTCGGTGCAGAAGGCCGCCTGCACGCCATCGGCGTGGTGCACGTCGAGGTCGACATAGGCGATCCGGTCGGCGCCCTGGGTGAGCAGCCACGTGATCGCGATCGCGGGATCGTTGTAGACGCAGAATCCGCTGGCCGCGTCGCGCATCGCATGGTGCAGGCCGCCCGCCAGGTTCGCGGCGTGCCCGGCCACGCCACCCCACACGGCACTCGCCGCGGCAACGGTGGCGCCTGCGACGAGCGCGGACGCCTCGTGCATCCCAGCGAATACCGGATTGTCCATGGTGCCGAGGCCGGCCGCAGGTTCGGGCGCCAGCGTCTGCCCAGCGCGCCGGACTGCCGCGATGTAGGCCGGGTCGTGCACGAGTTCGAGCAACGCGTCACAGGCCGGCTCGGGCACGGCCACCGACACCCCCGGGGCATCAAGCACGCCAAGTGCGCGGGCCAGTGCCATCGTGAGCTCGATGCGGACCGGGGCGAGCGGATGCCCGGGCCCGAAGTCGTAGGCCGCAAGGGCATGGTCCCAGACCACCTGAAGCGTCCCGCACACATTCCCGCCTACAATGCCCACGATCCTCTACCCTTGCACGCCCAGTTCCCGGCTGCGGCCGTGCGCGGCCTCGATGACCGGCAATATCACGCTTATCGCCTTATCCGCAAGCACAGGCGTGGTCCACATGATACGGACCACCGGCACTACATCCTGACCGTCAAGGCCAACATGCCATCCCTGGAACGCGACATCGCCGCCCTGTTCCCCGCCGGCCCCGCCGACAACGGGGCTTTCCCCCCTCAGCACATCACCATTGACCGCGGCCACGGCCGCAGCGAGATCCGCTCCATCTGGTGCTCACCCGATGTCGCCAGCCTGGACTTCTCCGGCGCCTACCAGGCCTTCCGCATCCACCGCCGGATCTACGACCCGAACTGGAGCCCGCTGCCCGAGACCGTGCACGGGATCACCAGCCGCACCGCCTGGCAGGCCAACCCCGCCGACATCCTGGCCAGCAACGGCGGCCACCGGGAAGTGGAGAACCGCGAGCATCACGTTCGCGACCGGACGTTCGACGAGGACCGGTCCCAAGTCAAACGGGCGCATCGCCCCAGTTCCTGGCCACCGCCCGCAACATCGTCATCGGCCTGCTCCGGCCCGCCGGATGCGAGAACATCGCCCGCGGCATCGAGTACCCCACCCGGCGCCTTGATCACGTCCTGGCGCTTCTGGGCGTCTTACCGGAATCGATCAGAAAAAAGTGATGCCTATGCCGCGACTTTGCCGATGACCCTTGCCGCTACATGGGCCCTGAAATCCTCGCCGCCTGCCGGAAACCCAAAACACCAGTGAAACAAATGAAACCGGAGTGACAATTGAGGCTATGGGTGCTTAAATAGAAACCGATCGCGAGGTGCTTTCTCATACACCACCGCCGGGACGCGGCCTGTTGGCAGGACTGATCGAGCCGACCTGCCGGAAAGCCCGATATCCCGGTGAACCGGCAGAGGGGCAAGCAACAACTAGGCCCTTTGGCCCGTACCACTTTCCGACGCGGACGCTCAGACTGGACGCATTGGTGAGGGTCCGGAATTCACCCAGCTAGATCTGTTGGGTACGTCGGCATTGCGCTGGGGACTGGAAAAGTGGCCACGCCTGGCGGGCGTCTACGTCCCGGGCCTAGACGGAAGGAGGCCGAGATGACGACTGGCACACAGGTGCAGGGTTCCGGCGGAGGCACGGACCCGGCTAGATTCACGGTCGGGTACAGGAATGGGTCGCTCCCGCTACCAGAATGCAGTGCGACCGAGGGCGCGGCGGGGCTTGACATCGGCAAGCTGCTCAAGGAAACGGGGCATGTGACGCTGGATGTCGGGTTCGTGAACACCGCGTCCTGCACGTCAGCGATCACCTATATCGACGGGGACGCGGGGATCTTGCGTTACCGCGGCTATCCGATCGAGCAACTCGCGGAGAAAGCATCCTTTCTGGAGGTTTCCTACCTCCTGATCTTCGGGGAGCTGCCGACGCGCGAGCAACTGGCCGACTTCGCCGACCAGATCAAGGTGCATACGCTGCTCCGGGAGGAGATGCGCCGGTTCTTCGACGGTTTCCCGCGCGACGCGCACCCGATGGCGGTGCTGTCATCGGGGGTTAGCGCTCTGTCCACCTTCTATCAGGACAGCCTGGACCCGTTCGATGAGGAGCATGTGAAGATCTCGACGGTGCGGCTGCTGGCCAAGGTCCCGACCATCGCCTCATATGCGCACAAGACGTCGATCGGGCAGCCGCTGCTGTATCCAGACAACTCGCTGGGGTATGTGGAGAATTTCCTGCGCCTGACGTTCGGCCTGCCCACCGCGCCCTACGAGGTCGACCCGGCCGTCGCGCGGGTGCTCGACATGCTGTTCGTGCTGCACGCCGACCATGAGCAGAACTGCTCGACCTCGACCGTGCGGCTGGTCGGGTCCAGCCGCGCCAACCTGTTCGCATCGATATCGGCCGGCGTCAACGCGCTGTTCGGCCCGCTGCATGGCGGGGCCAACCAGGCCGTGCTGGAAATGCTGCACCAGATCCACGAATCCGGCGACGATGCCGCGGCATTCGTCCGCAAGGTGAAATCCGGGCACGGCGAAGTGAAGCTGATGGGCTTCGGCCACCGGGTGTACCGCCACTACGATCCGCGTGCGGCGATCGCCAAGAAGGCGGCGCAGGAGATCCTGTCCCGCACGGCGGCGCGCGATCCGCTGCTGGACATCGCGATGCGGCTGGAAGAGATCGCGCTGGCCGACGACTACTTCACCGAGCGCAAGCTCTACCCAAACGTCGACTTCTACACTGGGCTGATCTACAACGCGATGGGCTTCCCGACCGAGATGTTCACCGTCTTGTTCGCCCTCGGCCGGCTGCCCGGGTGGATCGCCCAGTGGCACGAGCTGATGATGGACCCGGCAACAAAGATCGGCCGCCCGCGCCAGGTCTACACCGGCGAAACCGAACGCGGATACGTCCCGATCGAGCAGCGCTGACGCGGGCTCGTAAGCTCCATCTACAAACCACAAACTCGCCGCCCGTACCCTGGAGCCGGTGGGCGGAGCATGATGAGGGCTTCGGTGCAGACGCTGGAGCCGTTGCTTCGTGGTCACGAGTTCGTCCGCGGGCTGGATCCTGCGACCAGGACTTACTGGTGGGCTGTGCGGTTGATATCCGGTTCAGCGGGAATGGTCCGGGAGGGCGAGTCAGCCTACCGGCCATGCACCGGGGTGTGCGTGCGGGCCAAGTGTGAGCAACAGCCACCGTCTCGGTTTCGACGTCATGCAACGCTTCGCCAGGATCGCCGCCCAGCGGCTGCAGAAGGCCAGACTGTGGCTTATCGATGTCTATGGGCGGCGGACGCTCGCTGAGCCCGCCGGGACCGGCTCCAGGAATTGGCGGGATCGTGACGTGACACCATCCGCCAGCCGTTCGGGAACGTTTATGCCGAATACGGCTGCCCGACGCCCGCGCGAGTCAGATCGAGAAGTCCTGTTGGTACCACACCTCGGAGGTGGCCGGGCTTGGATGCGGCTGGGCGCGCGCGCCGTCGATCCTGGCCTCAAGCTGCTCGATCCGCACGAGCAAGGCATGCAGGCTCACGCCGACAACGTCGGGCAGCACGCCGTGGTCGAGGTCGGGCGGCGCGGTGGCGGCGCGTGGCTGCTTGCGCTGGATGACCTGGCCCGGTACGCCGACGACGACCGAGTCCGGCGGCACCGCCTTGACCACCACGGCGTTGGCGCCGATGCGGCTGCCATGGCCGATAGTGATCGGTCCGAGTATCTTCGCGCCAGCCCCAATGGTCACCCGGTCGCCCACAGTGGGGTGGCGCTTGCCGCGTTCCAGGCTGGTGCCGCCGAGCGTGACCCCATGGTAAATCGTCACGTCGGCGCCGACTTCGGCTGTCTCCCCGATGACCACGCCCGTGGCGTGGTCGATGAACAGCCTGGGACCCAGGACCGCGCCAGGGTGGATGTCCACTCCGGTAAGTCCCCGGGTTAGCGCGGAGCAGAGCCGACCGGTCAGCCTCCTGTCGTGCCTCCACAGCCAGTGGCTGACCCGGTGTCCCCACACCGCGTGCAGGCCTGGGTAGCAAAACACGAGCTCAAGCGTGCTGCGTGCAGCGGGATCACGTTCCCTGGCAGCGCGCAGATCTCCTCGCACGGCGCTGAGCATGGCTACCCGCCCAGGTCGGCGAACAGCGCGGTCCGCGCCGCGGCGCCGTCGGCCACCCGCCATAGACGCACCAGCGGCGTGTTCCCCGATCAGCTGGGTGACGTCACCAGCAATTCTCATAACTACTTGCCCCTTCTTTCGGTTCACCGTTGGATCGTGGCCCCAGCCAGCGCGTGCCCCTGACAGTGCCGGAGCGCCGCGGCCCGCAGGGTCGCCGACTCCATGGACGGTCTTTTCGAAAGCGATCATTCCCAGCCGGGGATCAGCCGACAGAGTCGTCAATGGCGCAGGTCGCGTAGCCAAACCCGGCGACCATCGGCACTGACACCCGCGCGTTTCCTGGTCCTGGTTATGAGGTGCTCACTTCGTCCCATACGGCGTGCAGGCGGCCCATGTTGCATCGCTCGGGATGCGCGGATGGGATATGTGGCTGGCTGGAATGCTCCGGGCCGCACTCGCTGTACCCGAGGGTGTCAATGAAGTCATCAGAGTCCGGGTTCAGCTGCATGACCAGGGCGCCGCAGTGCTTGCAGGCATACCGCCAGGACCTGCAGAACTGATCCGTGCGCTCGCTGGCCTGGAACGGAACATTACTGTGCCAGACGCCGATTGGCTTTCCGATCTTGTTGCGCGTTGGGAAATCCTGGTCAAGCTCGTCTGGTGTGAGCTCTTGCTCCCTGGCGATCATCTGACTCACCTGCTTTTGTATCTTGTTCACTGCCTTCGCGTTGACCGCCTGGTAGTCGTGCAACGTGTTCCTCCTGGTCCGCGGGGCACGGTGTCGTCCGGGCCGCGCCCGGTGCAGTCCGGCGGCGCCGGGAGTCCTCCGAGGCCCACCGCTGGACCTGTTCCAGGAGGCGCCCCGTGCGAGCGGCGCTACCGCCGCGGCCACGGGCTCGCTCGGCGGCGCGCCGAATATCGGCGGGCCTGCGGCCTCGACGGCGAGCACTCGCGTCTGGTCGGGAAAGCTCATGCCGAGCCGCCTGGCGACCGCGGCCAGCTTGGGTATGCCGACCTGGTGCAGGCTGGGTGCTGTCGCCGGGCCCAACTCGGCGAGCCTGGCCTCGATGATCGTGCCCGCGGGGCTGCGGCCGGCGCGGATCGCGCCGAGGACAACCGCGCGGATTTAATTAGTGAGATTCCCCGGGCCACCCGACCAACTTCTGCCGGCTACCTCCCTTCCCCGGCACGGGGCCCGCACGGGGCCCAGCCCTTAACACCTTCATCAGAAGACACCGCTTCCCGGTTCCGTTAGAGGCAAAGGAATCAATCCGATAGGCGCAAAGGTTCATCACCGATGTGCCCTAAGTCACCCCACAATAGCTACTCCAAAGTAATTTACGAGTAATCTACCCCTGAGTAATTTAGCCCCGCACCCGAAAAGCTACTCCCAAGTAAAGAAATCACGGTCTCAGATTTCCAGACCGCATGCCGCGTAAACTGCTCGTCCGGCGCCACGCACCACCTGTAACGCAAGTACACACGGGTGGCGGCGATGCTGAAGACCACGCCCGGCCCCGCGATCTGCGCCGCACCGGCCGGCCACCGCCGCAATGCTGGGACCGACCCGAAAAAGGGACCTCAGCCGCCAGCGGCAGCACGAGCTGACCGGGAACGTTACGTCACCACCTCACACAGCACGGCCCGTTCGGACGGCTCGGCGCAGCTGAACCGCCACGCATGGTCACCAAGGCGGTCGCCGTCGGCGTGCTGTTCGGGTGGACTGCCGGCGACGAGGTCTATGGCCGCAGCTCGAAGCTCCGCGCGGCCTGCGAGGACGCTGGGAAAGGCTACGTGTTCACGGTCCCGGTCAACTTCAAGGTCACCACCCCCGCAGGCCGTAAGGCGGCCGTCGTTGTCCTGGCCAGGCTCGTTCCCAAGGCGGCGTGGGAGACGCGCTCGTGCGGGCGGGCTGCAAGGGCCACCGCGACTATGAATGGGCGATGGTCGCCACCAGCTCCTTCCGCCACTGGCTGCTGATCCGCCGTAACATCTCCGACCCGCCGGAACACTGGCACGACACCGGCAAGGTGCCCGTCCGTCCCGGCGAGCAGCCTCCCCAGGACATGGGCCTGATCCGCGTGACCGTGCCCGAAGCGCGCAGGATGCTCACGGCGCCCGTACGCGAGACCTTCCAAAGCTCATGGAGCATCTGGCGACGACGCCACCAGGCACGCGCCCGATGAGACCACTACCAGGCACGACTCCGGGCAGCGCCAATATGGCCCCACCCGATTGACTAGGAAGATCACAAACCCGGACTGTAGTACCGTGCGCAACCAGTCGGGTATCGCAGTCGGCGGGCTGCCGGGCTGCCGGGCCGCGGCAAGTCCACACCTGGTCGGCACAAGTGTTGCGCATGCCAACCGCCGCAGTGAGCCGGGTGCGGTATTTGCGCGCGCCGCCGCCCGGCCTAATCTCGTCAAGATCAGGAGACGGACCGGCGTAGTCGGCATCTTCCTCAGCCGCGATGCCATCTCCTCGTCGGCGCCGTGCTGGCCGCACAGAACGACGAATGGAAGGAGTCGCGGCGCTACATGGGTCCGGAAATCCTCGGCGCCTCCCCAAGTCAATTACCAGCGCAGAAACTAGCAAGACCGACGTGACAATTGATGGCACTGGTGCTTAAATAAGAATAAATCATGAGGTGGGTCATCTCATATCCCACCTCCCTGGGCGCGGTCGCGTGATGAGGCACAGATGGAGACGCTTGAGCCACTGCTTTGCGGCCACGAGTTCCTCCGTGGGCTGGATCCCGCCAACTTGCGCCTGCTGGTAGGCTGCGCCGCTGATATCCGGTTCAGCGAGGGATCTTTCTTATTCCGGGAGGGCGAGCCAGCCGACCGTTTCTTCTTGATCCGGCGCGGCAGGGTCGGGTTGGAGATCTGGGCGCCGCCACGCGGGTCAATTATGATACAGACCTTGGCCGACGGGGACGTCGTCGGCTTTTCGTGGCTGTTTAAGCCGCAGACCTGGCACTTCGACGCACGCGCGCTGACACCGACGCAAGCCTTCGCCATGGACGGGGTGTGCGTGCGCGCCAAGTGTGAACAAGATCCTCGCCTGGGTTTCGACCTCATGCAACGCTTCGCCAGGATCGCCGCCCAGCGACTGCACGCGACCCGGCTGCGGCTGATCGATGTGCATGGGTGCGCGGACGCTCGCTGAGCCCGGCCAGTGGTCGGCTCCGGCCATTGGCGGGACCGTGACACGACCCGCCAGCCGTTCAGAAAAATCTATGCCGAACGGTTGCCCAGATGTCGCACTGGCCTTACGGCATGGTCTACCTTCCCCCGTACACCGCGTAACCGTTCGCGAGTTACGGCGAGAGATTACCATTCCGGGTGACATGGCTTAGGCCGACGCGCTGAGCGCGGATAGTCCCGGTCGAGCACGGTGGGCATGCTCGCGGTGCGACTGGCAGGAACTGGCTGCGGGCCGGGGGTGGGCGGGGACGGCAGGACGGCGCTGGTCGTGGCGGGCGCGGTCAGCCCGGTTGGGGGCGCATCGCCCAGTCGCGCTCGGCGCGCCGCTTCAGGTTGGTGAACTGGCGCGTCTGCATGACCCAGAGCACGGGCGGATAGAAAGAGAAGTCCAGGACGGCCTGAAGCCAGCGCGGCCGGAATAGAGAGTATCCGCTCACCACGAGCCGGGTCCGGCCGCCGGGCAGCTCCTCCAGCAGGAAGCCCCACAGGCCATCGAAATAGACGCGCGGCCACGGGCCCCTTGGGTAGATCTGGCGCCCGCGCAGGTCGGTCAGCCCGCGCAACCCGAGGAAATGCCCCGGCTCCAGCACCACCACCTCCCATGCGCTCACCGGGCCCGCCGGCGCCCACGCTGACAAGCGGTCCCCGACTTTGATCTCCTGCCAGTCGGGATGGATGCGTTCAGCACTGGGACGGCCTGCATTGTCGAGGCGGTCCCAGGAATACCAGCCGGCGTGGTCCCAGCCCATCTGCGCCAGCCACGGCCAGACCTGCGCCGCGGGCGCCTTGATCGTCACCGCCATCGTCGCGGCGCGGATGCCATTCGGAACGAGATCGGCGCCCGGGTACGGCCGTGCGACCTCCTCGTCCGTGGCGCCCCAGCGGACCAGCCGGGGGCGCACGGCGAGCGCGTAGGCACCTATCGCGAGGCACGAAAGGGCCGCAAGCTTGCGTGCGGATGCCAGCATGACACCTAATATTGTGGCACCGTAGGAGCTCGGTCTAGGGACCAATGGCCCATCGGTGCGGCTCCTCTGGAGGGATGTCTCTGCCGGGGGGTGTCGGCTAAGGCTTATCGGTGCAGCATCCACCGGCTCTGGTCGGTGCTCCTATATTTATTTTCCTTGTCTGCCGACAGATCACCTTACGGACAAAGAGCTATCACGTCGGGTATCGCACGCAGACCGGGGTTACTGGCAGTGTCGGCGCGCCGACGACCTTCCGGCGCCGCGGCGGCCAGGCGGGCCTCCAGGACCGAATACGAGATCGTCCTGTCGCGTATCAGCTTCGCCCAGGGACCTACACTTTCGCAGCGGTAACCACGGGCAGGTGACGCACTCACTAGAGATCCAAGGCCCGGGCGTCAACGGCCAGCAGTTGCCTCAGCTTCTCGGGCCCGGCCAGTCCGCGAGCATAATGGTCGCCCTGCGGTCGGCCTCGATGACCTGTTGTGCCAGTTCGACAAGCACACGGCGCTGCGCATGAACGTGATCATCCAAGTGGCCGACTGACAACCCGCAGCACCGGCACGTCACAACTGGACGAGTTGCCCGCTTTGGGCGGGATAGTCGCAACGCCGGACGGCCTTGCGGGCTACGCTTCGGTGCGGATCAACATCGGCGCATGGCCGAGGAGGAGCTGATGGCAAGCAAGTTCCTGGTCGTTTGGAAGCTGGAGCTGGGCCGGGCGCACCCTGATATGGTCCGGGCCGTGCTCCGGCAGCAGGACTACGGCGCCCGGCTGGCGGCGGAGGGCAAGCTTGAGGTGCGGTATCACCTGGTGGGCGGGCACGGTGGCGCTTGGATCTACAACGTGGAATCTAACGAGGAGCTTGACAACCTTCTGGCCGCAGCTCCCGTCTACAACATGGCCAGCTACGAGGTCCACGTGCTGGCTGAGATGCGCGCGCCGATCCCGATCGGCGAAGCGAAGCCCGAATAGCGCGTCCCGGATTGCGCCCGGCAAGCTTGCTCTGAAGGGCCGTCCGGGCGTGCGCATATTGGTTTCGGCGTACCGGCCGGACAGCCGGTGATCGCGCGTTCGTTCCGGAATCCCTGGCGGGCCCTTGCCGGGTGAGCAGTTCGGCCGGGGGCGGGACGTTCCCAGGGTCGGTGCAGGTCGGCCGGATTTCCGCAGATGATGGGCACTCGATGAGACGACCCACTGGGCCCATCTGACCTGGCTCACCCACATGGTGCAGCTGGCCTGATTAACTTTGACGCATGATTGGCGTGTTCCCACAGGATGTGAAGGACTACTGGGAGCCGTTGTGCCGGGCGCGTCCCCTGGGTGACCGGGGCCGCGGCAACCGGGATAATGAGGTGCTGCAGAGTCGAGGACCGAGGTTCTGGGATACGTGGACCTTCGGCCCTTGCACCCCGCGTGAATTCGGGTGATACGTAATGACACAGGACTTCGCCGAGGTCGATCGGTAAGGCGATCTGTTCCTGTCGATGCGGATCGCCCGCCGCGCCTTTTCCGCAAGTGCCCGAAGCAGGCAACAGCGGAATGGCCGCCAGCTTCCCACCACGGATGAGCGCCCCATCCAGCGCCGTTGCACCATCACCCGGCCCGCACTCAGCGCCCGGCGGACAACTGCGTGAGCGGCGTCCTCAGCGAGCAGGCTGAGCCGCAGCGATGGCGACCCGTACCACCTCCGAGAGGTCCTCGCGGTTGAGCATTGTGTCGAGGGTTGTACCGCCGCGGCAGGCGACCAGAGCGAGCATCGGGGCGTTGTCGAGCAGGATGTCGGCTTGCAGGTTCGGCACACCGCGTGCCGCCGCGGCGGCGGCAAGGGCGTCGAGCAGATAAGGTCCGAGCCATCCTCGCCAGCCAGCGGCAATGGTGGGCAGAACTCACCGTCGCCTGGCTTTTCATGAGCTCGACACTGCCCGCCAGGCCCAGCCCGCCAGAAGACGGCTACCCGGAGTCTTGAGGTGCGGTTAGCAGGTAGTGCCGCTATCTGCCCAGGTAGAGCTAGTGCGGCACGTGCGTCGGGCCACTGCAGCGCCCAGGTAGAGCCAAACTCGGTGCCCAGCTGGGGCTACCCGGTGCCCGGGCGGGGCTACTGCGAAATGATGCGCGACGAAAAGTCGCGCCACGAGTGGGCATACGAGCGTGACCCTCACCGCCCGTGAAGCCTGACGACGCTCGCTAACATCCCCCTTGCGGACCCTCCCGCGCGCATGGCACGGGCTCATGGCTCTCGGAGATGGGTGCTGCTCCCCCGCCGCGAACTCCCCCTCACCAGCCCGACCCTCGTCCAGCGCCGCGCCTTCGAACTGCTCGTCGCCACCATCCCGCTGACCATCGCGTAGCCTGTAACAGCCGGGCCACCCCCGGCAACACCCGCATCGCCCCAGATCAGCGCGCTCAACCCAGCATAAAGATCAAGCAAGTCCGGCTAAAGTCCTAGCCGGACTCCCGCCCCTCAGCGCCGCGCGCACTCCCGTGCAGCCTACTCGGGCCGTTTGCCCTGCCCGTCAGTGCCGTTCGGCACTTCCGTGACGGCACGGCACCGGACAAAAATAGAATTTGGATCTTGAGTCACGAATCAGGCGGAAGTATCTGCAGTCCGGACGAGAGTGCCCCGTCTCCCGGCCGAGCAGTGCAGGTGGGGTGCGAGGGCCCGATTGATACCAGCTCGAGCTCAACCCGGCGGCGGCACCGGCGCTGACGCAGACGCTCTCGATGGTGCCCTCGACACCATCGGCCTTCCTGATGGCAGGACCCTTACCGTGCGGACCGTGATGCAGGCCGACGTCGACGGGCTGAACGCACTGTTCGAGGGGCTCTCCGATGAGGATCGGCACTACCGCTTCTTCGACCAGTACCACCCGGAACGTGAGTTCCTCGAGCAGATGACCAGGCCCGAGAATGAGGGCGGCTACCGCTTGGTCGCCGTCATTTCCGGAGCTGAGGACGCACTCGTTGCCGAGGCGGGCTACGCCATCATGCCCGACGGCCACGGTGAGTTCGGCCTCACCATTGCCGCTGGCTGGCGAGGATGGCTCGGACCTTATCTGCTCGACGCCCTTGCCGCCGCCGCGGCGGCACGCGGTGTGCCGAACCTGCAAGCCGACATCCTGCTCGACAACGCCC
>Ga0335077_10008457_pt1 | contig 12772 bp, 11 predicted proteins | sample Lox_Sample_31_FD_207151 | JGI IMG/M metagenome (GOLD analysis project Ga0335077, IMG submission 207151) | Soil microbial communities from Loxahatchee National Wildlife Refuge, Florida, United States - Lox_Sample_3.1 | ecosystem: Environmental > Terrestrial > Soil > Wetlands | place: USA... | reverse complement strand
GTTGCCGAAAACAAGGCCGGCTCTTATCTGATTCTGAAGCGCAATCCGAACTACTGGAAACACGACTCCTCGGGGCGGCAACTACCCTATCTTGATTCGGTGCGCCTGGACATTCAACAGAACCGCGATCTTGAGATGTTGCGCCTGGTACGCGGCGACATCGACTTTATCAACTCGGTCGACGCGGAGTACTTCGACAAAATCTCGACCGAGAAGGCATCTGTGGCACATGATGCGGGCGTTTCGCTGGACTCAGAGTTTATGTGGTTCAACCAGGTGCCCACCTCGTCGCTGCCCGCATACAAGAAGGCGTGGTTCACCTCGACGAACTTCCGCCGCGCGATTTCGGAGTCTATCAATCGCGAAGATATGGCCCGGATTGCGTTTCGCGGCCACGCCCAGCCCGGAGTCGGACCGATTTCGCCAGGCAACAAATTCTGGTTCAACTCCAAACTGCAGGCCCATCCCTTTGACCAGAAGTCCGCGCTCGCGCGAATGGCGCAAGACGGCTTCCGCCTGCAGAATGGAGTGCTGCGCGACCGCGACGGGCATGCCGTGGAATTCTCGCTTATCACCAACTCCGGCAACAAATACCGCGAGCGCATGGCAACCATGATCCAGCAGGATCTGTCGGGTATTGGAATCAAGCTGAATGTGGTCACGCTGGATTTTCCATCGCTCATCGAACGCATGACCCGCACGTTTGACTATGAAGCCTGCCTGCTTGGCCTGGTCAACAACGACCTGGACCCGAGTTCGCAGATGAACGTCTGGCTGAGTTCCGCGGAAAATCACCAATGGAATCCCAGCCAGAAGACTCCCGCCACGGCATGGGAGGCGGAGATCGACGAGCTGATGCACGCTCAGGCCTCCACCCTCGATCAGAAAAAGCGCAAGCAATGTGTCGATAAGGTGCAGGAAATCGTATGGCAGCAAGAACCCTTCATCTACCTGGTCAATAAAGACGCGCTCTCCGCAGTTTCTCCGGCGTTGCAAAACGTGCAGCCCGTGGTCCTGCGGCCGCAGGTCTATTGGAATATCGATCAACTGCAGCTGACGAGCGCGGTGGCCAAGAACCGGCAATGAACTCCGCTCCTTTACTGTCGCTCAACCTCTCTGCCAGCTATCGCGGCAAGGAGGGAGTTCTGCGCGACCTGACGCTGGCGATCGATCGCGGGGAAATTCTCGGGTTAGTGGGACAGAGCGGCTGCGGAAAGAGCACGTTGGCGTTGGCCATCCTGAAGTTGCTTCATTTAAAGGGAGGCCATGCCGAGGGCTCCATCTGGCTCGACGGCCGGGATCTGATGCGGCTCAAGGAGCGTGAGATGCGCTCTCTGCGAGGCAAGGAGATAGGGCTGGTGCTGCAGAGCCCAATGTCGTCTTTGAATCCGGCACTTCGCATTGGCACCCAATTGGAGGAAGCCTGGCAGGTTCATCGCAGAAGCAGCCGGGAAGAGTGCCGCCAGGCAGTGCGCGAGACCATCGACAACGTAAGCCTGCCGTGCGATCCGGAGTTCTTGAGAAGATATCCGGCTCAACTCAGCGTCGGACAAGCCCAGCGCGTGCTTATCGCGATGGCGGTACTCCACCGCCCGCCGCTCCTCATTACCGACGAGCCCACCAGCGCGCTCGACATCATCACTCAGGCCGAGATTCTGGAACTGTTCGCAACCTTGAGCCGCAAGCTGGGCATGAGCGTGCTCTACATTTCGCACGATCTGCTTTCCGTCGCCAGCATCAGTCACCGGGTAGCGGTCATGCAACAGGGCAGGATTGTGGAATGCCGGAACACCGCGGAGATATTCCGCGATCCCAGCCACCCATATACCCGGGAACTGATCCGCGCGCTTCCCGCAATACCGCAGACAAGAGCGGCATCCGCACCATAAGCTTTTCACAGCCTGACTACGAGCTGGAAAACTGCGGTTCGTTGGTTACTTCCTGCCCGGATGGGCTTCGCCGCGGCTGGAGAACATCGAGAACGGCCATTCCTTCTTCTTCTGCTCCGGATCGGGCGCTGCAGCGTCCGCCGATGCCGTCATTGCCCGTCCTCGATCCCAATCGGCAGGCGCGGGATGGATACCCCAGATATTGCCGGTTTGATCAAGAGCAAGCCCGACCACCCAGTACTTCCCCTCGGTACCAATTGGGACACAATTGGCCACTCGTGCCGTCACCACTCCGCCGCCCGGCAGTTCATCAAGACGCACCGGTGTCCCGGCCGACAAGTGCCGGGAAAGGCGCACTCCGCAGCCCTGCGTGTTCACGATCAGAGTATGGCAATGCTCCGAGAGGGGAATATCGGGGTCAAGGCTGGTCAGGCGAAGCGGCAGCTGCGCCCGAATTCGTGTACTGCGACGCTGTGCTTCGTAGGACTTGGAATCGGAAGGCATTTGGTCTGAACACTGGATTTTACGCCTTAGCCGAAGGAGAGCGCTGGTTGCCACTCATAATCGCGTCACTAAAGTAACCTCTTCGGGGTCAAAAAGGGTCCTACCCCGCGAGGGTCTGAATCTGTACCAGCGGGCTGGACGGTGTTCCCAAGCCGCGGCGCAGCATGTTGGCGGTCACAATTCCCGTTCTTTCGAAGGATTTCTCGCAGTCTGCGGTCGACGGGCCGCGCATATTTCCTTCCATGTATGCCAACCCCGGACAGCGGGTGCAAGTGCCCACATGCCGGCAGGTAGAACATACCGGGAGATCTTTGGCGCGGATGGACCGGACTTCCTTCAGTTGGTGAGAATTTCGCCAGATATCCAGAAAGCTTTGCCGCCGCAGATTGCCGCTAGGCAGGGGAAACTGCACGCAGGGAAAAACATCGCCGTAGGGAGTAATGTAGCAGGCGGTGTGGCCGGCGCTGCAGGGATAACCCTCCATGATGTCGTCGCCTGCGGGTGGGGGCGGAGCACAGAATTCTTCGACGCTGCCCACCAGGTCCGCGGTGTGGAAGACGGCATTCAGCTCCTTCGCCGGGATTCGCATCCGCAGAATCGATTCGTCTCCATCGATTTTCGGCGTGATCGTCGGATCGAGCGTGTAGGTTACGCCGAGTTCCCGGGCCAGCGCGTGCACCCCGGTGTGCTCGCCGAGGTTCGCGGTCATGAGCACGTTGGCGATTGCTACCTTCAAACCGTGCGACTTCAGAAAACGAATGGCCCGGACACTCTTCTGCAGCGATCCAGGAAGCTTGGTGATGGCATCGTGAATCTCTGGCCGGCGCGAGTAAATGCTGATTTGCACCTGCTCCACGCCAAGTTCGCGTATGCGGCGAGCTTCGGACTCGCGGATCATGACGCCGTTGGTCTTGATTCGCACGTTGAACAACAGCCGGCGGGCATATTCCAGGATGTCAAAGAAATCGCGGCGCATCAGAACTTCGCCGCCGCTGAGCGTCAGGAAGAAAGTACCAGCCTCGGCTAGCTGGTCGAGAATCCGCTTGATCTCGGTGGTAGTCATCTCGCCGTGATCGTCGTGATCCAGATAGCAGTGCGCACAACGCTCGTTGCAGCGGTAGGTAACGTCCAGGTGCACACCCAGCGGAACGCCGAGTTCGAAGGCGCGCTCGTTCATTTCCTGCACCAGGCTCATACGGCTTCCATGGGATTGGGGCACGGGCACGGATGGTCGGATACGACCAGAATTCCGTGCTGAGCAAGCTCGCCAACGAATTGCTCGGCATCTTGAAGAGCGGCCGCGGGCTCAACCTCGAAATCCCGGCAAACCGCATCTTCCACGATTTGGGAGAGCGGGGTGCGGCCATCGGCCGATTGCCAGATGATCGTGGCAACCTCGTTCAGGGTGAAAAACGTGGAATCGATTGCCGACATGACCATCATCTCGCTGCCCAGCACGCGCGCGGCAATCGCAGAACTTCTGGCAATGTATTTCTCGCTCATAGGGACATCACTCGATCAGCGACCACACGCGCCGGTCGGGAAAGAATGTCAGCCGTTGCACCGGAACACGATTCACAAATGCACACGCCGACCCGAAGATCAGCCTGACCAATTCTTCCTCTTCCGCAAAGAAAAGAATATTGCGAAGGAGGGCACCTACAGCTTCGATAGGGGGAATTGCGCTGAGGCGGTTCTGCGGCCCCTTTTCCAGGAAAAACAGACCTGCCACCGGTGCTGAGCAGTTTTCGCCCGAGCGCGCGAGTTCTCCCGCGAAGGGCGTACCACACGCCTCGTAGCCTGCCGGGGTGCAGCGGAGATACGAGACTTCGTCGCTGAGTAAAGTAACGTCGGGCGGCGCCAGGCGCGAGATGGTCGTCTTGCCAGCGCCCGAGATTCCCGAAAACAAGAATGCCCTGCCTCCTCGAATGGCGCTCGCGGCGTGCAACAGGAAGCCGCCCTCCCCCGCCAAGATCAGCGAATGCACGATGCGGAGCACGGAATCGATGGAGTACGGGTTGGCGGTCTGGCGTATGCGGCCGCGTCCGGCGCGGGGATCCCATTGCGCCAGAAAATCTCCCCGGCGCAGCTGCCACCGTCCCATCTCAGTCGTCACCCTCACGTCCTCGTCGGAAGCCATCTCCCTCGAGGGTGGCACGAGATCCACTTCGAATTCGAACCGGGGACTGGCATTCTTCGACACAAACCCTGAATACCGCCGATGGAGGATTTGCAGAAATGACGGGTCCTGCGTGCGTAAGAGAATCGGCAACCCGCCGATCTCGACCGATATCTCGTAACCGTTCAGGGTTGAACTCGACATATCACTTGGCCTGGCTGCCGGCAATTTTTGTCCAGACAGTCCGTGCGCCTTCCCTCGCGGGCCAAGGCTGAATCCTCCGGGAATGCAGGCGCAGCGCTATCCGCCGGCACAGGTCGGAGTGCGCCAGGAGACGGGCATGAAGGCTCTTGAAAGCCGAGAGTGTGGAGGGTCTTCTCCGCGTCGGGCTCCGCTGAACCAGCGTCACCTTGCCCAGCAATTGCTCACTCGAGACTGGCGGATCGCAATGTGGAACCGAGTCGCCGCGCGTAAGCAGCGTGAGATATCCGCCCTGAACGGATGTGCCTCGAACACGATGAATGAAGAAACGCGCGTTCCTGGTGAAGAGCACGATATCGCCGCGCTGCGCCTGATCAATCGTACACGCCTCGATTGTCAACACATCCCCGGGCCAAAGCGAAGGCAGCATGCTGCTGCCGGTGGCACGGAGTCGCAATGTGCCGCCCGTCTTCAGAATCTCGACTGCCAGACTAGCCTTGCCGACTTCGATCGAGGAAGCATCCATGGATTAAGGGACTACGATTTCTTGCGGTTGAAATGGCACTGCCCTTGAGTGACGTGGATCTTTCCGCAGGCAAGCGCCAGGGTTTCAAACACTCGTTCGAAGCGGAATTCGGGCTTCCGGTATGGCTTCTTGCGCGGGCCGCTTTCGGCAGACTGCTCTTCGCCAGAAGGCCGGGTCTTCTGAGTCATGGAATCGCTCACAACGCAAGCTGGGCGCGGCAACCTGCGGCTACCCAAAGCTTACGCGTAATTTGCAGGCGTGGCACAACCAACAATCCGCTACTGTTGCTTTATCAGATGCCTCGAACGGCCACGTTCTCCGCTGCGACGGCTGGTCAATAAAACGAAAGCGTGCCTTCCAGGCGCGCGCGGCGCAGGGTACTGGAAAAAACTGCCAGGCTGGCGGGCAGGAGAGTTGCGGCGAACAAAAAGAGGACGCTGATCGAGTGGAACAGAGCCGGGAAGTCCGCCCCCTGCAACAGGCAGAGCCGCATGCCGTCCAGGGAATAGGTGATCGGGATCATGCCGGCCAGCACCCGCAGGGGCCGGGGCAACGAAGCCACGGGAAACAGCGTTCCCGTCATGAACCATGCGCCTGAACCCAACAGCCATACCAGCACCGAGCCCTTCTGGATGGCCAACTGCAGTGCGGCTGCCAGGATTCCAAGGGACGCCGCGATTGCCAGAGAAAGCGCGAAGACGATCGCGCCGCCCAAAAGATTCGCCTGCCCCAGCGGGCTCCGGAAAAGCAGGAACCCGGCGCCAAAGTAAAAGATCAGCTGCGCGGTGTTTCCGGCAAAGGCCGACACCGCGCTGAAAACGAGCAGTGCAGCGGGCGGCGTCGAGGTCGTCATCAGCACCTCGAGCGTCCCCGTCTGCTGGGCTTCCTGGACGATCGTCAGAAACGAATTGATGCCCATCACCAGGAAGGTGTAGAACCCGGTGCCCACGAGCAGGAATGGAAAGTAGTCGCTACCTTCGGGTCGAAACCCCGGGCCTACCGCTCGAGCCAGGTAGTAGAAAGCGGCAACTTCAGCCAGGGCTCCCGCGGCGGTCATCAGGAAGCCGGTGCGATGCCGGACTGCGGTGAGCAGGTCGCGGCGCACAGTGGCGCCCAATTTGTCGGCGAAACCGGCCAGGCTCATGCGCAACTCCCGGCCCAGATCCCAATACTCTCGTCGGCATCGCCGGTGGTATCGAAATAGAAAGAGCGCAGATTCTCCACGGTCGTGGTATTTCTGACCGGCAAACTTCCAGCCAGGGCGCCTTGGTGCAGGACCGCTACGATATCTGCGACCGCTGCCGCCTCATTGAAGCTGTGCGTGGCCAGCAGCACGGTCGATCCCCGCTCTTTCATGTCACGGACCAGTCTCCAAAACCGCGTCGCGGATCCCGGATCGAGGCTGCGAGTTGGTTCATCCAGCAGAATGACGGAGGGAGTCTTCAGCAGTGCCCGCGCAATGCCCAGGCGCTGCTGCATTCCGGAGGAAAACTTCATCACCAAGCTGTCCGCGGCATCCGACAATCCGGTCTGCTTCAGCATCCGATCGATCATGGCCGCCCGGGAGACCCGGGGCACATCATCCAGCGCTGCAAAGAACTCCAGATTCTCCCGGGCCGTGAGCCGGGGGAAAAACGAACGCTCGGATGCCACCGCAAATCCCACGTGCTTTCGCACCCGGTTCGCTTGGTGGCGAGTGTCAGATCCCTCCACCAAAACCCGGCCCTCTTCCGGCAGGAGCACGGTCGATATGAGCTTCAAAACCGTCGTCTTGCCGCTGCCGTTGGGGCCGAGCAGTACGAGAACCTCGCCCGGCGAAACCCGCAGCGAGACGTTATCAAGGGCTCGCGTCCTGCCGCCTCGTTCCTGTCCCAGCCAGTTGAACAACGCCGGGCGGTGGCGAAAGATCTTGCTGACGGATTCGAGAACTACGGTGTCCATTTCTTTTAGCGAGTGCCTAAAAACACAACCCGGCGACCTGCCTGCCGTCTTGTACCATGAACTCTGATATTGCAGGCCCAGGCGTGGGGCTTCAAGTGACGCGCCTGATACATAGCTGGCGACGGATTCGTATGTCCTCTGCGGCGCGGCCAATCGAGATCTCGAACCAGGGAGCGGCGCCACCGCCGGAAGTCGAATTCCTGCTGTCGGTTTGCGGGCCAGACCGTCAGCGCACAGACTGGAAGCGGCTCATCGAGTTCGCTGACGGCCACGGACTGATGCCGTTGTTATCTCAGACGGCCATCGCGGGCGCTCCTCCCGCTGTGACGGAAGACGTCAGGCGCAGGTCCAAGGCTAGCGCGCGGCAAGCCCTGTGGCTCACCGGAGAGTTGCTGCGCATCCTGGAACTCCTCGCAGCAAACCATATCGACGCCCTGCCTTACAAGGGTCCGGCGCTCGCCGAGTTTCTGTACGGAAACGTCACCCTAAGGCGGTTCTCGGATTTGGACATCCTGGTCCACGCCGGAGATGCTGCTCGCGTGACCGAGATTCTGCGGCCTTTGGATTATTCGCCTACGCTGAATCTGTCCCCCCGCGAACGACGGGCATACATCGATTCGGGATACGAGTATGTGTTCGACGGCCCCCGCGGTCGACATTTGGTCGAGATACAGTGGCGAATTGTGCCCCGTTTCTACGCCATCGACTTCGATATGGAAGCGATCTTCCGGCGGACATCCACCATCCGGCTAAACGGCATGCCGGTGCGCTCGCTCTGTCCCGAAGACCTCTTCCTTATCCTGTGCGTGCACGCAGCCAAGCACGCCTGGATGCAGATCTCATGGGTAAGTGACATTGCGGCGCTCATCCGGCTCAAGTCGCTCGACTGGGATTTCGTGCAGGGGCAAGCTCGAGAGCTGGGCATCGAACGAATCGTCGGCTTAACCCTCTGCCTGGCAGAACGGCTTTCCGGTCTGCCCCTCTCGGCGGCAGAGTTTCCGCTTCCCGGCCCGGAAACCCTTCAGCTTTGTGATCAGGTGCTTGCCGGAATGGAATGTGACGCCGAGTGCGACACGGAATCGCTGTCGTATTTTCGCTGGATGATGCAGTTAAGAGAACGCCGGTGGGACCGCCTGCGCCTGCTAAAGCGACTGGCGCTTACGTCAGGGGTCAGCGAGTGGAGAACGGTGCCTTTGCCCGGCACACTCTTCCCTCTCTATCCCGTCGTACGAGCCTTCCGCCTGCTACGCAGGTTGGCGGCGCGTCCTGCGGAATAGCCGCCCCAACCTGATTTCACTGCACTCTCCCGTACTCCACCTTGACCTTCGGCATGAGCGGAATATCGGAGTCCGCGGCCTTCCACATGGCGAGAAAATTCTGATATTCCACCCGGCTACGGGCATTGTCACCCTGCAATGCGTAGGCGCGCGCCAAGCCGAGATGGGACAACGGAATGATTGCGTCGGGACCGTACAGGGCGCGGTGATCCAGCAGTTTCTGGAATTCCTGGGCAGCCTCGCTGCCTTGCTTGCCCTTGAGGTAAGCAAGCCCGCGGATGTAGAGCAGCGCGGGGTTAGTACGCGCGTACACCGCGGCGGTGTCCAACAGGTCGATAGCCTTGGCGGCATCGTTGCGATCCAGTTCCACCACTGCCCGGACCAGTGGCACATCCACGAACTGGACCAGAGTGTCATTGGGACGTTCAGCGGCGACTTCATCGATCAGGGTCGAAGCCTTCGCGTCTTCTCCGGCGGCACTGATGGCCAGCGCCACCGAGCTCTTGACGTTGTAATTCGAAGAGATGCTGAGTGCTTCGGTGGCAAAGCTCACCGCCTGCGCGCGGTTCTCCGTCAACGCTTCCAACCCGGCCTGTTGCGCGAGCACGTTGGCGGACACCTCTTTCAACTGCAGGCGCTGTGCGAGTTGCTGAACTTTGCGCAACAACTCTCGCGACTGCTTCACGTGCCCCTGATAGCCAGCCAGCGACACTCGAACATTGGCTACTGCCAGTTCTCCGTCGGGAGTCGCCTGGGCCAGCTGGAATTCTTGTTCCATCGTCGTCAAATCGTCCTGCGCGAATGCGATCAGGGCCATTTCCAAGTGCAATGTGGAATTGTGCAGCTTACGCTGCAATCCGCTGTTCACCGTGGCCTTGGCCTCGTCCAACCGGTTCAAAGCTATGTAACACTGCGTCAGATTCTCCCAGCCACTGATACTGTCGGGGTCATCGGCCACCGACTGCTGCGCGTTCACCAGCGCATTGTCGTATTGACCCAGCTGGCTATAGATCGCCGCCAGATTGTTGGGCGGAATTGAATCACGCGGATAGGTCTGCTTGTAGAGTTCGTAAGCGGTAATCCCTTTGTCGAGTTGACCCGAGTCCGCGTAATAATGCGCCATGATGTACAGCTTTTCGCGCTCGCTGGCCCGGTCCCGAAGTTCGAATGCTTTCTTGCGGCTCTGCTCCGACAATTCGCTCTGGCCCGTGTTGCCGTAGACCACCCCGAGCCGTGCGTACGCCATGGCAAAGTTGGGATCGAGTTCTACAGCTCGCTGGTAGTCCGGCAACGCGCCGAGTTCGTCTCCGGCGGCATGCTTCATGTCGCCCAGGGTAAATGCTTTGAGCGCATCCATGGAAGAGGTGGTGGCCTCCGCCAGAGGTTTGTCGTACTTCTGCACCGATGCCAGCGACTCTCCCATTTTTTCGCGCAGGCGGGAACTGGCCTTGTGCAACGCATCCAGCACTTGTTCCTTGCTTTGCGCCTGGGCCTGCTCCTGATCCAGCGACTCTCCGCTGGCCGCGTTGACCGCTTCTACGGTCAGCACGTACTGGTTTCCCAGGCTGGCGATCGTGCCGGTCAGCATGGCTTTGATGCCGTTGCGCTGGCAGATTTCCCGGCCTACTTCATTGGTAATCCGATCATCGGGCGAGCGCCCCATGAACTGCAGTGTCTGGCGAATCTTCTGCTCCGGGAAAACATTCAGATAGGGCGATTGGCCCAGGTCCACCGCCATGGCCTTCTTGAGGGTACCGTCGAAAACCGGGTCTGCCGTGGTGTTCACGAAGTCCGTCACCAGGATGGCATCTTTTTCCGTAAGGGCCCGTCCGCGCCGCACAAAGAAGGTCACCGCGAGCACAGCCACGATCAGCATCGCGGCGGCTGCAATCACGGCATTCCGGACGAAGGTGGATTTCGGTTTCGACGGCGTATAGCGCATCGACCCCGACGACGCCGCCGCGACTCGCCCCGATTCCGTATCCCGCTTCAGCCGTTTCAGGTCCGCCCGCACTTCGGCGGCGCCCTGGTAGCGGAGTTCACGGTCTTTTTCGAGCAGCTTGTTGATGATCTCTTCCAGCTGTACGGGTACGTCGGGATTCAGCCGCACCGGCGCAACGGGCACCCGGTTCAGAATCGCCTCAAAGATGACTGCCGACGTGTCTCCGCGGAACGGAACCGCTCCGGTGGCCATCTCGTAAAGCACCGCGCCGAAGGAGAACAGATCGGTGCGCGAATCCAGTTCCTTGCCGCGCGCCTGCTCCGGCGACATGTAGGCGACCGTGCCCACCGTCGATCCCGGGCTGGTCAGGAAGTCATTATCCATCGTGACCTGCGAGCCGATCGTGGGACTGCTGCCGGTTGCTGCCCGCGGAGTCTGCTTGGCCAGACCGAAATCCAGAATCTTGGCCTGGCTGCGGTTGGTCACAAAGATATTGGCCGGCTTGATGTCGCGATGGATGATGCCTTTGGCGTGCGCCGCCTCCAGCGCATCCGCAATCTGAATGGCGAGATCAAGCATCAGTTCCGTTTCCATCGCCTGGCTGCCAATCCGCTGCTTGAGGGTCTGACCCTCGAGCAATTCCATGGCGATAAAGTATCGGCCTTCGGATTGCCCAATCTCATAGATAACGCAGATGTTGGGATGATTCAGCGCCGATGCTGCACGGGCCTCGCGCTGGAAGCGTTCCAGCGAAGCCGGGTCTCTTTCGAGCTCAGCGGGGAGGAATTTTAGCGCCACGCGACGACCAAGGTTGACGTCCTCGGCTTCGTACACCACTCCCATTCCGCCCCCGCCCAACTGCTGCAGGATGCGGTAGTGAGAGATGCTTTCGCCAATCGCCAAACGGATCGCTCCAGACTTTCGATTGTCCCCGATGGTAGGCTGCGAAGACGAAACAGTCAACGCATGCGGAATGTCGCTCTCCATTGGCTCACCTCTGTTCGCTTACGGACGGGACAATCCCAAATTCGCACATATCATTCCAGGGATGTTGTCCCTGGCTGACCGCGAGGACATTAAATCAATTACTTAGAGTTTGCCCTATGCGGTAACCGAATTGCCCGTGTCCCATTGAGCACGCGCGCCGCCAGTTTTTCGGCCCGCTCGCCGGGACGGAGATCCCCATGGAGACTTTTACGCAGGACGTGCGGTACGGGTTCCGTATGCTCATCAAGAATCCGGGCTTCACCGTTGTGGCGGTTCTGACCTTGGCCCTCGGCATCGGGGCCAATACCGCAATTTTCACCCTGATCAATGCCGTCCTGCTCAAGATGCTGCCGATCCAGGATCCGGCGCGACTGGCAACGATCGGCAATCCCACACAGGTGGGGAGCCGTTCCGAGGGAACGCCGCAGACGGACCTCTATTCCTATCCGCTGTACCGCGAGTTGCGAGACGGAAACAGCGTCTTTTCCAGTCTCTACGCCGCCGCGTCGGCGCACCGGGTTTCCGTCGATGAGGGCGGCAGAGTAGCTGAAACCGAAGCCAACACCACCGCCCGTATTGTCACCGGCAACTACTTTTCCGTGCTCGGCGTCAGGGCCATCGAGGGACGCGTTCTCACTCCAAACGATGATAAGACGCAGCATGCCCATCCCGTCGCCGTCATCAGTTACGACTTCTGGAAGACACGGTTTGGCCAAGCCCCAGAGGTCCTGGGCAAGACAGTACGCTTGAACCACTATCCATTCACCATCATCGGGATCACTGCTCCGGGCTTTTTCGGCGATGTAGTGGGCGAGAACATGGATGTGTTCGTGCCCATAGCCATGCAGGCCGAACTCATGCCGGGTCGAGACTGGTATCAGGACCGCAACGTATCCTGGCTGCAGGCCGTCGGACGCCTCAAACCTGGCGTCAGCGTGGCGCAAGCCAAGGCCAATATCAACCTAGTCTTCCAGCAGACTCTCAAGGGCCAGTATGGAGCGGCGCTGAGTGCGGAAGACCTTCGCTCCATTCAAAAGGACGTAATTGACGTAAGCCCCGGAGGACGCGGCCTGTCGGCGATCCGCGCCGATTATGAACGGCCCCTGCTGCTCTTGATGGCAATGGTCGGCCTGGTACTGCTCATCGCTTGCGTGAATGTGGCGAATCTCCTGTTAGCCCGAGCCTCCGGCCGGAGCAAAGAGGTCGCGATCCGGCTCGCCATCGGAGCGGCTCCCCACCGGATCGTGCGCCAGTTGCTCACGGAGAGCGTCTTGCTCGCTTTCATCGGCGGTGGCGTGGGCGCCCTGCTGGCATCCTGGGGCGTGGCCCTGCTGACCAAGCTGGTGAATGCCGATTTGCCCACCGGAATCGACGCTCGCGTCCTGG
>Ga0335077_10008455_pt1 | contig 12775 bp, 15 predicted proteins | sample Lox_Sample_31_FD_207151 | JGI IMG/M metagenome (GOLD analysis project Ga0335077, IMG submission 207151) | Soil microbial communities from Loxahatchee National Wildlife Refuge, Florida, United States - Lox_Sample_3.1 | ecosystem: Environmental > Terrestrial > Soil > Wetlands | place: USA... | reverse complement strand
CGCGGCCACATTGTCGCGCTTGGTATTCTTCACCAGGTACATGGCTTCATCAGCAAGGTGCAGCAAGCCTTCCTTGGTTTTCGAATCCATGGGATAGGCGGCCAGGCCGACGCTAGGGGTGATGTGAATGTCCAGTCCTTCCTTGGTCAGCCAGACGGTTTCGCGAATCAGGCGGTGCAGGCGCCGCGCCACGTTGATGGCGTTTTCTTTCGAAGTTTGCGGCAAGAGAATGACGAATTCGTCGCCACCGTAGCGAAACGCAAAATCAATCAGCCGGCAATTGCTCTTAAGAGCATCGCCCATCTCCGCCAGCAGGCGCGAGCCCACCAGGTGCCCGTGGGTGTCATTGACCTGCTTGAAGTGATCGAGATCGATGAACACGATCGAGAACTCGTAGTTGTAGCGCTGCGAACGGTAAATTTCCGTATCGAGAATGAAGCCCATGTGCCGCGCGTTATACAGCGAGGTGCAATCATCCTTGATGGTCAGCTCGTGAATGCGCTTGACGTGCCGCGCGTTTTCCAGCGCAATGGCCGCGAAGTCCGAAAGTGCTTCGAGTAATTTCAGGTCGCGCGGGTCGAAGCCTTCCGGGCCCACGCAGTTAATCAGTTCGATCACGCCCAGGCAGGTGTCACGAAAGCGCACCGGGACGGCCACGATGGAGCGCGTCTCCATCTTGGTCTTCTCGTCGACCTTGCCGAAAAAGCGCGTGTCCTTCGAAGTGTCCGGAACGATGACAATTTCGCCGTGTTGCGCCACCCAGCCGGCAATACCCTGCCCCAGCTTGATGCGCACATCCTTCAGCGCCTGAGACGCCTTGCCGACCGCCAGTTCGAAATACAGTTCCTGCTTGGCCTCGTCGAGCAGCAGCAACGACCAGTTATCCGGCCGCAGAAACTCATCGATCTTTTCCATGATGGTGCGCAGCACTTGATCGAGCTGCAACGACGAGGTCAGCGCCTTCCCCAATTCCTGGAAGACCGCCACTTCTCCCGCTTCGCGGCGTTCCGTGGGCAGGCCGGGATTGCGTCGGCGTTCAACGGTCGGGAACGGTTTGACTTCTTCCATGCTCACGCGCGCGCTCCGGCTTGGGTGGAACCCACGACCGCACCAAGGCCCCGGATGGGGTCGTGTCTCAAACGACTCATCTTGCCAATCTCGGTCAGTATAGGCGCCCCGGAAAATGAAGTGCAACCTGCTCGTGGTACAGGCGTTCCCATCTCGCCATCCTACTCTCCGGCGCGTTTGTCAGGACGCCTATAAGGGTTTGCCCGCCCTTCGGCTTCACGGTATCCCCACCCTGCAGCCCCACCCTGCAGGTTTGTCTTCCCCTCGGCCGCTGATACACTCATCTTTGCGAGCACAGGGCATGGCCAGGGGCAATTTCGGGGAACGGCTCAAACGGGAACGCGAATTACGCGAGGTTACGCTGGAAGAAATCACTTCCGCCACCCGGATTGGGCCCCGTTTCCTTGAAGCGCTTGAAAATGAAGACTGGGAGAAGCTTCCCGGGGGTGTCTTTAATCGCGGGTTTGTGCGCTCGGTGGCCCGCTACCTGGGTCTCGACGAAGAGGCGTTTCTTGCCGAGTACGATTTGGCGCATGGCGCGCAGGCTGCCTCGGTAGCCGATTATCGCAACGATCCCATCCCCTCCGCTCCCAAATGGGTACCCTTGGTCTTAGTTCTGGGAATTGCTGCGCTCCTCGCTGGCCTTTATTTCGGGGGCCGTTACGGGTGGCACTACTACCAGGCGCGCCGCGCAAAAGCTTCCCTGTCTTCAAACGGTCTGGCGATCCCGCAGCCCGCGCCGGCTGCGCCTACGGCAAACACCAGCGCCGCACCTGCTTCCCGAGACACGCCTGCTGTCGCGCCGACTGCTCTGGATCTGTTGGTGTCGGCAAGCGCTGCGGCGCATTTGCGAGTGCTGGCTGATGACAACGTGGTATTCGACACCGATCTGCACGCCGGCGAAAACCGCCATTTCACCGCCCTGCGCAATTTCGAGGTGTCTGCCTCCGACTCCGGGGCGGTGTTGCTGGAGATGAACGGGCAAACAGTTCCGCCCCTTGGACTACCCGGTTCCTCCGGTACAATCAAGTTGAGCGCCAAAGATTTGAGGCAGGCGGACAGTGGAAACCCTAAGCCCTGAAGTGATCGAAGATCTGCGGCACGGCCGCGCGCCGCGGGAACGCAAGCTGGCGGTCTGTTCCATCGGCGCGCACCTCGACCCCATCGATCGCCTGGAAATTCTGGCAGTCCTGACTCACGACGCGGACGAGATGGTCGCCACGCGGGCCCAGGAAGCTCTGTTTCTCGATGCGCCGGAAATGTTCGTGCAGGCGATCACCCGCGAGAATCCGCTGCAGGCACTGTTCAGCTACGCCAGCAAGAACTTCTCAAGCAATCCGGCCATCGTGGAAGCCATGATCGCCAACCGAAACTGTCCCGGCGAGTCCCTGGCGCCGCTGGTGCCGCAGATGACCGCGAATCAGGTGCAAACCTTGATCGCGGAATTGGACCGGGTTTCCAGTTCCGCACATCTTCTGGTGGCGCTGGAAAAATCGCCGCACCTCACCGCGGAGCACAAAAACATTCTGAGTGAACTGCGCAGCACCGCCACCGCGGGCGAATCCGAGAGCCTCCACGAAGCCGCTGCCGAGGCCGAACCCGATGCCGCGCGCCGGCAGACTTTGCTTCAGCAGATCGCCAAAATGACCGTCTCGCAGCGCGTGCAGTTTGCCATGAAGGGCAGCTCGGAAGCGCGCCGCACGCTGATCCGCGATTCGAATAAGGTGGTGCAACGCGCGGTTTTGCAGTCTCCGCGCCTCACGGATCAGGAAGTGGAATCGTTCGCCTCCATGGCCAACCTGACCGACGAGATCCTGCGCCTGATCGCGGGCAGCCGCGCCTTCCGCAAGAATTACGTGGTGGTTCGCAACCTGATGAACAATCCCAAAACGCCTCTCGACGTGACGCTGCACATGCTGCCGATGCTTAATCCTCTGGACCTCAAACGCCTGGGCATGAACAAGAACGTTCCCGAAACGCTGCGCACCACGGCCAATAAGCTGATGCGCACGCGCGCCGATCAAAAAAGGTAGCTCCGGTTGCGCCGGGCCTCGCGCTAGCCGAAACTCCGTCATCCGTTGTAGACTCACGGGCATCGGAGCGCTTGCTCCGAATCCGCCCCTGCATCTGACCTCGCCCGGTCGCACTTCAGCACAATCGAAAGGAGCATTCCCATGTTCAGCCTCCTGTGGACGCTTTTCATCGGTTTGATTGTCGGCGCCGTCGCCAAACTCCTGATGCCCGGCAAAGACCCCGGCGGGTGGATCATCACCATCCTTCTCGGGATCGCGGGTTCGTTTGTCGCGTCGTACCTTGGCCGCATGCTGGGTTGGTATCAGGAAGGACAATCAGCCGGCTTCATCATGTCGGTGATTGGGGCGGTCCTGCTGCTCTTTGTGTATCGCCTGCTGACTGGAAAGAAGAGCGCGTGAAGTCTGCGCGCTTAACCCGGAGGCCGGCGTGAAAGCGCTTCTTTCGCTGCTGACTGTTGTCGCGCTTATTTTGTGCGCCTGCAATTCCAGCGAGAAGCAAGCGGTGAAAGCCGCCACGCCCGCCGCCCCGTTCTCGCTGGTGGGAACCGAATGGATGCTGGCCGATCTGGCCGGCACGCCGGTAATTGCGGACTCCAAAGCCAGCCTGACGTTCCTCGAAGTGGGACGCGCCGCGGGCAACGGCTCGTGCAACCGCTTCACCGGTTCGGTCACCATCACCGGCGACGCGCTGAAATTTGGCCCGCTGGCCAGCACGCGGATGGCCTGCATGGATGGCGGCGTCTCCGCGCAGGAAGACGCGTACCTGAAAGCGCTGGCCGCCGCGAATCGTTACGAGTATCGCGACCCGGAATTGCGGATTTACGCTACCGGCTACGACAAGCCGCTGCGCTTCACGCGCTCTTCGGCCGCGGCACATTAATCTCGTGAGGTTTGGCGTTACACTAGGTCCCTCGCTCCCCGGAGGTCCCTCATGTCTTTTCGTTACGCCATGCGCATTCTGGCGCTGCTTTCCATCGTCATTGTTTCGCTCGCGGCATTCGCGCAATCGAATCCCTGGGCCGACTCGCAAACCGTTCAGCCCGCGGAGTTGAATAAAGAGCTGTCCACCGCCAAGACTGCACCCGCCGTACTCTTCGTCGGATTTGGCCGCCTCTTCACCGCTGGTCATATCAAAGGCGCGGAGTTCCACGGCAGCGGCGGCAGCCCAGACGGCCTGGCGCAAATCAAGGCTTGGGCCGCATCGCTTCCAAAATCGGCGAACCTGGTCATCTATTGCGGTTGCTGCCCGATGGAACGCTGCCCCAACGTGCGCCCCGTCTTCACCGCGCTTCACGACATGGGATTCACGAAGCTGCGAGTATTGATTCTTCCGACCGACTTTGCGAAAGACTGGGCCGACAAGGGTTTTCCGTACGATAAGGGCCAGTAATTCTTGGCCGCCACATCTCTCGCTCCCGCTTCACAGTTCCGCCTTCTCTGTACCTTCGTGACTAGCGGCCGCTTCCCTGCTATTCTCTCCCCTTCCAATTCACTCGAGGGGGACCGGGACCGGTATGCGAAAGCTTTTCGCGGTGTTGTACTTCATAGGGATGGCCGCCGGCATTTGCGCACAGCAGCCGGCGTTGCCTTTTGACGGCAACTCCTGGTGGTCGCACGTCAAGTTTCTGGCCGACGATTCTCTCGAGGGCCGCGACACCGGCAGCGAAGGGCTGCGCAAAGCCGAAGCTTACGCGGTCGAACAGTTTCAGAAGGCCGGGCTGCAGCCCGCGGGCGCGGATGGCTTCTACCAGCCGGTGAAGCTGCGCCAGTATCAGGTGGACGAAAAGAAGTCTTTCATCGCGCTGATCACCAAGGGCCAGTCGAAGCGCCTTTCCTTCATCGACGACGCCTACATCAGCACGCGCGCCACGCATTCCAGCGCCGCGGTCACCGCTCCTCTGGTGTTCATCGGCTACGGCTTGCAGATTCCCGAGAAGAAGCTCGACGAACTCGGCGGCATCGACCTCAACGGAAAAATCGTGGTGTACCTCAACGGCTCGCCTTCCGACATCCCCACCGCGCTGGCCTCGCACTATCAAACGCTGGCCGAACGCTGGAAAGCGCTGCGGGATGCCGGGGCCATCGGCTTCCTCAGCATTCCCAATCCCGCCTCCATGGATATTCCCTGGTCGCGCATCTCCCTCAATCACAACCAGCCTTCGATGGATTTGGCCGATCCGGAATTTCGCGAGACGCAAGGGCTGGATGTCGGCATGGTGCTTAATCCCGCTTCCGCGGAGCAATTGTTCGCCGGTTCAAGTCACACCTTCGCGGAAATAGCGGCGCTCGGCAAAGATCGCAAGCCGCTACCGCATTTTCCGCTGGAGACTTCGATTCACGTTGCCGCCTCCATCGTTTCGAAACCCGTGGCGTCCGCCAACCTCGTCGCCAAGCTGCCCGGCACGGATCCCAAGCTGAAAGACGAATTCGTGGTGCTCTCGGCGCATATCGACCACGTGGGCATAGGCGCGCCCATCAACGGCGACAAGATATACAACGGAGCGATGGACGACGGCTCCGGCACCGCGCTGGTGCTCGACGAAGCCGCGAATCTGAAGGCGCACCCCGAAACGCTGAAGCGTTCGGTGCTATTTCTGCTGGTGACGGGAGAAGAGAAGGGTCTGTTGGGCTCGAAATATTTCGCGGCGCATCCCACGGTTGCCCTCAAATCGATGGTCGCGGATATCAACGTGGACATGTTCCTGCCCATCGTGCCGCTGAAAGTGCTGAAGATTGAAGGCATCGACGAATCCGACCTGGGCACGCAGGCCGCGGCGATCGCGCGATCGCTCGGCGTCAAACCTATCCCCGATCCCGAACCGCTGCGCAACGCGTTTATCCGCAGCGATCAGTACAGCTTCATCAAAAAAGGGGTCCCATCGGTAAAGATGGATGTCGGCTTTGAACTGGGCACGCCGGAGCAGAAAGTCTTCAAGGATTGGCTGACCAACCGTTACCACGCGCCTTCCGACGACGTGAACCAGCCGGTGGATCTGAAAGCCGCCGCGCTTTACGAGGAAATTGTCCGCCGCCTGCTCATGGAGACCGCCAACAACGCCGCGCGCCCGCAGTGGAAGCCCGACTCCTTCTTCCGCCGCTACGTGCAGTAGTTCCGAGGAACTTCGGCGGGCACGTTATTTCGCGACAGGCGCGACCAGCCAGACATACTCGAGCGCTTCGGCCCCGTTGTTGGTGAGATGGCGGCGGGTGGCCGGCGGAATATACGCCAGCATTGTTGCCTTCAACACGATATCGGCGTGCCCTTCGATGTTCGCTACATCGCTTCCGTGAAGGATTGGCCGACAGGACTTTGTGCAGGATTCCTTCCGCGATACACGATCTCTATCCTAGCCGCATTTCTCTTTCGCGATGCAAACTTCGGCGCTACACTCACCCGGCCATGAATATCGACCAGCTACGGCAACTCTGCCTCTCTTTTCCCGGGGCCACCGAGCAGATCCAGTGGGGCGACGACCTGCTCTTCAAGGTGGGCGGCAAAATGTTTGTGGTGATTCCGCTGGAACCGGCCCGCCTGTGGTTGACGCTCAAGGCCGACCCGGAAGAATTCGCGGAGCTCACGGAACGGTCGGGAATCATCCCGGCGCCTTACCTCGCCCGCGCCAAATGGGTTTCCATCGAATCGAGAGACACATTGTCGCAAAGCGAAGTGGCCACGCTACTTCGCAAGTCTTACGAACTGGTGTTCGCGAAATTACCGGAAGCCACGAAGCGCGCGATCATTTCTCCGTCAAAGAAAGCGAAACCGCAGGCGCGCAAAGCCCGCAAATCGGTGCGGCGCAAAGGGCGCACAAAAAAACAGCGCTCTAAGAAGTGAGCATGGGGAATAAACGGGAGAAAACCGCGAGGGCTTACTGAGACTTGTAGCCCACGGCGCGGCGCAGCGGCTTTGCGCCGGGAATCGGAAACGTCATCTTCCAGAAATTGGTTTCGGGATTCACAAATTCCAATCCGACCAGGCGCTTGCCCTCACGATCGCGCCGCACATGCGCCACGCGCGTTTCCGCGGACCGGCTGGTGTTTTCATTGACCACCAGAAGCGACTGCCCGGGAACGACCGTTTCTTCCAGCGACAGCAACAGACCTTGCTGGTTCAGCGAGTAGGTCATGGCGCGCACGCAGAACTTTTCGCCCATTTCGTTCTGCCCGTGGACGATCACCGGAAGCGCAAGCGCCACGCGCAGCGTGCGGCGGCGTTCCCGATAGCGAAAATGTAAAACGCCCATGGAGGACTTTCTCCCGTGCAGCCGCCGGATCCGCAAGAACCATTCGCCGTGAACAGGAATGTATGCGCGCCTGGCCGTCGTTTCTGGTTTTCCTGGCTCGCCTTCGTCTCGGCTTCCTGCGGACCAGTTTGTCCGTCATCCGCCTCACGGACAATAGCTGGGAGGTACTAATCTACCGCCACCGGGGCTAAGTACGCTAGTACTTCTATTTGTAAAGTTTGTTGCAAGGCTCAATTCTGGGCATTGGCAAAGGGAGCCATGTGCCAGAACCACGCGACCATAATCCCGTAATAGACCACCACGATGGCCGAACTAACCCCAAACGTTACTAGGGTTTTGCCCAACCCAGCGTATTCCCGGATCCACCGGCGCGTGCAAGCCCAGATCATGAGAATGCTGAGAATGGCGGAGATGGCCGCCAAAAAGCTAACGTTGTTGGACAGGCCTTTTCCTTCGCTCAGCTGTAGCAGTTGCCGCAAAGCACCCGAGAGCAGACCCGTGGCAAACGCCATCACCAGCCACAGCGCTGGCGCCACGATACCGATCATGTAGGCCCAACGCTCCTCCATGTAGAACAGCATGATGAGAATCGCCAGGTAAACGATGGTCTGGTAAAAGTGCAACAGAAAGTAATTTGGGTCCAGGTGACTCAATAACAGGAAACACAAAACTTGCAGGCCCGCCAGGGCCGCAATCACACGATATGGCTTCATCGCATCCCCCTTGGAGAGTGCGCGGGCACGTACGGAAGGGACACCCGCCGCGTCACGATTCGATCGGGTTGCCGCGCACCAACGGTGAGAAGTGCAAGAATCTCGCCATGTCCTTCCTTCAAGATAGCGCTGCAAAGCCCAGCAATACTGGAAGATGCAGTGCTTCAGACAATGGGGCGAGCGTGAAATCCCGCTGCGCTGGCTGTTTTCACGACTCGGATTGGCTGATTACACTCAGTGCTCTGTGCTTATTCCAATAGGTGGATCACGTTGGCTCGCCACGGCTTTCGGGCGAGATCCAACAATGCCAGGGTCACAGGCAAGTGGAAGCGCTTGGGGCCGGCACTGCCGGGATTGAGGTAAGTCACTCCATTTCGCTGGCTTTGTTCCGCCAGGTGGGTATGCCCGCTGATCACAAAATCAAACTTGGCCGCTTCCGGACGCAGGTCCAGCTCCCGCAGATTGTGCAGAACGTAGAAAGTCGCCCCTCCCGCCTCTACCACAGTTGTGACCGGTAGCTCCCGGGCCCATGATTCCGTGTCGACATTACCGCGCACGGCGAAGACGGGTGCGATCACTTTCAACTTGCTGAGGATTTCCGGTGAGCCAACGTCGCCAGCATGCACGATCAGTTGCACGCCCTGTAAAGCCGTTTCCACTTCCGGGCGCAACAGCCCGTGCGTATCCGAAATGATTCCCAGGCGCATTGTATTCTCGATGCCAAACGAGCGGATCAGTCTTCCTTTTCGCGGTATTCCTCAGGTACGTCGTCTTCCGGAACCTCGGTCACTTCCACTTCGGATTCGTCGGGGTCGGCCGCTTTCTCCACTCCGCTCAGAATTTCCGCCTCGAACGACTGCCCTTCCTCCAACAATTCCTCGACGCTCTCGGAACCCGCGGTCGGTCTTCCCGAGATTCCCTGCGTGTCGCCGGCCTGACCGCCCGAACGAGCTCCCATGCCGCGAGTTTCGTAAGAGACCAACTCTCCCGCTTCGGCCCGGCCGCGCACGCGCCGCTTTCGACGGCTCACGGGCTTCCGCGCTGTCGCCTTGCGCGCCTTGGTTTTCTTCTTCGGCTTCGGACGGGGGGAGTTCCGCGCTTTGGGCCTCCTGGTTTTGGCTTTCTTCGCCTTGATTTTCTTGCGAGCCATAAATTCCACCTCTGGCAGCGAGTGTACCATTCCGCCGAACGGGCTTCAGCCTCCTCGCCCGCGCACTGGATTTTCCCCGCCCGCTCACTATAATCACGAGACAGAGCATGCGGTCGGTTGCTCAGACGGGCAAGCGTGAGGCCATCAGGAAAGGAATGCCGGGATGAATAAGCAGGAATTGCGAAACCGGGTCCAGGAAATGGGCCTGGTACCCGTGATTCGTACTTCCTCGGCCGATGACGCCCGATTTGCCGTGGAAGAAGTGGCGCAAGCGGGCGTGCCGATCATCGAAGTCACCATGACCGTGCCCGGCGCTCTCGGCGTCATCCAGGAACTTGCCAAATCCGTGCCCGGCGTGATCCTCGGCGCGGGCACCGTTCTGGACACGGAAACCGCGCGCGCCTGCCTTGACGCCGGGGCTCAGTTCATCAGCAGCCCCGCCCTGGACCTCCCGACCGTGGAATTCGTGGCGCAGCAAGCCGAAATCGTGATGATGGCCGGCGCGTTGACTCCCACCGAAATCCACGCGGCGTCGAAAGCCGGCGCGGACTTCGTCAAGATCTTCCCCAGCTCCCTGGTGGGAGGCGACAGCTACCTGCGCGCACTGCGCCGGCCGTTTCCGCAGATTCCATTGATCCCGGGAGGCGGCATAACGCAGCAGAACGCGGCGCAATACCTGCTTGCCGGAGCCGTGGCGTTGAGCATCGGCAAAGAATTGATCCCCGCGGAATCGATGTTGCTGCACAAGCCCGACCGCATCCGCGAACTCACGCGGCGCTTCGTGGGGATCGTCAAGAGCACGCGCGCGCGCATGGCGGATGCGCGGGCTCAAGTCGCGCAACTCCGGTAATTCCTAGAATTCCAGGTGCAAGCGTAGCGTGGGCACCAGCACCGGACCGCGATCGCGGTTGTAGCCGGGATTGACCATGTATTGCAGTCCGGCGGCCGGGTAGATTCCCCGCCACAAATGAGCGGTGTAATAGCTCTCGAGGATGTTTTCGCGCCCGTAATTCAATTTGCCGTCGCCCAGCAGAAAACCCAATCCGCCATAGCCGAGATAGCGCGCATGCTCGTGATTAATTCCGTTGCTGACGAACACCAGCCCCATGCGATCCCCCTTGCGGCCCCAGCGCGTTCCCACGCCGCCCACTCCGATTTGCCAGGTTTGATCCACTTCGGTGTAGGCATACGATTCGTGCTGGCCTTCATTCCATCCCCAGCGGCCGAACATGCCGATCCAGTCTGTGAAGGGCTGCTCGAAATTCACGCCGAAGCCGTATTTGACGGTTGTCTGCAGCGGATGATTGGTGATCTCTGGAACCGGCGTGCTGGGATCCGCCAGCCATTCCTGCACCTGCTGCCGGTAAACGCCCATATTGGCGTGATTGACGTAACTCAACAGCCGCACAATACCCTGCTGCTTGCCGATCACGCGCCCGTGGATTTCAAACTCGATATTTTCCGCTCGCGCGCGCGCTAAATCCGCGTCCAGGTTAATCCCGTTGGCCACCTTGGGCATCAGGGCTTCCGCGAAGCGAAGCACATAATTCCGGTCGTGAAATTCGAGCAGCGCCGCGTAGGTGAATCCACGCGTGTCCGCGGCATAGTCGTACGCTCCGTTGTTGTCCACCGTCCAGTTCATGAACTGGAAGTTCGTGTCTGTGCCGTAGGTATTGAGGTCGAAAAAATCCGCCAGGCTGAATTTCCCGAAGCGGATTTCCAGCCGGCGTTCAGGCAGTTCGCGGAAAAGGGAGTACGGGGTCCGTTGGACGGCGGCCTTCTTCTCGCCCAGAGGAACAATCTGGTGCCACATGAGGCGCGCAATGTACGGCGCTTTGCTCAACTCCGGATTGCGCACTACGTCCAGATTGAAGAAACCGGCGACGCCGAGCGCTTCGCCCAGGCCGTGCCGGCCGGTCTCCTGCACGTCGCAGAGAAATTCCGTTGTAGCGGTGGGCTTCCAGCCCGTAAATAGCGTCAGCACACGCGAACTGGCTTCCTGGGCTTGCGGGCTCAGACTGTGCTCGCCCTGGTACGGCGAGTGAAAGTCGGGATGGTACTGCGCGATGAAGTTCGCCTGCCCGGAAATCCACCAGTGCTCCCATTCCGCGTGGCGAAACATGGTCGTCAACGGGTCGTCGGGGGCCGGCTGGGTGTCCCCGGGCGCGCCGGCCGCGGGAACCTGCGCTGCTTCCTGCGCACGAGCCGGGGACACGGTCAGGCTCAGCCCCAGCAGCAAAAATGCCGGGAGCGCCAGGGTCTTGAGGCAAATATTAATCATAGTTAACACAATAGGTAAACTATACTTAACATCTGCAAGGTTGCCAAGCGCATTCTCGCGAAGAGGGCTTCCGCCGGGACGCTACGGTTCACGCTGCACGAGATTCATTCCGTTGACCCGCGCGTGCTGGATCGTCACTCCCCAATGCAGGTGCGGACCCGTCACGCGCCCTGTCGCACCCACCTTGCCGACTTCCGCTCCCGCTTCGACTTTGTCACCGGCATGCGCGCCGATGGCGGAGAGGTGCGCGTACATGGTGTAAATGCCATAGCCGTGGTCGATGACGACGGTGTTCCCGGAATAATAGAGTTCTTCGGCCAGGACAACATTACCGGATTGCGAAGCATAGACCGGTGTACCGGCCATCGCCGGGAAGTCCACGCCAGCATGCGGCGAGCGAGGCTGGCCGTTCAGGACGCGGCGTCGGCCGAAATTGCCGCCGGTGGTCACACCCTGCAGGGGCAGACGGAATTTGCCGGTCCACAGCTGTTCCGGTGTCACCGTATCGTAGATGGCCCGCATTTTCTTCTGATCGGCTTCGGCGCGCTTCTGTTGTTCGGGATCCGGCTGCACGAACTGGTTTTCGACCTTCAGGCGCTCGGTGGCAAATTTGCCGGCCCGCACGACGAGTGAGACACCGCAACTCTGCGCCGAGCCATCGGCCGCGGTCCACATGACTTTCCATTCGTAGGGCGCCGGGTGCAGCTCCAGGTCGATTCCCAGAAGCCCGTGCAGCGTGCCGGCGTCGCCGCCCTCGCGCCATAGGGGGATGCTCTTGCCATCCCATTCACTCTTCATCTCCGGCAACGGCTTCTTGCTTTGCACCTTCACCAGCAACAAGGATCCCTGTACGGCGGGACCCGCGCTGACCTGCAGCGAAATCCCGGAGCCGCAGGCCTTGCGGATCGGCGCCGGCGCGGTGGTTGCCGAGCCGAGGCACGCGAAAAGAAACGGAAAGAGGAACAAGAAGAAGGGCTTAGAAAGGCGCGGCCATGGCATCACGAACAGAATACGCGGACGGCGAGTGTTGAAAAAGGGTGAAATTGAACTAGCTGATGTGATGGTTGTCACAGCGCAAATCCCCCATGCACTCCATAATCGCGAGCGTAATGTCAGTGGCTAGACGATCAATCGGAGTGGTCTTGATCGTCGCGCTCCTGGGTTGGACCGTCAACCAGCCCATGTGGTGTCAAAGCCAACACTCTCGGGCAGCAGTTGTGGTGCTGGCAGGAGCTTCACCTGCCTATCAACCTGAACCTTCCCCTTCGCGCCACACCTGCTGCCCA
>Ga0335077_10008452_pt1 | contig 12779 bp, 9 predicted proteins | sample Lox_Sample_31_FD_207151 | JGI IMG/M metagenome (GOLD analysis project Ga0335077, IMG submission 207151) | Soil microbial communities from Loxahatchee National Wildlife Refuge, Florida, United States - Lox_Sample_3.1 | ecosystem: Environmental > Terrestrial > Soil > Wetlands | place: USA: Florida... | reverse complement strand
GCCGCGGATATCGGTGCGGATGTCATGCGGCATCTGGGTGGCTGCCACGATCTTGGAGATCTCCGCGGCAGGCTTGCCCAGGTCCTCGCCCTTGGTCGCCACGTACACATCAACGGTTCGCTCCAATTGGTAGTGATCGACCTCGGTGGGGGTCAGAATGCGGTTGATGCTGGCCACCTGGTCCAGGTAAGTTGGTTGCTTGAGACTGGCGGCGTGCAGCGGCATGGTCCCCAGGTCCTGCAAGGATTTCACCTGGTTCTCCGGATACTGCACGGTCACGAAGTAGTTGTTGCCGGTCCTGGGATCGACCCAGTAGCTGGGGGCAATCATTCCGTCCGAGGTGAGGGCGGTGATCAGGTTGTCCACCACCTCCTTGGGGGTCAAGCCGAGTTCCGCGGTGCGGGCGCGATTAACGTTCACCTCCAAGCCGGGATAGTCCATGTCCTGGGGGATATAGACATCGGCCACATCGTGCAGAGCTTTGAACCTGTTCGCCAGTTCCAGCGCTACTTGCTGCACTGCGTTCAAATCCATTCCGCTAACCTGCACGTCAATCGGCGCCGGCATGCCCTGGTTCAGCACCGAGTCCACCAGTCCGCCGGACTGGAAATAGGTACGCAGTTGTGGGATCTCGCTTGCAATCCGCTCGCGAACTCGGGTCATGTATTTGAAGCTGCTGATCTTGTGGTCCGGCTTCAGGCCCACTTCAACGAAGGCGGTGTGCATGGCCGAGTTGGGAGTGAAGAGGGCGGAAAAATCGGCGTTCACACCGATATTGGAGACGATCGTGTGCAGGTCTTTCGGCCGCACGCTTTGCCGGATTATGTCCTCCACTCGGTGGATGTACTTTTCCGTCACCTCGAGGCGTGTCCCGGTCGGGGCCTTCACACTAACCACAAACTGGCCGGCGTCGGTGCGCGGGAAAAAAGCCAGACCAATCAGGGGATAAAGCGCAAAGCTCAGGACAAAAACTCCCAGGAAACCCAACACCACTGCTCTGGGCCGGTCGAGAGCCTTCTGCACCCAGTGTTCGTATAGGTCCAGCATCCGGTCGAAGCGAGCATTGAAGGCAGCGTTGAATCTCGCGCCCCACGACTGGGTGTGCTGCTCGCCGTGATGGAGAACGTTCTTGAGGTAATTTGCGCAATAGAGCGGTACCACCGAAACAGCGACGAAGTAGGAAGCCGCCAGCGAGATCACGACAGCCAAAGCGAGGGCGGTGAACAGAAATTTGCTCACCCCATATAAGAGCGTCACAGGGAAGAAGACCACGACCGTGGCGAGGGTAATGGCCAGCACAGCCAGTGCGACCTCGTTGGCACCTTGCTCTGCGGCAACCCGCGGCTCCTCCCCCAATTCCATATGCCGGAAGATGTTCTCCAGCACCACCACAGAGTTGTCGATCAAACGGGAAAAGGCCAGCGCCAAGCCGCTGAGCACCATGCTGTCGATGCCCTTGTTGGCGCTATGCAGCAGAAAAAAAGTCGCCAGCACCGAGAGAGGGATGGAAAGAAAGACGGCTGCCGTGGCCCGCGGACTACCGAGAAAAATGAGGATCATCATTCCGGTCAGCAGCAGGCCGATCCCGGCTTCGTGCAAGACCGTGGATATGGCTTGCTTAACGAACACGGACTGATCAAACACTACGCTGGCCTTCAACCGCGAGGGCACATCGCGGAGGTTCTGGATCGCCTTCCTGATCCCGTTCACTACCGCGATGGTGTTGGTGTCGCCACCCGCCTTCTGCACCCCGACATAGACCGATTTCTGTCCGTTGACCCTCACGATGTTGTACTGCAGGTAGGAACCATCGATGGCTTGGCCGACATCGGAAACAAAGACAGACCTCTGCCCTTCAGTCTTGATGGGCACTTCATTCAACGCGTCGGGCTTGGAGACCTGGGCGTTGGTGTAGAGGTTGTAGTCCATGGGACCAATGCGCACATCGCCCGCCGGCAGGATCAGGTTGGAGGTGTTGACCGAGCGGACCACATCCATCGGGCTCAGTTGGTTAGCCTGCAGTTTCAAGGGATCGACATAGACCATGATCTGGCGCAGCTTTCCACCAAACGGCGGAGGCACGGTCGCGCCAGGAACTCCGGCAATCTGGTCGCGGATCTCGAACTGCAAGTAATCGTGCAGTTGGGTTTGGTTCAGGCCTTTGCCCTCCACGGTGAGCAGGCAAACCGGCAGGCTGGAAGCTCCCACCGACAGGACGACGGGAGGGAGGGTTCCCTCGGGCAGACGCTTAAGGTCCGCCATAGCGAGGTTGGCCATCTGTGTAACGTCGGCATTGGGATCGGTGCCGGGCTGGAAAAATACCTTGATGAGGCTGACACCGGACAGCGACCGCGATTCGATGTGGTCGATGCCGCTCCCCAGCGTGAAGAAACGCTCAAAGGTATCCGTAATGTCGGCTTCGATCTGCTCCGGCGGCATGCCGGTATAGAACGTGGCTACCAGTACCACCGGAATGTTGATGGGCGGGAACATGTCCACCGGCATGCTCACGATGCTGGTCAGCCCAAGGACACAGACGAACAGGCAAACCACCACGATGAAATACGGGTGTCGCAAAGAAAACGACGGCACGCCAGCTCCTATTGCAGCTTCGAACTGTCGACGAGCGCGGGGGTAACCCGCTCCCCGGCCTTGTATTGCGACAGTTCTCCGAAAACCACCCGTTCGTTGTCGTCGAGGCCAGACGCGATCTGGTCCTCGGTCGCTGTCTGAATCCCGAGAACGACATCACGTTTTTCGATCATGTTGTTGCTGTCCACGACCAGCACGGCGCCGTGGTCCCGGCCGAAGTGCTCGACCGACTGCACTGGGACTGTGAGAGCATTCTTGGCCGCGTGCAGCGGTAACTGCACGCCAGCGTACATTCCCGGCACAAGGATGTAGTCCCGGTTGGGCACTTCGACTTCGGTATGCATCGTGCGGGTGTCGAGATCGATGTCCTCGGAGAAACGCACGATCTTGCCCTGGAAGGTCTTATTGAGCGCGGTTACGCGAACCGCAACGGTGCTGCCAAGGTGGACTTCGGGCACGGCCCGCTCCGGAACCGGAATCACCAGGCGCAGCAGGTTGTTTTGCGCCAGGTGGCACAGGGCCAAGGAACTCTTGTCGGAAGAGGTGCCTGCTGGGAGCAGGGCCCCGGTATAGGCGTATATGCGAGTGACCACCCCGTCGAAAGGAGCGAGAATGCGTGAATACGCATACAAGTCATGGTCCCGGTCAAGCGCCGCCTGCGCTGCCTGCAATGCTTGTTGGGCCGCGGCCAAGGCTGATTGGTCGGCAAACACAGTGGCTCTCGATGCCTCATCCTTTCCCTGCGCGATGTCCACCTCCTCTTGGGCGATAAGCTCCGGCCGAGTCTTTTGTACCCCTGCCAGCCGGTTATAAGTCAGGTGGGCAACGGTGTAATCGGACTGTGCGCGGCTGAGCTCCTGTTCCGAACGTTGCACGTCGTGCGCGCTGCGCCGCACTGTGGCTTCGTCCAACTGGAGCTGCTGTTGCAGTTCTGGGATATCCAGTACAGCCATAAGCTGCCCCTGCTTAACGTGCGTACCCCAATTGATACGGAGGGTGCGAATGTAGCCGGACTCTTTGGCGTAAACTTCGATCTCCTGGTAGGGCTGGAGCTCCGAGGCGACCTCCAAGGTGCTGGTCAGGTCGCGGCGCACTGGCTTGACCACGGCGGCGTGAGGTGCGCTTGGTTCCGGAGTGGCACTCTTCGCTGCTCCACAGCCGCCAACCATTCCCAGGGCCAGAAGCAGTACGACGGAACTGTATCGTCTCAAGCGACTCAGATACCCCTCGCCCCGATGCACACACATCCCGGGTTCTCGGATGCAAGTTGATGGAACTTGGGATGTCCAGGCAAAGCGGCCGCCGCCCGCCCACTTCTTGCGCCGCAACCAGCAATGCGAAACCTTGCACATCTCTTTCGGGGGGACTATGATGCGCGCCGCAGTTGTGGTGCAGCCCAATCTTCCGTACCGAGGAACGATTCCCGGCGGGCTGCGCATCCATCTTCGGGGAGGAATGGCATGAGGAAGTATTCAAGTGTGTTCATGCGTCGAGGCCGACAGGCGGTGGCCGCTACGGTGCTTCTCATGGCGGCATTCGCGGTTGTCCTGGCGGGATCCAGCCGGGCGAGTGCCCAGAGTGAAATCAAGATCGGCGTCATCATGCCGATTACCGGGCGCGAAGGTAAGCCCGGCACCTATCAACGAGAAGGCATTCAACTCGCTATGAAGCAGATCAACGATGCCGGCGGCGTGCAGGTGGGAAACAAGAAACTGCCGGTCAAAGAGGTCTTCTACGATGATGGCTCCGACTCTGCCAAGTCTGCGCAGTTGGTCGAGCGCGCCATCACTTCCGACGGGGTGACGGCCGTCATTGGCGGATACTCGACGGCGCTGGGCGAGGCGGAGTCCGTCATGCCCGACCGTTATCAGACTCCCTGGATTACTCCCGGAGCTGCCGCTTCCAGTATTTTCTCTCATGGTTACCAGTACGCCTTCGGCACTCTTACGCCCGTCAACGTGCTGGGCTTTACGACGGCGGAGTTCCTGGGCTGGCTGGTGGATCAGGGCAAGCTGAAAAAGGGCCTCAAGATCGCCATGGTGCTCGAGAACACCGACCACGGCGTGGACTACGGCGGCGGCATCGAGCAGTGGATCAAGCAGCATCCCGGCTACTTCAACGTGGTTTTCAGCGAAAAATTCGAGCTGGGAGGGACCGACTTCTCAGGCTTGCTGCAGAAGGTCAAGCAGTCCCATGCGGACATTTTCCTTGCCGATGCGCACCTGCAGGATTACATCACCATGCAGCGGCAGTACATCCAGAGCGGCATGCATCACGAGATGATCAGCTACGGCGCTCGCGGCCCGGAAGCCGACGCGCGCAAGGCTTTGGGAGCCGGAGTGGATTACATCTTCGCCGGCATCTGGTGGTCGGACAAGCTGCCCTACCCGCAGGTGAAGAAGTTTGTCGATGCCTACCAAGCCTTCACCGGACACAAGGTGGATTCCTGGTATGCGGCCACCGCCTATGAAGCCATGCGCGCTCTGGCGGTGGCGATCACCGCCGCGGGCAGCCTGAATAAGACTGCCATTCGCGACCAACTCCGCAAGCTCGATATGAAGGACTCGCTGGTGCCCGGTCAGGTGCTGAAGTTCGGTCCCAACGGGCAGGTGTCCTATCCGTTCGTGATCGTGCAGAACAAGCCCGGGGACAAAGTGGACATCGTCTATCCGAAGGACGCGGCCACGGGGCAACCGATTGCACCCACCCCGAGGTGAGAGCAAACTACCCGATCACGGGTTCGAGAGAGAATCACCGAGAGCGGAGACACGGAAACCCTGACTGACCTGTCCGTGTCTCCGTGGTGCACATCACAAGCGCCGACACTATGACTTTCGTCGACTTTCTTAACCTTCTTATCGCCGCCCTTATGCTGGCGGGCATTTACGCCGTCATGTCGGTGGGCATGACCGTCATCTACGGCGTGATGAAAATCGTCAACCTCGCCCACGCCGGCTTCATGATGATGGGCGCCTACTTCGCCTACGAACTCTACCAACGCTTTCAACTTGATCCAATCCTGGCCGCGCTGCTGGCGTTTCCGGTCTTCTTTCTGGCCGGCATCGCGGTGCATTGGCTGCTGGTACGCTGGCTTCCTCATTCCGACCGGCCCACGTTGCAGTCTCTGCTCCTCATGTTTGGGATTTGGCTGGTGCTGCAGAACGTCGGATATCTCATCTGGGGCAACACCGACCGCTCCATACTTACCCCGCGGACGCTGTCGGTCATCCATCTGGGAGAGATCACCATATCGAGTCTGAAGCTGGTGGTTTTTGTGGCGGCAGTGGGTTGCATGGCGGTGCTGGAGATCGCGCTCAGCCGCACCTGGTTTGGCCGCTCCGTGCGCGCCCTCATCCAGAACCGCTATGCCGGACGGATCGTCGGCGTGGACGACGAAAAGACCGCGCGCCTTACTTTCGGCATGGGCATCGCTTTCGCCGGCGTGGCCGGAGCGTTGCTGGCGACTCTCTATTCCTTCGATCCTGACTTCGGTCGTCCCTTCCTGCTGCGCGCTTTTGTGATCATCGTGCTAGGCGGGCTTGAATCTGTTTCCGGCGTGGCGCTGGGGGCGCTGGTGCTCGCGCTGGTCGAGACGTTCAGCATTTTTCTGGTTCCCGCCGATTACCAGCCAGCGATCTCGTTTGGCTTGCTTGTGGTCGCGCTTGTGGTGCTGCCGGGTGGCATCGCCAGCTTGTGGGCGAGAAGGCGGCGGCTGGCATGACTACTGCTGTTTACGCTCCCTCCCGCCCGGAGGCGCGCGTTCGGATGCTGCTGCCCTGGCTCTTGCTGGTGGTGCTCGCCCTGCTTCCGACTGCGGGACTAACTCCGAACCTGATTCGTCTGTTCTTTATTACATTCGTTTGGGTGACTACCAGCCTGGGCTGGAACCTGCTCGGAGGCTTCACTGGACAGGTCTCGTTCGGTTTCGCTGTTTTCTACGGCCTCGGCGCCTATACCGCTGCGCTGATGATCGATCGCGGAGTGAATCCTTATCTGTCTTTCGTGGCTGCGGGTCTCATTCCGGCGTTTGCATCGGTCCTCATCGGATTGCCGACTTTTCGTCTGCGCGGACCGTATTTCGCCATCGCTACCATCGGTGTAAGCGAAGCCACGCGCGTGATCATGAACAACCTGAGCATAACCGGCGGGGCGAGCGGCTTCCGCATCATGGAACACCGCCCCTTTCGGCAGGTGGAGCATTACTACACCGCGCTCGGCTTGGCGGCGCTGGCGGTGGCAGTTTCGCTGCTGATTGTGCACAGCAAGTTTGGGATGGGCTTGCGGGCTATTAAGCAGGATGAGGAGGCCGCTGCCGATCTGGGCGTCAACCCGTATGCCTACAAACTGGCCATCCATGCGGTCGCTGCCGCCCTGACGGGTATGGCTGGCGGAGTGTTCGCGCGTTATGCTGCTTTCATCAACCCTCCGGGAGTGTTCGCGTTCCAGACCAGCATTTACATCCTGCTGATGCCGGTGATCGGCGGCATCGGCACGGTTTGGGGTGCAGTGCTGGGCGGAGTGGTTTTTGGCATCGTCGAGGAGCAACTGGTTGCGAACTTTCCCCAACTGCATCTATTGCTTTATGGCTCGCTCCTGATCCTTATAATCTTGGCTGAACCCGATGGCCTCGCCGGACTGCTGGGGAAGGTTTTTCGGCGATTGCGAAAACCCAAGAGGACTTATGGCAACACCGATTCTGGAAGTGGAAAAGCTGACGAAGTACTTCGGCGGGCTAGCGGCGGTTAAGGACGTGAGCTTTGCCGTTCCCGAACTGCAAATCTACGGTTTCATCGGTCCTAACGGCGCTGGTAAGACCACGTTGTTCAGTATGATCGCCGGTGCGCTGCGGCCTTCGGCTGGGCGCATCCGTTCGCGGGGCAAAGAGGTCACCGGCTCGCCGCCCTTCCGCCTGGTGAAATCGGGCGTGGCGCGCACTCACCAGGTAGTGCGTCCATTCCGCGCCATGACCGTGCTGGAGAACGTGCAACTGGCGGCGCACTTCGGCCGTCGCAACTTCACACGCAGCGCGGCGGCGCGCCAGTACGCCAGGGAAGCGCTGGCCTGGGTCGGCATCGATCATTTGGCCGACACGCTCGCCGCCAACATATCGCTGGGGGATCAGAAGCGCCTGGAACTGGCGCGCGCCCTCGCCACCGAGCCTCAACTCCTGCTCTGCGACGAGATCTGCGGCGGCCTCACCGCCAGCGAAACTCGCGCCATGCTCGACCTGCTGCGGCGCATTCGTAAGAACGGCACTACCATCATGTACGTCGAGCACGATGTCAAAGCCATCATGGCGGTGTGCGATCACGTCATGGTGCTCAACTACGGACAGAAGCTGGCCGAAGGCAGGCCGCAGGAAATCCAGAACAACCCGGCGGTCGTCGAGGCGTATTTGGGCAAAGCTGGAAGCCAGCAGAAGGGAAGCCAGCCGCTTGCCTGAAACCGGTCCAGCTTCGATTTTCGAGCTCCAGAACCTGGAGGTGTCTTACGGCGCCGTGCAAGTGCTGTGGGGCGTTTCGCTTTCGGTCGGGAAGGGCCAGGTAGTGTGTGTCATTGGTCCGAACGGGGCCGGCAAGACCACCACTCTCAATGCCATCATTGGAGTGCTCAGACCCACGCGCGGCCGGATCATCTTCGAAGGCCACGACATTACCGCCCTGTCCCCTTATCAGCGCGTTGCGCGCCACATGGCGCTCGTCCCCGAGGGCCGGCAGCTATGGCCGGGTATGACGGTGGAAGACAACCTCATGATGGGCGCTTTTCCACCCGCCTTTCGCTCGCGTGCAGTCAACAATATCGAGGTTGTGTACGGCATGTTTCCGCGGTTGAAGGAGCGCCGGCATCAACTGGCCGGCACGCTGTCCGGAGGCGAGCAGCAGATGTGCGCCATTGGCCGCGGGCTCATGGCCGAGCCTCATCTGCTCCTGCTCGACGAACCTTCACTCGGCCTCGCGCCCATCCTGGTGGACGAAATTTTCAGATTCGTCGCCGAGATCGTGAAGCACGGTGTGACCGTGCTGCTGGTGGCCCAGAACATCGACCGCGCCCTGGAAATCTCCGATTACGGATACGTCATGGAGACCGGCCACATCGTGCTCGAAGGCGCGAGCGACAGGCTGCTGCGCGACCCGCATGTCCAGGAAGCCTACTTGGGTGGCAGCGTCGAGGGCCCCGGCGCCTATCCCGCCCAGCCGGCAGGTTGAGCTCACATGTCGCAGTGTGGATGAATATCAACCTTCACCGTCCAGACGCCAGGTGCGCCTAGAAATCTGCTGTCGCTGTGCTCACCTCGGCTCAGGGCCGGTTAAATCCTGTGGGTTTTGTTACCATCTCTGCTTCCATGCGACACACCGGCGCGAACGTGGTGCGGATCGAGGCCGAAGCGCTCAAGGCATTGGCCGACCGTCTGGCTGGATCCATGGCCCGGGCATTTGAGCAGGCGATCGAGATGCTCTACGGCTGCGGCGGGCGCGTGGTCGTCACCGGTATGGGGAAAAGCGGTCTGGTGGCGCGCAAGATTGCTGCCACGTTCAGTTCCACGGGAACGCCGGCGCTGTTCCTTCATCCCGCGGAAGCCGTGCACGGCGACCTTGGCATGCTGGTGCGCGGCGATGTCGTGCTGGCGCTGTCGTCCAGCGGCGAGACCGAGGAGATCGTCTCGCTGCTGCCCACGATCAAGCGTCTCGGGCTGTGCCTGATCGCCATGACGGGGGATGCGATTTCTCGGTCATGCGGCGCTGGCGCCCTCGCCGGCGGAGTTTCGAAGCTGTCCACGCTGGCACAGGCGGCTAATGTGGCCCTCGATTGCTCGGTGGCGCAGGAAGCCTGCTCACTCGGCCTCGCCCCTACTGCCTCGACCACGACTATGCTGGCGCTGGGGGATGCGCTGGCCATGGCACTGGCGGAAAAGCGAGGGTTCAAGGTAGAAGATTTCGCCGACCTGCATCCCGGGGGCAAGCTGGGCAAGAAGCTGGCGCGGGTTGGGTCACTGATGCATACCGGCGATACGGTTCCCCGCGTCGCACCTGACGCTCGTATGCAGGATGTGATCTATGAGATGTCGCGCAAAGGGCTGGGCATTACCACGGTGGTCGAGGCCGATAAGCTCGTCGGGGTGATTTCCGACGGCGACTTGCGCCGCCTGCTGGAGCGCCGCGGGAAGGAGACTCTCGACCTCACGGCAGGCGAATGTATGACAGGCTCTCCCAAGACTATCCATCGCGACGAGTTTGCCCTTACGGCGCTGAATACCATGGAGCAGAAGAAAATCACCTCGCTGGTGGTAGTGGACGGGAATGGGCGTCTGGAAGGGATCGTGCACCTGCACGATCTTTGGGGAACGCAGATGGTGTGACGTCTCCGCCAGCGGTGCTGCGAATTTCGCATTCTGGCGCGCACCTGCCGCCTCGTGAACCGACCTCAGCCCGCTGATACACTACTAGTAACAGCCTAATGTCCACCCTGGAAGCCATCCGCATCGCCCTGCAATCGCTGTGGGCCAACAAGCTGCGCTCGGTCTTGACGCTGCTGGGCGTGGTGATTGGCGTGGCGGCGGTGATCGCCGTGGTCACCTTCGTCAATGGCATCAATGGGTATGTGTCGGAGAAGATCTTCAACCTCGGCGCCGACGTGTTCATCGTGGCCAAGGTCACGCCGGTAGTCACCAATGTGGACCAGTATCTCGAAGGCCTCAAGCGCAAAGACATGACGCTCGATGACTACGAGGCGGTGCGCGACGGCTGCGTCAAGTGCAAGTACGTGGGCGCCAGCGTCTTCAACGCCAATGGCCACGTGAATTACGGCGAGCACACCCTTACCGACACCTGGGTGCGGGGGTTCACGCCGTCGATGCTGCCGATTCTCGACACCGAGATTGTTCTCGGCCGGCCGCTGAACGAGACCGACATGAGCACCGCCGCGCCCGTAGCCATCGTCGGCCAGGACCTGATAGACAACGTGCTGCCCAGCGCGGACCCCATCGGCAAGGAAATCCATGTGGACGGCTCGGTCTATACCGTTATCGGGGTGGGCAAGCGAGAGGGCAAGACGCTGGGACAGAGCCGGGACAATTACGTGATCATCCCCATCACCGCGTGGCAGCGACAGTACGGCTCGCGGATCAGTATCCGCATCGTGGGCAAAGCCTATGGCGTGGACCATCTGGATGATGCTCTGGACGAAGCGCGCGTGATCATGCGTTCGCGCCGGCACGACCCGCCCGGCCGGCCGGATAGCTTCGCCGCTGAGACCAACGAGAGTTTCCTCTCGCTGTGGAGCGACCTGAGCAGCAACTTCTTCGTCGCCATGATAGCCATTGCGTCGATATCGCTGGTGGTGGGCGGCATCGTGATCATGAACATCATGCTGGTTTCGGTGACCGAGCGCACGCGCGAGATCGGCATCCGCAAGGCGCTGGGAGCGCGGCGGTTGGACGTGCTGCGGCAATTCCTGATCGAATCGAGCACCATGGCGTTGGTGGGTGGACTGATTGGGGTGCTGTTTGGGATCGCGATCGCCAAGACGGTGACGCTGGCGATCGGCATGCCATCGGTCATCAAGCTCTGGGCCGTGCTGGCCGGGCTGGCGGTTTCTGCATCGGTAGGCATTTTCTTTGGCGTGTATCCGGCGCGCCGGGCAGCGAGGCTCGACCCGATCACCGCCCTGAGGTTCGAGCTGTGAGCATCCGCAAGCGCGATTTCAGCGAGATCCTGCGCATGGCGTTGGAGACCATTCGCAAGAACAAGATGCGCTCCGTGCTTACCGTCCTGGGGATCGTGATTGGCGTGACCGTGGTGGTGGGAATTTCGTCGGTGGTCAGCGGTCTGAACGACAACTTCAGCCAGGCCATCAGCCAGTGGGGATCGGACATCATCTTCGCTTTCCACCTGCCGGCCATCAGCTTCGGGCGCCCTCCGGAAGAGGTGCGCAAGCGCAAAGAGCTCACCTACGACGACGCCATGGCGATGAAGGACCTGCCACACGTGAAATTTATGACCACCGGCATGCGCTACTTCCTGCCGCAGTTCGGCAGCGGCTCGTACGTTGTGGACTACAAGGGCAAAAAGGCCAAGAACGTTATTTTGGAAGGCGACACCGCCTCAGTGAAGGACGTCTACGATCTCGATCTGAGCGCCGGACGCTGGTTCGGGGAAGTGGAAGAGCAGCAGCGCACGCCGGTGATCGTGCTGGGTTCCGAGACCGCCGAGCAGCTTTTCGGAAACCAGAACCCGCTCGACAAGGAATTGATGATCGAAGGCAAAGCCTTTCGCGTGATTGGCGTCACCAAGCCCCGGCGCAGCATCACCGGCGGAGGCAAGAATCCGGAAGACAACATTGTGGTCTTCCCGCTGGCAACCTTCCGCAAGCTGCACCCAGAGCTGAAGGCGTACTGGATCACGGTGAAAGCGACCTCGCATCCTGACATGCAGAAGGCGATGGACGAGATGCGCGAACTGCTGCGCCGGCGCCGTAAGGTCCCATTCAATGCCCCCGACAATTTCGAGATCTTCACCCAGGACTCCATCTCCGACGTGTGGAACCAGATCACCGGCGCGGTCTTTATCTTTATGTTCGCGGTGTCCAGCGTAGGGCTGATCGTTGGCGGCGTGGGCGTGATGAACATCATGCTGGTCTCGGTGACCGAGCGGACGCGCGAAATTGGAGTGCGCAAGGCCATCGGCGCACGCCGCCACGATATCCTGCTGCAGTTCACGCTGGAGGCCATAACGCTAACCGCTCTGGGCGGGGCGATCGGCGTCATTCTGGGGGCGCTGGTGACGTTTGGCATCCACGCGTGGTCCAGCCTGCCCGCGAGGATGTCGGTTTCCTGGACGGTTACCGCATTCGTCGCCGCGGCCATGGTCGGACTGATCTTTGGTATCTATCCGGCATGGAAGGCGTCGAACCTGGATCCGATTGAGGCCCTGCGGTACGAATAGACTCCTCGTCTCCGCCGCGCTATAAACACCCGAGCATGGTTCGGAATATCCTCGAAATCGTGGCGGCAGCCTGCGCCGGGTTCGGCACAATCTTCTACGTGTTTTCGATTTTGAGCGCAGGGCGGTTTCTTCGGCAGCCCAGGGCAATGCCCGGCTTTTATCCTCCCATCTCGATCCTGAAACCCGTGCGTGGCTCTGATGCTCGCGCTTACGAATGCTTGCGCAGTCATTGCCTGTTGGACTATC
>Ga0335077_10008451_pt1 | contig 12779 bp, 12 predicted proteins | sample Lox_Sample_31_FD_207151 | JGI IMG/M metagenome (GOLD analysis project Ga0335077, IMG submission 207151) | Soil microbial communities from Loxahatchee National Wildlife Refuge, Florida, United States - Lox_Sample_3.1 | ecosystem: Environmental > Terrestrial > Soil > Wetlands | place: USA... | reverse complement strand
CTCGGTGGCCGCGTCGTAGGTCCAATCGGGGGAGCAATCATTACTGTTCCTGCGTTGATTTCACACGAGTGGCTTGGGATGCCGGCCGCGTCTGCCGCCGGGTTGCTGGGCGGGTTGATTCGCCAAGCCATTCCTAACAAGGAAGACCTCTGGAATTTCGGGCCTTTCACGTTCTTGAATATCCCGAAAGCGACGATGCGGCTTCTGCGGAAGGCGGAACTGTCTTGGGAAATGGCGCCACTCGCCGCCTGTGTGGGCCTGGAACTAGGGCGCGTTGCGCTGGTGCTTGCAACGAAGCCGAGGTGGCTCTTTGCGATTCATGCCCGATGGGATTGGTGGCTCGTGCTGGTGGTCATCTCGACGCTTATGTCCGTCGCCGCGCCACTCAAGATTTGGAACAACACACGAAACGAAATGAAGTTGGAGCGGCACCAGCAATTGCTACTTAAGGCGCGTATGGACGCGCTCTCCCGCCAGATCAATCCGCACTTCTTGTTTAACACGCTCAATACCGTGACGTCGTTGATCCGCTTCGATCCGGACTCCGCGCGCGGCGTGGTCCTCAAGCTCAGCAACATTTTGCGCCGGCTGCTGCGCAAGCATGAGACTTTCGTGCCCCTGCGGGAAGAGCTTCGATTCATCGACGATTATCTGGACATTGAAGTGGCGCGCTTTGGCAAAGACAACTTGAACATCGTGAAACATATTGATGACGCGACGGTGGAAGCGTTTGTCCCGAGCATGCTCCTTCAACCTATCGTGGAAAATTGTCTGAAACACGGCCTCGCCCCAAAGCTCGGTGGCGGGAAAATCGAGTTGCGTACCACGAATCACGACGGCCGCCTGCGCATCGAAATTGAGGATAATGGCGTTGGAATTTCCGAAGAAAAGCTGCCTCACGTTTATGTCGAGGGAATTGGCTTAAGCAACGTGCGCGAGCGCTTGCGCGTGCTCTACGGCGGGGATTTTCGCTTGGACATCCAAAGCCGGCCCGGCGAAGGCACGGTCATCCGCATCGACATTCCCGAACTGGTTTCTAATCTTCAGGAAGCACGGGCATAGCGGATCCTTTCATAGGCGAAGCGGCTAAGCGCAGCCGAATGAAGGCTGTGTCAGCCACGCCTAATGGCCGGCTGAACTCGCCTGCCGTTAACTGTAACGAATGTTGTATTTCTTGGATAGCGTGGAATCGTCTTGAAAACATGCTTGACACCGATGCGCTTGCCAACCTAGAGTGTGGCGCACAGAGGCTCGCTCCTTAAAAGCGCATCAAACGTTTCACATTGGAGACATTCATGTACAGCATTGATAGATCCCTTGTCCGAGTCCTAGTCTGTGTCGTGCTTCTTGGCGCTTCGTTGAGCGCTCCGCTCTTTGCCCAAGATGCTAAGTCCACGTCGGGCAAAAACGCCGCGCCAACGCCGTCCGCTGTGGCGGCAGTTCCAGAAAAGCGCGGGGCGGAATTGACTCCCGCCGATCTCGAGGCGTTCCTCGACGGCTTTATGCCGCAGCAAATCGAGAAGGCCGATATTGCCGGCACCGTGATCGCCATCGTGAAAGACGGCAAGGTCATCTTCGAAAAGGGCTACGGCTACTCGGACGTGGAGAAGAAGACGCCGGTTTCTCCGCAAGACACGCTGTTCCGGCCGGGATCGATCTCGAAGACCTTCACGTGGACCGCGGTCATGCAGCAAGTCGAGCAAGGCAAGCTTGACTTGGATCGCGACGTGAATCAGTATCTCGACTTCAAAATTCCGCAAACATTCGGCAAACCCACTACGCTCCGCGACATCATGACGCATCGCTCCGGGCTTGAAGAAACCATCAAGGACCTCTTCGTCGCGGACCAAAAAGAGTTGACGCCGATGGCGCAGTACCTTCCTTCCCATTTGCCAACGCAGATTTTTGCGCCGGGGACTGTTCCGGCTTATTCCAACTATGCGACCACCGTGGCTGCTTATATCGTCCAGCGCGTCTCCGGCCAGGACTTTAACGATTACCTCGACGAGCATTTCTTCAAGCCGCTAAACATGACCCGCGCGACGTTTCGCCAGCCGCTCCCCGATTCGCTCAAGCCTTTCATGTCCAACGGCTACGGTCTGGGCTCCGGCAAGCCCAAACACTTTGAATGGGTTGAAGTCGCGCCTGCAGGGTCGCTTTCGGCTTCCGCCGAATCCATGGCCCATTGGATGATCATGCATTTGCAGAACGGCAAGTACGGCGACGTTCAAATTCTCAAGCCGGAAACCGCCATTCAAATGCACGCGCGGCAGGAAGGCTGGCCCGCGGGAATGAACGCAATGGCGCTGGGCTTTTACGAGCAGAACATGAACGGCCATCGCATCATTGCGCACGGCGGCGACACCGAAGCGTTTCACAGCAACATGCTGCTGCTCCTCGACGCCAACGTCGGCCTGTTTGTTTCCTATAACAGCTCCGGCCGTCCGGAACACGGGGATGCGCGCGGCGATCTGTTCATCAAATTCATGGACCGCTATTTTCCTGGCGTGCCCAGCAATGAGCCCACAATCGCGTCCGCGAAGGACGACGCGCAAGCCGTGGCCGGTTCCTACACATTCAGCCGGCGCTTTGAAACAAACATCTTGGCTGTGACGACTATGCTCGGCGAGGTCAAGCTGGTTGCCGACCCTAAGGACAACACCATTTACCTCGACGGTTTCTTCAAAAAAGAAAACGGCCAGCCTCGCCATTTTCGCGAAATCGCGCCCATGGTTTTCCGCTCCGTCGATGGTCCCGAAAAAGTCACCTTTGTGACAGACAAGTCCGGCAACCGCACCGCGTATATAGACTATCCATTCATGGTCTTGCAGCAGGTGGGCTCGGCCTTGGACAAGCAAATTGTGAACTATGTGATCATCGGCTTTGGCATCGGCGTGATTGCGCTGACGATTCTGCTTTGGCCCGTCGCCGCCATTTTGCGCAAACATTATGACAAGCCGCTCACGCTTGACGCCGGTTCCCGCAGATGGCGCCGGTTTGTGAAGCTTGCCTGCATCATTGATATTGTTTACCTGATTTGCCTGGCGCTCGTCCTCAACGCGCTCGAAAAATTAGAGCTCGGCACGGGGGGCGACCTGAAAATTCATCTGTTACAGGTGCTAGGCGTGCTTGGCGGAGTTGGCGCTCTCTTCACGATCGTGGCCGCGATTAAGTCCTGGGCCGATGCGCAGCAATGGGTCTGGTACAAGATCTGGAACACGTTGCTTGCCGTCGGGTGCGTGGGCTTTTTCTGGTTCCTGGTGCACTGGCACCTGTTGAATTTCAACTTGCGCTACTAGCGAGTGTCAAGGCTTCGGTGCGGGCTCGGATTTAGCCGCGGCTGCCGCGCTCGCGTGCCAATGGACTCCCTTTCGATCGAGAAGGGAAATGGCGTAGTGAATCGGTATTGCCGCGCCAGGTGTGTCGCCGCGCAGGGCCGAGGATTGCGTCAGGGAAATCGCGCTCGAGCGAAGCCAGCGCCCTTCAATCAGGCCCACCACCGCGCGCGAATCCGCAGCAACCACCGGGGAACCGCTCTGGCCCCGCGTCACCGGATGACTCAGCAAAAATAAATCCGCGGGCGGAGACGACTTGTCGAGTTGCGTGGACTCATAGTTGAGCACCTGGCCCGGCGAACGGTCTTCCACCGGAATCTGAAAGCTATGCGCGTTCTGCAGCCGCGCGGGATGCAGAGAAAGCGCGAGCACGGCCTGGCCGGAAACCGCGGGGTTCGCGGTCAGCGGCAGGTATGTTACGTGGCAATGGCTCGTAAATGGATTGGGAGTGGCGCGGAGAATCGCAACGTCGTGCGCAACGTCCGAGGCAATTACGGAAAGTGTCAGAAGTTGCGGCGGGCTGTTTGGCCGGGAAACTTGGATGCTTGCCTGGCCGCCATTGTTGAACGATTCCAGCACGTGCGCCACGGTCAGCAGATAGCCGTCTTCATTGATGAAGAATCCGTTGCCGTAAAACGTGTAGTGGAATCCGTGCGCAGACGGGGATTCGTCGAGCCGGTAAACGATAGGACCGATGGCGGCGCTGAGTGAGCCGTCAGCGTCAGGATCGTCGGGCACTGAAGCCGCAAGCAAACCCGTTGCGCAGGCGATGGCCGCGACTGAAATCAGAAGGGTTTTGCGCGTTGCTTTCATGAGCCAGGGTTTTTCAGGTTTGGTCGGTACGGGCTCCAGCTAAGAATCTATAGATGAACGGGCCCGCAGGGAAGAGCGGAAAAGGTACAGGTGTTCGATAGAACCCAATTGCTCTCCTAAGTGCTTTGTTTTGGGCAGATTCCCGCGATCTGCGAGCAGTCAAGGGGAGCCTCCCGGGCGGGCGCTCAAAAAAAGGCTTGACAACTGTGCGGTAGTTTTGGTAATTTCTGTATAGAGAGAAATTACTGAAATGAGCGCACATACAAAAACCGCACACAACCCCCTCTCTCCCGTAGCCCAAAAATTTATCCTTCACTGGGGTGAAATGGGCACCCGCTGGGGCATCAACCGTACTGTCGCGCAGGTCCACGCGCTGCTTTTTCTTTCGCCGCGCCCGCTCCCGGCCGAAGAGATTGCCGAGACGCTGGCCGTGGCGCGCTCGAATGTGAGCACGAGTCTGCGCGAACTGCAGGGGTGGCGCATCGTGCGCGTGGTGCACGAGCTTGGCGACCGGCGTGATCACTTCGAGTCCGTCAAAGACGTCTGGGAAATTTTCCGGATTGTTTCCGAGGAGCGGAAGCGGCGCGAGATCGATCCCACGCTGCGTGTGCTCGAAGAATGCGTGCAGGAAGTGAAAGCAAATCCGCAGGGCGATCCGTACGCACGCGAGCGGCTGACGGACATGCTGGAGTTTTTGCTGACGATGACAGGATTGTTTGAAGAAGTGATTCGCATGCCGGCGGGTGCGCTGAAAGGCGTGGCCAAGCTGCGCGGCAAAGTCGTCACAATGCTCGGAAGCGAGAAGAAGAAAGCGGTTGGGTAAGCTGGCAAGGAAGAAGAAGCCATGATTTCGCTGGTGAGTGAATACACGGACAGAAAAGGGCGGCACGCGCGAGGCTGGCTGTTTTTTGACGCGGAGTGCAAATTCTGTACGCGCATCGCGCGGTGGTTGGGCCCGATCATGGAGAAGCGCGGAATGGCGCTCGCGGCGTTGCAGGATCCGCGCGTGGTGGAGCTGCTGGGGTTGTCGCATGAGGATTTGATGAAGGAGATGCAATTTCTGATGAGCGACGGGCGGCGCTTCGGCGGAGCAGATGCAGCTGTGGAGCTGGCGCGGGAGATTTGGTGGGCCGCGCCGCTGGTTTGGTTTTCGAAGATTCCGGGGGCGATGGAGATTCTGCGAAAGGGGTACCGGTGGATTGCAGCGCGCCGGAAATGCGCGGCCGCGCAGTGTCCGGCCGGGCAAGACTCGCAGTGAGTGCCGTGCAAACAAGGAGGCCGTCATGCATGGACTTTTGCAGCTTCTCTGGCTCGCCGGTTTGGTGCAAATTGCCATTGCGTTCGCGAACTTTTTTCTTCCCGCAAAACTGAAGTACCAAGAAAATCTTTCTCGAGTCTCGCCGATCATCCGCCAGATTTTTGTTGTGCATTCCTTTTACATCGTGGGCGTTGTGCTCCTCTTTGCCGTGTTGACGTTTGGCTTTGCAGGAGAATTGGCGAGTGGGCACGGCCTCGGCCGCTTTCTCACCGCGGCGATCGCCTTGTTCTGGCTCTGCCGCGCGCCTGTTCAGCTTCTGTATTACGACGCCACTCTGCGGCGCGACAACCGCTGGGGCGATATTGCGTTCACAGCCGGCGCGCTCTTTCTTGGTGTGACTTACGGCGCGGCGACTCTGGTTCCCGCATTGTGAGTCTCCTCCATGCGCACCGGACAGAATCTCTTTCCAGCAGGCGCGAAAGTGGCTATCGCAGGCGGCTCGGTCTGGGCAATTCTTCTTGCGGCTGTTTTCTTTGGCTCTTGTCGGCTGAGCATTTTTGAATTGTTGTTTTTGCTGGCGCCTTTGGTGACTGTGCCGCTGGTCCTGAGTTTCGTTCCGACTACACAAAGCAGCAGCGTCTCTCGCGTTTGCAGCGCCGTAGTTCGTTGCTTACTTCTTTCGGGCGCGGCACTCATCACTGCGAGCTCTTTCTTGACAAGCGGCCGGTTAGCTGGCGCGCTTGCCTGCCTATGGCTGCTCGTAGCGGCAGCGCTTGCGATCGACGGACTCTATCGGTTGATCAGAACTCGCCTCAGGTCTTTTCAGGAGTTCTGCTTCGCGGTTGGGGAAGGTTACGCGCTGGTGGGTGCGCTGTGGCTCCTGGCTTCGCGGCTCGGACTGCGGCCCGCTGGTTTTCATGAACCGATCGCGCTGTTGACAGCGGTCCATTTTCATTACGCGGGGCTGATGGCGGCGGTTCTCGCGGGGCTGGCTGCCTCGGGACTGGGAGCCGTTCGAGCCCCGTGGCCTCTTCGCGTCGCGCTGACTTGCGCAGTGCTCGGCCCAGGTTTGCTGGGGCTGGCGTTTCTTGCAGGGCCAAAGCTGAAACTGGCTGCTGTTGGATTGATGCTGATTGGTGAATGCGGGTTTGTGCTTGCAACGTTGCGCATTGGATGGAGTGCGGTGAGAAGCATAGGAGGCCAATTGTTGCTGGTGGGGAGCGGGTGCGTGATTTTTGGAATGGCGCTCGCGGGAATCTGGGCCGTCGGCGAATATCCGCTGCACGCCTTCGTGAATCTCGAACAGATGGCACGGTATCACGGCGTTCTCAATTCCTTGGGATTTGGTTTGTGTTCGCTGATCGGTTGGACACTTTTGCGGCGGAATTCTTCGGCCGCTCAAGAGGCTTGAGAATGCGAGTCGCTTCCGAACAACATGTCTGTTGCGCCCGCAAGGCAACCATACAGGAGCCGCTTGTCGCTCCGGCTGTCCTCAAGCGCGCGAGTTTGATCGAATGGCTACCGCTTATTATTCTGCCGTTGCTGACAATTGCGATGCGCGCGAGATTGCTTCCCTGGGTTTTCATGTGGCTGCTTGCCGCAGCGGTTTTTGCAGGCTGCAAGTGGCAGACATATTGGGAAGCGCGCTCGAGCTTGCCTGCCATGAGCAACTGGAAACGCAGCCTAGCTTATTTGCTGTTCTGGCCTGGCATGGACGCAGAAGGATTTTTTCTTCGGGGCGCGACAAATCCGTTGATTCCCCTAACCGAATGGCTCGCTGCAATTACAAAAACGCTTACCGGCTTTGCGCTGATCTGGAGCGGCGCGAGAGTGGTCGCTGCAGGCCATCCGCTCGCGGGCGGGTGGATGGGAATGCTAGGTCTCGTGCTGCTGCTGCATTTTGGGACTTTTCACTTGATTGTGCTGACCTGGCAACGCGTTGGCATAGGCGTGAAACCGATCATGCAGCGTCCGCTCGCTTCGCGGTCGCTCAGCGAGCTTTGGGGGAAGCGCTGGAACCTGGGCTTTCGCAAGCTCTCGCACACGTGGGTGTTTCAGCCGCTGCAGAAGCGCTTCGGAGTCGCTGCCGCTACACTCGGCGCATTTCTTGCGTCGGGACTGTTGCATGACTTGGTGATTTCCGTTCCCGCGCGTGGCGGCTACGGATTACCCACGGCGTATTTCGTGTTGCAGGGATTTGGCGTGCTTGCGGAGCGGTCGGAAGCCGGGAGGCGAATCGGTTTGGGTCATGGCGCGAGAGGCTGGTTGTGGACTGCGCTGATCGCCGCTGGGCCGCTGTATTGGCTGTTTCATCCATGGTTTGTGATGCGGGTGATAGTCCCATTCCTGCGTGCCGTCGCGGGATGAGAGGAGCGAAACAAAATGCCGACGAACGTCGAAGAATGGCTGAGCCTGACGCTGTGGCTTGCCGCCGCGGGACATTTTTGTGTCCTGATTGCGAGCTTTCAGGTGCCGTATCGACTGCATTGGAAAGAAGATCTGGCCAAGTTGACCACGTTTAACCGCAAATTGATGTGGGTTCATGGTGGCTTCGCGGTATACACCATCATTGCGTTCGGCGTGATGTCGCTTTTCCTGCACAACGAAATTTTGAGAGGCGAACGCGCTGCGCTGGTGCTGGCATTATTCATCGGGCTTTACTGGCTGCTGCGCATCGTTGTTGACTTCGCGTATTACTCGCATCACGACTGGCCGAGCGGTGCGAGTTTCCGCATCGGCCACGTTCTTCTCACCTCGTTGTTTGTGTTCCTCTCCGGCAGTTTCTTGAGCGTGACGATGTGGCACTGGCTCCGAGTCTTTCGAGCTCAGGAGGGCACGATGCGAGTCGCAATTACTGGTGGAACGGGATTCGTTGGGCGGCATCTGGCGCGCGAATCAGTTGCGAGGGGCAATGAAGTTGTGTTGATCGCGCGAGGCAAGGATCTGCGCGACGAATCCTTTTACAAGTTGAGTGGCGCACAATTCTTCCAGTCTGACTTATCTGATGTGCAAGACCTCGCTCGAGCGTTTGGGGGTTGCGAGGCAGTGGCGCACTGCGCTGGGATCAATCGGGAGATTGGCGCACAAACCTACCAGCGCGTGCACATCGACGGGACAAGAAATGTAGTCGAGGCAGCGCGCCACGCTGGCGTTGCGAAAATTGTGCTGCTCAGTTTTCTGCGAGCGCGGCCGAATTGCGGGTCGGCGTACCACGAATCGAAATGGGCAGCCCAGGAGATCGTGCGCGCTTCCGGCCTCGATTACACCATCTTCAAAGCCGGAGTGATCTACGGACTCGGCGACCACATGCTGCATCACTTGAGCCACGCGCTGTACACGTTCCCAATTTTCGGGCTCGTTGGAATGAAGGACAAGCCGGTTCGGCCGCTGGCCGTAGAGGATCTCGTCGCGGCGATTCTCGCGTCGTTCGAGGATACGCGCCTGTCCAACAAAACGGTGAGCATCACGGGGCCGGAAGAAATGTCTCTGGGCGAGGCGGTGCGACGCGTGGGCCGCGTAATCCACAGAAATCCTTTGTATTTGCGCGTGCCGATCACGATTCAGAAGATCATTGCGTGGACGGCAGAGCGAACCATGAGAATCCCGCTGTTGTCGCTAGCCCAATTGCGGATTCTCTCCGAAGGCATTGTGGCGGCTTTGCCCGCATGCGAGACACTGCCGGATGATTTGTTGCCAGTCATAAGATTTACGGCGGAGCAAATCCGGAAAGGATTACCGGAGCCTGGTCCGTTCGCATTGCGCGATTTGCGCTGTGCGAGGGCCTAAGGCGAAATTCCGAAGATTGGAGAAGAGGAGGTCTGAACATGAATCCGACAGCGGCATTTCTCACTGACATCGCGCTCGTAGTGTTTGTGTCACTCGGTTTGGTGCTGTACGTAAGAACACATCTGAAGGCCCTGCTGATTGAACTTTGCGGAACGGCGGAACGCGGGAATTTCTGGGTGGCCTTTTCCAACGTGACGCTCGTGTTGGTGCCGTTGATGTTTGCGCTCGACTATGCGCCACCATCCGGCCCCGGCCGAAACTTCGTCTTTGAAATGGCCACGCAGTTTAAGCTTGCGATCATGGGGTTCGTGGCCGCGCTGAGTCTGCTCTCCTTCATCTTGTTCGTATCCATTCCCCGCAACAAAGCCCCACTGCCGTTGGCAGACCGAAAGGGACAGACCAATGCCTGAAACGGTGGTGATCACCGGGGCGCTCAGTTATACCGGGAAGTATGCGACGCGGCTCTTGCTCGATCGCGGATACGAGATTCGCACGCTGACGAACCATCCTCGGCGCGAAAATCCGTTTGGTGAACGAGTGCAGATCTTTCCCTATTGTTTCGACGAACCGAAAAAATTAACTGGGACGCTGCGAGGCGCGACAATACTGGTCAACACGTATTGGGTGCGGTTTCCACACGGAGACGCCACGTTTGAACGGGCGATCGAAAACACGCGCACGCTGATCGCCGCGGCAAAAAATGCCGGAGTGAAGCGCATCGTGCACGTCAGCATTGCGAACCCGTCGCTCGATTCGCCTATGGGTTACTACAAGGGGAAAGCCCGGTTAGAGCAGGCGGTGATCGAATCGGGAATGGCGTACTCGATTCTGCGGCCCACGGTCATTTTTGGCCTCGAGGACATTTTGATCAACAACATCGCTTGGTTTGTTCGGCATTTTCCGGTGTTTGCGATTCCTGGGGATGGACGGTACCGCATCCGGCCAATTTTTGTCGAAGACATGGCGCGATTGATTGCGGATGCGGTTGAACCGGGACCGAGCAGGGTGACCGACGCGGTTGGTCCCGAAACGTATACGTTTGAGGAACTCGTGCGACAAATTGCGGCTCAACTTGGACGGCGCACGCGTTTGGTTCATGTGCCGACCGCGGTGGCCTATCTGGCTACACGCGTAGCCGGATGGATTGTAGGCGACGTGGTTCTCACCTGGGAAGAATACAAGGGCCTGATGGGTGATTTGCTGGCTCCCGGCGGGCCTGCGTCCGGGGAAACGCGCTTGAGTCAATGGTTGGCAAAGGCTTGTGGGCACATCGGCACTCGATACGCGTCGGAAGTCGCACGTCATTACGTTTTGGCACCTGTAGTGCTGGAGCAGCCGCGATGAGATTGTCGGATCTTTGGCGATGGGACGGAAAAATCGGACGCGCGGAATACTTGGCCGTGGGTCTGGTTGGCGTTTTTCTCAAACACAATTTGGATCGAGCTCTTGAAGTGTCGATGCTGGGAAGTAGGCCGGGCATTTTCAACTACTGGGCGCCGCTGGGGAAAGCAGCTCGGCTGGATCATCTCACGAATACCGAGGCTAAGTTTCTCGCGACCTTGCTACTGTTTTCGATTCCGTTTATTTGGGTGGGCGTCGCGATGACGGTGAAGCGGTTGCGCGATGCAGGGCAGCCGGTGTGGTTGGTGGTGCTCTTTTTTGTTCCGATCATCAACATACTTTTTTTGCTAGTGCTTTGCGCGCTGCCGCCCCGGGAACGGGCTCAGGAGTTTGAGAGTGCCCCCTGGCCTGGTCCGCATGGGCTGGATAGCTTGGTTCCTCGCAGCCCGCTGGGGAGCGCATTGCTCGCGATCTTGCTCACCGCTGTTTTAGGGTTGGGATTTGTGGCCCTAGGAACGCTGGTGATCGGCGCGTACGGGTGGGGTCTGTTCGTAGCGCTGCCGTTTTGCCTGGGCATGTTTTCTGTGCTGCTGTACAGCTACCACGAGCCGCGGGACTTGTGGACTAGCGTCATGGTGGCGCTGCTGCCGGTTGGTTTAGTTGGTGTGGCGCTAATTCTGATCGCACTAGAGGGGATCGTGTGCGTCCTGATGGCTGCGCCCTTTGCGCTGGGGCTGGCGGGGCTGGGGGGAATGATTGGCTACTACATTCAGGCGCGGCATTGGAGGCCGAAACAATCGCCGGCCGCACTGTCGATAGTCATCTTACTCGTTCCGGCGTGGTTTGGCGTGGAACATGCTTCCGCGCTAAGTCCGCCAGGGTTTGAAGTACGCACGGCGATTGAGGTGAATGCGCCACTGGAAGCAGTGTGGAATCAGGTTGTAGCATTTGCGGAGATTCCACCACCGAAGGAATTGTTGTTTCGGGCGGGCATTGCTTACCCGATTCGTGCGGAGATTTCCGGGCACGGGGTTGGGGCGGTGCGGCACTGTATTTTCTCGACGGGACCCTTCGTTGAACCAATCGAAGTGTGGGATGAGCCCCGGCTGCTACGATTTGGTGTGACTGCCAATCCGGCGCCGCTCGAAGAGATGACGCCTTACGGACATATCGACGCGCCTCATTTGCACGGTTATTTCGTTTCTGAGAAGGGGCAATTTTCGCTGACGGCAATGCCAAACGGGCGGACGCGGCTGGAAGGAACAACCTGGTATCGCAACGCGATGTGGCCTGCAGCGTACTGGCATCTGTGGTCGGACTACATCATTCATCGGATTCACTTGCGGGTGCTGGAGCACATCCGAACTAAGGCGGAAGCTGCGAGCCGGTAACGCCTGATGTCCTTACGGGTGGCGTGCGAAAACCTCAGCGGAGCTGGAGCCTCATTTCGTTGGTCGGTTCGAAGCCGAGCGATTCATAGAAGGGCCGGCCTGCGGAACTGGCATGGAGCGAAACCGCGCTGAAGCCTTCGTTCTTGCACCAGTCAATCATGACCTGCATGAGTTGTTTTGCGACGCCGCGGCGCCGCGCGGCAGGCTCGGTATACATGTTGAGGATCCAGGGGCGCTTCGGCAGATTCTCGCCGGGATAGCCGGGCCAAGAGGCGATGACAATTCCGCCACCGCCGACAACCTCGCCGGCACTGTCCTCGGCTAGCCACGCTTTGTAAGCGCCGCCTGGCAAAGCTGCCTGGAAGTAGCCGCGAGAGACGCTGTCCACACGAGCGAGAACAAGCGGATCGCGGAATCCCATTTCTTCAAACATAGCGCGGCGGTGATGCACCAGGTGGTGGAGGTCTGCGAGACCAGCGGGACGGATGTGAAACCCCATGAAAGCAATGTTGCGGGGAGCGTCGCGAGAATGGTAGTGACAAAATGGTCCATTCGTCTTGCCGGGGTGAGGCAGAAGTCATATCTACGACACAACAAGGAGAAGGCACCCGAAAGTGGCCTTCTCCTCTTTGCATCTCGGATGAAGCTGTCACCTGCTCTTATCTGCCGTCGTGGTCCGGCGTGGGAGCCGGGACGGCAGTCCGGTTGCCTGGGACAATCTGGGTCTGGTAGGAAAAGACTTCGCGACTATGGATGTTCACATAGACTTTTAGCCAGTTGACGTCGTTATCGCCATTGCCCTGGTTGTCGCCAAAGGTTTCCACGCGGGTGAAGTTCTCAAGGCGGCGGCCCTTG
>Ga0335077_10008448_pt1 | contig 12781 bp, 10 predicted proteins | sample Lox_Sample_31_FD_207151 | JGI IMG/M metagenome (GOLD analysis project Ga0335077, IMG submission 207151) | Soil microbial communities from Loxahatchee National Wildlife Refuge, Florida, United States - Lox_Sample_3.1 | ecosystem: Environmental > Terrestrial > Soil > Wetlands | place: USA... | reverse complement strand
TCTGCGCCTGCGCACCACCGCGCGGATATTCCTGGCGGATCCTTTGATCGGCGGCGCGGTTCACTTCCTGCGTGGTTACTTCCTGACCGGCGACAGTGGCCAGTACCCCCTGGCCGGGCCCGCCAATGCCGATGTTGGAGCCCAGACCGCCGGGCATCAGAGTGATGACCATGGCGGCGCAAATCACCAGCAGCATGCCGCCGAGAACGACCTTCTTCACCGGCCCAGGGGTCTGCAAAAAGCGAATCATGTTGGAATCACTCCAGATGTGTGGAAATTTTTATTATAAACCACGGCCCGCCGAGAGCTGATGCGCCCCGGTCAATCTAAATGGTCTGCACCGAGAGTGGGCGAGGCCGCGCGATAGAGCCCTTCATCCATTCCCGACTGTGGGTGCATGGAACGCCCGGCGCAACCAAGCCCAAAGGGCTGCCTGGGCGGCTAGAGCGGCGAAACCATCGAGAACCACGTCGTGGACCGTGCCGGTGCGGGAGGGCAGGTAGGTCTGATGCCACTCATCGAGAATTGCCACCCCGGTTGACATCAACCAGGCGATGACCGCCCAGCGCCGCGACCAAACGAGTGCACGGGGCAAGAGCATGGTTGCACGCCAGGCGCGGAACAGGAGCAGGCTGAGCACGAAGTAACCTACGAAGTGCCCCAGCTTCCGCAGGAAGGCGTGCCATACCTCAAAGTCTGCGGCACTGACTCCGGTCAGGAAATGGAATATGGGATAGAGCCAACTGCTGGTGTGCGCCGAGGAAAAGATATCCGTGGATTCGAGGGCGATGACTCCCAGCCAGAACACGGCCGGGAGCCAAGCTCTCCACTTCTGCCCAGGAGCGCTCAGCTGGTTGCGGGCGTACAGCTTAGGATCTGCGGTGGTTTGCGGCAAAAACGCCCCTACTCCGCCGCGTAATTGGGTGCTTCGCGGGTGATCACCACGTCGTGCACGTGGCTCTCGCGCAGGCCCGCCAGGCTGACGCGTACGAAGCGCGTCTTTTGCAGGAGTTCAGGGATGGTGCCGCAGCCGCAGTAGCCCATGCCGGATTTCAATCCTCCGACCATCTGGTACACGATCATGGAAACCGAGCCGCGGTAGGGTACCCGGCCCTCGATGCCTTCCGGCACCAGCTTGGCCAGGCGGTTCGCTTCTTCGCCGTTGTTGGGAGCAACCGTAGAGGCCTCACCCTCCAGGCTCTGGAAATAGCGTTCGCTCGATCCCGTGGCCATCGCCCCCAGCGAGCCCATGCCGCGGTAGGACTTGAAAGAGCGGCCTTGATAGAGAATCAACTCGCCCGGGCTTTCGTCGGTGCCGGCAAACATCGAGCCGATCATCACAGCGCTCGCGCCGGCGGCGAGAGCCTTGGTGATGTCGCCGGAATACTTGATGCCCCCGTCGGCAATCACGGGAACACCCGCGTCTTTGGTGGCGCGATAGGCTTCTGCAATGGCGGTGATCTGCGGCACGCCCGCTCCGGTGACGACGCGAGTGGTGCAAATGGAGCCGGGGCCGATGCCGACCTTGATCGCGTCCGCTCCGGCGCGGGTCAGTTCACAGGCGCCGTCGAAGGTGGCGACGTTGCCTGCCACCAGATCCACGTCGGGCAGCTTCGCTTTCACCGCTTTCACGGCTTCCAGCACGCGCGAGGAATGACCGTGGGCACTGTCGACTGCCAGTACATCCACCTTGGCTTTGGCCAGCTCCTGCGCGCGCTCCAGAAAGTCTCCGCTGGCGCCGATGGCCGCGCCTACTCGCAGCCGGCCGTGTGAGTCCTTGGCGGCGTTGGGGTATTTGAGCTTCTTCTGAATGTCCTTGACCGTGATCAGGCCCTTCAGGTTGTACTTGTCATCGACGACAAGCAGTTTTTCCACGCGGTGCTCGTGCAGGATCTTCTCCGCGTCTTCGAGTGTGGTGCCGACGGCAACCGTGATCAGGTTTTCCTTGGTCATGACGGAGCTGATCGGAATATCGAAACGGGTCTCGAATCTGAGGTCGCGGTTGGTCAGGATACCGACCAGTTTCCCTTTCTTGGTGATGGGCACGCCGGAAATCTTGTATTTGCGCATCATCTCGAGCGCATCGGAAACCTTGGCGTCCGGCGACATGGTGACCGGATCGACGATCATGCCGCTCTCCGAGCGCTTCACTTTGTCCACTTCGTTGGCCTGCTGCTCGATGTTGAAGTTGCGATGAATAATGCCCAGGCCTCCCTGCTGTGCGAGTGCGATGGCCATGTGCGATTCGGTGACCGTATCCATGGCGGCGCTGATGATGGGAATGTTCAGGCGGATGCCGCGCGTGAACTGCGTCTGCGTACTGGCGAAGGCGGGAACCACGTCGGAGCGGGCAGGCAGCAGCAACACGTCGTCGAAAGTGAGCGCCTCGGGAACAGGAAAATGGATCATGGATTTTCTCGGGAGCGGAGATGAACTCTTATTCTAGAGAGCGGCGGGGGATCAAGCAAATCGGGGGATGTTCTTAAGAGCGCCCGGCATCTCTCAGGAGGTTTCTCGCACGAGGCCGAAAAGAGAACCTTGAGACGCCGAGATCGCCGAAAACATCCGCAGCGGGCGCAGAGACAGCATCTTGGCGCGCGGGAGGCTCTCGGAGCGGGACTTGGCGGCAGGTTCCAGGGCATTTGCTGCGCACAGGTACGGTTGACCTGATTGGTGGTGATTCGGTGGTTGTAAGCCCTCTGGGCCAGCACTCGACGCCCATAGAGCCGAGCAACTCCTTGCGTTTCATTTCTGCGCTTTTACAGGCAAAAGCCGGGCTTGGGTTCATACGCAGGTACTAAAGGTCATGTCCCCGGCGAGGTTCTAATTCCCAGTTGACCCGCGGCAAGAAGCAGGACATTATCTGCTGGACAGGAACGGGCTTCTGCACCGTTCCTCTCACGTGGGGGTTTGGCCTGGTTCCTGCGTACGCGGTTTTCCAGCCAGTATCCTGTCCCGCTTCGTCGAAATTCCGTCCCTGAACCTGAAGGAGATTTATGCCCCGCAAACGCCTGCTTTTTCCGCTCGTGGTTTTTGTTGTGGCTGTGATTTCTTTGCCCGTTTGCAACGGCCAGGTAAGCTCCAGGCCGCGCCTGATCACGCACAGTGTTGATGAATTTTCCCGCGTAAGGCTGCAGGGAAACACCCGGCCAGAAGCCAACGTCCAGAATGACCGCGGCGCGGTTGCAGATGACCTGGCTGTAGACCACATGCTGTTGCAGCTGCGGCGGCCGCCGGCACAGGAGAAGGCGCTGCAAGCATTCTTGCAGCAACAGCAGACGCCGGGCTCGGCCAATTTTCACCAGTGGCTTACGCCGGCGCAGTTCGGGGAGCGCTTCGGTCCGGCCCCGGAAGACATTGAGGCCGTCACCGCCTGGCTGCAATCGCATGGATTTCAGGTCAACGTGATTTATCCCAGCGGGATGGTGATTGATTTCTCCGGAACGGCGGGAGCGCTAAGGGAAGCCTTCCAGACCGAAATGCACAATCTCGACGTGCGCGGCGAGAAGCATGTCGCCAACTTCGGCGATCCGCAGATTCCGGCAGCGCTGGCGCCCGCGGTTGTGGGCATTGCTTCTCTTCACGACTTCCGGCCACATCCGATGCACAGGCCGGTCAACCAGCCGCACGTGGATCCGCACAGCGGCACATTCACCTCGGGAGTTGTTCCCCAGGCGAAACCGTCCTACACGTTTACTTCCGGAGGCGCGACCTATCAGGCGGTGGTACCGGCGGACCTGGCGACCATCTACAATCTGAAGCCGCTGTTCAGCGGCGGACTCTCCGGCCAGGGGCAGACCATCGTCGTGATTGAAGATTCCAACGCGTACAGCACTGCCGACTGGACGACGTTCCGCTCCAGGTTCGGACTTTCCAGCTATACCTCGGGATCATTGACGACGGTGCATCCCGCCCCCAAGAGCGGCTCCAACAACTGCACGAACCCAGGCGTGGTTCTGGGCACGGATGCGGAGGTGATTCTGGACGCCGAGTGGGCCAGCGCTGCAGCCCCGAGTGCGGCTATACAAATCGCGTCCTGCAGCGATACTCGCACAACCTTTGGCGGACTGATCGCCCTGCAGAACCTGATCAATGCCAGCAGCACGCCGCCGGCGGTGGTCAGCATCAGCTACGGCGAGTGCGAGGCATACAATGGCGCCGCGGCCAACGCCGCTTACAACGCTGCCTATCAGCAGGCGGTAGCCGAGGGCGTTTCGGTATTCGTGTCGTCGGGTGACGAAGGCGCGGCCAGTTGCGATGCTAACGCCACACGGGCTACTCACGGCATAGGAGTGAGCGCGTTTGCGTCGTCTCCCTATGACGTGGCTGTCGGCGGGACGGACTACGGTGACACCTTTGCCGGAACCAACAGCACTTACTGGAACTCCACCAATACTGCGACCTTCGGCTCGGCGAAGTCGTACATTCCCGAGATTCCCTGGAATGACTCCTGCGCCAGCGTGTTAATTGCAACCTACGTTACCGGCTCGGGGACGACCTACGGTTCGAGCGGCTTCTGCAACACTCCGACCGGAAGAGAATTCCTCACGACGGCCTCGGGAAGCGGCGGCCCCAGCGGGTGCGCTACCGGAACCGCCTCGACATCCGGCGTAGTCAGCGGAAGCTGCAAGGGATACGCCAAGCCTTCGTGGCAGAGCGGAATCATCGGAATACCTGCCGACGGCGTGCGCGATATTCCCGACGTTTCGCTGTTCGCCGCCAACGGCGTGTGGGGACATTACTTCGTCTTCTGCTGGTCAGACACTGCCGCGGGCGGAGCTTCCTGCTCGGGCGCGCCCAGCACCTGGGCGGGCGCGGGCGGAACATCGTTCTCATCGCCGATTCTGGCGGGAATTCAGGCTCTCGTCAACCAGAAGACGGGGGCGCGGCAGGGGAATCCCAATCCGGAGTACTACCGCCAGGCGGTGAAGGAATATGGAACCACCGGCAATGCCTCCTGCAACTCCAGCAAGGGAAATACCGCGGCGAGCACTTGCGTCTTCTACGACGTGACGCAGGGCGATATGGACGTGAACTGCACCGGCACGCACAACTGCTACCGTCCTTCGGGGACAAACGGAGTGCTTTCCACCTCCAACAGCGCCTACTCGAAGGCCTATGGGACAACCACCGGCTGGGATTTCTCCACCGGGCTCGGAACGGTGAACGCGTACAACCTGGTGAACAACTGGGGAAAGTGAGTTTGCAGATTGTGTAACTGAGGGTCCGTGTGGGCGGGGCTTTTGCCCCCCACATGGGTCTCAGACCCGTCTCCAAGCGGTCTGGTTTCACTTCCATCGCACGTTTGTCTTTTATTTTCCAGCGGCGTATATTGGTACCTGAAAACTGTTGTGTAGTTACCAGGATTGGCGAAACACACCAGTGGGCGCAAGCCCACTTTTTAGTTGGGGCCATGTTGGCGCCGCTGCTTCGCCTATAAATTATTGATTCGATGGCAGTTGAGATTGAGCACGTGCGGGAGATCGCCGCCCGCGTGGCTGCCTCGCTGGGTCTGGAAGTAGTGGAGGCGGAATTCCGCGGAGGCGGCAAGGCGCGCATGCTGCGGATCGTGATTGACCGGGTCGCGCCCGGCGCGAACGGTGTGACGCACGATGACTGTGCGAACCTGAGCCGCGAAGTGAGCACGATCCTGGATGTGGAAGATGCAGTGCCGGGCGGCTCGTACGTACTGGAAGTTTCTTCGCCCGGACTGGACCGCAAGCTGACGCGCGCGGCGGATTTCGAGCGCTTCGCCGGCAGCCGGGTGAAATTGACAACGCGGCAGCCGATCAACGGCAACCGCTTTTTTGAAGGGCGGCTGGAAAATTTTCAGAACGGGCGGCTCACGCTGGATTTGAGTGCTCCACGCAAGAAAGCAAAGGCGCACGCGGAAGCTCCGCAGAAGCTGGAAATCGCTCTGGCGGATGTGGAGAAGGCAAATCTGGTGCCGGAGTTTTAACGGATCTGTAATTTGGTAATCGGGTAATTTGGTAGTTTGAAACCCGCCGGACGCGAGCGCAACAAAGGGTAGCAAATTACAAACTTGCCCGAATACAAAATTGGTTCCCCTATGGCAAGCGAACTCTACAACACGATCGACGCGCTGAGCCGGGAGAAGGGCATTGATCCGCAGATTGTAGTCAGCGCGGTGGAAGACGCGATTGTCGTCGCGACCCGCAAGTACTACAAGAGCCAGGAAAATCTGCGGGCACAGCTCGACAAAGAAACCGGCAAGATCCGCGCCTTCGCAGTGAAGACCGTTGTGGAGTCTCCCGAACAAGTGGAAGATCCGCTGCTGCAGGTCACGCTCGAAGACGCACGCAAGGCCGATCCTGCTATCGAAGTCGGCGGCGAGTTGCAGATTCCCAAGGCGACCGAGGGCATTCTGGGACGCATCGCGGCGCAGCTGGCCAAACAGGTGATCTTCCAGAAAGTGCGCGAGGCCGAGCGCGACACGGTTTACAACGAGTACATCGGGCGGGTGGGCGAGATCGTGAATGCGACGGTCAAGCGCATCGAAGGCCCGGATGTGATTTTCGACATCGGCAAGGCGGAAGCCCGCATGCCGCGCAAAGAACAGTCACGGCTGGAGTCGTTCGCCATCGGCGAGCGGGTCCGGGTCGTGATTGCGCGTGTGGAAAGAGCATCGAAGGGCCCCGGTGTTGTAGTCTCGCGCGCGGCACCTGAGTTGGTGCAGCACCTGTTCCAGACCGAAGTGCCGGAAATTTATGACGGCACGGTGGTGATCCGTGCGATCGCCCGCGAGGCCGGCGAACGCACCAAAATCGCGGTCATGTCGAAGGACAAAGACGTGGATGCGGTGGGCGCCTGCGTGGGCATGAAGGGCATGCGTGTGCAGTCCATCATCCGCGAGCTGCGCGGCGAGAAGATTGACATCATCGAGTATCACCAAGATCCCGTGACCTTCGCTGAAAAGGCGTTGCAGCCGGCAAAGGTAAGCCGGGTCACGGTGATTGATGCCTCGGATAAGCATCTGGAGGTGGTGGTGGACGACAGCCAGCTTTCGCTGGCCATCGGCAAGAAGGGACAGAACGTCCGGCTGGCAGCGAAGCTGCTGGGCTGGAAGATCGACATCAAGAGCGAGGAAGAGAAGCGCCAGGAGGTGGAACAGCAGATGTCCGCCCTGGTGACTCCGACCGCCACACCGCTGGAGAATGTGCCTGGGCTGGGCGAGGGGCTGGTTGAAAAACTCACAGCAGCCGGCATCACGACGGTGGAATCGCTGGCCGATATGACACCTGAGCAGCTGGAAGCCATCGAGGGTATCGGGCCGAAGACGGTGGAAAAGATCAGCCTGGCCGTGAATAATTACTTCTCCAGCCTGGAATCGGGCGAGGCGCCCGCAACAGCGGCGGAGGAAGAAAGAGCAGCGGAAGCAGGCGGGGGCGAGGCGGCCCAGGTGGAGCAGGGAGCGGCCGCTGAGTCTTCCGAGGCTGCACCGGAAGAAGCGAAACCCCAGACCGAGGAAGCGCTCTCTCCCAACACCGCGGTGACGGAGCCGCCGGTGGAAAGTTCCGATGAGCACACGGCGCCACCGCAGGAATCAGAATGAGGGCGCGGCAAGAGTTTGCGGGACAGGCCAATACTTACAGGAAACTGAGACCGTGAGGTTGCTATGAAGACTTAGCGGGACAGTAGAGGAGCAAAAAGGGCGGATGAGCAAGATTCGAATCAACGATCTGGCCAGAGAACTGGAAGTCAAGAGCAAGGCGATTCTTGACGTCCTTACCGAGATCGGAGTCACGGAGAAGAAAACGCATTCCAGTTCTCTTGAAGACCACGAAGCCGAAAAAGTGCGGTCGCATTTCCAAGCGGCCAGCGATGCCCAGGCGCAAAGCCGCGCGGCCGCTCGTTCCAGCCGGTCTGACAGCGGTGAAATCAAGACAAAGATAGACCTTTCGCACATTTCTAAACCTGGAGATGTGCTGAAGGCCATTGTGAGCAAGCAGCAGGTGGTAAGTGCGCCGCCACCGCCGCCGCGCCCGGTGGTTGCGCCAGCGCCGGTTGAGGTGAAGCCAGCGGCAGCAGTAGCGCCGGTTCCTCCTCCTGTGGTGAAGCCCCCGGTGGCTGTGCCCGCGCCGCCTGCCGTGACCCCGGCGCCGCCGAGGATTGTCGCGCCGGTGGTGACTCCACGTCCCACATACACCGTTCCACCGCCTGCGGCTCCGGCTCCGCCACCGCCCCCGGCAGCAGCAGCGCCGCCACCGCCGCGGCCGGTGGTCGCGCCTCCTGTTGCCGCCAGTTCCGTTCCCGTGGCGAGCGCCCCGGTCGCGGCAAAGCCTGTTGTGCCTCCGCCGGCGCCGTCCCCCGCGGTCCCGCAGCCGCGCATGATTGTGCCGCAGACCGGACCGCGCCCGGTTTACAAAGCGCCGGTGCAGCCCGCAGCCTCGGCCGCTGCGCCGATCGCCCCCGTGCCCGGCCGGCCCGTGCCTGGAATGCCGATCGCGGGCCGTCCCATTCCTGGGCGTCCGGTTCCTGGCCAACCGATTTTCCAGCGGCCTCGTCCCGCTGCGCCGACTCCACGGCCGCCATTGCGGCCCGGCGAGCGGCGGCCGATGCATCCCACGCGCCAGGCTCCTACCGGACCGCGCCCGATTGGTGTGGGCCCGGGACTGCCCCCGCCCGGATCTGCGCGCCCGGGAAGCCGGCCAGGAGGGCCGGCGCGGCGCCCCGGCCAGCGTTACGTTCCGCGAGGCGTGAAGGAAGGCCCGATGAAGGGCTACGTTCCACCGCCACGAGTAACGCTTTCCAACGAGCCCCTGCCGATCACGCGGAACATCACCATCACCGAAGGCATCAGCGTGAAAGACCTGGCAGAAAAGCTGGAAATCCGGGCCAAGGATCTGATCGCGCGCTTGCTGGCCCGCGGCGTTTTCGCAACCATCAATCAGACACTCGATGCCGAGTTGGCCAGCGAAATGGCCCGCTTCTTCGGCGCTGAGACTAACGTGATCAGCTTCGAAGAGCAGGCTGCGAAAGACATGGTGGAAGCAGCCACCAGTGAAGAGGGCCCGGCAGAGACTGTGCCACGGCCACCGGTGGTGACCATCATGGGCCACGTCGACCATGGGAAAACCACATTGCTCGATGCCATCCGTTCCACCAGTGTGGCCGAGGGCGAGGCCGGTGGAATTACGCAGCACATCGGTGCGTACAAAGTCAGCATCCAGGACAAAGACTCGCCTGCCTATGGCCGCGAGATCGTCTTCCTGGATACGCCCGGCCACGAAGCGTTTACCCGCATGCGGTCGCGCGGCGCCAAGGCAACGGACATCGTGGTGCTGGTGGTTGCCGCGGATGACGGGGTGATGCCGCAGACGCTGGAAGCGATCGACCACGCCCACGCCGCGGAAGTGCCGATCATCGTGGCGGTCAACAAGATCGACAAGCCCGATGCGCTTCCCGACCGGGTGAAGAAGCAGCTTGCCGACCGCGGCCTGATGCCGGAAGACTGGGGTGGCAGGACCGTCTTCGTCGATGTTTCCGCAAAGAAGAAAACCAATCTCAACCTTCTCCTGGAAATGATCTGCCTGACGGCCGATCTGCAGGAGCTGAAGGCCAGTCCTGACCGCGCCGCCAACGGGGTAGTGCTGGAAGCCAAGCTGGACCGCGGCCGCGGGCCGGTAGCGACCGTACTGGTGCAGAACGGCACGTTGCGCACCGGCGACAACTTCGTGGTGGGCAACGTCTACGGCAAGGTCCGTGCTATGTTCGACGACCGCGGCGGCCAACTACAGGAAGCCCCGCCCTCAACCCCGGTTGAAATCCTGGGCATGGAGGGCCTGCCCCAGGCGGGAGATCAGTTTGTCGTGGTCGTGGACCGCGACAAGGCGCGCGGCATCTCCGAGTACCGCGAGATGAAGGCCCGCGAAGCCGCGCTGGCCAAGAGCTCGCGGGTTTCGCTGGAAGGCCTGGCGGAGCAGATCAAGACGGCCGGCATCAAGGAGTTGAACATCATCCTCAAGGGGGATGTGGGCGGCTCGGTAGAAGTGCTGAGCGACCTTCTGGCAAAACTCTCCAACGAGAAGGTGCGGCTGAAAGTGCTGCGCTCCGGCGTGGGCGCCATCACCGAAAGCGACGTGCTGCTGGCCTCGGCGTCGAATGCCATCATCATCGGCTTCAACGTCCGTCCCGAACGTAAAGCGCAGGAACTGGCGGAGCAGGAGAAGGTGGACATCCGCCTGCACTCGATCATTTACGAACTGCAGGACGAGATCAAGCGCGCCATGAGCGGCCTGCTGGAGCCCACGTTCAAGGAAACCTACCAGGGACGCGCCGAAGTGCTGGAAACCTTCCGCATCCCCAAGGTGGGCACGGTGGCCGGCTGCCGCGTGCTCGATGGGCTGATCAAACGCGATTCGGAAGTCCGCCTGCTGCGCGACAACGTGGTGATCTTCAAAGGCAAGGTGGGATCGCTGCGCCGCTTCAAGGACGATGCCAGCGAAGTGCGCAGCGGCATGGAGTGCGGCATCTCCATCGCCAACTACGGCGACGTCAAGAAGGGCGACGTGATCGAGGCCTTCGTCACCGAGCAGGTGGCGGCGGAAGTGATGGCGTGAGGCAGCTTTTACTGTTGGCTTCTAGCTTCCAGCTTTTTCGATCAAATGTCGGCTGACTGATGCGCTCTTCAAAAATGGCCCAGGACTGGCAGTTAGCACTTGGCATTTAGCACTTAGCCCTGAGGTCGCGGGGTTGAGCTAAGGGCTAAGAGCTAACGGCTAAAAGCCAGCTATGATCGCATTTCTCACCCTTGAACTGCGCATCGAAGCGGCGCAGTCTCTGAAAGACAAACGGCAGGTGGTGCGCAGCCTGAAAGACCGGTTGCGTGCACACTTCAACGTCGCCGTAGCTGAACTCGATTCCTCCAACATCTGGAACCGCGCCACCATCGGGGTGGTGGGTGTTTCCGATTCCCGCGACTATCTTGATGGACTGATGAAGAACGTTGAGCGTCAGGCGACGCGAATCGCCAATAACTCTGGGGCGGAGGTCGCGGATTCGTTTGTGGAATTCCTGTAGGTGGAGTTGACCTCGAGGGGCACGGGGCGCCGCCAGGCATTCTCTCTGGGCCGCTGACGCGCGGCGGAGAGAATGCCCCGTACCGCCGGTGCTGCTTGATGCAGACGCGAGATCCTTCGCTTTGCTCAGGATGACAATTCGTAAATGGGCGCAGGCAGGGAGTAACGGCCTCTCCGATGACAACTTGGCAGGCAAGAAAATGTCGAGCATCCTTGATCAGGCTACGCGTGCGGCTTTCCCGCCAGATTCGCTTCCATGCCGCCTCCGTAGCCGGGATGGATACGAAAACTTCCGTAGCAGAGTTTTCGCAGGATCGCAACCGGACGCGCATACCAACTCGCCCAAGAGAGCGGCGAGTCTCCGTTCATGTCCCTGGCGTCGATGATCGCGCCGGCATCGAGCAGAAGCTGAATCGACTCCTCGTCGCCGAAAGCAGCGGCGCGGTGAAGCGGAGTCTCTCCCTTGGTGCGGCAGTCGCGCATGAACGCTCCTGTCTCCACGGAATGCTTCGTAAAACAATTTGGATTGGCCCCGTGCGACAGGAGCACCTTCAGGACGAGGTTATGACGCAAGCGGTTTGTGGTGCACAGAGCGGCATGCAACGGTGCTTCGCCCGTATCCGGCAGGGGTTGGTCCGGATTCGCGCCCCGCTCCAGCAGGAACTGGCAGAGACGCCAGTGGCCGTGGAAACAAGCGGCATCAAGACCGAGATTGTCTCCCAGCGAGTTGAGGGATTCGCCGCGGGCGAGCAGAACTTTGACGGCCGTGACGTCTCCGTAGTAAGCACACCATTGAATCAGGGATACACCATCCTGATCGGTGGAGTTGGCAGGATGGCCGTTCTCGAGATAATCCATCATCAAGTCAGTTCGGCCGTCGGCAATTTCTTCAAGCATCGCCGTAGGGGATAACGGTTTGGATGTCATAGAGGTCCTGTTAGAGGTCCTGTCAACGACAGGCCTAAGCATAGCCCGGCGACTCGCCGGCAGGGTTGCGAACCATCCGACTCGTGTTCATCGGCCGGCCGGCGGGACGCCGGAGCCTCCGATGGAACCCTGCAAGGCATCTCATCGTGAGACGAGGGGCTGCTTTTCTGATATTCTCATACGTTTTACCTGCGAGGTTTCCGGCGGTGGAAAAGCGTGGGGCGAAATATCATCGTGAGCGCTTGGGAGAAGCGTTACGCGAGGAGATAGAAACCATCGTCGAGGGTGAACTCGGCGACCCGCGAATCGGACTGGTAAACGTCAGCGCGGTGACGCTGGCGGAAGACGCGCGCTCGGCGCAAGTCTCGGTGATGGTGGAAGGTGACGATGACGAAGCGCGCCGCAGCATGGAGGGACTGACCGCGGCGTGTGGTTTCATCCGCCGAGAAGTAGCGGAGAGGCTGCACCTGCGGCGTCCGCCGGAACTATTTTTTCAACTGGACCGCTCGCAGCAATTTCGTTCGCGTGTGGATGAATTGCTGGCGCGGACGCGGAAGCGGAAGGAGAACGCACAGGAGTAGCAGTCGCAGCATAATTCGTCATTACATTCTTAGTTTTCATCCCGAGCAGAGCGAGGGACTGCAGTTGCGAGCTGGGACAGGCGAGTTTTGCCGGTTTCCACGCGGGTCTTTGGGGGGAGTTGGTGCTCAGGGAGATTCTCAGAGAGATCGGGGAGCGCGACAGGTTCTTGCTGACCTCGCACGCGCGGCCGGACGGCGACGCCGTTGGCTCGGCTCTGGCCTGCTGCCAGATTC
>Ga0335077_10008447_pt1 | contig 12781 bp, 14 predicted proteins | sample Lox_Sample_31_FD_207151 | JGI IMG/M metagenome (GOLD analysis project Ga0335077, IMG submission 207151) | Soil microbial communities from Loxahatchee National Wildlife Refuge, Florida, United States - Lox_Sample_3.1 | ecosystem: Environmental > Terrestrial > Soil > Wetlands | place: USA... | reverse complement strand
TCTAACGTGCGACGGCTACTGGGCGACCAAGGGCGACGCAACAGCGGCCCGAGTACTTGAACCGTGGCTCGACGAGAGGAAGGATTGATGGCAAGCAGTCCCGCGACACTAGCGGAACCAGCCGACCGGAAACTCGTCGCGCCGCTGTGGCATACGGCTCTGTTTCTGCTTTTGGTGATCGGCCTCGCCGCGCGAGACATGCGCCACATGGGGCACGGTCCCGCGGTTCCGCACGGCAGCCGCCTGGGGCTGTATCTGCTCACGATTGGCTTCGAATGGGCGATGCTCGCGTACGTGTGGCTGTTGGGGCTGCGCCCGAAGGGCGTGCGGCTGCGAGACATCGTGGGTGGGGCGTGGACGCGATGGTGGGAGCCGCTTCGGGATATTGGCGTGGCGCTGGTTTTCTGGATGACCGTGCTGCTGGTGCTCGGGACCCTGCGCTTCTCGCTCGGCGACAATCAGGACTCGCTTCGCGCGATCAAGCTCGTGGCGCCGCAAAACACGCGGGAGATGATCGGCTTTCTTTGCCTGACCGTGACGGCGGGATTCTGCGAAGAGATTCTGTTTCGCGGCTATCTCCAGCGGCAATTCTTCGCGCTGACGGGGCGTATCGAAGTGGCTGTCGGGCTGCAGGCCGTAGTCTTCGGCCTGGCGCATACCTACCAGGGCTGGCAGGGAGCTGTGACGATTGCGGTGTACGGCGCGCTCTTTGGAATTCTCGCGGTGATCCGAAAGAGCTTGCGACCCGGCATGATGCAGCACGCGCTTCAGGATTCGCTCGCGGGAATCGCTGTGCGGATACTTTCAAAGCGCGGATTCGTCTGACGCTGTGCAAGCCGCGTGCTTTGAAACGCGACCAAGCTTCAGGGCTTGAAACCCCTGAAGCTACCGAGCAACTTACGGCGGGGTTAAAACCCCGCCCTTCCACCATCGAGCGTCTTTCGGCCGCCTGTTAGCGCGCGGCCGCCCCGCTGTCCTTGAATGTGATCGTGACGAAATGCCCGCCGCTGTCCGGCCCGGTTTTGAACACGGGCTTTGAGCCCGCCGGAATCCAGAGAACCCCTCCTCGCAGCGCATTTGCAGAATCGATTCCTGAAGCCGACGTGACGAAAACGTTCGTCAAGTTTCCGGCGAGCATGTCCATGCGATCGTCCATCGGTGGAGTGACGGTATTGGGACCAAGCTCCCAAACCTCGACGAGGATTTCGTCGCTTTCGAACGCCGCGTAATGCGACGGGCTCGGTGCCGCGCCGGGCTTGGGCATGTCACAGTCTTTAAGCGGCTCGTCCTTCAGGACCGCCGAGCAGCGATTGCGAATCGTTCCCTGAGGGCGGACGAGCTCGACCGCAATGTTTCGCATCGTTCTATCGCTGGAATTCGAGACGGCGTGTGAAAAGCCTCCGGCTGCATATCCGACTCGAAAGGGGACAGTCCCCTGCTGAGTAGAAGGGGGCGCGGTCATGGCGTCGGCGCCACCGGGAGGGACGGAGACGCAGGGCAGGTCATGATGGTGGAGAAGCGTCGATTCGTGGGCCGGAATTTCGACGAACAAGACGCGCACGTAGGAATTATCGAGCACGACGTGGTGATGCGATTCGCTTTCGACGGGAATTGCGACCGGCTCCTGCGCCAAGACAATCGAAGAAGCGGAGAGAGCTGTCATTGAAACAATGGAGAATACGAATGCGCCGATTGAAGGTCGCTTACCCACGGAGAAGACTCGAAAGGAAGGGCATCGGGGGACACCCACAGGACAACTACATCTTATAGCGGCCGAGGTCCTCGTCGTTCAGACCTTCGAGCCATTTGCGCAGCTCTTCGTTGGAGCTTTTTTCGGTGACGATGCCGCCGGCCATCTTGGAGTTCTTCAACACCTGATCCTCGACAAAGATCGGGCAGTCGAGACGTAGCGCGAGCGCCAGCGCATCGCTGGGGCGCGAATCCATGGACAGAGTCTGGCCGTCGCGCTCCATCCAGATCAGCGCATAGAAAGTGTCGTCCTTCAGATCGGAGACGACCACCTTTTGCACGTGGACGTTGAGGCCCGTCAGGACGTTTTTCAGGAGGTCGTGCGTCATCGGGCGGGGCGTCTGAACTTTTTCGATTTCGAGGGCGATGGCGTTGGCTTCGTACACGCCGACCCAGATGGGGAGAATGCCGGTGCCCTGCGCTTCCTTGAGGACGACCACGGGCATGTTGGTCACGGGGTCCATCATCAAACCCCGGATTTTGACCTCGAGTTCCATGGTGGCCTCCGTTGCCTCAGACCAACTGCTCGCCAATGAGACTGTACGGGCCCGAGCGCGTCACTCGCACCTGAACGTATTGTCCCAGAAGATTTTCGCGCGGCGAAGTGAAATTTATGATGCGGTTGCTTGTCGAACGTCCGGACCACTGATTTCGCGCGGCGTGGCGGCCGTCGACGAGCACCTCGAAGGCTGCGCCGACGAGTTTTTCGTTGAGCGCGGACTGAATCTGGCGCTGCCGATCCTGGAGAATGGCGAGGCGAGCGGCCTTTTCGGCTTCGGGAACGGCGTCGGGCATCGAGGATGCGGAGGTATTCGGCCGCGGAGAGTGGGTGAACGCGAAAATGCTGTCGTATTGGGCGGCGTCGAGCAGGGTGACGGAGTCCTCGAAGTCTTTGGCCGTCTCGCCCGGGAAGCCGACAATAATGTCGCTGGTGACACTGATCGGGCGCCGCGCGGAGCGAATCCAGGAAATCTTTTCGAGGTACTGCTCGCGCGTGTAGGTGCGCAGCATGGCGCGCAGAATGCGCGTCGAGCCGGACTGCACGGGCAGGTGGATGTGATCGCAAAGCTCGGGCGTTTCGTCGATGGCGCGGATGATTTCGGGATGAAAATCATTCGGATGCGACGTGGTGAAGCGCACGCGGCGGATTCCCTCGACCGCGGCGACCTCGCGCAGCAGTTCGGTGAAGCTGAGCTTCCGCGGCGAAGGATCGCGATAGGAATTCACCGTCTGGCCGAGCAACTGGATTTCGGTGAAGCCGGCATCCGCGAGGCGGCGAGCTTCGGACAGCACCGCGTCGCTCGGACGGCTGCGCTCCGGTCCGCGGGTGCGCGGGACGACGCAATAGGAGCACGCATAGTCGCAGCCTTCGATGATCGTGATGTAGGCGCGAAAGGGATTGTCGCGGCGCGTGATCTCGGTCTCGAAGGTTTCGTCGGTATCGAGATCGAGGCCCATCACACGGCGGCCGCCGGATTCGAGTTCCGTGATCAGCTCCGGCAGCTTGCGGTAACTAGCGGAGCCGCACACGAGGCTCACCCAGGGCGCGCGCTCGAAGATTTCCTCGCCCTCCTGCTGCGCAAGGCAGCCGAGGACGCCGATGATCTTGGATTGCGGCACCCCGCGCAATTCGCCGAGGCGCGAAAAGACTTTCTGCGCCGCCTTTTCGCGGATCGAGCAGGTGTTGTAGAGCATCAGGTCGGCCTGCGCGGCATTCTCCGCGGCGCGATAGCCGCGCTCGAGCAGGACGCCCGCGACCTTTTCGGTGTCGTGGACGTTCATCTGGCAGCCAAACGTTTCGATGTAAAAGCTTTTGCCGTTCGATGCAATTGAAGAGAGATCCTTCGGGCTCGAAACGCCCTCGGGATGACGATGGGGCTGCGTGGCGCTGGGTGAAGATGGCGGAGGTGTCGCCGCCAGCGAATCGATCGCGATATCGAAGGCTTTGCTCATCGTCAATTTTCTAGTTTAACACGAGGCCGCACTACGCGATGCGTTGCCCCTTATAGACGAGGACGGGCGAGCCGTCGGCGACAAATGCGGAGTCCGGTGGGCGGTGCAGGATGGCGCCGAACTCCGGCCCGTAGAGCGAGTCGGCGTCGCCTTCGAATCCCGCACTGCGGCTGGGCCAGACGCGCCAGGGCACGTGCGAGACGTGATATTCGAGACATCCGCCGCCGCGGCGCGCTGCGTAGCCCCAGTAATGTTCGGTGATGAACTGTTCGAGGCTGCCTTCGTGCGGCTCGACGGACGCGCCGATCGCCTGAGCATCCATCACGCACCACTGGCCGTTCAGCTTCCACTCATACTGAAACATGCGGGCGGGCTCGACCGTGTTGAAGCGGTGGCGCATGCGATGAGCGCTGTACTTCTCTCCGTACGCGAGGCGGGCCAGCAGAGCGATCGCGTGCCTCGGAACCACTTCGCGAATGAAGACCACGCCGCGACGATTCTCACCGCGCAGACGGCGGTGGACGTAGAAGCGCAGATTCACCTCGTCAAAATTCGTGTGCAGGGCGATGGGGAGAAATCCGAAAAGTTTCACGCGCAGGAAGCGGAAGCCGACGAGGCTGACGAACGTCTTTCCCTGAAACGAATCGAGCTCCGTGCCCGGCGGGACGCGGCTTTTCAGAAGCGCGGGGTCCACCTCGTAATTCAGCATGACCAGATCGCGCCATTCGGCGGACAGAAAGACGCGTTCACCCGGTTTGCTCATCATCTAGTCGCGAGTCTAGCACGCGCACCAGGAGCGGACGCGGCGGCTCTCCGGCCGCGCGGTAATGCAAGCACGTCACCAGCCCAGAACGTAGGCGAACATCAGCGGCGCGACGATTGTGGCGTCCGATTCGATGACGAAACGCGGGGTGTCCACGCTCAGCTTGCCCCACGTGATTTTTTCGTTGGGCACGGCGCCGGAGTAGGAGCCGTAGCTGGTGGTCGAATCGCTGATCTGGCAGAAGTACGCCCAGAGCGGGACGTTTTCGCGGCGCAGGTCCTGATGGAGCATGGGCACCACGCAGATGGGGAAATCGCCGGCGATGCCTCCGCCGATCTGGTAGAAGCCGAGCGGCGTCTTGGGCGCCGTCTCGGTGTACCAGCGGGCGAGCTCGACCATGTATTCGACGCCTCCGCGGACGGTGATCGCATTCTTCACCTTGCCGCCAATCACTTGCGCCGCAAACATGTTTCCGAGAGTGGAGTCCTCCCATCCGGGCACGAACATCGGCAGGTTCCTTTCGGCGGCGGCGATCATCCAGCTGTCTTTCGGGTCGATTTGATAGTGCGGCTTCAATTTTCCGGACAGAAGGACCTTGAAGAGAAACTCGTGGGGAAAGAATCGCTGGCCGCCTCGGTCCGCTGCCCACCATTCTTCCATCACCACGCGCTCGATCCGGCGCATGGCCTCTTCTTCCGGAATACACGTGTCGGTGACGCGATTCAGGTGCTCGTTGAGCAGCTCGACTTCCTGTTGCGGCGTGAGGTGGCGGTAGTGCGGCACGCGCCGGTAGTGATTGTGCGCCACCAGATTGTAAACGTCTTCCTCGAGATTCGCGCCGGTGCAGCAGATGCCGTGTATCTTATTCTGGCGGATCATTTCCGCGAGCGAGAGTCCCAGTTCCGCCGTGCTCATCGCGCCCGCCAAAGTGACGAACATCTTGCCGCCGCTCGCGAGATGTTTCACGTACGCCTCCGAGGCGTCGATCACCACCGCGGCGTTGAAATGGCGGTAATGATGCTTCACGAAATCGGTGATCGGGCTTTTCGAACCAATCGCATTCGCGCTCATGGACCCTCCTTGGTATGGGGCTGGAATTAAAAACACCCGTGCCGGATGAGTGTTGGCGTGGCGAAATGCGGCTAGAAGTAGCTGGCCGTGTAGTTCAACAGGCGGAAAAACTTGTAGGGAGAAACATGAAACTGAAACGGGCTGGAATGAAATCCTCGCTTCACGCGAGAAAAATAGCACAGATGCAGAGTCGCGCCTACAGAAATCTCGCAATTCTATTTGTGTCGTTTCAGGCAGCACCGCGATTCGATGGCGCATCCGATAAGTTTGAATCTCAAGATTGCGTGTGCTACGGTAGTTTCGCCCGGCGAAAAATCTTTTTCTGAGGGAAAAACTATTTCCGGTCCGGCGCTCCTTCTTTTTGCGAACCCGCTCACTCTTCTGGAACAGACGAGTGGCGTGGCGCGCGTCATTCTCGGCCTCCTGCTGATCCTTTCGGTTTTTTCGTGGGCTCTGATTTTCCAGAAGTATTCGCAGTTCCGCGGCCTGGAAGGCAAAACCGCGAAGTTTTTTCAGATGTTCCGCTCGGGACGCGCGCTCTCCGAACCCAACACGCTTCGCGCCGGCGCGGGCGGCACTCCGCTCGTCTCCGTGTACGCGGCGGGCTACCGCGAGCTCGAGTCGCAGATCGGCGGCGCGGGTTCGCGCGGCGGAGGCGTGGCCGTCTCCAGGCTGCGCAACGCCAATGCCGTGGCTGTGGAGATGCAGGTGGCCGCGGGGGATGAAGTCCGACGCCTGGAAAAAGGAATGTCCACGCTCGCGACGATTGCTTCCGTCTCGCCGTTCATCGGGCTTTTCGGGACGGTGTGGGGCGTGATGGATGCCTTCGCGGGCCTGGGCGACGTGGGCGCAGCGAGCCTGCGCGCCGTCGCACCGGGCATCGCCGAAGCGCTGGTGACCACCGCAGCGGGATTGGCCGCCGCGATTCCCGCCCTTATCGCCTACAACTACTATTTGCAGAACATCCGCAGCCTCGCCTCGCGGATGAACGATTTCGCCGCGGAATTCGTGGCGAAGGTGGAGACGCTGTACAATTCCTAGAAAATTTCAATGCCTTCCGTCGAGCGCCAGTCCGGGACGTCGCTTTCCGAAATCAACATGGTGCCGTTCATCGACGTCGTGCTGGTGCTGCTGATTATTTTCATGATCACCGCGCCGATCCTGCAATCCGGCATCGAGGTGGACGTCCCGAAGACGAAAACGGTGAAGGAACTCACCGAAGTGAGAATGGTGGTAACCATCGATCGCGGTCAGCGCGTCTATCTCAACGACAAGCCGGTGAACATTCACGAACTGGGACAGCAGATCCTCTCGCAATCGAAGGACCCGAAACATCAGGCCGTCTATGTGCGGTGCGATGAAACGGTTCCCTTCGGAAGCTGGGCGGCGGTGGTGGATGCGCTTCGCCAGGCGGGAATCCAGAACGTGAGCGTCGTGACGCAACCACTCAGCGAGCGGCCGACGACACAGTGAGATGACAGCGATCGCCGCAATTCGACCCGACGACACGCTCAAGCGCTTCTTCTATATCTCGCTGATTGTGCACTCGACATTTGCCGCTCTCGCGCTGATTTCCGCTTTCTTCGCGGGCCAGACACGCGATTGGGGCGGTCCGGGCGGCTCGATCACGGTCGGCATCGTCGGCAACGTGCCGGCGATTCCCCTCCCCCAGCCGGATGCGGTCTCGCCGAATCGCGTGGTGGATGAATCGAAAGGGCTTTTCAAGTCGGAGCCCGCGCCGGTGCCGAAGCCTCCACCGGACGCGACGCCGATTCCCAAGTTCGAGCGCAACAAGCCGCCCAAGTACGTGACGCGTCCCTCGAAGGTACTCGAAAATCCCACACCTCCGCCGACCAACGCGATTCCTTACGGAGGCGGCGGAACTCCGACGATTCCGACGACCTCGTTCGCGCTGGGCACAGGGACGACGCAGGCGGGGCTGGGATTCACCGGGACGTCGGGCGGAGATTTCGGTTCGCGCTTTTCGTGGTACGTAGAAGCGGTGCAGCGCCGCATTAGCGGCAACTGGTTGCAATCCACGGTGGACCCGAACGTGGGATATGCGCCGCGCGTGATCGTTACATTCACGATTCTGCGGGACGGGACGATCACCAACGCTCAGATCACGCATTCGAGCAACAACTATTCAGTGGACAGCTCAGCGCTTCGTGCGGTGCGCGAGTCCAACAAACTCAATCCTCTGCCGCCGGAGTACAGCGGCTCGAACGTGAACGTAGAATTCTGGTTTGATTTTCGGCGGTGACGGACCGTGATGAGACAAACACTCAAATCCAGAACGGTACTGATTGTGGCGCTCGCGGTTCTTGGTACTTCCCTGGCGCGTCCTGCCTCGGCGCAAGACTGGTTCAAGACGGGCACGGGCCTCGGAGTCACAAAAGTGCGCCTCGCCGCGCCGGACACGGCCGCGCGCTCGACAGAGGCGCAGCCGCTCGCGAAAACTTTCCATGATGTCCTGTGGTCCGATCTCGATTACTCGGGGATCCTCGATCTCGTTAGTCCGAGCTTCTATCCGGTACAGGTGCCGAGCCAGCCGAGCGAGCTGAAGGCCGAAGACTGGTCCGCCGCGCCGGCCAACGCCTACATGGTCGCTTACGGCAACCTGACGGTTGAGACCACGGATCTCGCGTTCGCGGGCTTTCTTTCCGACGTTCACAATCCCACGGCGCCGCTCGCGTTGCAGAAGATCTATCGCGGTGCGGCCACGGACGCGGACGCGCGCCGCCTGGCGCACCAGTTCGCGGACGACATCATCGGCTTGCTGAGCGGCGGACAACCCGGCGTCGCGCAGACGAGGATCGGCTTCGTCAGCGGCCGCAGCGGCAACAAGGAAATCTGGGTGATGGACTACGACGGCGCGAACCAGCAGCAGATCACGCACTTGAAGTCGATCTCCCTGACGCCGCGATGGTCGCCCGACGCGACACGCATCGCGTTCACTTGCTACGAACCGTTTCGCGGCATCACTTCGGCGCAGATTTGCATCTACTCGACCGTGTCGAACCGTCTCATCGCGTTTCCGCGTTTTCGCGGAACGAACAGCTCACCGGCGTGGTCGCCCGACGGCTCGGAGATTGCTTTCATGTCGAGCCAGAACGGCGACCCTGAGATTTACGTGGCCGATTCCGGCGGAGCGCATCTGCGGCGCGTCACCTTCGCGACAGGCGTGAGCACTTCGCCCGCGTGGAATCCAAAAACCGGGAACCAGATGGTGTTCGTCAGCGACCGCGCTGGATCGCCGGTGCTCTATCTTGCCAACTCCGATGGCTCAAACGTGGAGAAGCTCGACCTGCCGGACATGGGCTACGTGATCGATCCGGCGTGGTCGCCCAATGGACAGCTGATCGCATTCAGCTGGCGGCGACCGAGCGGGAATTACGACATATATGTGATGGACATCGTGACACGGCAACTGGTCGAGCTGACGAAGGACGAGGGACGCAATGAACGCCCCAGTTGGGCGCCCGACGGCCGCCACCTGGTTTTCGAATCGACGCGCACGGGGACGCGGCAGATCTGGTCCATGCTGGCGGACGGCAGCCAGCCGCACGAGTTGACGTATGAAGGGCAGAACGAATCGCCCAGCTGGTCGTCGAAATGAGTGGCCGGCGAATGAGTTTCCGGCAAGTCTGCAAGCGCAGTTTGTTTCATCTGGCAGTAACGGTTCGATAGGTATAAATTTACGTGCGGCGCCCCCGCAAAGCCCTCGCGGCAGCGCCGAAGGAGGCACCTCATGCAGCACGGTTCGATTCGCAAGACTGCTCTAGTATTCGGCCTGATAGTTGTCGCCGCTGTGTCCGTCGGCTGCAAGAAGAAAGTCGCAGCCACACCGCCGGCCCCGCCGCCAGCTCCCCCGGCGCAACCTACCGTGACACTCAACGCATCGCCCTCGACGATAAACGCCGGGCAAACCGTAACGCTTTCCTGGTCCTCGACGAACGCGACGGACCTCGAGATCGAACCGGGCATCGGCAAGGTCGCGCCGCAAGGCTCGACCCCGGCGAATCCGACGCAGTCCACGACGTACACGATCACGGCCACGGGCCCGGGCGGCAGCGCCAGCGCCACGGCACAGGTGACGGTGAACGCACCACCTCCTCCACCTCCGGCTGCGGCGCCTGCACAACCAAGCTTGAGCGACCTGTTCGATCAGAACGTCAAGGACGCGTACTTCGACCTCGACAAGTCTGATTTGCGGCCGGACGCGCGCGCCACGCTTACCAAGGATGCGGAGTTCCTGCGGTCGTATCCGGCAGCTCGCGTGTCGATCGAGGGCCATTGCGACGAACGCGGATCGACGGAATACAACCTGGGCCTCGGCCAGCGGCGTGCCGATGCGGCGAAGAACTTCCTCGTCTCCCTCGGCATCACGGCCGACCGGATGACAACCGTGAGCTATGGCAAGGAGCGCCCGGTTTGCACCGAGCACGATGAATCGTGCTGGCAGCAGAACCGCCGCGCCCACTTCGTCCTTTCTCACTAACAGATCCACTCGCGTCCGGAGCGGCGGCAGCCGATGGGCCGCTGCTCTGGACGGAGTGCCCGGCCCTTCCCAAGGAGGCACGACTTTGCGCACACGATGGCTCGCGCTGGTAGTCGCAGCGATGTTCTTCGGGGCTCTTGGCGGAACGATTCTGGCGCCCACGCCCGCCGGCGCCATCTCGAAGGAGATGATCGAACTCCAGCAGCAGGTCGCGCAGATTCTCCAGATGCAGCAGGACCTGCGCAGCGCAATCGACGGCAACAATGCTTCGACGAAGACGCTCGTCCAGCAATCGCTCGATTCTGTCAACAAGCTCAGCGGAGAAATGGGGTCGCTTCAGAAGTCCGTGCAGGAAGTGCAGGCCAACACGGGCGCCCGCATCGACACCATGACGCAGCAGACGCAGGGCCTGTCGGATAATTTGCAGGACGTGCAAGCGCGAGTGGGAAAGCTCTCACAACAGCTGACCGACGTCCAGAACCTGCTGCAAAGCATCGACGCAAAGGTTTCGAGCGGCGCTCCCGCTGGTGGCGTGGGCGTTCCCACCGGCACGTACAACCCCGGGGCTGCCGCGGGCGGAGGCGTGCCCGGCGGCGGGATGGCGCCGATTTCGGCCGATACGCTCTACCAGAACGCGCTGAGGGACTACACGAGCGGCAAGTACGATCTCGCGCACCAGGAATTTTCAGACTACATTCAGAATTTTCCATCGAACGACCTCGCGTCGAATGCGCAGTTCTATCTCGGAGAGGTCGCCTACGCACAGGGGGACTTCAAGGGCGCCATCGCGTCGTACGACAACGTGCTGGTGAACTATCCGAAGAGTTTCAAGCTGGCGGCTTCCCTGCTGAAGAAGGGTCTCGCCGAGATCGAGACCGGGCTGAAGGCTTCGGGAACGCGCGATCTGCGCGAAGTGGAGCGCAGGTTCCCGGGTTCGGATGAAGCGAAGCGTGCGCAGGCCAAACTGCGCGAGATCGGTGCCGCGGTCTCACCCCGCGCCACACACTGATCGCCCGAGCAGGATCGCGGGAACAAACGACCCCGGGCGCAGCTACGCTCGCAGGTAGTCCGCCTGCCAATCTCGAATCATCTTCTTGATGACCTTGCGATCCGCGAGCTTGTCCTGCAAAACCTTGCGCGCCAGCTCCGGCAATTCCGCGTCGCTCGCGAAGCGCAAGGAAATGAGTTGCCCCGGCTCGAATTCCAGGATCCGCGCCTTCAGATCAGCCGGAAGCACTTGCTGCATTCGAAGACGCATCTCGAGCCGGATCACGCGATCCTGCACCGTGAGAGCAAAAAGCCGCGCAAGGAACGCAAGCAGGACCAACGCCAGCGCCACCAGCGCCGAGATCACCGACGCCACCGAAAACGCGCGCACCGCATGATAGATCGACCAAATCAGGTTGATCAGAAGAATCGGCGCCGCAACGAAGTGAAATGCCGGGACGAACTTCGCGTGATTTTCGAAATTCTGCGTTTTCTCCGCCATGTTCGCCGCTCCGAAGGAAGGATTTGAAACCCGCGGCGGAGTCTATCAGATTCCGTCGCCCGAATCGCCTCGCCCGGAAAGCGCCGGCCGGGTTTCCAAATTCCAGCCGCCGGCGCAGACTTTTGCGTTATACTCCGGCGCATGTCCGTCAACAAAGCCATTCTCGTCGGGCGCCTCGGGCGCGATCCCGAGACGCGCTATACCTCGGGCGGCCAGGCCGTCTGCAATTTCTCCATAGCCACCGACTCGACCTACAAGGACCGTGCCGGCGAGCGCCAGAAGCGCACGGAGTGGCACCGTATCGTCCTGTGGGGAAAGCTCGCGGAGATCGCGCAGCAGTATCTGAAGAAGGGCCACCTCGTTTTCATCGAAGGGCGAATCCAAACGCGCGAGTGGGAAGACAAGCGCGACGGGCAGAAGCGCACGACTACCGAGATCGTCGGCAATGAGATGCGCATGCTGACGTCCCGCGCAGAAGGCGCCGCAGCCGGAGCAAGCGCCGGGGCGGGCGGCGGAGCAGGCCACGGCCGCTCGGCCGACGCCGATTTCGAAGCCGCCGGTCCCGGACCCGACGAGGCGTCCGCTCCCGCGCCCGAAATTTCCGACGAAGATATCCCGTTCTAATTGTCACTGGAACTTTCGATCTGCCGAAATCCTGCGGCGAATCCTGCCTATTTTTGCGGCGAGTTTCCGTTTGGTCCCGAGCCCGGATTTGCGCCCGCCGCCGCTTCGCTCTCCTCACCCTCGTCGAGTGAGGGCAAAGTCGGCAAGACTTCCGCTGCGATCGAGCGGTCGCGAATGAGGATGTCCTTCTTGAGCTTGCCATCGCGAAATTCAACGGCCCGTTTGGCGTACTGGGCGATGTCCGGCTCGTGGGTGACGATGACCACGGTCAAGCCGTGCTGGTCGTTCAGCTTCTGGAGAATGTCCATTATCTCGACGCTCGTGCGACTGTCGAGGTTTCCGGTCGGCTCGTCGGCAAGCAGGAGCGATGGGTTGTTCACGAGAGCCCGCGCGATCGCCACCCGCTGCTGTTGCCCGCCGGAAAGCTGCGATGGAAAATGCCCCGCGCGATCGGAAAGACCGACGCGTTCCAGCGCCTCTTCCGCCCGGCGCGCGCGTTCTTCGACCGGAACCCCCGCGTAGATCGTCGGCAGCTCGACATTTTCCAGCGCGGAAGTGCGGGAGAGAAGATTGAATTGTTGAAATACGAATCCGATCTTGTGGCTGCGGATCCTGGCCAGCTCGTCTTTCG
>Ga0335077_10008446_pt1 | contig 12782 bp, 12 predicted proteins | sample Lox_Sample_31_FD_207151 | JGI IMG/M metagenome (GOLD analysis project Ga0335077, IMG submission 207151) | Soil microbial communities from Loxahatchee National Wildlife Refuge, Florida, United States - Lox_Sample_3.1 | ecosystem: Environmental > Terrestrial > Soil > Wetlands | place: USA... | reverse complement strand
CCTCCACGAACGCGCGAACCTTCGCGTGATCCTTGATCCCGGGGGCGGACTCGAGCCGCGAGCTGGCATCGACGGCCCACGGGCGGACGGCCGCGATCGCCGCGCCCACGTTCGAGGCCTCGAGGCCGCCGGCCAGCATCAGGCGGCCCTCGACTCCGGCCGCGCGTGCGAGGTGGGACGGGTCGTCCTCCTGCCAGGGCAGGTCGACCACGTGCGCGACCTGCTCTCCGTCGCGAAGGAGCACCGCATCGCGGCTCCGGTGGCCGCCCTCGCGCGTGTAGAGCTGGACGAGGTCGGCCCCCGCGTCGGTGGCCTCGCCGACGCGGACCGCGACCGAGAGCATCGTCTCCGGGACTTCGAGCACCCGCGGAGCCGTGCGCGGGCTCTCCTTCGCGAGGATGAACCCGGCGAGGTCGGCGCCCGCCTCCGCGGCGACGGCGACATCTTCGTCGCGCGTGAGGCCGCACACCTTCACGAGCGGCCGCCGGAGCAGCTCGGAAAGCTTCGCCGCCGGGTCTGCGGCGCGCATCAGCGCGCTCCCGACCAGGATCGCGTCGGCGCCGGCGAGCTCCGCGGCTGCGCCCTTGGCCCTCGAGTCCACGGCGCTCTCTGCCACGATCACGCGGTCGCGGGGCGCGCGCGCCACCAGCGCGAGCTGCGCGTCACGGTCGATCTCGAACGAGGCGAGGTTGCGCGCGTTGAGCCCGATCACCGGCGCGCCGAGGGCGACCGCGCGGTCGAGCTCGTCCGCATCGTGGGCCTCGACGAGGGTCTCGAGCCCGAGCTCGGACGCTGCGGCGAGCAGGGCCGCCGCCGCGGCGTCGTCGAGGTCGCGGAGGAGCAGGAGGGCGGCGTCGGCGCCCGCCTCGCGGCACGCCCGCAGGTGCGCCTCCTCGGTGAAGAAGCCCTTGGCCAGCAGCGGCAGCGCCGTCGCGGCGCGGGCTGCGCGGAGGTCGTCGAACGTGCCGCCGAAGCGCTCGTCGACGAGGATCGAGCACGCTGCGGCTCCCGCGAGCGCGAACGCCGGCGCGAGCTCGGCCGGGTCCGCGTCGGGGCGCAGGTCGCCCGCCGAGGGCGAGCGCCGCTTCACCTCGGCGATCGCCTGCAGGCCGGGCGCGGCGAGAGCATCGCGGAACCGCATCAGCCGTCGCCCCGGGAGAACGCCGCCAGCTCCGTCAACCGCTCGCCCGCGGCGCCCGAGGCGACCGCCTCCCGTGCGAGCGCGAGCCCCTCGCGGAGGTCCGCCGCGTGCCCGCCTGCGGCGATCGCGCCCGCCGCGTTGAGGACGATCGCGTCGCGGGCGGCACCGTCGCGGCCGGCGAGGACCTCGCGGATCACCTGCGCGTTCTCCTCCGGCGAGCCGCCGCGCAGCTCCGCGGGGTCGCAGCGCGGCACGCCGAGGTCGAGCGGGTCGATCTCGCGCTCGTGCACCTCGCCCTCGACGACCTCGCAGACGAGGTTCGGGCCGGCGGGTGAGAGCTCGTCGATCCCGGCGGCGCCGTGAACCACGAAGGCCCGCCGCGCACCGAGCCGCGCGAGCACGTCGGCGATCGTGCGCACGAGCTGCGGCGAGTACACGCCGACGATCTGGGCGCGGGCGCCGGCGGGGTTCGTGAGCGGCCCGAGCACGTTGAACACCGTACGCGTCCCGAGCTCGCGTCGCACCCCCGCCGCGTGGCGCATCGCGGGATGGTGGGACGGGGCGAAGAGGAAGCCGAACCCGAGCTCGTCGATCGAGCGCGCGATCCGCTCCGGCTCCTGCTCGAGCGAGAACCCGAGCGCCTCGAGCACGTCGGCGGATCCCGACGCCGAGGAGACCGCGCGGTTGCCGTGCTTCGCGACGGCCGACCCGGCCGCAGCCGCGACGAGCGCGGCCGCGGTCGAGATGTTGATCGTGCGCTGTCCATCGCCGCCCGTTCCCGCCGTGTCGACGAGGTCGTCCCGGAGCGGCCGCACCTCGAGCACGTGGGAGCGCATCGCCTCGGCGCAGCCCGCGATCTCGTCGGCCGTCTCGCCCTTGACGCGCAGCGCGACCAGGAAGCCGCCGATCTGGGCCTGGGTCGCCTCGCCCTCCATCACCGACCCCATCACCTCCCGCGCCTCCTCCCGGGTGAGGTCGTGGCCGTCGATCACCTTCTGCAGGGCGGCCTGGATCATCCGAGGAAGTTCCTCGCGAGGTCGGGCCCGAGCGGGGTCAGCACCGACTCGGGATGGAACTGGACGCCCTCGACGCGGAGCTCGCGATGGCGGACTGCCATCACCTCGCCGTCGTCGGCGGTGGCGGTCACCTCGAGCACGTCGGGGACACGCACGGCGGCGAGCGAGTGGTAGCGGCCCGCCTCGAACCCGTCGGGCAGCCCGGCGAAGACGCCCCGCCCGTCGTGGTGCACCGGGCTCGCCTTGCCGTGGAGGAGCGCCCGCGCCTGGCCGACCTCGCCGCCAAACGCCTCCACGATCACCTGGTGGCCGAGGCAGACGCCGAGCGTCGGCGTCGTCGGCGCGAGCCGGCGGATGATCTCGAGCGAGGCGCCCGCGTCGACGGGGCGCCCGGGCCCCGGCGAGATCACGAGGTGCGACGGCGCCAGGCGCTCGGCCGTGTCCGCGTCGATCTGGTCGTTCCGGCGCACCACCACCTCGGCCCCCAGCTCGGCGAAGAGGTGGGCCAGGTTGTAGGTGAACGAGTCGTAGTTGTCGACGAGGAGGATCACGGTGTCTGCTCGGCCAGGTCGATGGCGGCCTCGAGCGCGGCCAGCTTGGAGAGGCATTCGCGGTGCTCGGCCGCCGGGTCGGAGTCTGCCACGATCCCCGCACCCGCCTGCAGGCGGGCGACGCCCTCGTGCAGGACGATCGTGCGGATCGCGATGCAGGTGTCGAGGGTCCCGTCGGGCAGCGCGTAGCCGACCGCGCCCGCGTAGGGGCCGCGGCGGTAGCCCTCGAGCTCGGAGATCAGCTGCATCGCTCGTACCTTCGGCGCCCCCGAGACCGTGCCCGCCGGGAAGCAGGCGCGGAGGAGGTCGAACGGCGTCACGTCGGCGCGCAGCTCGCCGGCCACCTCCGAGACGAGGTGGGTGACGTGGGAGAAGCGCTCGGGCTCGAGGAAGCGCTCTACGTGCACGGTGCCGGCACGGCAGACGCGCGAGAGGTCGTTGCGCCCCAGGTCGACGAGCATCACGTGCTCCGCGCGGTCCTTCGCCGAGGCGAGCAGCCGCTCCGCATCGCCCGGGCCGGGATGCGTCGTGCCCGCGATCGGGTTGAGGCTCGCCCGCCGCCCCTCGAGCTTGACGAGCGTCTCCGGCGAGGAGCCGACGAGCGCGAGCCCGTCCAGGTCGAGCAGGAACAGGTACGGCGAGGGGTTGACGCGGCGCAGCGCCCGGTAGAGCTCCAGCGCGCTCGCCGAGGTCGGCCGCTCGGCCCGCTGCGAGAGCACGATCTGGAACGCGTCGCCGGCACGGATGTGGTCCTTGGCTGCGCGTACGCGGCGCTCGTACTCCTCCTGCGACGGGTAGCGCCGCGTCGTGGGGTCAGGCACCGGGACCTGTCTCGTTGGGACGGGTGCGGGGGCGGCGAAGAGCGCGGCGACCACGGCCGGGTCGCCGCGCAGCACCTCCGCGACCCCCGCCGCGTGGTCGAACCGGACGAGGAACTCGGCCACCACGAAGCGGCTCTCCGGCAGGTCGTGGCCGTCGTCCGGCAGCGGCACCGTCGGCTCGAGCCGCGTGACGTGGTCGTAGCCGAGGTAGCCGACGACGGGCTCCCCGCACGCCTCGGCCTCGTTCAGGTAGACGAGCCGCGAGCCGCAGCCGACGAACGAGTGCCGGCCGAGGCGTCCCTGGTCGACCGACTCGAGCAGGAAGGCTCCCCGGCCGGCCTCGCGCAGGCGGAGGTACGCCCCGAGCGGGGTGATCAGGTCGGTGGAGATGTCGGTGGTCACGGTCAAGCGAGATCCTTCCGGGGGACGCGAAAAAGCCCTCTGTGAGGGCCGGGATGAGCGGAACGGGTTGTCACTTCGCCTGGGTCAGCTCAGGCGCAGGCTCCCGCCCCGCTCGTGGCGCCAGAACCAGGCCCAGCTGCGAGTGACGGGAGACATCGCTTCCCAGAGTAGGCGTAGCGGTCCCGATTCGTCAAGATGGGTCCGCCGCAGTGTCCATTCCCGATCTGCTCCGCCAGCTCCTCGATGCTCCCGCACCCTCCGGCTCGGAGGAGCGGGCAGCCGCCGTCTGGCGCGCCGGCGCGGCTCCGTTCGCCGAGGTGTCGAGCGACACGCTCGGCTCGAGCTTCGCGCGCGTCGGCGGGCGCGCCGGAGGGCCGGTGTGCGCGCTCGTCGGCCACATCGACGAGATCGGCGTGATCGCGACGCACGTGGACGAGCGGGGCTTCGTCTCGATCCGGCGGATCGGCGGCTTCGCGGTCGAGCCGCTCGTCGGGCAGCGGGTCGAGTTCCTGAGCGGCGTGAAGGGCGTCGTGGCCCGGCGGCGGGACACGTCCACCCCCCAGTCCGAGCGGAAGCGGGCAGAGATCAAGGATCTCCACGTCGACGTCGGCGCCCGCGACGGAGACGAGGCGCGCAGCCTCGTCCGGCCCGGCGACGCCGCGGTGCTCAGCGCCGAGCCGACGGAGCTGCCGAACGGCCGCATCGTCTCGCGCTCGCTCGACAACAGGCTCGGCGCCTACATCGCGCTCGAGGCGGCGCGGCGGGCCGCGGAGGCGGGCGTGCCGGGCGACGTCGTCGCGATCGCCGCAGCCCAGGAGGAGATCGGCTGCCACGGCGCCCGCACCGCGGTCTTCGCGCTCGAGCCCGATCTCGCGCTCGTCTTCGACGTGACGACGGCGAGCGACTCCCCTGGCGCCGATCCGGCCGACGACGGCGAGCACAGCCTCGGCAGCGGCCCGACGATCCTGCGCGGCCCCCTGATGCATCCACTCCTCGTCGAGCTCCTGCTCGCGTCGGCGGAGGCGGAGTCGATCCCGTACACGCTCGAGGTCGCGGGCGGCCAGACGAACACGGACGCCGACTACACGCACATCAGCCGCGGCGGCGTGCCGACCGCCGTGGTCTCGGTGCCGCTGCGCTACATGCACTCGCCGAGCGAGCTGGGGCAGCTGTCCGACGTCGAGGACGCGATCAGGCTGACCGTGGGCTTCCTGCAGCGGCTCGAGCCCGGCCTGAACTTCGCGCGGTAGCCTTCGAGGCGTGTCCCGTTCCGTGATCGTCTCCGCCGTGCGGACCCCGTTCGGCAGGCTCGGCGGCGGCCTCGCCGGATATCGCGCGACCGAGCTCGGCGCGCTCGCGATCAGGGCCGGCCTCGAGCGCGCCGGCCTCGAGCCCGGCGAGGCGGAGTACGTGATCATGGGCCAGGTCCTGCAGGCGGGCGCCGGCCAGGCCCCCGCGCGACAGGCCGCGGTCGGAGCCGGGATCCCGAAGGAGGTCGGCGCCGACACGGTCAACAAGGTCTGCGCCTCCTCGATCCGGGCGATCCAGATCGCCGACCTGATGATCCGCGCCGGGGAGCACGACGTGGTCGTCACCGGCGGGATGGAGTCGATGTCGAACGCGCCCTACCTGCTTCAGAAGGCGCGCTTCGGCTACCGCTTCGGAGACGGCGAGCTCGTCGACGCGATGACCTACGACGGGCTCACCTGCACCTTCGACGGGCTCCTGATGGCGCAGCAGAACTCCGTCGTCGCGCGCGAGCTCGGGATCAGCCGCGACGAGCAGGACGCCTGGGCGGTGCGGTCGCAGGAGCGGGCCGCGCGGGCCCAGGACGAGGGCCGCTACGACGCGGAGATCGTCCCGGTGGGTGACGTGGCCGCGGACGAGGCGATCCGGCGCGACACGACGCTCGAGAAGCTCGCCGCGCTGCAGCCGGTCTTCGACCCGGACGGGACGACCACCGCCGGCAACGCCCCCGGGGTCAACGACGGCGCCTCGTGCGTCGTCGTCACGAGCGAGGAGTTCGCGCGCGAGCGCGGGCTCGAGATCCTGGCGCGGATCGTCGCCCAGGCATACATCGCAGACGACTTCGCCTACCTCCCGCGCACGCCCGCCGGGGCCGGGGCGCTCGCGCTCGAGAAGGCGGGACGGACGATCGCCGACGTGAAGCGGATCGAGATCAACGAGGCGTTCGCCTCGGTCGCCGCGAACTCGACCCGGATGCTCGGGGCCGACCCGGACACGGTCAACGTCAACGGCGGCGCGATCGCCCTCGGCCATCCGATCGGCGCCTCCGGCGGCCGCATCGTCGGCACCCTCGTCCACGAGTTGCGCCGCGAGGGGGGTGGGCTCGGCCTCGCCGCGATCTGCTCCGGCGGCGGCCAGGGCGACGCGCTCCTGCTCGAGGTCTGAGCCTCGACTCCCCTGGCAACTCTCCGAAAGGGGTCAGGCACCTTCGGAGAATCGAGCGCGGTGCGACTCCCGGCGGACTCGCCGTGTCGGCCTTGTTACTTCGGGACGGCTTCGAGGCGGTAGCCCACCCCGTAGCGGGTCTGGATGAACGTGTGGGACGAGGCTCGGCGGTCGATCTTCTCCCGCAGGCGGCGGACGAAGACGTCCACGGTGCGGTCGCGATGAGCCTCGCGCCGGCCCCAGATCTTCTGCAGCAGCTCATCGCGTGTCGCGACACGGCCGCGCTGCAGCGCGAGCTGGTACAGAAGCCGGAACTCGGTCGGTGTCAGGTCGGCGCTCTCGCCGTCGATGAACGCCTGCACCTGTGCGGGGTCGATCACGAGCTCCTCGATCGTGATCGGCTCGCCGCGACGCTCGTCCTGCGCCCGCGTGCCGCGGCGGGCTGCCGCCCGCACGCGCGCCACGAGCTCCTTCATCGAGAAGGGCTTCACGAGGTAATCGTCCGCGCCGATCTCGAGCGCGTGCACCCGGTCGTGCTCGGTGCCGCGCGCGCTCACCACGACGATCGGGGTGCCGATCCCCTCGGCGCGCGCGGTCTCGATCAGCTTCCAGCCGTCGAGGCCGGGGAGCATCAGGTCGAGCACGCAGACGTCGGGACGCTCGAACCGAAGCCGCGCGAGGCCCTGCTCGCCGCGCTCGACCTGGAGCGGGTCGAACCCTGCGGCGGTCAGGTGCCGCGCCATTCCCTGCGCGATAACCTCGTCGTCCTCGACTATGAGCACCTTGGCCATGACGGGGATTGTGACTGTCGCGGGGGAGGCAAGGGGGCTACGCTCGGTGACGAAGGGGTGAACGGGTGGTAAACGAGGACGAAGTCAGGGCGCGCACGCTGATCGAGGAGAGCCCGGAGCTGGTGCTCGTGCTCGACTCCGAACGGCGCGTCCTGGCCGCGAGCCGCCGCGCGCGCGAGCAGCTCAGGGTCGAGGTGGGGGAGCCCGTGCCGCCGCAGCTGCTCGAGGCGGAGCCGCGCTTCGTCCCCTACGAGGTGGCGGGACGGCACGAGGAGCTGCTGTTCCTCGGCTCTCCCGGCGAGCTCGCCGCCTACGAGGAGCTCCGGGCGGGCTTCACGGCGGCCGTCTCGCACGAGCTGCGAACGCCGCTCGCGCGGCTGCTCGTCCTGCTCGAGTCGATGGACCTCCCCGGCGAGGATCCCCACGAGCTCGCGCTGCAGGCGCGCGCCGAGGTGCAGCAGATCGGCGAGCTGATCGACGACGTCCTCTTCCTGAGCGAGCTCGAGACCGGCAAGGAGGTGGTGGCGCTCGGCTCGACGCCGGTGCAGCCGCTGCTGTCGGAGCTCGCGGCCGAGCTCGCCGAGCGCGCGGCGCGGGCGGATCTCGAGCTGCGTTTCGAGGCGGAGCCGGAGATCGAGCTGCCGCTGCGGCCGAGGATGCTGCGGATCGTGCTCGAGAACCTCGCGGAGAACGCGCTCAGGTACGCAGGCCCGCGCTCCCGGTTCTGGATCGAGGTCGCCCGCTCGCCGGAGGGGATCGTCCTCCGTGCCGCCGACGACGGTGCGGGGGTCGCGGAGGACGATCTCGCGCGGCTGTTCGAGCGGTTCTACCGTGCCGACCGGGCGCGCTCCTCGCGCGGCACCGGGCTCGGGCTCGCGATCGTGAAGCACGTCGTCACGGCCGCGGGCGGGACGATCGAGGCGGACGGCGGCCCCGGGCTCGGGCTCGAGATCCGCTGCGTCTTCCCCTAGACGGTCGATGCCACACCTGCGCGCACCTGACGTTCGGATCGAGCGCAGGCCAGGCCGGTGGACCTGGTCAAGGCGAGCCGGACGATCCTGCGCCGCTAGGAGAAGCCGAAGTACAGCGAGAGCACGATCCCCTCGACGAAGCAGAAGACGGCGAACGGGGTCAGCCGCTTCGTCTCGAAGTAGCGCATCAGGAAGCGGACGGAGAAGTACGCCGTGACGGCGGCGCAGAGGGCGCCGGCGAGCGCCTGCCCGCGCACGCCGTTTCCCTGCGCGCCGAGCAGCTCGGGAAGCTTGAGCACGGCGGCGGCGCCGATGATCGGGGTCGCGAGGAGGAACGCGAAGCGCGCCGCGTCCTCGTTCGAGAGCCCGACGAGCAGGCCGCCGCCCATCGTCGCGCCCGAGCGCGAGAGCCCCGGGATCAGCGCGAGCGCCTGCGCGGCGCCGATCGAGGCGGCCTGCCTCCAGCCGACCCCCTCGGCGACTCGCCGGTCGGCGTCGCCCGTGTCGGGCGCCGGTGCCCGCCGCCGCAGCAGCTCCGCTCCGTACAGCATCAGGCCGTTGACGATCAGGAAGAACGCGGCGGACTGGGCCGAGGCGAACACGGCGCGGAGCTTGCTCTCGAGCAGGAGGCCGAGGATCCCGGCCGGTATCGTGCCGACGACGAGCAGCCAGCCGAGCTTCGCGTCCCTGTCCTCCGGGTCGATGCCGCGGTCGCGGAGCGAGCGGCCGATCCCCTTCACGATCCGAACCCAGTCGGCCCAGAAGAAGCCGAGCAGGACGAGCGCGGTCGCGAGGTGGGTGGCGACGAGGAAGGTGATGAAGTACGGGTCGTTCTGGTGGATGTTCCAGCCGAGCAGCCGCGGCAGCACGACGCTCTGCCCCAGGCTCGAGATCGGGAAGAGCTCCGCGACCCCCTGGACCAGGCCGAGCACGATCGCCTGGCCGTAGCTGATCAAGCCTGCTCTGAGTCCTTCTTCTTGGGCGCGCTGCGGAACCAGGCGAACACGAGGCACGCCACGCCGACGAGGAAGGCTGCGATCCCGTGCTTGACGTGGTGGTGGCTCGAGCCGGCGGTGTAGCCGGGGAGCCAGCTCGGCAGCGAGCCGGCGGGCTCGACCCAGTAGTAGATCCCGAGCGCGATCAGCAGCACGCCGAGGACGGCGGAGGCTGTGACGAGGGCGGTGTTCTTCGACATCGGACGCGCGTGAGCCTAACGGATGCGCGTACACCACCTCGACGGCAGCCGTACACCCCATTGCGGCACGGAACACCGCCTCCCGGGGCGAATCTGTGCGTGTGATGCGGATCCGCACGACGCCGCTGCTCTGCGAGCTCCACGCGCACACGACCTGGAGCGACGGCGCGCTCGGCCTGCCCGAGCTCGTCGACCTCTACGGCCGCAGCGGCTTCGACGTCCTCGCGGTGACCGACCACACGGTCCGCACGGACGACGACTCGGCCGACGGCTCCGGGCCGCGGCACGTCCACGCGGGGAATCACGCCGCCTATCTCGACACGGTCGCGGCGGAGGCCGAGCGCGCCCGGGCCGAGTACGACCTCCTGGTGCTGCCCGGGCTCGAGCTCACCTACGACGACGTCGACGCGACCCTCGCGGCGCACGCGGTGGCGGTCGGCCTCGACCGCTTCGTGGGCGTCGACCTCGGCATCGACGTCGCGCTGGAGCGGGCGCGCGCGGCCGGCGCGGCCCTGATCGCCGCGCACCCGTACACGCCCGGGCAGGCGGAGGGCGCGTGGCGGCGGACCGCTCGGTTTGCGTGCGAGTGGCAGGAGCTCCGGCTTTTCGTCGACCGGTTCGAGCTCGTCAACCGCCACGAGCTCTTCGGCTGGGTCGCGGAGGCCGGCCTTCCCGCCGTTGCGAGCGGCGATTTCCACCGGCTCGAGCACCTCGCGACGTGGAAGACGATGCTGCCGTGCGAGAAGCACGCGGAGGCGGTCGTCGAGTACCTCCGCTCGAGCCGGCCCGCGTATCTCGTGCAGCTCGGCGCACCCGCGGAAGTGCCGCAAACCCGCGCCGCTTAGCCGTTTTCTGCCGTAACCAACTGCTCACCAGTTCGTCACCACGTGCATGCCCACCCGGCGCGAGGCGGTCGGCATGCTCACCGTCGAAGCCCCGATCAATTGTCCCCAAGGAGGGTCATGTTCACCAGGCACGTCAACCGTTGGAAGCTCGGCGCGCTCGGGGTCCTCGCGATCTCGGCCGTCGTCGCGGGAGTGCTCGCCTCGGCCGCGAGCCCCGCCCCGAACCGGACGGCCGCGACGAAGCTCACCGGCGCGGGGAGCACGTTCGTGTTCCCGCTCGTCTCGCAGTGGATTCCCGCGGTCGGCTCTGCGCTGGGGATCGACCTCACCTACGCCGGTGTCGGCTCCGGCGCGGGAATCGCGCAGATCACAGCGCGCACGGTGGACTTCGGCGCCTCCGACGCGCCTATGACCTCGGACCAGTTCTCGGCGTGCAAGGGCTGCGTGCAGATCCCCTGGGCGCTCGCCGCGACCTCGATCCCCTACAACCTGCCCGGCCTGACCAAGCAGGTGAAGCTCACGGGTCCGGTGCTCGCCGGCATCTACCTCGGTCAGATCACCACGTGGGATGCACCGGCGATCAAGGCGCTCAACCCGGGCCTCGCACTGCCCTCGACGAAGATCACGCCCGTCTACCGCAGTGACAACTCGGGCACGAGCTACAACTTCACGGACTACCTCTCGACGGTGAGCCCGGCATGGAAATCCAAGATCGGCGTCGGCGTCAACGCGAGCTGGCCGACGGGAGTCGGCGGGAAGGGCTCATCGGGTGTGTCCGGTGTGATCAAGGGCACCGTGGGGGCGATCGGCTACGTCGACATCGCCTACGCGCTCAGCAACAAGCTGCAGGTCGCTGCGATCAAGAACAAGGCGGGGATCTACGCCCAGCCCGGGCTCCGTGGCATCGCCGCGGCCGGGGCGACTGTCAAGACCGTCCCGTCGAACAACGAGCTCCACATCGTCGATCCGCCGGCCTCGTCGCCGAAGGCGTACCCGATCTGCACGTTCACGTACATCATCCTTCCGACGAGCAGCTCGAAGGCGCCCGACCTGCGCAAGTTCGTGTTCTGGGCGCTGACGAAGGGGCAGACCTACGGGCCGAAGCTCCTGTTCTCTCCGATTCCGAAGGTCGTCCTCGCCGCGTCGGAGAAGACGCTCAAGCAGGTCCAGGGTTAGGACCGCTCCCGGCGTGTCGACGCTCGACCCTGTAAGCAGCAAGCGCGGAGGCCTCCCAGGAGGCCTCCGCGTTCGTCCCGGTGATTTCTCCTTCCGGGCCGTGACGACGCTCGCCGCGGCGTTCGTCGTCGCGCTCGTCGTGATGATCGTCTACGAGGTGGTGCGCCAGGCCTGGCCGGCGATCCAGACCTTCGGGATCTCGTTCGTCTGGACCGACGTCTGGAACCCGATCAAGGGCGAGTTCGGTGCCTGGCAGTTCATCGTCGGCACGGTCGTGAGCTCGTTCTTCGCGATCCTGCTCGCGACGCCGATCTCGATCGCGATCGCCCTGTTCCTGACGGAGCTCGCGCCGAAGTGGCTACGAGGCCCGGTCGCGACGCTGGTCGAGCTGCTCGCGGCGATCCCGAGTGTCGTGCTCGGGCTCTGGGGGATCCTCGTGCTCGGCCCGGTGCTCGCCAGCGACGTCGAGCCGTGGCTCAACAAGTGGTTCGGCTGGCTACAGGTCTTCTCCGGGCAGCCGTCGCCCGTCGGGATGCTGAACGCGATCCTGATCCTGACGATCATGATCGTGCCGATCGTCTCCGCGATCACGCGGGAGCTCTTCCTGCGCGTGCCGAAGGAGCTGAAGGAGGGCGCGCTCGGGCTCGGCACGACGCGGTGGGAGGCGATCCGCGGCGTCGTGATCCCCTACTGCGGCCCCGGGATCGTCGCGGCCGTGATCCTCGGCATCGGCCGCGCCGTCGGCGAGGCGATCGCGGTCGCGCAGGTGAGCGGCAACGGCACGACCATCCAACGCTCGTTCTTCGCGCCGACGAACACGCTGGCCGCGAAGATCGCCAACAGCTACCAGGGCGCCGCGACGAAGCTGGAGGGCGACTCGCTCCTCTACCTGGCCCTGATCCTCCTCATCCTCGCGCTCTTCGTCAACGGCGCCGCCCAGGTCGTGATCCGCCGGGCGGAGAAGCGAGGGGTCCTGTAGTGGCCGCCGCCCCGTCAGCCCTCACGCCGTCGAGGCGGCTTCGCCGGCGCAAGCGCACGGAGAAGATCCTCGCCGTGCTCGCCAGCCTGTCCGCCCTGCTTGCGGTCTCGGTGCTCGTGCTCGTGGTGTGGGCGGTGCTCAGGCGCGGGGCGGCCGCATTCTCATGGGACTTCTTCACGAAGTCGCAGGCCGTGTTCGGGCAGTCGGGAGGCGGCATCGCGCCGGCGATCGTCGGCACGATCGTCCTCATCTTCTGGGCCACGCTGATGGCGGTGCCGCTCGGGGTGCTCGTCGCGATCTACGTCTCGGAGTTCTCGAGCCCGCGCTCGGCACGCCTGATCAGGACCACGCTGGACATCCTGAACGGGGTCCCGGCGATCGTGATCGGCATCTTCGTGTTCGGCCTCCTCGTCGTCGGCCACGGCCAGAGCGGCTTCTACGGCTCGATTGCGCTCGCGATCATGATGATCCCGCTCATCTCG
>Ga0335077_10008445_pt1 | contig 12783 bp, 10 predicted proteins | sample Lox_Sample_31_FD_207151 | JGI IMG/M metagenome (GOLD analysis project Ga0335077, IMG submission 207151) | Soil microbial communities from Loxahatchee National Wildlife Refuge, Florida, United States - Lox_Sample_3.1 | ecosystem: Environmental > Terrestrial > Soil > Wetlands | place: USA... | reverse complement strand
CGCGGGTCGAAGGACTGCGCCGCGAGCATGGTCAACACGACCACGGACATGAAGAAGAGCACCCCGGGGCCGGGCTGCACCGACATGAGCGGCTCGAGCTGGACCAGCGCCACCACGAACGTGTCGACGAATACGTCCAGCATCGACCAGCGCCCGATCAACTCGACGAGGCGATACAAGCGCGAACGGTCGCGGTTGTTCTTGATCGAACCGCGCTGGACCGTGATCAGCAGGTAGGCGAGCGCGACGATCTTTCCCATCGGGATCATGATGCTGGCGATCAACACGATCAGCGCCAGCGGCCACGATCCCGAGGTGTACAGGTAGATGACGCCGGACATGATGGTGTCCGACTCGGAGGAGCCCAGCGTGTTGGTGGTGAGCACCGGCAGCATGTTGGCCGGGACGTAGAAGATCGCGGCCGCGATCACCAGCGCCCACGTGTACTGGATGGACTGATGGCGCCGCGACTGGAGCGGCGCGCCGCAGCGCGGGCAATGGCCTGGCTGCGCCGGGGTTGCGGCGCGAGAGAGCAGGTCACAGGTTTCGCAAGAGACGAGCCCTGCCTGTGCCGCGGTGAGCGCGCTGCCGTTCATCGCGCCGCCTCCGTACCGGAGGTTGCGTCTCTCCTGAACGGCCGCGGCTCGTCCGCGACCCACTCCACCCGGTTCCAGACCTCGCGCGAGTCGAAGCTGACCGCGATCGCGGCGAGCAGAAAGATGAGCACGAACACCGCATACATGCCAATGCCCGCGATCACCGTGGCCAGCTGCGCGATCTTGACCAGCGCCACGAGGACGCCCAGCATCAGCACTTCGTGCATCGACCACGGCCGCATGAAGTGGGCCCAACGCAGCAGCTCGCCGACCCATTTTGGTGCAGGCGGGCGCCTCACCGCGAGCAGGACGGCGAGCATGCATAGCAGATAGACCGCCGGCGCGATCACCGTGCAGAAGGCGACCACCGCGGCAGTGATCTCGCGTCCCTGCAGCCACATCTGATGCGCCCCGCCCAGAAGAGTCGTGCTCGCTTCGCGCCCGACAGCGGAGAGGCCCATCATGGGAGTCGTGTTCACGATGACGAACACGATGAGCGCGGCGATCGTCAGGGCAAGCGGGCGGTCGAGGGGATCCGAGGACTGGGTGGCCAGCACGTGGCCGCACCGCGGGCAGCGCGCCTTGCCGCGAGGCGGGAGCGGCGGGATGCGTTGGACCAAGTCGCAGCCGGGGCAGGCAACGGTCTCCACGACGGGGCGCAGTGCTTGTTGTTTGTTGGCGCCTCATTCTACACACCCGGATGCGTTGGGGTGCAGCTCCGCGATGAACCTGTCAGCCGCCTCTCAGCGACAGCGCGCGGGGCGCGTAGCTAGGAAGGATAGGCTTGACCCGAGCGGCGCCGAGAGACGCCGTCCACGACGGCGTTGACGAGGAGTCCCGTCAGAATTCCGGCCGGCACGTCGACGAGGTAGTGCGCCTTCACGTAGACGACGGCCGCACAAAGCAGCAGCGTCACGGTCAGCATGAACGGAAACAGGCGCGGTGCGAGGTGGCGGGCTTGCAACGTCAGCACGAGCGCGACGGCGACGTGCGACGAAGGAAAGGCGCCCGCCGGCACCTCGCCCCACGACGTGAACAGGAACAGGAGGTGGTTGAAGACGTAGCCCTTGTAGAGCTGCGGGCCGACGTGCGGAGGGAACCAATAGTGCGGCCCGACGACGGGGAACAGCCAGAACAGCGTGTAACAGCCGCAGAAGCACAGCGCCGTTGCGAACAAGGCGCGCTCCGCCTGTGCATAGCCGCGCGTGAGCAGCACGGTGAAGAGCAGCGCGGGAATGAAGTAGTAGTACGCGTAATAGGCCGCGCAGAAGAGCTCCGAGAGCCAAGGCCAGGGCGCAACCTGCGCGAACGCGAGCGACGGCTGGGTGCCCCACAGTGCCTGTTCGAGCCGAACCAGGCCTGCGTCGAAAGGTTGCTCGTGCAGCACGGGCCATATGACAGCGGTCTGGCGATACAAAACGGCGAACAGCAGCGGAACATATGCGAGCCGGAGCAACAGCAGAGGCCATGACCGCGAGCGGCGAGTCAGCGCGCAGATCAATGCGGTTCCTGCGAGGATTGCAAGGTTGACGAACAGCTGACCTGTGCAACCTGAAACACCCCGCGCCGTGCCCAGCGCGAGCGGTATTGCCGCGATGACCACGTAGCCGGCGATGAGCGCGTCCAGCGGTCGGAATGCGCCGAGCGGCTCAGTGCGGCCGAACGGAAGCTGGATCGCGTCAGAGCCAGCCATGCTCGCGGTACCAGCGGGCAGTCGCCCGCAACGCGTCGGGCAGCGGGGTCGCGGCACGCCAGCCGAAGTCGCGCGCGGCCTTCTCGGCGCTGCACACCCACGCCCGCGCGAGGATCTCGATCACTTTCTGCGAACTGAAGATCTCGGGTCGTCCACGCACGCGGGCGAACAGGTCGGCGAGCGCTCCCGCTCCCACCGCAACGATTTCCGGCAGGCGCAGCACGCGCCCGGTTACACCCAGCGCGCTGGCGATCAGCCGTCCGAGCTCGAGCCAGCTCACGACTTCCGGGCCCGCAAGGAAGTACACCTGGCCGATGGCACTCGGAGCTGCGGCGGCCCGGATCAAGCCATCGGCGAGATCCTCGACGTAGAGCAACGAGAAGTAGCGGTCGGAAAAGCCCACGACCGGCAGAAGACCGTGGCGCGCGATGCGGAAGTAACCGTAGACGTCGCGTTCGCGTGGACCGAAGACGATGGGCGGCCGGACGATTGTCCAAGCGAGGCTCGCGACGGACCGGACGGCCTGCTCACCGGCAAATTTGCTGCGCCCGTACCAGGTCAGCGGCTGCGGAGGCATCTCTTCGGTGCGAGGCACGGTGCCGCCCGGGCTCGCTCCGGCGGCGGCGAGACTCGAGACGTAAACGAAGCGCGCTGGAGGCGGCTCGGCTGCGGCGGCAGCAGCCACGAGGTTGTTCGTGCCGTCCGCATTGACGCGGAACAAGTCCGTCTCGCGCAGTCCCTTGAGCGCTCCGGCGAGGTGGAACACGACGTCCGCGCCGGACACTGCAGGTGCCAGGCTCGCAGGTTCCGTAAGGTCGCCGCGCACGACGTCGAGCTGGAGTCCGGCGAGGCCGCCGAGATCGCTCGAGGGACGAGCGAGCACCCGCACACGGTGGCCTTCCGCCACGAGGCGCGCGCAGAGGTGGGAGCCGATGAATCCTTGGCCGCCCGTTACCAGCGCGAGCATGCGTCTGTGCCGACGGCAGCCGACGCGAGTCCGAACGGATTTCGCCGCACGGTCGGCTCGTGCCAAGCCCGCAAGCGCGTCGCGAGATCGTCCGACCGGCAAGCCTGCGCTGTGTGCAGCGAGGGCCGCATGCAGGCGCGGGCGCTAGAGTGTCCGGTCGTAGACGCGGTACACCTTGGTCCGGCGGGCATCGATATGTCGCAGCGGCCGCAACATCGCCTCGTTATCTTCGAGGATCCAGCCCACCTCTGCGCCCTCGTAACCCAGCGGAATTCCATTCTGGATCATGCGCTGGATGAGCACGCCATCCAGCCCGAGCCGCCGATACGGCGGTAGCACGCCCAGCGCCAGGACGCGCACCCGGCGGCACTTCGTGACCTTCACGTGCCACAGGATCTTGATGAGCCCGAGCGGGAACAGGTGGCCGCGTGCGAGCTTGAGCGCCTCGTTGGCGTCGGGCACGGCGATCGCGATCGCTGCGGGCTTCCCGTCGACCTCGCCGACGAAGGCGAGCCGCGGATCGATCAATGGCTTCAGCTCCTTCGCGATCGCCGCGAGCTCGCGATCGGTCCACGGAACGAAGCCCCAATTGTTGGCCCATGCCTCGTTGTAGCAGCGCCGGACGAACTCCAGCTCCGCGTGCCAGCGCTTCAGGTCCACCGACCGGACGTGGATGCGGCTGTTCTGCAGTACCCTGCGCGCTAAGGGCTCGAGTTGTCCTTTGTATTGCTCCGCGCGCACCTCTAGTGCGTACAGGTCCTTCGCCTTCGAGAAACCGAACTGAGCGAGCTGCTCCGCGTAGTAGGGCGGGTTGTACGGCATGAGGATGGCGGGGTCGTCGTCGAACCCTTCCACCAGCAGGCCGAGGACGTCGTTGGTGGTTAAGTTCGTCGGCCCACGCATCACCGACAACCCGCGCGCCTTGAGCCATTCGGCGGCCGCTGCGAGTAATGCGCGCGAAGCTTCGGGATCGCGCTCGCATTCGTACAGCCCGAAAAACCCGACGTGTTTCTCGGTGGGATGGAACTGGCCGAAGCGGGTATTCTTGAGGGCGGTGATCGTGCCTACGACGCGCGTGCCACGCCGGGCCAGGAACGGCTGGATCTCGGCATACTCGTAGACCGGATTCTTGCGCGGGTTCAGAAAATCGCGCCGCTCCATCAGCAGCGGCGGAACCCAGTGCGGAAACTGACCGTACAGTCCGAACGGGAAACGGATGTACTGCTCGAGATCTGCCGTGCCCGTAGCCGGCAGGATCGTCAGGCCATCGGCCACGCGCTCACCTGATCAGCGCGAACTTGCGTCCGGCCTCGGCGAGCTTCTCCAGGGCCCAGGTGAGCTGTTGGCGGGTGTGGCCGGCGGTGAGTGAAATCCGCACCAGAGTCCGCCCGGGCGGCACGGCGGGCGGCACCACGGGGTTGACGAAGATCCCCTCGTTGTGCAGCCAGCGCCAAACCTTGAAGCAGCGTTCCAGTTCGCCCACCACGATGGGAATGACCGGAGTCTGCGAGGACCCGGTGTCGAACCCGAGCGCGTCCAGCCCCTGCTTCATGAAACGCGCGTTGTCCCACAGCCGCTCGATGCGCTCGGGCTCGTCGCGAATGATGTCGAGCGCGGCGAGGACTGCTGCGACACTGGCCGGCGCTGCCGAGGCGGAGAAGACGAACGGCCGCGAGTGATGCTTGAGGTAATTGATCACCCTCTCCGAAGAGGCGATGAAGCCGCCGATCGCCGCCAGCGACTTGGAGAACGTGCCCATGATCAGGTCGACGCTGTCGGTGAGCCGAAAGTGCGCTGCGGTTCCCGCCCCGCCGGGACCGAGCACGCCGATCGAGTGGGCATCGTCGAGCATCACCTGGGCGCCGTACTTCCGCGCGAGGCGGACCATGTCGGGGAGCTTACAGATGTCGCCTTCCATCGAGAAGACCCCGTCCGAGACGAGCAGCTTGGCCGCGGAAGCGGGCAACTCCGAGAGCCGCCGCTCGAGATCTTCCATGTCGCTATGGTTGTAGCGGACCATCGTGCCCGCGGAGAGCATCGCCCCGTCGACGATGCAGGCGTGGTTCAGCTTGTCGGAGACGATGTACTCGCCGCGCTGCACGAGACACGAAATCACGCCGGTGTTGGTCTGGAAGCCGGTGCTGTAGACTAGAGCGGCTTCCTTGCCCACCAAGGCCGCAAGGCGTTCCTCCAGCTCGACGTGGATGGGCAGCGTGCCGTTGAGGCAGCGCGACCCCGCGCAGCCCGTCCCGTAGCGTCGGATGGCCTCGATGGCGCGCTCCTTCACCTTGGGATGAGTGGTCAGCTCGAGGTAGGAGTTCGAGCCGAGCATGAGCATCTTATGGCCGTCGACGACGACTTCGGTGTCTTGTCCTGTCTCGATCAGCCGGAAATAGGGATAGATCCCCAGCGCCTTGGTCTCATCGGCCTGGGTGAACCCGAGACACTTGTCGAAGATGCTCGGTCGGCTGCGCTCTGTCACAATGCTGCGCACGGTTTTTTCGGCCCTAGGGGGGGTCGGAATGTGCATCTAGGCACCTCTGGCAAGCGGCGGATGTGTTGCGCGCATATTACACTGGGATTGGATTCGAAGGAAAACGGCCCCAAAAGGTGTGGCGTAAGCAACACAAGCGGCGGGCAAGCGATCCGGCTCCGCTCCCCGGATGACGCGCTGCTGAACCGCGGCCCTTGCGCGGCTGCGGGTCGGCCCGCCGGTGTGCCCTGGCGCCGTGGCCCAGCCTGCCTGCGGACCCATGGCGCCGTTCGCCGTCTCGGCTGCCCCGCTACCGCTGATCTGAAGCCTCGGCGGGGTGGCTGCGCGAGGGGCTCGGCGCGCCGGTCCCGGCATGGGGGTCGCCGGCGAGCTCCATGACATTCACATCGTCGACCGCCGCATCCATCGCCTCCTGCAGGCGTTGAATCACGCGTTCCACCGGGCTCGGGACCGGCAGCGCGCCCGGATTCAAGAAGCCTTCCTCCCCGGCCGCTCGGACGGTGTCCAACAGCCGCTTCACCGGGACCGAGTTGAGGTCGCACACCGGCAGATAACCGGGCGGGTCTTCGCTGTTCCGGGCGAGCAGCCCGCCTTGCTCCAGGGCGTCGAGGACCACCTGCACCGAGTGCATGGGCACGCGCAGGACGCGGGTGAGCTGCCGCAGCTTCCACGCCGGATCGCCCGTCCGGTAATGCCTTCCGATCAGGCTCATGATGGCCAGCGCGAGGCGCTCGCGCATTCGGCTGCTCAGCGCCGGCTCGCCGCCGCGTGCGATGAGATACTCGGGATGCTGTCGGTAGAAGGCTACGCTCGCCCCGAACAGCAGGATCAACCAGCTCAGATACAGCCAGAACATGAACAGGATGACCACGGCGAATCCCGAGTAGATGGCCGGATACCTGGTCGATGACGCCACAAATCGCGCGAAACCCCATCCGCCCAACTGCCACAGGACCCCGCCGGCGATGCCACCGATCAACGCCGGACCGAGCCGGACATTCGTGTTCGGGACCAGCAGGTAGATGAAGGTGAAGGCGGCGACGGCCAGCACATAGGGCGTGAGCTTCCCGGTCGCGTAGACCATCCACCCGAGCGGCTGCAGCGCCAGAAGCTGGCGCACGAGTTCGATGTTCATCGCCGCGGCGGTGAGCCCGATCGCCGCGAACACGAAGATCGGTCCCACGAGCAGCACGCTCAGGTATAGCGTAAAGCGATTGGCGAGGCTCCGCGGCTGCGAGACGTGCCAGATGAAGTTGAACGACTCCTCGATCTTCTGCACCAGCGAGACCACCGTGTACAGAAGCAACGCGAGTCCGACGGATCCGAGAACTCCGACGTTCATGTGGTCGATGAACTGGATCAGCCGCTGACTGAGCTCGTCGCCCTCGCTGCCGAGCGGTGCGAGGAACTGGCGCAACATCGGCTCGATCTGGTTGTGCACGCCGAAGGCCTTGAGCACCGAGAAGCTGAACGCCAGCAAGGGCACGATCGACAGCAGCGTGGTGTAGACCAAGCTCATCGCCCACAGGTTGAGCTGCCCGTAAACGAGGTCCCGGCTCAGCACCGCCGACAGGCGTGCCACACGCACGAGCAGTCCCCTCCAGCGCGGCATCGAATCCGGCTGACCGGTCCAGATCGCGTGCTGCATGGCCTCGAGGAGCGCTCTTGGATCGCGATTCACAAGCGTGGCTCGTGGGACTGCGCTGAGGTAACGGCTATGCTTTATTCATTCGCTCGTGGGATCTGCGAGCGGCGGCCGTGGTGATCGGAGCATCCACTTCCCGACGCGTCCTTCCATGCCGGGCGGTGACTTGCGCCTCCCCGCGACCGCTAGCGCGCAGGGAGAATGGTAGCGCTACGCGATGCCGGAATACCCGCCCAGCGCTACGTGTTCGGCGATCAGCGCTGCGGAGTCGTCAGCTCCTGCTCATCGCGCCATTCCAGCGGTTTGTACGTGCCGAAGACCCGGTCCCAGATGTCGAGCGCCATGCCGAAATTGTGATGCCACTGGTTGAGCGCGTGATGGACGAAGTGGATCGGCATCGGCATCCAAAAGCACTTCTCCGGCTGCTGGTGCTGCAACTGATGCGAGAATGCCGAGAACAGGGCGAATGCGTTGGCTCCCAGCAGCCAGCCGACGCCTCCAGGCAGTGAGATGAGCAGCGGCAGCAGCATCAGCCACCACGTGCCCTTGACGTAGTCGAGATACTCCAGCCATACGCCTTGGCCGGTCCCACGAGCATGATGCTCCCAGTGCACCTTGCCTAACCACCGCACCGAATGCATCAAGCGATGCCCCCAGTACTCGACGAGACTGCCGAAGACGAATCCGCCGGCGAACCACGCCGCGCCTACTCGAACCGCATCCCAGTTCATTCGCGACTCCGCGAGAACAGACCCATCACGAGCCCCGATCTTGCCGCTCGACTGAATTAGTTTAGTCCCTCTTCGCCCGATTGACAGCCGGGGCGGCCGTCGCGCGGTGTATGCCCTGCGCGCTCTGCGCTTTTTTCGTTCTGCGGTTGCTTCGCTCGGCGCGCATGGCGTCGGACAAAGCGATATGTTCGTGCCCCCGCCTGCTGTCACGCCTCAGCGACTATTTCACGCGGACCACCGGAGGCGGGTTCCAGCTGCCGTTCAGTACGGTCGGTGAGGTGTCCGGGTTCCAATATAACCGCAGCATCAGGATGAAGTCGCCGTCGGGGGCCGGAAGCCAGTTCGACTGCTTGTCGCCGCCCGGATCGTTTGCCTGGATATACAGATCGAGCGAGCCGTCTGCGTTGTACTTCAGCGGATTGCGCGGGCTCAGCGTATAGCGGTTCAATGGGTTCGCCACGAAGAAGAACAGGCCATCGTACATCGTCAACGACCAGAAGCCCTTGACCGGCGGCGTCTGCCCCTTGGGGAAGCGCACGACATACCGGTACGCACCCGATAGCTTGTTGCCTTCGCTGTCCGTGCGCGTGAAGGGATACACCGCATCCTGCGGCCGGTTGGCTCCCAGACCGATGGCGGTGACCAGAGCGCGCTGGAGGTAATCCGTCCCGTAGTCTCCGGTCTTGGTGCCGATGCGCCAGCCGTTCGAGACTCTGCCCGCGTCCTGGGCATGGCCGACGATTTCCTCCCAACCGGCCCGAGGTGCGAGTTCCAGCGCTTGGGCCACGATCGGATCGACCCGCTTGATGTCGAACTCCTGACCCGGGACGATGCCGATCGTCCTCAGCTTGGCTAGCATCGGCGCGTCCGCCGCTGCCGGCGGGTTCTCCTTCAGCAGCGCAGCCATGATCTGGAAGAATTGCTCCCCGCTCATGTGGTTCACCTGCGCACGTACCGCAGTCTGCATGTCGATGCTCGGATCGACCTCGCCGGGAGGCGGCGAGTACGCTCTGCCGTAGGAGCTCAGCGGCACCAGCGAGTACAGGTCCTGGATCGCATGCACGGCGGCGTAGTCCTCCGGCGCACCGGTGCAATACGTCCGGCCGATCAGCCACACGAGGTTGGTCGGCGATTTGATCTCCTGCACGCCTGCGGGCAGCGGCGTGCTCTTCCAACCGGGACCGGTGATCGCGTACTTCTGCGCTTTCGTCCCGGTCGTGCGCGTGCCGGGGACGGCGATGACGTCGGTCCAGGCGCTGTAGATCGGGAACAGATAGTAGCGTCCATGCTCGTCCGGCAGGCTTAGGACATAGGGCTCCTTCGCGACATCGATCCAAGCAGTGCTGTACAGGGTGTCGGCGTTCGGAGCGGTGATGTCACGGAACGCTGCGGTCGGGTAGCGCCTCGCGTTGGCGAACTGGCCCATGGGCGCGCGCGCCCCCTCGGGGACCGCCACGTTGGTCATGACGCGCCTGGTCATCTCCATCGTGACGAGCGGATAGCCGTAGATATAGGCGTCGACGGCCGCGTCGAAGGCCTGTTGCTGGGCCGGATTCGCCGCCGGCTGCTCCTCGCGCTGCCGCTCCGACGCACATCCGCCCAGCATGCTGACGACCGCGGCGCCGGCGAGCATCGTGCGCCAGAACTTCCGCTCCTCGATCGATCGCACGCGTGGTCTCCTCTGGCGGTGCACAGTCGGTGGTTTGGTCTCGCCGGATTTTAGCTACGGGCTGCTCGGGAACCCGGTCCGAGTGTGTCATGAATCTGCTAACCTATCAACATCGCCTGCAAGCGCTCGCGCTCCGCTCGCGCGGCCCACCCTGGAATGACAAGTCGCATGGGAACGATGATCCGTCGCGCCGCGCTGTTAGCGCTCGCCGTGCCTGTCCTCGCTTCTTGTGGATCGAAGAGCGCGAAGCAAGAGCAAGCGCCCCCGCCGGAGCAGTTGCATTCTCTGTTTCCGCAGCAGGCGGCCACTCCGCAGGCTCCGCCAGCGCAAGCAGGCGCAGCCAAACAGCCCGCCACTGCGGTGCCCGCGCCCGCCGCTGCTACCACCTCGTGGCCGCTGATGCTGACCTCAGAGGATGTCAGGTTCCAGGTCCACGAGCCGCTGCTCGACTCTTGGCGTGACGGTGTGCTCGCGGCCGGCTCGCTTGTGGTTGCGGAATCCACGGCCCAGAAGTCGGTGAACGGTTGGGTGGCCATCAAGGCGCTCACGCAGGTGGATTCGGCCTCCGGTGTGGTGGTGCTCCAGGATCTGGAAGTGACCGGTACGAGCTTCTCGGGCCCGGCGGAGGCGACCCAAGCATGGCAGGAATATCTGCGCTGGACCTTGCCCGACAAGATCAAGACGATCGCGCTCTCGCGCCTGGAGTCGGGCCAAGCGGTGGCTCGCGCACGCCAGCAGAGCGCGGCGGTCAGCGTCAAAGCGCCCAACATCATCATCTCCGAGCAACCCGCCGTGCTCGTCTACATCGACGGCGAGCCGCGCTACGTGGCGATCAAGGGCACGCAGCTCATGGGACTGCTCAACACTCGCGTGTTGTTGCTCAGGGATGCCGCGGGGATGAACTACCTGCACCTGTACAACGGCTGGGTGAGATCGGCGTCGCTGCAGGGGCCGTGGGAGGTCGCATCTCCGACGTTCGGCGCTGCCGAGTTGGAGCGAGCGGCGCGTGCCTCCGGCCGCGTGAATCTGCTGCCTGGCAAGCCGGATGCACAAGGCCAGAGGCCCACGCTGTCGGATAGGCACCTGCCACGGATCATCGTCAGCACGCAGCCCACGGCGCTCATCGTGCTCGACGGCGCTCCGCGTTTCGCCCGCGTTCCGGGGACTAGCCTGGAATATGCAACGAACACCACAGCACATCTGTTCCGCGACGATGCGAAGCGGATATACGTGCGCATCGGCGGCACTTGGTTCCGGGCAAGCGCGTTGACTGGGCCGTGGGAGTATCTGCTGACTCCGAACCTGCCTGCCGACTTCTGGGCCATTCCGGACAACAGCCCCAAGGGCAGCGTGAAGCGCGCCATCGCGAACACGCAAGCGGGTGCACCGACGATGAGGGGTGGCTCGACGGTCGTCGCTGCCGACCGACGCAGTGCCACGCTGTCGGTGATCATGAGCGGTGACCCCGTGCTCAAACCCATCCCCGGTACGCAGCTCAACTACGTCGCAAACGCGTCGGTTCCGATCATACAAGTCGACGTCAATGACTGGTACGCGGTGCAGGAGGGAGTGTGGTTCTATGCAACGGAGGCGACCGGCCCATGGACAGTGACCAGCTCGGTGCCTCCACAGATCTACTCCATTCCTCCGACCGTTCCGATCTACAACGCGATCCAGTCGCGCGCCATCTCCTCCAGCACCGACGTGGTGTATTACGGCTATCCGACCGCCACATCCACCGCAAGCGAGGGCGGCGCTATAGGCGTCGAAGACCAGGGAGCGGATTATCAGTACACCCCGCCGTCGGGCCTGTACTGGAACTGGTCCTGGCACTAGCGGATCAAGACGCCACCGAGGTGGTCGAACGTCCCGCGCACCGTTGGACTGAGAAGATGCAACGGACGAAAGAGCTGGGGCGACTGCTGGCGCTGGTTCTGTGTCTCCTGTCGGGCACGGCCGTTTGGGCGCAGACGGACGCGCGCGGAAGGGATTGCGACGGTTGCCCCGAGATGGTGATGCTCCCGGCTGGTAGCTTCACGATGGGCTCGCCCGGTTCCGAAGCGGGGCGCTGGCCGAGAGAGGGTCCCCGACACACCGTCACGATCGCACACCCGTTCGCCGTAGGCAGGTTCGAGGTCACGCGCGGCGAGTTCGCGCGGTTCGTGCGCGAGACAGGGTACACAGCCGGCGGAGGATGTTATTTCTGGAGCGGCAGCCGCGCCGAGAGCCAACCGTCCAAGGACTGGCGCTCCCCAGGATTCTGGCAGACCGAGCGCGATCCGGTCGTGTGCGTGAGTTGGCTCGATGCCAAGGCCTACACGCGATGGCTTGCGGCCAAGACGGGAAAGCCCTATCGCTTGCTGACCGAAGCCGAGTGGGAATACGCCGCTCGCGCCGGAACGCAGACCTCGCGCCCGTGGGGCGATGACCCGGATGAGGCCTGCGTCTATGCCAGCGTTGCCGATTTCGCGGCCAGGAGCATCCCGGGGTCCGAGCTATGGAAGTTCCACAACTGCGACGACCGGAACACTTATACGGCGCCGGCCGGCACGTACATGCCGAATGGCTTCGGGCTCTACGACATGATCGGCAACGCGTGGGAGTGGGTCGAGGACTGCTGGCACGAAGACTACACCGGCGCGCCGAACGACGGCAGCGCCTGGGTGAGCGCCGACTGCTCGCAACGGGTGATGCGCGGCGGAGGCTGGGTCAGCGTGCCGGATCTTGCGCGTTCGGCTTCGCGGGGCTGGGATGCCCCCGGCGACCGCGGCGACTTCCGCGGGTTCCGCGTCGCGCGGACGCAATGAAACGGGGCCTGTACTTCTAGCCCACCGGAAGAACTACGAAGTACGATCCCCGCTGCGCACCGCGGCGAGCGCCTCGTGCAGCGTGGCGAAGATTCTCGGTTCCCCGATGGCCGTGGTGATGCCATGCCGGTCCATATCGGACCGGAGATAGCGGTTGACACGCGCGAACACCAACCCGACC
>Ga0335077_10008444_pt1 | contig 12784 bp, 11 predicted proteins | sample Lox_Sample_31_FD_207151 | JGI IMG/M metagenome (GOLD analysis project Ga0335077, IMG submission 207151) | Soil microbial communities from Loxahatchee National Wildlife Refuge, Florida, United States - Lox_Sample_3.1 | ecosystem: Environmental > Terrestrial > Soil > Wetlands | place: USA... | reverse complement strand
TAAAAAAGATGCCGATGACAGCCACTATGGAGGCCGGATACCCTACATTGTTTCCGGGTACAAGGCCGAACAGTGAGACCGCCAGCGCATTAGTGAACGCCAGGATGGAGGCGGCAGCGCGGACCTGCTGGACGACGACCGGCCGATCAGCGGGGTTATGGCGGGCCTCAACGGAGATCGCGACGAACAACAGGCCGGTCAAGGTGGCCGCGCAGCCAGTGATGGCCGGGAGCAGATCCCGGTAGGGCCCGGTTAGCACTACACCGAGACTAACTGCGGAACTCCTCGACGGGCAAGAACGACCGGGTCCGTGCGCCGGTCACTTGCGAAGTACCGCTGGCGATCAACCGATTGCGGTGACTGCCCGCTTCCTCCTCGCCGGCAGAGACTTTTAGTCATCCTGTGCCTTCCGCTGTCACGAGAAGGTGCGTAGCCCCATCCGGCGGAGCTCGACGGCATCTGTGCTCAGCGCCGAGTCAAGGCGGGAGATCGAAGCCGAGTCCGTTGCTGATCTACCTGCATTGAACTCGCATGCCTGCAGATCAGCCGCCCGATTCTTCCGTTGGCCCAAGCTGGCCGCCGGGTATGAAGGCAGTGTCGTTCGGGGTCCGGTCAGGTGCCGATCGGGCTGCCGGGTGGTGGCTCGTTCCTCGCCACGCTACTGAGCAGGGAGAATAGCCCGAGTGCAGGCGCTTGCGCGGACCCGTTACTAGTGCTGTACTCATCGCGAGAGGCAAGAGCGTGAGGGGGAGCATGCGTGTCGTGGTCGATCTCGCGGTGTGCGAGGGATATGCGCAGTGCGCCTTTCTCGCACCGGAGGCGTTCCGGCTAAGCGGCCCCGAAGGGCTGATGTACGACCCCAACCCGTCCGACGACCTGCGTGAGCGGGTCCTCCGGGCGATGGGCGCGTGCCCGGTTCATGCTATTTCCGCCGACTCCTCAGTCCCCGGCACCATGGCCCGCGATGCCCGGTAGGCCCGCCCCGGAGCGGATCGTCATCGTCGGCGGCTCCCTGGCTGGGCTCCGGGCTGCCGTGACGCTGCGACAGCTCGGGTTTGACGGGGTTCTTACTGTCGTCGGCGACGAGGCCGACCCTCCCTACGATCGCCCGCCCCTGTCCAAGCAGGTACTCAGTGGATGGGTCCCGCCCGACCACACCGTCCTGCCGCATCTGGGGCAGCTCGGGGACACCCGCTGGCTTCTCGGAACTCCGGCCGCCAGGCTCGACCGGAGCACCAGGGAAGTCGTGCTGGCCGACCACTCCCGGGTCCCCTACGACCTCGTGCTCCTCGCCACCGGGGTGCGCAACCGGCCCTGGCCGGACGAAGACCAGGCGAAGCTCAAAGGGGTGTGCGGAGTCAGGACCCGCGGCGACGCCGCGAACCTGGTATCGCTCTTTGCTGGCGGGGTGAGGCGGGTCGTCGTGGTCGGCGCGGGCTTCACCGGCTCAGAAATCGCCTCGGCGTGCCGCCACCGTGACATCGAGGTCACCGTGATCGAGCGGGGGGAAGGACCGCTGGTCGGGGCGCTCGGCGGCGTGGTGGGCGCGGTCGCTGCGAACCTTCAGCGCTCGAAGGGCGTGGACCTGCGGTGCGCGGCTACCGTCGAGGCGCTCGAGGGAACAGGCGGCAGATTCCGTGCCGCCGCCTTGTCGGACGGCTCGACGGTGGAGGCGGACGTCGCGGTAATCGCGCTCGGGGCGATCCGCAACACCGAATGGCTGGCCGACTCTGGCCTGGCCGCCGGTCCGCTTGGCGTCTCGGCCGACGCAGGGTGTCGGGCGATCGCGGTAAACGGGTTGGTCACCGACGATGTATACGTCGCCGGCGACGTCGCACGATTCGCCCACGCCTTGTTCGACTACCAGTTCCTCGCCCTGGAGCACTGGCACAACGCCGTAGTCAGCGCCCAGATCGCGGCGCACAACATGATCTGTCCTGCGCAGGACCGCCGCCCCCACGCGTGTGTCCCGACCTTCTGGTCCACGCAGTTCGACGTGAACATCAAATCCGTCGGCGTGCCGTCGCTCGCGGACGAGATCATCATTACCCAGGGCTCACCCGAACATGCGAGCTTCGCCGCCGCCTACGGGAACAGTGAGGGGCGGATAGTGGCCGCGGTCACGTTCAACCACGGGCGATGGCTCGACCACTACCGTCACCTAATCGAGCGCGCATCCCCATTGCCCGGCCCGTTCGGTGCCGGACTCTCGGGCGACCCGCAGCCAGCCGGGTTCCCCCACCCGGCCGGCCTGTACCACGGCCCCACCGTCATCGTGACCGGTCACTCGCCGACAGACATGGACGCGATCCGGGTGCCCCCAGGAAGGAGCGCTCCGTGACCGGCGACCTCATGCGTCAGGTGACCGACCCCGCCAGTCGCCACGACCCTTACCCGCTCTACGCCAGGCTCCGCGAGAACCGGGTCAACCTTCTCGCTGACGGCAGCTACGCGCTCGGCCGATACGAGGACGTCGTCGGTCTTCTCCACGACCCCCGCATCAGTTCGGACCCGCACAACGCGTCCGACCCCGGCTCCGCGAAGCTGCTCGACGATGCGCCGTTCATTCAGCGGGATCCGCCAGACCACGGTCGGCTGCGCGCCATCGCCATGCGCTACTTCGGACCGCCGATCAGCCCCGGGGTGGTGAGTGGCCAGGAGCCGGAGATCCGGGGATTCGTGGACAGCCTTGTCGACTCGCTTCCCCGCTCCGGAGAGGCTGACCTGGTCGACCACCTCGCCTACCCGCTGCCAGTGTCGGTCATCTGCGGGCTGCTCGGCGTCCCCAAGGAGGACGAGCCGCAGTTCCGTGGCTGGACCGAAGACATCGTCAAGGGAATCGACGCGCAGGAACAGCAGGGCGCGGACGCACTGGTCAGGCAGCGCGACCAGAGCGAGGCGGCGATGTTCGTCTACGTGACCAATCTCGTGGGCAAGCATCGGATGCACCCGGACGGCTCAGTGCTCTCACATTTGGCCAACGACGACGCGGTGGACGTCATGACGGACGTGGAGCTGGGCGTGACCAGTCTCCTTCTGCTCGTTGCCGGGCACGAGACCACCGTGAACCTCACCGCCAACGGCATGCTCACGCTCTTGCGCAACCGCTGGGCACTCGAACGCCTCCGCGGCGAACCAGACTGGGCGATCCCCCTCGTCGAGGAATTGCTGCGCTTTGAACCACCAGTCCAGTACCTGCCAAACCGGGTTGCCCGCACCGACATCGAGGTAGGCGGGACGACCATCCCCCAGGGAGCGCGGGTCATCCTCCTGCTGGCTGCGGCAAGCCGGGATCCGGAGCGCTTCCCCCATCCCGACCGCTTCGACCCGGACCGCGGCTATAACCAGCATCTCGGCTTCGGGAGCGGGCTCCACTACTGCTTCGGCGCGCCGCTCGCCCGTATCGAGGCCTACCGATCGCTGACCACCTTTGCTCGCCGGCTCGCGAACCCACGGCTCGCGGCAGACCCGCCGCCGTACCGGCCCAGCCCCGTACTGCGGGGCCCGATCCACCTCCCCGTCGCCTACGACGAGCTGCTCCCGTGCTCCCGGACTGAGCAGGGCGAACGCTGATCGCATCGGGCCATCTGGCACAAATGGCTCAAAACAACAAACCGAATATTAGCCGGGGATAGCAGTTGTCCCTTTTGCCGTTTGCATGATATAGCGGGTTCAAATTCGTGTCGAATTGCGTATCGCTGTCACGTTCGCGTGGTCGTGTCGTGCTGCGGCTTGGGTGCCTGGCCTGGGGGCTGGGGTCCGAATTAAACGATCATTTACTGGCGGACAATTCGCGACGCTCCAGTCCATTTGTGTTGCCGCAGGTCGGCTGTTGCGGAACTCGCGTGCAAGACCTTCGCGCGTTCATCGCCGGCGGGCCACCTCGCCGAGGCGGGTGCTGCCGTTGGAGCGTCAACACCGGCACCCGCCCGGTCGACGGAGATGGCGCCGTTAGAACGGGTTAGAGCTCCTGACCACGGCGGTGCCCTCGATCTCGCCGATCTGGATCTCGCCGGAGCCGGTGGAGATCTCGGTGCTGCCCGCGATGCTGTCGGCGGTAACGTGGCCGAACCCCGTCTTCAGGCGCAGCGGGCCGGTTTGCTCGAGCCAGAAGTTCCCGGCCGAGGTCCTGAGCCTGCAGTCCCCGAGCCGGCCGGAGCAGTGGACGTCGCCGGCCTGCGTCTCAAGGGAGACACCTGATCACCGGATCTGGCTTGGACGAGACGGGGCGCTCACCTTCCGTGACCGCCAGTTTCCTAGGCTATGAGCGGCGCCGCCGGTGGGAACTATTCCGGTCCCGTCATGTCACGCTTGTCACTGGCTGAACCAGCAGCGTGTATTGCCGGTACTCCGTATAAACCATGCATGGATGGGCAAGGCTCGTTTGGCTGGGCGCACGGTATGGCGTCGCCGGACGACGTTGTCAGAGTCGCGCCTAGCCGCTTTGGGACCTTTAGCCCTAGCCGCCCGCCTGGGCCCGTGCCTTCTTTGCTGTGAGCAGAGGAGGAGCCATGGTGGAGCGGGTGGACGCTGTTGTCGTCGGGGCCGGGCTCGGCGGGCTGGCCGCTGCTGTTGTGCTCGCCGGTGAGGGCCGCAGGGTGGTGCTGCTGGAACAGCACAGCCTGCCCGGCGGCTACGCGACCGGATTTCAGCGGGGGCCGTACCGGTTTGACGTGAGCCTGCACGCGCTGAATGGGCTGGCGCCGGGTGGCGGGGCCGATGCACTCTACCGGGAGCTGGGCATCTGGGACCGGGTGCGGCTGCACCGGCTGGATCCGCTGTACCGGCTGCGGCTGCCGGATTGTGAGGTGGTCGCGCACGCCGACTGGTTCCGGTATGAGTCGGAACTGATCGGCCATTTCCCGGGCCAGGCGGTCGGCATCCGCGCCTATCTGGATGAGGCGCTCGCGGTCTACCGCGACTCGCGGCGCCTGGGCGAGGACCAGGCAGCCGGCCGTGTGCCGCCGCTGGAGGAGTTGCCCGCCCGCTACCCCACGCTGGTCCGGGTCAGCGGGGAGACGTGGAAGGAGATGATGGCCCGCCACCTGAGCGATGCCCACGCGCAGGCGGCGCTGGGCGCGCTGTGGGGCTACATCGGCCTTCCGCCCTCGCAATGCGCCGCGCTGGTGGGTGCGGTGGTGACCGGCAGCTACCACGAACACGGCGGCTGGTACCCCGAAGGCGGCTCGCAAGCGCTCAGCAACACGCTGGCGCAGGTGCTACGCGAGCGCGGCGGCGACATCCGCTACGGGCAGCTAGCCACGGGTGTGGACCTCGACGGCGAGCGCGCCCTGGCCGTGGCAACCAGTGATGGACGGCGACTGGAAGCGCAGGTGTTCATCTCCAACGCCAGCGCACCGGCGACGATGCTGGAACTGGTCGGCAAGGGGCGGCTGCCCGCCGACTATGTCACCCAGGTCGAATGTCCGGCCCCCTCGTATACCACGTTCGCGGTCTACCTCGGGCTTGGCCGGGATGTGTTCGCCGAGCAGGGACTGACGCACGAGCTGTTCCTCGCCGGTTCCCACGACCCCGGCGAGGAGTGGCAGGCCGCGCAGCGCGGCGACTGGGACCGGGTCGCGCTGAGTGTTACCGATTACACCGGGGCCGACCCGGGCTGCGCGCCGCCCGGCCACGCTGTGGTCGTGCTGACGACCGCGGCCGGCTGGGACTACCAGGACACTTGGGGCACCGCCGGTGAGCTCGCGGACTACCACCAAAACCCCCGATACCTGCAGGTCAAGGAGAAGGTCGCGGACGCACTGATCGCGCGTGCCTCCGACGCCGTGCCCGGGCTGGCTGACGCGATCCGGCACCGGGAAGCGTCAACGCCCCTGACCAACCACCACTACACCCGCAACCTGCGAGGCGCCATCGAAGGGTACGAGAACTCGCCCGCGAACTCGGGGCTGGGCTGGCTTCCGCAGCAGACACACCCATCCGCAACCTCTTCCTCGCCGGGGCCTGGACCAATACCGGCGGGATGAACCCCGCGATGGCTTCCGGCCTCACCGCGGCGCGGCTTGCCCTGCAACACGCACCGGGCAGCGTACCCGCCTAAGCCTCCCGGCGGAAAGCGACCTCTGCGCGGCAGCGACCGTAGCCGGTATCTGGAGCCGAAGCCAACCTGCGAGCATAGCCGGGGACCACCGGCAGCCGGCCGACGCGCACCGGCTCAGTCAGCTGGGCAGCCCACCACACCTGCACCGGCGAGCCTTGGACGGTAAAAGGGGATCGCCGCTCATGAACCACCGACACGAGCCCGTGCCACCACCGCTGTGAACGGGCGCCCAGCGGGACGGGCAGGATCGCCATGCCTCGCCAGCCATCGCCCGATGGCAGTGATGGGCAATCGCCTGCGTCGCACGCGCAGAACTAGCCATTCTGTGCGGCCCGGCCACGCCGAAGTCACCATCGCCCGCTAGCGCAGAGTCGGCGCTCGGGAGAGGGCGCTGGGCTCTTGCGGCGGTAGAGGTTGTGACCTGGTGTAAGCGGGACGAGCAATTTACCGTGAGGTTCTCGTGGTCTTGCTGGGGCCTCGGCTGGCCCAGCACCCGGGGTCTCAGCCTGGGCCCCGGAGGTGCCCCATGGCCGCCACAATCCCGCCCGCTGCACTCGTCCCCGTCACGCCGGTGTTCACCAATACCGAGCGGCTCACCTTAGCGGGATTCCTCGCGGGGTATAGCGGCCTGACCCGGCAGGCCGACGAGCCGGACTTGCGCCAGTACGCATCCTGGTGCCAGCAGATACGCCTGTTCGCTGCCCGCCGCGCCGACATCGAGTGCTTCGCCCGCGACCTGGAAGCGCGCGGCCGCGCCCGCGCCACCATCACCCGCCGGCTGCGCACCATCGCCGGGTTCTACAAGTACGCCGTCGAAGAAGAACTCCTCGACCACTCACACGCCGCGCACGTCCGCCGACCCCGGCTGGACTATCCGCCGACCCCGGCTGGACTATGAGTCCCACGCCACCGGGCTGGACCGAGGAAGCTGCCTCGCACGCCGACCCGCGCACCGCGATGCGCTACGACTGGGCCCGCACCTCCCTCGACCGGATCATTCCCCGGCGGAGAACCACCATCCCGGCCTTGCCCCGCACATACCGAGGACAGACAGCGGGTGTGCCCGGGCGGATGCCACTCCCGCACCCGCCACCGGTCACCAACGCCGAAGCGCGGCGTGCCGACGTCCGGCCCGGACTCTGCCACGGGCGGCGCCAGCACCGGGCCGCTCAGCGGGAACCGCCCGCCGGCGCGTGCCTTAAGCTCGGCGCCCGTCACCAGCCCATGCTCAACGGCCAGGGTGGCCGCCGCAGTGAGCCAGTGCTCGTAATAGCCCGACGTCAGGTAGTGGCCCGGCTCCATGCGCTCGATCGAATGCCGGAACTCTCCGCCGCTCGCCTCGACCGCGCCAGCCACAACCGCCAGCAGCGCCCGGGCCACAGCCTCCCACCGATAAATGCTCAGGATAACTCCGCTCGGCCGGTTCTGGGCGGAGGCGCTTGGCTGGAAGGTCGTCGGCGACGAACCCGATGAGACCAACGTCGAACCCGAGGGCCTCGTCTATCCCGACCCCATCGCCCTGTGCATCGACATCCTTTCCATCCCGTAACCCAAAACGGTGAAGAACCGCGTGCACATCGACCTCGCCACCACCTCTGCGGCCCATCAGGCGAGCCTGGTCGCGCGCCTAAGAGATCTCGGCGCGACGCCCGCCGACGTGGGCCAGGGCGACGTCCCGTGGACGGTCCTCGCCGATCTGGAAGGCAACGAGTTCTGCGTGCTGGAGCCTCGACCGGTCTACCTGGACACCGGGCCGATCGCCGCAGTAGCGGCCGACTGCTCGGATCCGCAGGCCATGGCCCGGTTCTGGGGCGAGGCCAGCGCGATGCCCAGCGCCCCGGCGAACAGCGGCCCCAGATCAGAAACGCGGACATGCGGGATGGTCAGCGGCGGGAATCCCTTGGGCAGCACCCCGACCAGGCTGACCCCGTCGTCGGCCTGGGCGCGGTTGTGCTGCCTGAATGGGGCGGCGCCGGAAGGGGTTGCGCAAAAGCGGCCGGTTGAAGGCGTCCATCTGGGTGACCAGCACAGCCAGGATGAATTCGCCGAGCATGGCCCAGTTCATCTGCTTGCTGTCGAAGCTGGCGGTGGTCAGCACGGCTCGTCCGGTGCGTGCACTCTTGGGGGTCTCGGCGCGGAACGCCTCGGTGACCGCGGCAAGGGTCCGGGCGCCGAGATCCGGTGGGGGCAGAGCGCCGGGAACGGTGAGCGACTCGAAGTCGGCCACCGTGGCCTGGCGGAGCGGGCAGGTGGCGAGGTGCTCCTCGAATGCCGCCGCGTCAGGCGCATCGAGAGCCCCGAGCACCCGTTCTACGGCCCCCACCACCCTGGCGGTTCACGTTTTTGCAGGTGAGTCTCGTGAGCCCAGGTACTGCCACCTCAGTGGATGTGACTTCAGTATGCGGGTGGTAGCGCGCGCGCAGCGCGATGGCCACACGTCCTGCCCTGCCAGGGATTTTGGTGACGTGGTTGAAATCTTTTTGCGTCGGCGTGAACCATCGCGGTTGGTCTGCCCGTAGCTCCGCGACCAAGACCGAAGGGGTCACAGGCCAGGGAGAGGAACATCGATGGCTATTACCAACCGGGGTGGCGCAGTGGGTGTCCGGTTCAAGAAGTTCATGGGGGACTGGGTAGGTGAGGCGTCAGGGTCGCACGCGAATGGCAAGTCGAAGACGACCGTAGACGATGACGTCACTGCGCTGTGCAGGCGCTACGACCCCTGGCCCACCTTGGTTGGCGCCCAGAACCGCACCGAGGTTCGCCACAGCCTGGTGATCGGCACAAAGGGCAACGGTGATCTGGTGATCACTGCGTCTCGCAGGAACCTGCTGATCCTCGGTCCCCCTCGTTCGGAGAAGACCGCAGGTGTGTTGATACCGGCGATCCTCGGTCATCCAGGCCCGGTGGTGCCGACCTCGACGAAAGCCGACGTGCTGCGCGCCACGGGTCTCGTGCGAGCCAGGCTGGGGCGGATCTGGCACTACAGCCCCGATGGGGCACCGACACCGCCTGGATGCGCGACCGTGCGCTGGTCTCCGATACCGACTGCTCTCAACTGGGCCTCTGCTGTGGCGCTGGGCAAGTCGATGGCCGATGTCGCAGAGATCGGCAACGGGCCCGACTCGGGGTATTTCCGCACCAAATCCGGCGTGCTGATCGCTGCGCTGCTGCATGCCGCTGCGATCGAGAACAAGGAGATGCTCTGGATGATGCGCGCGGCGGCGGGAGACGCTCGCGTGCTAGCCGAAGTCAGCGACATCTTGAACGGGAGCTTCGCGCCGAGACCAAGATCGCAGCCACGGACCTCGATGGGATCATGAGCCTCGACGAGCGCTCGAAGGGCTCGATCCTGTCGGGCGCCACGAATGCCTTCGCCGCATACCGCCTTTCCGGTGCGCTGGCCACCACGGAGAACCCGAACTTCGACCCGGCTGAGTTTGCGGCCGGTGATCCGTCGGGCTTCAACCCATACCGGGCCGAGGCGGTCTTCCCCGACACCGAGCTGAACCCGCTGGAGATGCTGCACCGAGACCGTGTCACTCGTTGCATCTCCGACACGGTGTACCTGACGGCGAGCAGCGAACGCCAGGAGCTCGTCGCTCCACTCGTGGCGGGACTGCTCAGTCAGATCCGTGAGGCAACCTTCGCCCAGCACCGCAAAGACGAGGAGCAGGACAACTTCGACCGCCCCGCGGTGCTGTGGGCACTCGATGAGGTGGCGCGGATCGCCCCGATGGGAGACCTGCCCCAGACACTCAGCCAGTCCGGCGGGCAAGGCCTGCTCGTCGCGGCGTGCCTGCAGGACCTCAAGATGGCGCGGATCAAATGGGAGAAGGCAGCGGACAGCTTCCTGACACTGTTCGGCCACGTAGTGGTGCACCCGGGCATCCGTGACAAAGACACTCTCCAAGCGATCAGCACAGTGATCGGTAAGCACTGGGTGAAGTCGGCGAGCACATCGACATCCAGAGGGCGAAGCGGCGGTCAGTCCCGGGGCTGGTCGGAGAGTTCGCAGACCACCTCGAACCAGCAGCTCGTCGAGCGTCTCGAACCCGGAGCCATCGCCCAGGGACGCGCCAGCGAACATCCCCATTACGTGTTGATGCTGACAACGACTGGCTGGGCATGGGGATTCTGCACTCCCTACTATCAGGCGCCACCGTGGCCGCAATTGCTCGTCGGGGCGATGGAGTACGCCGCTTACCGCGCCGACCGCAACGCCGCGGCCGCTCTTGTGGAACTGGGTAAGCGCCGTTCGGAGATCCTCGACGAGCACGAGACGGATCGCCTCGTCGCCGGCTACGACGGCACCTGGACGAACCAGCTGTCATCACCGGTGCGTTCGTTCATTCCCTTGCGCAAAGATCCCGGTCGCCAGGCCCTGGCTGAGCTGATGGAGGCTCAGGACCTCATCAGGGCGGGCACCGATGAAGGCGCCACCCCGATCCCGGTGTCGATGGCCAACATCATGACGGCGCCATTGCGCGATGTGGCCGGCAAGGTGCGCCCCGACTGGGTGATGTGGCTGGGGCCGAACTCCACCTACCTGAGGCTCGTGAGCGGAGGCCTCGAAGCCAAGGCTGCATCGGACCCCTCGTTCGGCGCCCGCTGGGGCGCGCAGACACCAGGCGCAGAGGTGCCGATCGAGGCGTGGTCACGGACATGCCTGGTCCGTCACATGACAACGCGCCTGGTTGAGGTGCTGGCCGAGCTCAGCGCGACGTGTGTGATCACCACCGACCAAGTCAAACACCACGGCAGACGACAGGATACGCCGGACAGTTTGCCCGCAGCGGCGACGGCGTGAGAGGAGAAACGCAAGATGCAGAGCTATCCGCAGACCAGCGAACGTGGCGCTGACGGCAGCCACGGAGCTATGCCCGATCAGGTGATCGAGGCGCGCAGAGGTTACATCGGCGAGGCGCACCTAGCCCCATGGGGCCCGCGGGCGCTGGCCGGCGTGATCGACTACCTGCCGATCTGGCTCCTCTGGGGCCTGCTGGGAACACATGGCGCAGGTGCACACTTGGAGCGGTGCTGTTCTTCGCGGCCCTCGCGATCAGCAGCGTCTTCCTACAAGGCACGACGGGTCAGTCATTCGGTAAGCGCCTTGTCGGGCTGCGTCTGACGACAGTGGTGATGGTCAACGACGAGCCCTTGCTGGTGTTCCCCGGCCGATCCTGTGTGTGGCGCGCCTGTTCGCCCACCCGGTCGACATCCTGCCCTGGCCGCCGTTCTGCATCGGGTTTATCCGCCCGCTCTGGCAGGTCCAGTTCCGCACCTTCGCGGACTCGATCACCCGCACTGTGGTGCTCGGCCGCGATGAGCAGCCTTCGCGCTCGAGGCTCGTCCTCAAGGCAGCGTTCGCGCACGTGAGTACTGACGACGCTGCGCGACGACCTCGATGCGGCTTTAGCCGGTCAGTCCCGACAGGGTGGCCTACGTACGGTGAATTTCGGGCCCTGTTTCAACAAAGGAGAATGATGAAACGTAAACTGGCGATCGCCCTCGCTGCGGTGTGCGCTGTGCTTTTTGCGGTGCCAACCGTGGCCGACGCGGCAACTTCTTCAACGAGTGTTGTTCAGCGTGCTAGCTACAACGGCCGCTCATTCGACATGAGTAAGGGCTGGGGGCACGCAACCTCGTGCGCCGTAATAAGCAAGACGGAAGTGCAGTGCTTCAACTCGAACCAAGCGGCGGATACTTATCTCGCGAAACGTGGCCTGGTTTCCCAATCAACGAACGTCGAACCGCAACTAGCAAAGACCGCATCTACAGCGAATGGATTGCCAGCTTGCGCGCATGGGTGGATGTGTCTGTATGCCGACAAGAATGGCGGGGGTCGACGTTTGATCTTCCGTGACGAGGGATGGCAGTCGCTGCTCCCTTACGGGTTCCAAGGGCAGACTTCGTCCGTACGCAATAACCAATCTCCTGGGGACCTCGGTTGTCTCAACAGCATTGCTCCCCCTCAAGGCCCGATCTGCTGGAGTGGTGGGGGGACTTACGCTTCGCAACTCGGCATCTACGATAACTGGGCGTTCGCCGTGGGCGCCTAGCTTGTGATTGTAAAGCTGGGGGCGTTCTGTGGACTAAAGGAATGTCCCCAGTTTTGCACTCCTGCTGACCGCCCCGCGAGAGCTTCCGCCAGGCGAGCCACCACAGCCCCAGGCACCGGACGGTAACCGGGCCGGGGCGGCTCCCCGGTTGCCCGGCACCTTTCGCCGAGGGCTAGATCGACGGAGCCTCCTCGTCGAGGGCGGCCGAGTCCCGGGCCTTGACACCGGAGCTGCGGTGGCGTAGCGGAGGCTGACGCCGACCTCGGAGGCGATGATCACCTGGCGGGAACGCTCGGTGTCGGAGCCCTCGGGAGTCCAGGTGTTGGTGCGCACGGTCCCCAAGACGATGACCCGATCGCCCTTACCGAGCGAGTCGGGGATGTTCTCGGCGATCGGTGACCAGACCTCGATGTCGAAGAAGTTGGTAGCTCCGTCTTCCCAAGAGCCAGTGGTCCGGTTGCACCGGCGGAGGTTGGAGGCGACTCGTAGGTGAGCTATTGCCTTCCCGCTTTGCGCTCGCGCAGAAACTAAAGGGAGTTGTCCGAATAATCCCCTGGTCGTTTGTGGTATGTCGAATGGATGCTGACTGACGCGGAGATAGCCGCCCGGTATGTCAAGATCCGTCCTTATCTCGATGAGCGCCAGCGGCGGCTGTGGCTGGGCG
>Ga0335077_10008443_pt1 | contig 12785 bp, 11 predicted proteins | sample Lox_Sample_31_FD_207151 | JGI IMG/M metagenome (GOLD analysis project Ga0335077, IMG submission 207151) | Soil microbial communities from Loxahatchee National Wildlife Refuge, Florida, United States - Lox_Sample_3.1 | ecosystem: Environmental > Terrestrial > Soil > Wetlands | place: USA... | reverse complement strand
TCGTTCAACGACCACCGCGTGCTGATGTCGCTGACCGTCGCGGGCTCGATCGCCACCGGCGTCACCGAGCTCTCCTACCCCCACGCGTACCGGATCTCGTATCCCGAGTTCCTCGATCACATGAACGCCCTGGGCATTCCGGCGGCGGTCTCCGGCGCTCTGCCCTCGGTGCCACAGGCGTGATGATCCTGGACGATCTCGACCGGCACGCCCGCGAGCGTCCGGCCGAGCGAGCGGTCGTTGAAATCGCCGGCGACGATCGCGTTCGCGAGCTGACGTGGGCTGCGCTGGCGAGCGAGACCAACGAGGTCGCGGGCGCGCTCGCCTCCCTCGGTGTGGGCAATGGCGACACCGTCGCCTTCCAGCTACCGAACCGGATCGATTTCGTGACCATCGCGCTGGCCACGTTGCGCTTGGGCGCCGTGTGCGAGCCGCTGATGCCGATCTTCCGCGAGCGCGAGCTGTCCTTCATGCTCCGCGAGAGCGGCGCCCGCGTGCTGCTCGTCCCCAGCGTGTTCCGCGGACGCGATTACGCGGCGATGGCGGCGGGTCTGCGGTCGGAGTTGCCGGCGCTCGAGCACGTGGTCGTGGTGGACGGCGACGCGCTGACAGGCGAGGCCGCCCCGGAGTCTCCCGGGCCGAGCCCCGATCAGATCGCGCAGCTCCTGTTCACGTCGGGAACCTCGGGCGAGCCCAAGGGCGCGCTCCATCGCCATGACGCGCTGATGCGAGCCGCCGATCATCACATTGCCCATTTCGGGCTGACCGGCGACGACGTCATCTACGTACCCTCGCCCCTCGCCCACCAGACCGGATTCCTCTACGGGATGTGGATCGCGATCCGGCTCGGCGCGCCCCAGGTGCTCCAGGAGGTGTGGGATGCCGACGTCGGGCTCGACGCGATGCGGCGGTTCGGCGTCACCTTCGTCCAGGCGGCGACCCCGTTCCTCGCCGATCTGACGCGGGTCGCGGAGGATCGGGGCGAGACGCCGGAGCGGTTGCGGACGTTCGTCGCCACCGGCGCCGCGATCCCGCGCGAGCTGGCCCGCCGGTCCCGTGAGGTCCTCGACGCCGAGGTCGGTGGCGCGTGGGGAACGACCGAGAGCTGCCTCGGTTGCGCGTTCGCGCGCGGCGATCCGCCCGAGCTGGCCTGGGGCACCGACGGGCGGGCCCTCGACGGCGTCCGACTGCGGATCGTCGACGACCAGGGGCGGACGCTTGCCCCCGGCGAAGAGGGCAACTTCGAGGTGCACACCGACTGCCTGTTCGTGGGCTACCTGAACCGCCCGGCCCTGACCGCCGAGGCGGTCACCGAAGATGGCTGGTACCGGACCGGCGACCTGGCCAGGATCGACTCGAGCGGTTATGTCCGGATCACCGGCCGGGTCAAGGACGTCATCAACCGCGGCGGCGAGAAGGTCCCCGTCGCCGAGATCGAGCAGCTCCTCCACGCCCATCCGGGCGTGCGCGATGTCGCGATCGTCGCGATGCCCGATGAGCGCCTCGGCGAGCGCGCGTGCGCCTTCATCGTCGGCGAGCTGGACTTCGACACGATGCTCGAGTACCTAGACTCACACCGCGTCTCCAAGACCTACTGGCCCGAACGCCTCGAGCTGGTTGAAACGCTCCCCCGGACGCCATCGGGCAAGATCCAGAAGTTCGTCCTGCGCGCGCAGGCCAGCGAACTCGTGACCACATGACCACGACCTCGACCACAGATCTCGAAGCGCTGCGCGTCGAAGTGCGCAAGTACGTCGAGGACGAGGGCGAGCGCTGGTCCGAGCTGATCGAGCGGGAGCACACGGTCCCGCTGTCGCTGTGGGACGAGTTGCGCGATCGCGGCTACCTGCGCCTCACGGCGCCCGTCGAATACGGCGGAGCTGGGATCCCGTTCACGCGCTACCTCGAGTTGCTCGAGCTGTTCTCGATGTCGCACGCGTCGCTGCGAATGATCGTCCACGTCGCCAACGGCATCTGGCGCCCGATGGACTCGCACGCGAACGACGACCAGCGCGAGCGCTTCATCAAGCCGGCGGTCGCGGGCGAGATCAAGGTCGCGTTCACGCTGACCGAGCCCGGCGCTGGCAGCGGCGCCGACATCCGCTGCAGCGTGGTCCGGGAAGGGGACACGTACTACCTGAGCGGCGAGAAGCACCTGATCACATTCGGGACGATCGCCGACTACCTGATGACGTTCGCCAGGGTCGAGGGCACTCGCGGCACCGACGGGACCGTGGCGCTGATGGTCCCGACCCGCGGCGAGGGGGTCGACGCCCGTGAGATGGCCGAGACGATGGGTGTCCGCGGCACCGACCACGGCCACATCGTGTTCAATCGCGCGCCGGTGCCGGTTGCCGACCGCTTCGGCGAGGAGGGCCAGGGGGTCGAGATTGCTCTGAGCGGGTTCCTCGGGCCGAGCCGGATCTCGCTCGCGACAACGTGCGTCGGTCTCGCCCAGCGCGCGCTCGACCTCGCGCTCGAGTACGCCCAGCAGCGCGAGACGTTCGGCAAGAAGATCGCCGAGCGCCAGGCGATCGCCTTCAAGCTCGCGGAGATGGCCACGGATCTCGAGGCGGCACGGCGGCTGGTCCGGCATGCCGCGTCGAAGTGGGAGGAGACCGGACACGCGCCGACGGAGGCTGCGATGGCGAAGCTGTTCGCAAGCGAGATGCTCCAGCGCGTGACCGACGCCGCGCTCCAGGTGCACGGGGGGATCGGGTACTGGTCGACCAGCCCGATCGAGCGCGTGTACCGGGACGCCCGCGCGCAGCGGTTCGAGGAGGGCACGGCCGAGATTCAAAAGACCACGATCGCCCGGGACCTGCTCCGCCGATGAGCGCCGCGCCTGACAGGGATTCGCTCCTTCCCGATCCGCGCCGCGGGTTTGAGGGGAAGGTGGCGCTGATCACCGGATCCTCGCGAGGGATCGGTAAGGCGCTCGCGCTCCGGCTGGCCGCCCGCGGCGCGATCCCGATCATCAACTACCGGCAAAACCAGGAAGCGGCCGCGGACACCGTCGCCGAAATCCAGCGGCTCGGCTCGGGTGGGATGGCGATCCGCGCCGATCTCGAGAGCCTCGAGGAGATCGAGGCCATGTTCGACCAGGTGCAGGACCGCTACGGGCGCCTCGACTTCTTCGTCTCGAACGCCTCGGCGAGCAACTTTCACCACTTCATGGACCTGAAGCCCCACCACCTCGAGCGGACTTTCAACCTGAACGTCCGCGCGTTCGTGGTCGGGACCCAGCGCGCCGTCCGGTTGATGCCCTCCGAGGGTGGCCGGGTCGTCGTGCTGTCGAGCTACGGCAGCATCCGCTCGTTCCCGACCTACGCCAACCTCGGCTCGGCCAAGGCGGCGATCGAGACGTGGGCGCGCTACATGGCGGTCGAGCTCGCTCCGCTCGGAGTGAACGTCAACGCGGTGAACGGCGGGATCATCGAGACCGGCTCCTCGAGCTACTTCTACTCGACCGGCCGGGTGCCCTCGCTCGAGACCGTGCTGCCGAAGATCCCGAAGAGGCGGATGGGCACCGCCGCGGAGGTCGCTGAGTGCGTGCTGTTCCTCCTGTCGCCGGGAGCGGAGTACGTGACCGGGACGACGCTGATCGTCGACGGCGGGCTGACCGCGATCGCGCCGCCGTTCCACTCGGACATGGCGGGCGCGGCCGGCGCCGGCGCGCTCGACGCCCTGTCCGAAGCGCTTCGCTAGCTATCCGCCGACCTGCGTAACGCGACATTCGCCCCGCGCGTTCGAGTGACCATGGCGCGCAGCGCATGCCCCACATGCACTGCGCGTCAAGGTGGGCCCTGATCGTCTCGATTGTTGCGTTATGCAGGTTCTTTTGGGGTCGGAGCGTCACGCCGGGCTAGGCCTGCGCCGACCGACGAGTCCAGTGACCCGACCGGCCGCCTGACTTCTCGAGGAGCACCACTTCACCGATCTCGGCGCCGCGCTCGATTCCCTTGACCATGTCGTAGACGGTCAGCGCCGCCACCGAGGCGGCCGTCATCGCCTCCATCTCGACCCCGGTCTGTCCGGTCGTCCGGGCTTCGGCGGTGAGGGTGATCGCGCCGGCGTCCGCAGCAATCGCCGCCTCGACGCCAACGTAGGAGAGCGGCAACGGATGGCACAGCGGGATCAGCTCCGCGGTCCGCTTGGCCGCCTGGATCCCGGCGATCCGGGCCACGCCGAGCACGTCGCCCTTCGGAGCATCGCCCGCGAGCACCTTTTGCGCGGTCTCCGACGAGACCCGAACCACGGCCCGGGCCACCGCGCGCCGCTCGGAGACGGGCTTGTCGCCCACGTCGACCATGCGGGCGCGGCCGGAGGAATCGAGGTGGGTGAGGTCGCTCACCGCGCCGCGGGCGCGCTGAACCGCTGCGCGTCGGCGATCAGGTCGCGCACCGCCTGCACGTCACCTTCTCGCAACAGCTCGATCGGGTCCGGGTCGCCGTTGACGATCGACTCGAAGAACACCTTGCGGTCCTGGTAGGTGGGGAGCGTCGCCTTCGCCCAGCCGCGCGCGTCGTTGAGCAGGATCGCCAGCAACGCGTACGGCTCGCCGAACAGCTCCGCGATCTCGCGCTTCATCCGCTTGGCCAGCGCCGGCGAGGCGCCGGCCGTCGAGATCGCCACTGCCAGCGGACCGGTCCGCACGATCGCCGGCAGGATGAAGTTGCACAGCGGCGGCACGTCAACGACGTTGACGAGCATCGCGCGCGCCTCGGCGTCCTCGAACACGCGGATGTTGAGGTCGGTGTCGTCGGTCGCGGCGATCGCGATCAGGGCGCCGTCCAGGTCGGTCGCGCCGGCGTACTCACGCTGCTCCCAGCGGATTGACCCCTCGAGCGACAGCTGGACGAGCTCCGGATGGGCCTCGGGCGCCACCAGGGTCACGTCGGCGTCGCAGGCCAGCAAGCCCTCGACCTTCTCGAGCCCGACGTCGCCGCCGCCGACGACCACGCACCGCCGGCCGGTCAGTCGTAGGCACGCGATGTAGAACGGCGTCTCGAGCATCCCCTGGACGCACGACTGATCGCACGTGCCCTTGCGGAGCTGGCAGACGCATTCCTTGCCGCGATAGGCCTGGGCAGGCATGTCCTACCAGGGTACCGCGGGCGCTATCGGCGAATCGCGTCGCGCGCCAGGCGCGCGCCCAGCTTCGTCAGCGGCACCGCTCCGTCGCGGAGCGCCCGCCCCCGTCTGGCGGCCCCTCCGTACAGGAGGTTCGCGGTCTCGCGAAAAGCCTTGCCGACGGTCTCGTCGTAGGGATGCCACCACGGATCGCGGACCGCCGAGCCCTCCCACGTGCGGAGCTTGACGTTGACGCACTCGTACAGGCCGAACTTCGAGTGCGTGCGACCGAGGCCGGAGTCCTTGACGCCACCCCACGAGCACTGGCAGGCGCCGTGGCTGAACATGTGATCGTTGATCCACACCATCCCGGATTGCAGCTCCGCCGCGATCCGCTCGCCCCGAGCGCGGTCGGACGTCCACACCGACGCGCCCAGCCCGAAATCAGAGTCGTTGGCGAGCGCCACCGCCTCGGCCTCGGAGTCGACGACGATGATCGGGAGCACCGGCCCGAAGATCTCCTCGCGCATGATCCGCATCTCGTGCGTGACCCCGGTCAACACCGCCGGGGCGTAGAACGCGCCGTCGAGCCCGGCCGGCGCATCGATCGGCCCCCCGCAGCGGAGGGTCGCGCCGTGGGCGACGGCGTCGTTGACCAGATCGCGCACGATCTCGAGTTGGTCGCCGGACACCATCGGCCCGATCTCGGTGTCCCAGCTCATCGGGTCGCCCACCCGCAGACGCTGGGCACCGGCCACCACGCCCTCGATGAACCGATCCGCCACCGCGCGCATCACGTATATGCGCTCAATGCCGGAGCATGTCTGGCCGGCGTTGGCAAACCCGCCCCACACGGCGCCTGCGATCGCGTGATCGAGGTGGGCGTCGCCGAGCACGATCATCGGGTCCTTGCCGCCGAGCTCGAGTACGGAGCCCTTCAGGCGGCGCGCACATGCCTCGCCCACGGTCCGACCGGTCTCGACCGAGCCCGTGAAGAACACCTTGCCGACGCTCGACTCGGCCAGTGCCGCTCCCGTCCCCGGACCGTGAATGACGCGCACAAGTCCCTCGGGGACCCCGGCACGCGAGAACACCTCCGCGATCCGCTCGCCGATCAGGGGCGTCAGCGACGCCGGCTTCAAGACGACGCCGTTGCCCGCCATCAGCGCCAGCGCGACCTCCCCGAACGGGATGCTCCACGGGTAGTTCCAGGGCGAGATGATCCCGATCACACCCAGTGGCTCGTACGTGAAGGCCGACTGCTTGGTCTTCAGGAAGAGCTGCGGCATCGGGATCCTCTCCTCGGCGAGGATCCCGGCGCCAGCCTTGGCGATCCAGTTGAGCGCGTCGACCGTAGGCAGCAGCTCCATCGAGAACGCCTCGTTCCGCGGCTTGCCCTGTTCGCGGACGATCAGGTCGCGGATGTCGTCGCACTCGTCGAGCAGCACCTCGGCGGCACGCTCGAGATAGCGCCCGCGGGCCTCGAGCGTCAGCTGGCCCCAGGCAGGCTGGACCCGGGCGACGGCGTCGACGACGGCCTGGACGTGCTCGGGCGGGGTAGTTGCAACCGACCCGATGGGTGCGCCGGTGGCGGGGTTGAACGATTCGAGATGAGCGAGGGCGGTAGCGGATTCCATGCCGTCGAGACTATCGCCCGCGCCTGGTCTTCACCCCGGTCAGGCCCGCCCGCGGGCCCGGCGGATCTCCTCGAACCGCTTTCGCAACGCCGCCTCGGCATCGTCGGGCTCGTAGAACCGCTGCCCGATCGCGGAGTCCGGCATCACCTCCTGGGGCGAGAAATGCCCGGGCCGCCGGTGCGGGTTGTCGTACCCGCCGTCGCTGCGCGTGGACGAGCGCAGCCACGGGGGCGGGGCCTCGGCGCCGCGCTCGCGGATGAACTCGCGAGACGCGATCACCGCGCGCTTGGCGGCATCGGACTTCGGCGCCAGCGACAGGTAGATCGCCGCCTGCGCCAACGCGAACTGGGCCTCCGGCATGCCGACGTGCTCGACCGCGGCGGCAGCCGCGGTCGCCACCGACAACGCCTGCGGATCGGCGTTGCCGATGTCCTCCGACGCGAGCACGACCATCCGGCGCACGATGAACCGCGGGTCCTCGCCCCCTTCGAGCATGACCGCGAGGTAGTACAGCGACGCGTCGGGGTCCGAGCCCCGGGTCGCCTTGATCCAGGCCGAGATCGTGTCGTAGTGGCGGTCGGCCTGGCGGTCGTACAACAGCGCCCGCCGCTGCAGCGCATCCTCGGCGTGGGCGAGCTCGACGAGATCCTCGGGACCTGCCGTGTGACACGCGAGCTCGAGCGCGTTCAAGGCGGTTCGCGCGTCGCCCCCGGCGCGGTCGGACAGGAAGTCCAGGGCCTCGGCCTGCACCCGGCCGGGCGGACCGCATTCGCCCCGCGCCACCGCCCGGTCGAGCAGCACGCGCACTTCCCGCTCCGACAACGGCGCTAGCTCGTAGATCCGGGCGCGGGACAGCAATGCCGAGTTGACCTCGAAGTAGGGGTTCTCGGTGGTCGCTCCGATCAGGGTCACGAGCCCGTCCTCGACCGCCGGCAACAGGGCGTCCTGCTGGGCCTTGTTGAAGCGGTGGATCTCATCCAGGAAGAAGATCGTCTTCCGGCCGTTGGCACCGAGTCGTTGGCGGGCGCGCTCGATCACGCCCCGGACCTCCGCCCGGCCTGCCTGCACCGCGCTCTCCTCCTCGAACGCGGCATCGGACGCCTCGGCGATCAGGCGCGCCAGCGTGGTCTTCCCGCTCCCGGGCGGACCGTGCAGGATCATCGAGTGGGGGTTGCCCTCCTCGATCGCCCGTCGCAGCGAAGATCCCGGCGCGAGCAACCGATCCTGGCCGACGAACTCATCGAGCGTCCGCGGCCGCAGCCGGGTCGCGAGCGGCGCCCCGGGCAGCGTGGTCGAGGCCGCCGGGGCCGGGGTCTCGTCCTCTCCAAACAGGCGCTCCATGTCACAAGTATGCGACGGCCGGCGTTCTACGCTCGCGCCATGCCGCTGCAGAACCGCGTCACGCCACTGGGCGAGGTGATCGCCACCCCCGAGCGAGGACTCGTCTACGCCAACCGCGGCTGCATCCACGACGCGACGGGCGCCGTCCGGGAGCGCCGGAATCCCACGAAGCGATGGATCGCATGCCGCCTTGAATGGGGCGGCCGCCGACGCCGGCCCCTCCTGGCCCCGGGCAAGTTCACCGAGCTGTTCTTCCTCGACGAGGCAACCGCGCTCGCCGCCGGCCACCGCCCTTGCGGGGAATGCCGCCACGCGGACTACGAGCACCTAAAGGCCGTGTGGGGCCGACTTCACCCGGACCAGTGCGGCGCAGACGCGATCGACGAGCAGCTCGACCGCGAGCGCCGCGACCCGCGCACGAAGGACCGCCGGTTCCACGACGCGAACCTCGACGAGCTCCCCGACGGCGCGTTCGTGCTCCACGACGGCGAGCCCCATCTCGTGCTCGGCCGAGAGCTGCTCCGCTGGTCCCCGGGGGGCTATCAGGCGCGCACAGCGCGCCCGGCAGGCCCTGCCGCGCGCAACGCGAGGGTGATCACGCCACCGTCGCTGGTCGCGCTGCTCGCCACCGACCGCACCCCGCTCGTCCCGCTCCTGCACCCGACGGCGATACTCTGACCGGGTAATGGGTGACGACTCGCGACTCTAATGGGTGACGACTGGCGACTCGAGATCGGTCTCTTCGAGCACGGCAGGGCCCACGCCCTGACCGAGCGGCTCGACGCGGGCAAGCTGGGCGACGACCTCGAGGAGGAGTTCGGCAAGCGGCTCGTCGTCTCCGCCGACCCACCGAACGTGTTCGTCTACGCCGGCGACCGTGCGCAGGCCGAGGCCGCCGAGCGCAAGATCCGCTCGGTCGCGGACGAGCACGGTTGGGACATCGAGATTGAGCTCAAGCGGTGGCATCCCACGGCGGAGGAATGGGAGGACCCGGACAAGCCGCTGCCGACGACCGACGCGGAACGCCTCGCCGAGCACCAGGAGCTCCTGGCCCAGGAGCGCGAGGACTCCGACGCCCGCGGCTATCCCGAGTACGAGGTCAGGATCGAGTGCCCGTCGCACCACGACACGGTCAAGCTCGACAAGCGCCTCCATGCCGAGGGTTTCCCGACCGTGCGCCGGTGGAAGTACCTGCTGGTCGGCGCCGACGACGAGGACAGCGCCAACGCCCTCGCCGAGCGCCTCCGCGCGGAGGCGCCAAAGGGGAGCACGGTGACCGCCGAGGCGAGCCTGCGCCAGACCTATGACGACGAGCCGACCCGGGGGTCGTTCGCGATCTTCGGTGGCCTAGGCGGCTGAATCCACCGGCGGAACCACCCCGCCTAGGCGGCTGAATCCACCGGCGGCACCGACCCCGCCTCGCCCGCGGACCCGCCGGAACCCGTGCCCCCCTGCTGCGATGCGCCGGCGGTGGCCACGTCCTCCGCGTACGTGTAGCGGGCACGCATCAGGAACACTCCCGCGGCGAACAGCGTCACGAGCAGGATGAGGAAGCTGAGCTCTAGCCCCCGGGCCTCGCTCGGCGACACGCCGCCCGTGTGGGTGCCGATCGGCGCCTGCGCCGGCACGATGCCGGCGATCAGCTGGGAGAGCCCGCCGAATACGAGCGGCGCGAGCGCCTGGGCGAGCGAGCGCAGGAACGTGCGGACGCTCTCGGCACGACCCCACAGCCCCGCCGGCATGATGTCGAGCCGCGCCGCATCGAGCGGCGGGTTCGCCGCCGACAGGAGCGAGGCGCCGGCGACGTCGAACCACAGCGCCGGCGTCAGGTGGCTCCCGAGCACGCCGGGAATGAGCAGCACCGCGGCCGCGAGATAGCACAGCGCCGGAACCCAGACTCGGGCCTCGACGAACCCGCGCCGCACCATCGTGTCCGTGATCTTGCCGCTGATCAGCGTGCCGATCATCGCTCCTCCCACCAGCGCCGCCAGCACGACCTCGGCCGTCGCCTGGTTGATGTGGTAGTGACCGCGGACGAACAGGAGCGCGAATGTCGACAGTCCGGAGAAGTAGAAGTAACCGAGCGACGAGCTGATGATCAGGTGCACGTTGGTCGGGACCTGAAGGATGTACCTGACCGCGCGGGCAAGCGGCATCTCCCGCGGATCCTCGGTCAGCACCCTCTCGGGATTGGGCGTGACCCCTCGCTTCTCGGCCGCCTGACGGGCCAGGTCGTCCTCGGGCGGAGCGCCCGCGCCCGATTCCTCCCACTCCCATTCCTGGTTGGAAGCTGCTCCCGCGGCCGCTTCGTGGAGATCAATGACCCCCGGCTCGAGGCGGCTCTGCCCTCCCCGCAGAGGTTCGGGGACCGTCCGCCACAGCTCCCGCGCGAGAAAGAAACCCGGGATGGCCAACAACACGAACGCCGCACGCCAGTCGATCAGGCTGGCCACGCTGCTCGAGACGATGAAGCCGACGGCGGTCCCGGCGATCTCGCCGCCGAGGATGTAGGCGTAGATCTGCCCGCGCTCGCGCGCCGGGAAGTAGTCGCCCGTGAGCGAGGCGATCGCCGGCCCGGCCGTGGCCGCCACCGCGCCGAGGAAAAGGCGAGTGAGCAACAGCGTCCCGTAGCTGCCGGCAAACGCGCTGAGCAGCGAAGCAACACTCCAGAGGATGATGCTCGCGCACAGCATCGGCATCCGCTTGAACCGATCGACGAGAAGCCCCACCGGGATCGTGAACACCGCGCCCACGAGCAGCGACACCGCCGCGAGCAGCCCGATCTTGGTATTGCCGATGTGGAGGGCGCTCTCCAGTTGCGGCGCGACCGCGCCGACGGTCGCGGTGTCCGCGCCGTTCAACGCCAGCACCGCGCCGAACAGCACGATGACTCGGGCTCGGGCTGGCCCCCCGACCCGTTTCACCACCTCGCCCTGCGCCCGCCGGCCGGCCCACCGCGCAGCCCGCGCCGACGTTCGTGCGGTCGCTCGCGTAGCGCGGGCGAAGGCGCCTCGCGTCTGCCCCTCAGGCGCCACGGCTCAGTCCTCGCTCAGGCCTTCGCGGATCGTCTGGTCCGCGAGCCGCCAGCCACGGACCGTGGAGCGCAGCGAGACGTAGCCTCCGACTCCCGGCAACGTGGGCAGCCAGAACGAGATCGCGCGGTACGCGAGCACGGCGACCACCGTGCGGCCAGCGGGCTCGCCGAAGGCCACGAACGCGCCGATCATCCCGCCCTCCACGCCGCCGATGCCGCCAGGGAGGGGCAGCAGGCTGCCGAGGGTTCCGAGGAAGTAGCCCATCACCAGGATGGCGACCGGGACGGCCACGCCGAACGCCCGGAACGACAAGCCCAGGCACGCGATGTCGAAGCCCCAGTAGGCCACGGCCCCGAGCAGGCCCCAGTGGCGCTCGCGGATGAGCATCAGCGCCGTGCGGACGCCCGCGCCAAGGGTGGCGGGCAGCGTCGCGAACCGAGTCGCGAGCCGGCCGATGCGACCAGAACGACGCGACATGTGCTCCAGCCGGCGCTCGAAGTCACCCGGCACCAGCCCCATCGCCGCACCGATCACCAGCGCCGCGGCGCTCAGGAGCGCGGGGATCAGGGTCAGAGCCGTAGGTCCGCCGCCCGGGAACGCGCCGCTCCACAGCCCGAGCCCGGCCACGACCATCGCCAGCAGGTAGAGCGAGTACTGGATCGAGTAGTTCGCGGCCATCCGGCAGGCGATCACGCGCGGTGACATGCCGGCCCGCCGCAATGCCCAGACCGTGACCGCGACACCCCCGGCGCCGGCGGCCGCCAGCAACCTGATCGCCGCGATCCCGGCGAGCGGGATCTCGATCGTGGCCCGCCAGTTCAGCCGGCTCACGCCGCGGGCAAACACAGTCCGGAACAGCACCGCGTACCCGAGCACCGACAGGATCTCGACGCCCGCCGCAAGCGCCAGCCACAGCGGGTTGCCGCGCTTCAGCTGGCCCCAGGTCTGGTTGAGACCGGCGAGCTTCGGGACCAGGAAGTAAAGCCCGACGATCGCGGCGATGATGAACAGCACGGCGACCACCACCTTCCGCGTGGCGACGGGCCCTGCCCCCCCGAGCGACGGCAGCTCGGACGTGTCGATGTCGATCCCCCGACCATCCGTTTCGGGGTCGTAATCCACGGGCACCTGACGAGTCACGGTGGGCTCATCACGGTCGCGCGCGGGGTGTAGTTCGCCGCCCATAGAACTCTCTCCACTGCTCACGTTACCCCCATGGTTTACGGGCACGCGACCCGGGCCCCTGCATCGGCCCGCCCTAATCTGTGACCAGATGTCCCAGCTCGACCTCCGCTCGATCCCGCTCGCCGAGACCCGCGAGCTGCGCCGCGATGTCCTTCGCCCCTACATGACGGTGGAGGAGCTAGCGGCGCACGAGCCGAGCGGAGCGGTGGCGTTCGGGGCGTTCGAGGGAGGCGAGTTGGTCGCGGTCGGTCTGATAGGTCCAGAGGGCGAGCCCGGCGACTGGCGGATCCGCGGAATGGCAACCAGGCCCGAGGCTCGCGGGCAGGGCGCGGGCACCAAGGTGTTGCAGGCGCTCGTGCGGCACGCCGTCGACCACGGCGCGACGCGCTTGTGGTGCAACGCCCGCACGCGCGCGCTCTCGCTGTACGAGCGCGCCGGCTTCAGAGCGACCTCGGAGGAGTTCGAGACCCCTCGCATCGGGCCCCACTACCGGATGGAGCTGCTGACGGATTCC
>Ga0335077_10008440_pt1 | contig 12787 bp, 12 predicted proteins | sample Lox_Sample_31_FD_207151 | JGI IMG/M metagenome (GOLD analysis project Ga0335077, IMG submission 207151) | Soil microbial communities from Loxahatchee National Wildlife Refuge, Florida, United States - Lox_Sample_3.1 | ecosystem: Environmental > Terrestrial > Soil > Wetlands | place: USA... | reverse complement strand
GGCGGCCCAGACGGGCACGCTCTATCAGCACCTCGTTGATGTCGCGCTGCTGCGGCGAGGGTCGACCGCCACGCTTGCCGGCGGCGATCAGCTCGGCCCCGGGCCGCGCAAGCTTCAAGACGCGCGCATCGACCAGCGCATCGTGTACGATGTCGTCGGCGGCCGAGACGGCATGCAGCGCCAGCACCGTCAGGAGCCGCGGGTCGCCGGGGCCGGCGCCTGCCAGCCAGACCTCGCCGGGCGGGAAGTCAGCTAGGGCCGGAAAGAAGTCAGGCAATTGAAGCATGAGCAGCGAAGAAGAAGCAGGCGGCGACATTCCGGCGGGGCCGCTGCGGCGCGGCTGGACCACGGGGGCCTGCGCCACCGCGGCGGCGCGCGCGGCCTGGCAGGCGTTGGTCACCGGAAGCTGTCCCGATCCGGTCGAGATCGAGTTGCCGTCCGGCGCGCGCGTTGCCTTTGCCATCGCCACTTTCGAGCGCAGCGCGGAGAGCGCCACGGCAGGCGTCGTCAAGGACGCTGGCGACGATCCCGACGTGACGCATGGTGCGCTCGTCGTCGCCACCGTCCGTATCGGCGCGCCGGGTGCTGGCGTAACATTTCGTGCCGGCGAAGGCGTCGGCACCGTTACGCGGCCCGGACTGCCGCTGTCGCCGGGCGAGCCCGCCATCAATCCGGTGCCGCGCCGCATGATCCGCGATGCGATCGGCGAAGTTGCCGCTTCGTGCGACGGCCCCACCGACGCGGATGTCGAGATTTCGATCCCGGGCGGCGAAGCGCTGGCAGCGAAGACGCTCAACGGCCGGCTCGGCATCGTCGGCGGACTGTCGATCCTCGGCACCACCGGCATCGTTGTGCCCTATTCCTGCTCGGCCTGGATCCACTCGATCCATCGTGGCATCGATGTTGCGCGCGCCGCAGGTCTCCTTCATGTCGCCGGTGCGACCGGCTCGACTTCGGAAGCCGCCGTGCAGAAGCTCCACGGCCTGCCCGAGATCGCGCTGATCGACATGGGCGACTTCGTTGGTGGCATGCTCAAATATCTGCGCCTTCATCCGGTGCCGAAGGTCACCATCGCTGGCGGAGTCGCCAAGATGACGAAGCTCGCCCAGGGACTCACCGATCTGCATTCGCGCCGCGGCGAAGTCGATCTTGCGGCGCTTGCCGCGCTGGCCTCCGCCGCGGGTGGCTCTGCGGAACTCCGCCGCCGCATCGAAACTGCAAACACCGCCGCGCAAGCCTTCACCCTGGCGCAAGATGCGGCCGTGGCCCTCGGCGATGCCGTCGCGCTTGCCGCGCAGGACACCGCGTCGCGTCTCGTCGTCGGACGCGGCATCGCCATTGAAGTCGCGCTGTTCGATCGCGACGGCCATCTCGTTGGTCGTGCGCCTTTCCACACGGTGCGGAGTTAAAATCACGTCGCGCCTCCACGAAAGCGGCGCCGGTAGTCTGCGTCGTAGAGCGCGCTGTCGCGAAAATCCGCTGCCGCGAGCGCGCGGCCGACGAGGATGAGCGCGGTGCGCTCGATCCGCGCCGCCGCGACCTTGGCGGTAATGTCGGCGAGCGTGCCGCGCAGAATGCGTTCGGCCGGTGTGCTCGCCGCGACCACGACGGCGGCGGGGCAATCGGCGCCGTAGAACGGCGTCAGCTCATTCGCGATATTTTCGATGGCGTGGATCGCGAGATGAATGACGAGCGTGCCGCCGCCGGCCGCGAAGGTTGCGAGCTTTTCCGTCTCGGGCATCTGCGACGCGCGGCCAGAGATACGGGTGAGCACGACGCTCTGCGCGACTTCCGGAATTGTCAGCTCGCATCGCAGCGCCGCCGCCGCGGCGGCAAATGCCGGCACGCCGGGCGTGAGCGTGTAGGCGATGCCGTGCCGGTCGAGCCGGCGGAGCTGTTCGGCAACGGCACTATAGATCGACAGGTCGCCGGAATGCAGGCGCGCGACGTCGGCGCCGGCGGCATGCGCTGCGACGAACTCGGCTTCGATCTCATCGAGTGACATCGGCGCGGTGTCGACGATGCGGGCGCCCGGCGGGCAGTTGCCCAGCAGTTCGCGCGGTACGATCGAGCCGGCATAGAGGCAGACCGGACAGCGCGCGATAAGGTCGCGGCCGCGCACCGTAATGAGGTCGGCGGCACCTGGGCCCGCGCCGATGAAATGCACCGTCATGGTGCGGTCTCGGAGGCGGCGAGCGCGCAGGTTGCGGCGCCCGATACGAGTCGTGTCGCGATGAGGCGGGCAGACGGCCCCGCGGCCGCGAGCGCCGCCGCTTCGGCGACGGACGGCGTTCCGGTCAGCGCAAGGACGCGCGCGGAGTGCGTCGCAGCGCGCGGCGCCGCCGCTTCAAGCTCAGCCCGCGGCACCAGCACGATGGTGAGGCCGAAATTCGCCGCGGCGGCTTTGATGCCGGGCTCGGCCCGCTTGCTTGCGGCCGTGGCGATGCAGTCGAGCGCGCTCGCGGCAATGCCGGCGCGTTCAAGCGCGGCGCGGATCGCTGCCTCGATGTCAGGCGCCGTTGCGCCTCGCCTGCAACCGACGCCGGCGACGATCATGGCTTGGCCCAAATCCATTGTGTCACCGGCAGCGCGGCACGCCAGCCGGTTTTGCTGCCCAGTGCATCGGCGCGTGAAATCGCGATCCTGGTCAATTCACCGCCGAGCGCGGCGTGGCGCGCGATCAATTGCGCTTCCGTCTCGAGCGTGACGGCATTGACGACGAGATGGCCGCCGGGGCGCAACGCGCGGCTTGCGGCATCGAGCACTCCGGCATCGCCGGCGCCACCGCCGATGAAGATTGCGTCAGGCATCGCGAGATCGTCGAGCGCGCGCGGCGCCACGCCTTCGACAATGGCGAGGCCCGGCACGCCAAGCGCTGCGGCATTGCGGCGGATGCGCGCCGCGCGATCGGCGCGTCGTTCCACCGCGATGGCGCGCATGGCGGTGTCGGCCAGCATCCATTCGATCGCCACGGAACCGGCGCCGGCGCCGATATCCCAGAGGAGTTCGCCGCGCCGGGGCGCGAGTGCTGCAAGCGTGATCGCACGAATTTCGCGCTTGGTGATCTGGCCGTCATGTTCGAACAGCGCGTCGGCAAGCCCGGCGGCTCGCGTGATGACGCGGGCATTTGGCGCGGCGACGACTTCGATCGCGACCGTGTTGAGCGCATCGATGGCGGCGAGGTCGAAGGCTGCCGCCGTCGTGCTGCGGACGCGCTCGCGCGGTCCGCCGAGCGCTTCCAGCACGGTCAGGCGCGAGTCGCCAAACCCTCCTTGGCTGAGCAAACTCGCAACCGCTGCCGGGGCTTCGCCGTCGGAAGTGAGCGCCAGCACTTGCGCGCCTGGCTGCAGATGCGGCCGGACCAGATCGAATTCACGGCCGTGCAGTGACAGCACCACGGTCTCGGCCAGCGACCAGCCGAGCCGCGCCGCCGCCAGACTGAAGGCCGAAGGCGCCGGCACGACGATCATCTCACGGATGTTGACCCGCCGCGCCAGCACGGCGCCGACGCCGTATTGGAATGGGTCGCCCGAGGCGAGCACGCAGATCTGTCGGCCGCGATGATGTAATACTTCATCGGCGGCGCCATCGAACGGACTGGGCCAGGGCCGCGCCGCGCCGCGGATCAGCGACGCCGCGAGGGCGAGATGGCGGCGGCCTCCGAACACGATCTCGGCCGCGCCGATAAGCCCGCGCGCGACCGGACTGAGGCCGTCGGCGCCGTCCTCGCCGATGCCGACAATGGACAGCCAGCGCGGCGATGCGGCAGTCTCGCCGGCGCGAACCGCGAGCGGTGTTTCAGGCTGAGACATGCCACGCATCCTTATCCTCGGCGGCACGACGGAAGCCCGGATTCTTGCCGGGCGCCTCGGCTCGCGCCCCGAACTCGACGTCACGATGTCGCTCGCCGGCCGCACCGCATCGCCGGCACCGCAGCCGGTGCCGGTACGCGTCGGCGGCTTCGGCGGACGAGAGGGCCTTGCTGACTATCTCAGACGCGAGGGTATCGACGCCTTGATCGACGCCACGCATCCTTACGCGGCCGTCATTTCGGCGAATGCGCTTGCGGCCGCTCGCGACGCCGCGGTGCCCGTCGTCGTCTTGCGGCGGCCGCCCTGGACGGCCGTCGCCGGTGATTGCTGGACTTTGGTTGACGGTGTCGCGGACGCGATTGCGGCGCTTGGCGAGGCGCCACGTTGCGTCCTCGTCACGCTCGGCCGCGGTGAGCTTGATCCGTTGGTCGCAGCTCCGCAGCACCACTATCTGATCCGCAGTGTCGATCCGGTCGAGCCGCCGCTCGCCGTCCCGCATGCGAAGTATTTGACTGGCCGCGGTCCGTTTGCCGAAGCCGACGAGCGCGCGCTGCTTACCGCGCACGGCATCGAATGCATCATTGCCAAGAACAGCGGCGGCACTGCCACCTATGGCAAGATCGCTGCGGCGCGCGCACTCGGCCTTTCGGTGATCATGCTGCGCCGGCCGACCGTGCCCGCTGCCGCGGCGGTCGACAGCGTCGAGGATGCGCTGGCCTGGCTCGATCATGCGCTCGCTCCCGCGGCGGCGCGCGGCGTGTAGACGAGCGGCACACGCCCAGGTCTCGGCACGATCCGCGTTTCGCGCGAGCCAACGATGACCAGTGTCGCCATATCGGCCTGTGCCGCGTCGGTGGTGTCGAGCGTCGTGAGGCTGATCCGTTCATCGGCACGTCCGACCGCGTGTCCGAACACGACCGGCGTGGTTGCCGGCAGATGCCGGCGCAGCCGCTCGATCGCCTTGCCGAGTTGCCACGGTCTCGCCCGTGACACCGGATTGTACAGCGCGATGACGAAGCCCGCACTCGCCGCCGCATCGAGCCGCCGCTCGATCAAGTCCCAGGGCTTGAGGTTGTCGGAGAGCGACAGCGCGCAGAAATCGTGGCCGAGTGGTGCGCCGATGCGCGCAGCGACGGCGAGCATCGCCGTGATGCCTGGGATGAACGTGACGTCGATGCTGCGCCAGCTCGCCGGGCCGGATTCGATCTCCTCGCAGATCGCCGCCGCCATCGCGAACACGCCCGGGTCGCCGCCCGAAACCACGGCGACGTGCGCGTCCTGTGCGGCGTGGCGAAGCGCAGCGGCGGCGCGCGAGCGCTCTTCGCGATTGTCGGATGCGTGACGGGTCTGCCCAGGTCGCGCCGCCACGCGGTCGAGATAGGGCGCGTAGCCATAGAGCGCCTGCGCGGCAGCAAGCGCATCGCTCGCCTCCGGCGTGAGCAGACGCGGATCGCCGGGTCCAAGGCCGATGACGGCCAAATGTCCGGTCATGGCTGCCGCTCCCAGCCTGGCACCAGCACAACGGCGAAATAAGGCGCGGCGTCGTCGGTCTTGGCGGCAAGCGGGATCATCTTGGCGTCCGCCGTGGTGCCGCGCTCGACATAGATGGCGCGCGGCAAGCGGCCGCTGCGATCGAGTGCGCGACGCAATTTCGGAAGGTGCCGTCCGACCTTCATCACCACGGCGGCATCGGCGTCGGCGAGCCGGCGCGTCAGCTCGGCCTCCGGCAGCGTCGCCGGCAGCACGGCGAAAATGTCGTCGCCCTGCGCAATCGGAACCCCGGCAGCCGACCAGCACCCCGACATGCCGGTGACGCCGGCGGTGATCTCGGCCGGATAGCGCGGCGATAGCCGCGCGTGCAGATGCATGTAGGAGCCATAGAACAGCGGATCGCCCTCGCAGATCACCGCGACGGTTCGGCCGGCTTCGATGTGCGCGGCGATCGTTGCGGCCGATGTGTCGTAAAAATCCGCAATCGCTTCGCGATAGGCGTTGCCGCACGACGGCAGCTCGGTCGTGACCGGGTAGAGGAGCGGCAACTCGGTGACTCCGGCGCGCAGGTGCGACGCCACGATCGCGCGGGCGTGGCTCGGATACCCGGCCTTGGCGAAATGCGCGACGACGTCGGCGGTTTCGAGCGCGCGCACCGCCTTGAGCGTTATCAGCTCCGGGTCGCCTGGCCCGACCCCGACGCCCAACAAACGGCCTCTCGCCACTGCGCCGCTCATATCCCGGACCTCGCCAAGGCGTTGACGGCGGCTGCAGTGATCGCGCTGCCGCCGATGCGGCCGCGCACGATGATGAACGGCACGCCACGCGAATTAGCGGCGAGCGCCTCCTTGGCCTCGGCAGCGCCGACGAAGCCGACCGGAATGCCGAGGATGGTCGCCGGTTTCGCCGCGCCGCGGTCGATCAGTTCGAGCAGGCGGAACAGCGCTGTTGGTGCATTGCCGATCGCGACCACGGCACCGCCGAGCCGATCGAGCCACAAATCGAGCGCGGCAGCCGAGCGTGTCGTTTGCTGCGCTTCGGCGAGCCTCTCCACCCGCGGATCATTGAGCGTGCAGACCACGTCGTTGCGTGCCGGCAAGCGCGCGCGGGTAATGCCATGCGCCACCATCTCGGAGTCGCAGAGAATGGGCGCGCCAGCCGCGAGCGCATCCCGTGCGATCTCGACCGGGCCGCCGCCGAACACGATGTGACGCGCCAGTTCGACTTGGCCGCAGGCGTGAATCATGCGCACGGCAACGTCGGCTTCTGCCGGGGAAAATCGCGACAGGTCCGCCTCGTCGCGAATGATGGCGAACGAGCGCTCGTAGATCGCGGCGCCGTTGCGCAAATATGCGGCGGGCTCAGCCATGAAGCTTCTCGGATTCGCGTTGGCGCAGCATTGTCGCGACAGTCGCTGGCACCTGCTCAGCCGCTACAGTCGTCAACGCGACGTCGCGGCTTGTGCCGTCGCGAATCATCGCACAGCCGGCGACAGTGCCCACGATCGTCAATTCCGCCGCTGTGGGATGGGCGCAGCCCTTGGCGCAGCCGGAAACGTGGATCGTCAGTGTGTCATCGATATCGGCCTCGGCCGCAATGCGCGGCGCAAGTGCGCGGGCCGGAATGTGCGCCGCCACGCAGATCGGCGCTCCGGCGCAGGCGATGACGCGGCGACGCGGATCGCTGCCGCGCGCGATGAAGCCAAGCCGGTCGGCAGCGGCAGCAAAGTCCGCCGCGGCACTTCGTGCCAATCCGATCGCGAGCAGTGCGCGCTGCGGCGCCGCGCGCAAGGCGCGCGCGCCAGCCTCGCGCGCGGTTGCGACGAGCCTTTCGAGGGCGTCGCCGTCGGCATGACCGAACGCAAACCCGATGCCGCAGACAATCGTGCCATCGCGCAACGAATGCATGCCGATGGCATCGCCGCATCGGCGTGCGGCGCGCCGCAGCGCGGCGTCCGACACGATGTCGGCGATGGCCGCGCGAAATACGACCGGTCCTTCGTTTCCAAGGATGTCACGAGCGCGCCGCTCCCGGCCATGTCGTGCGATGACCTCCAACAATCGCGTGGCGGCTTCAACGCCGTGATGGGCAGCGAGATGGCCAAGCGGCGCTGCTGTTGCGGCGGTGCCGCCGACGCTGACGTCGAAGCCTACCGCGCCATTTCCGTACGTGGCGCATAGACGGATGTCGGCGGCTGGTTCATCGAGGCCAAACCTGCCGCCGCCGTCGACGATGACCGAGACCTTCGCGGGCAGTCGCGCGGCGAGTCCGCGCAGCGCCAAAGTGCGTCTCAAATTCCGGGCGATTTCGTCGGCCTCGATGAGTTCTTCAGGATCGAGACCCGAGAGCGGATTGCTGAGCACCGGGATGCCGTCGTCTGCGGCAATGCCGAGCGCGGCAATCGCCGCGGCAAAATGCGGTGCCGTATCGGCCTGCAGACCGCGGACCTGGATGCTGCCGCGCGCCGTGATCTCGATCACGCCATTGCCATGCGCGCGGGCAGCCGCGCACAGCCCGTCGAATGCGTCGAGCGGAATGGGGCCTGACGAGATGAACCGCACCAACAAGCCATCGCCGGTCGGCATTGGTGCCGACAGGCCGGGGCAGGCGCCGCGCGGGCGAGGCGATGCGGCGGCGCTCACCGTCATGGCGCATCCCCGCTGCGCAGTGTTGCCAGACCGGCGTCGATGTCGTTTCGTCGCGGATGCCAGAAGCCGCGCCGGCGCGCGATATCGAGCCGTTCGGCAATCGCGGCGGCAGCCTGCGGATTTTCGCGCAGCAGAAACGCGCGGACCTCCGGATCGGCAACGTAGGCGTCATGCAACAGATCGAACAGCTCACTGGCGACCGTGTCGGTTGTCTCCGCGAAAGTGACCAGGTGATCGACGGTCTCGGCGAATTCGGCCGCACCGCGCGGACCGTGCCGTATTTGCCCGGCAATGAAGCGCGGATTGATGGCGCGCGCCCGCACTATGCGCGAAAGTGCGGCCGAGAGCGAGCGCGCCCGCGGGCGCTGTGGATCGGTCATGTCGAGCATGACCAGATCGACCGAACGGCCGAGCGATTGCGCGGCGGAGGCAAAGCCGCCGACGAAAGCGGCGTCTTCGGCGCCTTCGAGCAGATCGCGAGCCGGATCGTCACTGATGTGCACGAGCGCGTCGGCGCCGGCGACGCGCGCGGCAAAGACTCCCGGCGCTGCGTCGGCTTCGCCGTCGGCGCCGCCATAGCTGTGCGAGGTGGCGGTAAGATAGGCGGTCCCGATGGCATCGCGCGAGGAATCGCCGCCAAGCAGATGCTCGACACCCGCGCCGTAGACCCCCGGTGCCGTGCCGAAAATGCGAGCGAGGCGGGCCGGTGCCTTGCCTTTGGCGGCCCGCTGTGCGGCGGCAAGCGGATTATCTTCGTTGTCCTCGTCGCGGGCAGCGATCGCCTGCACGGCGGCGTCGATGAGCGCGATCTGCGCTGGAAACAGATCGCGAAACAATCCGGATACGCGCCAAGTGATATCGACGCGCGCCCGGCCGATTGCGGCGGTCGGTAAGACTTCGACGCCAGTCACACGGCCGCTGGCATGGTCCCAGATCGGCCGACCGCCCATCAGAGCAAAGCCCTGCGCGATCTCTTCGCCGCCGGTGCGCAGTGTGGCGCTGCCCCAGAGGTCGATCACGATCGAGCGCGGCATTTCGCCGCGCGTTTGCAGATGCGTGCGCACCACCTCGTCGGCAGCGCGCCCGCCGAGTTCCATCGCGGTCGGGGTCGGCAGCGTGCGTGGATCGGCGGTGAAAAGATTGCGACCGGTGGGCAGCACGTCGCGCCGGCCACGGCTCGGCGATCCGGCGGGGCCGGCCGCGACGCGTCTTCCATCGAGCGCCGCCAGGATGGCGGTGCGTTCGGCTGCGGCACTTGCCTGCCAGGCTGGATCGTCGCTGTCCGCACCGGCCCTACCATAGATATGCAGACCATCCTTGATGGCGAAGTCCTTGAGATCGCACAGCCAGGCATCGATCCGGCGCAGCGCCTCGTCGGGTGCGACCGTAGTGCCGAGGCCCGCCTCGCGCGCCAGGCCGGTGCGCTGCGCAGTCTCGACGATAAGATTCGCCAGCCGTTCCCGACGGCGGCGGTCGAGTCCGTCAGCTTGGGCAAATTCGTCGACCAGACTTTCAAGCACCCGTGCGTCGCCGGTCAGTCCGGCGGCGACGAGCGGCGGCGGCAGGTGACCGATGGTCAGCGCCGCAATGCGCCGCTTGGCCTGCGCCGCCTCGCCCGGATTGCTGACGATGAAGGGATAGATCACCGGCAGCGTGCCGGTGACGATCTCGGGGAAGCAATCCGCGGTGAGCGCGATCGCTTTGCCCGGCAGCCATTCCAGCGTGCCGTGCGCACCCATGTGAACGATGGCGTCAACCTCTGTCACGTGGCGCAGCCAGAGCCCGAACGCGACCAGCGCATGGCGCGGCGGCAGCTGCGTGTCGTGATAATCGGCGCGGCGATCGGTGATGCGTCCGCGGTCGGGCGGCAGCGCTACGGTCACATGGCCGAAATGCCGCACGCGAAAATGAAACGCGCCGTCGCGGACATCGGGATCGTCGGCTGGTGCGCCCCAGGCGTCACGTAACCGCCTGCCTGCCGCCGCCGGCAGTCTTGCCAGCAGGTTTTCATACTGAGTCAAGTCGAGCGCGGCCGTTGCGGCGCCTGCCGCCAGCGCGTCGAGAAGCTCGCGTGACGTCTTCGGCGCATCCGCTGCGCTATAGCCGGCAGCGGCAAGGTCATCGACGAGGGCGACGACGCTCGCTGGCACATCTAATCCGACCGCATAGGCGGTGCGGCCGCGCGCGCCGGGGTAATCGGGCATCAGGATGGCGACGCGCCGCTCGCTACGCGGAAGGGCCTGCAGGAAAGCGAGCGCCGCAATGCGATCGGCGGCCATGGCGACGCGATCCGGCTCCGGTCGGCTCGCCAAGGCGGTGAACGCAAGCCCGTGTTGTGGCGACAGCGGATGCTTGAATGCAACCGCACCGGCGAGCACGCGGCCGTCAAGTTCGGGCAGCACGACATGCATCGCCAAGTCGGCCGCGCCGAGCCCACGCGCGCTATCCCGCCATCCTGCGTGTTTGGTGGTTGCGCAGACGACTTGCAGCACCGGAACGTCGAAGCGATCAAGAACGGTCGGCTCGTCGTCCGCGCTTCCAGCCGTAAACGCAGTCGTGGTGACGATCACGGCCGGACCGAGCCGATCGAGCGCTTGGCGCAGGAACGACGTGGTGTCGGCATCCTTCAGGCTGGTGACGACGAGCGCCGCTGGTGCAAGGCCGCGCTCGCTGAGCGCCGCGCATAGTGCATCGATCGGCGCGGTGTCGCCCGCGAGCAGCATCGCGCGGTAGAAAATGATCGGCACGACGGGGTGGCCACTCGTGAGCGAAGCAGCGAGCCGGTCGAGATCGACCGCACCTTCGCCCGGTAAATACGCCGTCGCACGCGGTACCGGTTTCGGCTCGCGCACCGCGATGCTGTGCCCCGCATGTCGCGCGAGCCGTCGCAGCAGGTTGCGCAGATTGTCGGTCCCACCCTCGCGGAAATAGCTCAGCAGCGCGTCAAGCTCGTCGCGCGGCAGCGTCGATACCGCGGCAAGCCGCGCGTCGTCGCGATCTTCGCCGGGTAGCACCGCCAGCCGCAGGTGCCGCTCGCGCGCCAGTTCCGACAACCGGTCGACGCCGTATTTCCACCAATCGAGCCCGCCGAGCAGCCGAATCACAATGATCTTGGCCTGCGCAGCGACGCGATCGATCCATAGATCGACCGACATCGGGTGCCGAAGGTCGCGCAGATGGGCAAGGCGCACGCTCGGCAGTCCGGCGCGCTCGGCCCGCCAAGCCGCGGCGAGCCCGGCGAGGTCGCTGTCGGCGAACGACAAGACGACGATGTCGCCCGGTGGCTGGCCGAGATCGACCGCTTCGACGATTTCGTCGAGGCCGGTTGAACTCGTCGTGAGCAAGTGCATCGCTCAATCCACCAGCGCTTGCGCTACGGCGGCGCGATCGAGTCCTTTCAGGCCGATGACGACGAGACGTCCCTCATGCGTTTCGCCGGCGGCCCATGGCCGGTCGTATTGGTGCGTGACGCGCGCGCCGACGGCCTGGACGAGCAATCGTCGCGGCTTGTCGGCCACGGCGGCAAAACCCTTGACGCGCAACACGTCGAATTTCTCCGCCAGCGCAGCGATGCGCTGCGCGAGGTGCGAGGGATCGGCGACCTCACCGAGCGTGACGACGAACGAATCGAAATCGTCGTGATCGTGCTCCGCCTCGGCGTCATGGTGCGTCATTCGGTTGGCGATATCGGCTTCGGTGCCGACGCCGAGGCCGAGCAACAGGCCTTCATCGACCCTGCCGTCGGACACGGTGATGACTTTGACGCGACGCGGCAGGGCGTCCGCAATCGCCGCCATCGCCTTCGCCATCCCGGTCTCGTCCAGCAGGTCGCGCTTGTTGAGCACGACGAGATCGGCGCAGGCGATCTGATCCTCGAAGACCTCCTCGATCGGATTGTCGTGTTCGAGGGCGGCGTCGGCGGCACGCTGCGCGACCAGCGCATTGAGATCGCGCGCGACGCGGCCGTCGGCGAGCGCTGCCCCATCGACCACGACCACGACGCCGTCGACGGTGACACGGCCCTTGATCGCCGGCCAATGGAACGCCTGCACCAGTGGCTTGGGTAAAGCCAGGCCGGAGGTTTCGATGACGATATGCTCGACGCCGTCCTTGGCCAGGATGGCGTCGAGCGCTGGCACGAATTCGTCGGCGACCGTGCAGCACAGGCAGCCATTGGCGAGTTCGACGATGTTGTCCTCCGGGCAGGCGGCATTGCCGCAAGCTCTGAGGATTTCGCCATCGATGCCGACGTCGCCGAATTCGTTGACGATGACGGCGAGACGGCGGCCCGCCGCATTGGCGATGACGTGACGGATCAGCGTCGTCTTGCCGGCGCCGAGGAAACCGGTGACGATGGTGCAAGGCACGCGCGCGAGCGACCCATTCATTCTTCTGCCTCTTCAACGATGCCGGCGAAATCGAGCGGCGGGACGCGCGCGATGAGGCCGCGCTTGAGCACTTCGGGCCGGCCGCGCCATGGCAGGATGCCGTCGGGCGCATCGGCAAGCAGACGAACGCCGTCGATCAGCGCGCCCGCGTTCGTCGCGTCGAGGCCGCCGAACACGTAGGTCCAGGAGCCATTGCAGCGCATCGCTGCGCTCGGTCCGCGCGTGCAATTGGCCAGGCAGCGAATGCGACGCACGTCGACCTCGGTTCCTTGTGCTGCACGCAGTGTCGCCGCGGCGAGCAACGCGCCGGGCCGCGGCTCGCTATCCGCGTCGCCGACGCGCTTGCAGGTGATGCAGACATAGACGGTCGGTGCCGCAGCCTTGCCGAGCGGGGAACTCATCGTGCCACCAGCCCCTGCCGCTCGGTCAGCGGCTCGTCGAGGCGCTG